>Ga0302324_100016245_pt1 | contig 14835 bp, 9 predicted proteins | sample Palsa_T0_1_FD_201949 | JGI IMG/M metagenome (GOLD analysis project Ga0302324, IMG submission 201949) | Peat permafrost microbial communities from Stordalen Mire near Abisko, Sweden - Palsa_T0_1 | ecosystem: Environmental > Terrestrial > Soil > Palsa > Peat permafrost | place: Sweden: Abisko...
ACGCGACGCGCACCTCCAGCCCGTCGGCTTCGAACAGGCGCTGCAAGGTCCGCTGCATGGGACGGCTATCTTCGACCACCAGAACAGTTTCCATATTTGCCTCACTTCCCTTTTCCTGGCATGACCGGGAACGTTTGGTTCCCGAATACTCCAGGCTTTCCACATCGCCAAGTAGTGCCGTTTCAGTAGTCCGGCGACGCGACCTCCGGATCGTAATCCTTGCCGTACTTATTCTTGTGGCCGGTCGCCGCACCGATCACCGGAATCACGATCGGCGGTAAACGATTCGCGCCTTCGTCCACCACCACTGACTTTTCCAGCACCGTCAGATCCTTCGAGCTGGCGTTCGCATACCACACGTGCAGCTTGTAGCCTCCCGGTGAAACGTTGGCGATCGCGAACTCCCCGCTCTTTGCCGATATCGCCGAATAGTTCGAATCGATCGTCAGCACCACCGCGGTCATCTCCGGATGAATGTTGCAGAAAATGTACGACGCGCCGAGGTGATCGAACCGCACTTGCTTGTCTTTTCCCGCTTCATACAGACCCAGATCGAATCTCTTCCCGCGATACAGCGAGAAAACGTTGTGAAACCATGGATCGAGATTGGGGAAGTCCACCACGCTATCCAGCGGAACCACCAAAAGATTCGGCTCGAATTTCTTGTTGCGTTGCAGCATGCGATACGCGCCGGGATGCTCCGGCAGCACCAGCTTGGCTCCCCCGACGGGAACCAGCCACACCACCACTTCGCTCGCATCCTGCCCAATCGCGCCGCTGTCGGCGCGCACCAGGGTCACCTTTCCGGTCACTTGGGCGATTGCGCCAGCCGCTGTTGCCGGTGCCGGCCCGGCCGGTGGCGCGCCGGTCTGCGCCAGCGCCGCGCATGCGGCACACGCGGCCCACACCATCAATAACACGCTCCGAAGCTGGGACTTCATCACGCCGCCTAGAATAAGAATCCAACCGCAAAACCGATTTGCCCCGCGCTGGCCGTGTCGTCGCTGATCTGATAAGTCCGCAGCCGGCGGTATTCCACCGACAAAACCAGATCGCTTCGCGGCTTTACGATGTAATTTACGAACAGGCTCTGGTTGCGCGCGGCGAAGTCCTGCAGGTACTGGTTGTAATACTCGATCGCTCCCAGTCCCGAGGAATTTCGTCCGCCGGTCCCCGCGCCCACATTGAATTCGTTGCGTACATCGATCGGAATTTTCAACTGCGTCCAGCCGCCGATCATGGTCAGGCGCTCGATGGCCGGCTCGGCTAGCGCGTAGTAGTTCACGTCCTCGGTGACCGGATAGCCGGCCACCGGCACTCCTCCGAACGAGTCCAGTCCCTTGCCCACAAAAAAAGCTCCGCTGAGTTCCGCGTGCGGCGCGATGGCGAACTTCCAGTCGGCCAGAGCGCCCCAGCCGGAAATATTCACGTTGGAGAAGCGCATGGGTATGTATAGACCGGAAGCGCCGACGGTAATGGGATGCACTTCGTCGGTTCGGTTGGCCGAAACGCGCACCGAATACACCGGCTGGCGGGACGCTTCGACCGCGCCGGGATATCGCGCGCCGCTGAAAAACGCGCCATAGCCTCCGGGCATCAGGATCCCCGCTTCCATTTTGTACTGCTCGCGACCCTCGGAATAGCGATGCTCGTAGCGAATCGACGGAGTCCAGGCCCACAGATTTCCGGAAGCCGCAAATTCGGGAAGCGCCAGCGACATATAAGACGTGGGCACGTTGGGAGAAAAGAACGGCACATCCAGGCCGGCAATGATCGATGAGTTCTTCCAGTCCATGCGCAACCGCACCAGCCGCAGCCGCGCGACTCCGGAGTTCCCTCCTCCGTAGCCAACCGGCAGCCCGCCAAAGAAGTCCATTTGAATGTCGCCGGAGGTTTTGGCGCCGAGAATTTCCGGTCCGATTCCGGTGAGCCCAATGGTCGACTGGCGCAGCGAGCCGCCGAAGCTTCCGCCGGACTGAGGATTCTCTGAATAAACGGCCGCAGTGGGAACGTCCAGATTGTCCACTTGTCCGGTCACCGCAAACGCATTGAAGAGCACGATGCCAGATACCTTCAGCCGATATTTCAGCCGGGTCTCCACCTTGTCTTGCGCCTGCTCATCGATACGCGCGTTGGTCAACTCCCAATCGTCCTGGGTCAGCTGAGCCGGATTCGCCTGCACTTCCGCCGGCGTTGCGTACGGGGGTGCGGCAGCGGACGGAACTGCGCTGGCGGGCGAGGCCGGGTTTGCGGGCGTTGCCGCCGGTCCCGGGATGGCCACCATGTGGGTTCCGGATGCAGCAATCAGCTGTTGGACCATGCCATGAAGCTCACGCACTTCCGCACGCGATTCCGCGAGCTCCGCGCGAGTCACCTGCAGCGACTCGCTCAATTTCTCGAGGCGCGAGTTCAAATCCCCCGAATCCGCGGCCGCAGGCGCGCCAGCTGCCGCAGCGGCTCCAGCGCCGGAAGGAGCGCCGGGCGGGATGTTGGACTGGCCGCTCGATTGTGCTTGGCAAGGCCCGGCGCCGCAGAGCGCCAAGCAGAGGACTGCCCCCAGCGCAGCCGCTGGTACGCGGCCCCAGTCCCAACCGAAAGCTCTCATTACACACTCTCCTTGGGAATCGAGGGAGCGCTTCGGCCTCCCTGGATCCTGGGGACGGTCGAGGACCTGTTCCAGCCTGGCGCACGTCACATCAAACGATCGCTGGAGCACCCGAAATCCCTGCCTCTTACCCCTGATGGCGCTCACTTTAGCGCAAATTTTGCCCCTCGGCGCGGTTTTGACAATCTCATAACATTTCCGCGACTCTGCCGTTACATATACGCCATTTTTTGGCCGCCCGGATGGGTACTCGGACTCTCCTGGCAGTGGCATCGGGCGAGCATTGGAGCGTGATAAAGGAGCAGCGGTGGGTGCGTAAGGGATGGTGTGCGAATACCTCATGCGGCTATGACTGTTTGCTGAGCAACAATCCGCGCAACCTCTGTTCGTATCTTCGGCCGGCGCTGCGAGGGTAAGCTCCCACATGATGCGGCAGTGGCCATTAGCGGCCGGCAATCGCCGACCGCTACAGCGACCGCTGCCACATCACGCCACGCAGGTGCCTGCGTAGACAGGGAGTCATCGTCGGCCCTACGGCAGCAATCTTCAGGGGTTGCTGCCGTTTCGACGAATCTGACCTGCCCCGCTCGATGGGGGGTGGTGAACATCGCCAGGGAGAGGGCTGGACCGGGCCTCGCGCAGAATAGAAATACAAGAATGGAACAGGGGAATTGCCATGGCGGTATCCGGAAAATGTAAACAGATTGTAAATGGAAAGGGCTGCGAATTCCCAGGACGGGACGGGAAAAGGCTGAGTTTTGCACAGCTTTTTCACTGCCCGTGCGCAGTTCGAAGCAGCCCTGCTGGCGTGGCGCGAGCAGGAGGTATTCGCGCTAGTTGCCAAGGGCAAGTGCAGCCATGAGGTAGCCAGGCGCCTGGGCCTTCAGCAGGTAGCCCGCCGCCCCAGAACGCACGATTGGCTCTAACGTGTCTCATGCACATGCCAAGTTCATGTTACGGGAGGGGCTTCGTCAAGATGCCTTAGTACACAGCACCTCTTCTCAGCTTGGCACCAAGAATGGGCTTTTCATGGTGTTTGTCGCCTGTATATTCACGGCAGAATCCACGTTCGCTAATCTCGGCACGACGCTCGGACTTCAGCTACCGCATTGGCCCCTGGTTGTCTCATTGGTCCTAGCGTTGGCGGGGATCGTAACACTGCTCTGGTCCGCGCGTTTGCTTAGCTATCGAATGCCGCCGGTTTTGTCAGTGTTACGGACGGAATCCGAGACGTTCTTTCAACTCGCTGATATTAGAGATCTTCCAGAGGAGGAGCAGATGCGGAAGCTTGAGGCGAAGTTTGTCAATTCCCTGACCCGATCAATTGATGAAAACTTTGAGGCCAGTCGCGAAATTTCCAAGATTTTAGAAATTGCGTCTGCGCTCGTCGGGGGATCGCTCAGCTTTTTGTTTCTTTCTTTACTGTATTCCCTGCTCGTTTTTGCAATCCACCGCTGCCTTGGCTAGACGATGTTCCACCGGTTTTCTGTCCGGAGCTAGCAACGCCAGCATTCCCCTGGTTTGATTGCTCTTTATTCTCTGTGTCTGTCATCACTTCCCCCTCACGCCTTGCCCGCTCACTGACTGTCCTGAGCGGCGCTTCCTTGTGCGGTCGATTACACACTCGATCATAGTCTCGGCGACTCGGTCAATTCGAACTGAACCGCTATGCTGGGCGCATAGCCTCGACGTGGCGGGGGGTGATATCGCGCGTACGCCGCCCATCCCGCATCAGCTAAGTCCTTCACATACTATAACATACATGAATCTCAGCTATCCAGAATTGCTGCGCTGGCCCAACCTCGCTCCGCCGACACCCGCCGCCGTGTTATCTTAATGAGTCGCCGCTACGCAAGACGCATCGAATGCCCTGCGGCTTCTGTTCTATTCTAGATGTACGAGGAGAGTGTGACTTCGACGTGACTGACAGGACTACCCGCGCTTCAACCCTGCACGACCTTCTCCAGCAACGAATCGTAATTCTGGACGGCGCTATGGGCACCATGATTCAGGCCCACGCCCTCAGCGAAGCCCAGTTCCGCGGCACCCAGTTCGCCAACCATCCCAAAGACCTGCGCCAGAATAACGACCTGCTGAATATCACCCAGCCGCAGATCATCGAGGCCATCCACCGCCAATATCTGGACGCCGGCGCGGACATCCTGGAAACGAATACCTTCAATTCCAATTCGTTGTCGATGGCCGATTACCAGCTCGAGGATCACGTCTACGAACTGAATCGTGCGGGAGCCCGCAACGCGCGCAGCGCGGTCGCCGGTTTCATGGCCGCGAACCCCGGCCGCGAGTGCTTCGTCGCCGGCGCATTAGGGCCCACCAGCCGCACCGCCTCGATGTCCCAGGACGTCGCGAGCCCGGCGTTTCGCGCGGTCACCTTCGACCAGCTGAAAGATACCTACCGCGAACAAGTGCGCGGCCTGATGGATGGCGGCGTGGATCTGCTGTTGTGCGAAACCATCTTCGATACCCTCAACGCCAAGGCCGCTCTCTTCGCCATTGACGAATACTTCGAAGAGACCGGGACGCGCGTTCCGGTAATGGCGTCGGTCACCATCGTCGACCGCAGCGGACGAACCCTTTCCGGACAGACCGTCGAAGCGTTCTGGAATTCCATCTCCCACATGAAATTACTCAGCGTGGGCATCAACTGCGCGCTGGGCGCTCCCGAGATGCGGCCGTACATCGAAGAGCTATCGAGAGTGGCGCCCATCTTCATCAGTTGCTACCCCAATGCCGGTCTGCCCAACGCATTTGGCGGGTTTGACGAGACCCCGGTGAAAATGGCCGGCGACTTAAAAGATTTTGCGCAAAACGGCTGGCTGAATATCGTTGGCGGGTGCTGCGGCACCACGCCCGACCACATCCGCGCCATCGCCGAAGCCGTGCGCGGCCTGCCGCCGCATGTGCTGTCCACTCCCGAGCGATACACCCGGCTCAGCGGACTCGAGCCCATGGTGATGCGCCCAGACAGCAACTTTGTCAACGTCGGCGAGCGCACCAACGTCACCGGCTCGCCGAAATTTTCGAAGCTGGTCCTCAACGGAAAATACGAAGACGCGCTGGCCATCGCCAAGCAGCAAGTGGATGGCGGAGCGCAGATCATCGACGTCAACATGGACGAAGCCATGCTCGACTCCGAGCAGGCCATGACCACTTTCCTGCACTTCATCGCCTCCGAACCGGACATCGCGCGCGTTCCGGTAATGGTCGACAGCTCCAAGTGGACGGTGCTGGAAGCCGGCCTGAAATGCTTGCAAGGCAAAGGAATCGTCAATTCCGTCAGCCTGAAGGAAGGCGAAGAAGCTCTGCGCGAACGCGCCCGCCTGATTCGGCGCTACGGCGCGGCGATGGTGGTGATGGCGTTTGACGAGCGCGGCCAGGCCGATACCGTCGCTCGCAAACTCGAAATTTGCGGCCGCGCCTACAAAATCCTCACCGAAGTGGGCGTCCCGCCGGAAGACATCATGTTCGATCCCAATATTTTGACCGTCGCTACCGGGATCGAAGAGCACAACGAATACGCGGTGAACTATATCGAAGCCGCCCGCCAGATCAAGGCCACGCTGCCCTACGCGAAAGTCAGCGGCGGCGTCAGCAACATTTCGTTTTCCTTCCGCGGCAATAACGTTGTCCGCGAGGCCATGCACTCCGCCTTTCTGTATCACGCGATTCAGGCGGGCATGGACATGGGGATCGTCAACGCCGGACAGCTGGCGATCTACGAAGATATTCCCAAGGATCTGCTCGAGCTGGTCGAGGATGTGTTGCTGAACCGCCGGTCCGACTCGACCGAGCGATTGCTGGCGTTCACCGAAACGGTGAAGGCCAAGGGAAAAACGCAGGTCGAAGAGCTGGCGTGGAGGAAAGGGACGGTCGAGGAGCGGCTGTCGCATGCGTTGGTTAAAGGAATCGTCGAGCACATCGAAACCGACACCGAGGAGGCTCGCCAGAAATACGGCAAGCCCCTGCACGTGATCGAAGGGCCCTTGATGGCTGGGATGAACGTGGTCGGCGATTTGTTCGGCTCCGGCAAAATGTTTCTGCCGCAAGTGGTGAAGAGCGCGCGGGTGATGAAGAAGTCGGTCGCCTATTTGCAGCCTTACCTGGAAGCGGAAAAACAATCGGGCGGGGTGCAAGCAAAGGGCCGGGTGGTGATGGCCACGGTAAAAGGCGACGTCCACGACATCGGCAAGAACATCGTTGGCGTAGTGCTCGGCTGCAATAATTGGGAAGTGATCGATCTGGGCGTGATGGTGCCCAGCGACAAAATCCTGCAGGCCGCGCGCGATCACAAGGCCGACATGATCGGCCTGAGCGGTCTGATTACCCCGTCGCTCGACGAAATGGTCCATGTCGCCAAGGAGATGGATCGCCAGGGCTTCGAAATGCCGCTGCTGATCGGCGGCGCTACCACCAGCCGCACCCACACCGCGGTAAAAATCGCGCCGGGCTATCGTCATCCGGTGGTGCACGTGTTGGACGCGTCGCGTTCGGTAGGCGTTCTCGGAAGCCTGAGCAACGTGGAATTGAAAGTCGCTTTCATCGAGGATAATCGCAAGGAACAGGAGATCACCCGCGAAAAGCATCGCAACCGGTCGACCCAGAATCTGAAGTCCCTGGCCGAAGCGCGCAAGAATAAATTGGTGATCGATTGGACGTCGTACACGCCGCCCAAACCCTCGTTCCTGGGCCTGCGCAAACACGATCCGGTAGCGCTGGACCAGATTGTTCCGTACATCGATTGGACGCCGTTCTTCAGCGCCTGGGAGCTGCGCGGGATTTATCCGCGGATTTTCGACGCGCCGGAAGTGGGCGAAAAGGCTAAAGAGCTTTTCGACGACGCTCAGGAATTATTGGCGCGCATCGTCAAAGAAAAACTGATCGGGGCGCGCGCCGTTTACGGTCTCTTCGCCGCGAACAGCGTCGGCGACGATATCGAGATTTACGTCGACGAATCGCGCAGCAGCCTGCTCACCACTGTGCATACCCTGCGTCAGCAAACTCCAAAGTCCGACGACAAACCCGATCTCGCTCTTTCCGATTTCGTGGCGCCACGCGAAACCGGCGTTCCCGATTATCTGGGCGCCTTCGCCGTTACCACCGGCATCCACGTCGACGACCTGGTGCATAAATTCGAGAAAGATAACGACGATTACAACGCGCTGATGACCAAAGCTCTCGCCGATCGCCTCGCCGAAGGCCTGGCCGAGCTGCTCCACAAATGCGCCCGCGACGCCTGGCAGTACGGCCTCTCGGAAACTCTCAGCAAAGAAGACATGATCCACGAACGCTATCGCGGCATCCGCCCCGCGCCAGGATATCCGGCCGCGCCCGATCACACCGAGAAACGCCGGCTCTTCGATTTGATCCACGCCGAAGAAAATACCGGAATCACCCTAACCGAAAGTTTTGCCATGCTCCCGGCAGCCGCCGTCTCCGGATTTTATTTCTCGCACCCCGAATCGAGATATTTCGCGGTAGGAAAAATCGATCGCGACCAGGTGGAAGACTATCACCGCCGCAAAGGCATGGACCTGCGCGCGATGGAACGCTGGCTCTCTCCCAACCTTAACTACGACCCGGAAACGTAGTTTGTCTCTTGAATACCGGGCAGCTTTGTCGACGATGCGGCGCTGAGCGAAGCGAAGTGGGTGCCCCAGGTGTCGATTTCATACCTGGGTTCTCTACGTTTTTGGCTCGCCTTGTTACGCCGTCGTAGCCCGACACCCGTGGCGTAGCCACCATTCTCAGCTGGGTAACTGAAAGCGAGAAAGACCCAGCAAAACCAATGCGCACACCCCAGCCGAAGTCAGAAGTATGCCAGCTACTTCTGAATCACGCCGCAAGCCAACCGCGCACCGGCGTTGCCCGTCGGATCGGTCTTGTAGTCGTCCGCCTTTTCGTGAATCACTACCGCCGTTCCGGTCGGCGGAAACAACCCACTCGGTCCACTGCCCAGGCTCACCCCCGGCGCATTCACCGTAGTCTTCACGGTGCCGTCCGCTCCTACCTCAATATTGGATAGGTCCCCGGCGTGCGCGCCTTTGGGATTGTCCTTGCCGTGCTCTTTTCCTTCCGGGTTGAAGTGCGGTCCAGCCGACTTGAAATCCGGAGCGTCGCACTTGCCTACCGAGTGAATGTGAAACGCGTGCGTACCCGGCGGCAGCTGCGAAGCCTCGAGATCGATCTTTACGCCGTTCTCAGTTTTCGCCAGCACCGCCGTGCCGATTTTCTCTCCCTTAGCATTGTAAATATCAGCGTGCCCCGTCTGGGCCATCGCCGACGCCGCGAAAATCGGTACCGCGATCAGTGCCAAATATCGAACGTTCATGAAAGTCTCCTGTACTTGCCGTTACCAACCGATCGCCCACGAGCTTAGCGCAACGCAGCGCCAGTTTCCAAGCGAGAGATCGACGTCCCATCGACGTAACAAAGCTCAGGCGCGCAGCGCAAATAAAAACGCCCCACCGTTTCCGAAACTCAGGAACGATGGGGCGCAATTTCAAATCCGCCATCCTCAATATTACGGCGTCAGCAGCACCGCGTGTTCCAATCCGCTGGCGTTCGTCGCGTCGCACAGAATCTGCCCCGCGTCGTTGATTGCGATCGCATCTGTCAGTGTGAATCCGGAACCAGTCGGGATCAACGTGTTCAGATTCACCAGCGCGCCGCCGCTTACCAGGAACGGGACATGCTTGCCGGGCTTCGGCGGGTGATACGAGGTCTGCGCGAAGATGCCGGTGCCAACGATTTGGTTCGATGCATTGATTCCGGTCGCCGAACTCGCGATCGCTCCCGGATAGAGTCCCAGGTCGGTCCACTCGCCCGCGATGTACGACGCTGCGTGGCTTCCGCCCGCAGTGAGATAAATCGTGCCGGCCACATCATTGCTGGCGTTGATCGCATTGGCCCCGGCCGCATACGAACCGGACGGCACGCCGAGATCCGTCATCTTGCCGTTTGCATACATGAATGCGTGCTGATTGCTGGCCTTGTTCAACGAGTTTCCCACGATCACTCCGGCAGCGTTGATGGCCGTAGCCGACGCCTGAAATCCGCCCAGCGTTCCAATGTCCGTCATCTTGCCGCCGCTATAAAGGAAGGGATGAAACGTGTAACTGTTCACGTATCCCTCTCCCACCACCTGCTCGGAACTATTGATCCCATACGCCACCGTGCCGGACGGAAAGAGCGACGCCGAATCGATGTCCTGCATGTTCGCGTTGCTATAAAGAAACGCGTGGTACACCGTGCCGGAAGCCGGATACTCGACCACGTAGCCAACCACCTGCCCGGTGCTGCTGATGCCCTCGGCAATCGAAACGTCGCCGGCAACCAGAGTGCCCAGGCTGGTAGCTTTCCCACCAGCAAAGAGTGTCGCGATCGCGCCGCCGGGATCGGAAGACACGCCGGCCGCCTGTCCCAGATTGTTCAGTCCGTAAGCGCCACTCACAAGCTGGCCAGCGACCGCGCCCAAATCCGTCACCTTATATTGCTGCGTAGCCGCAGCCGCCAGCAACGCCACAAGACTCACCACCCCAACCGCCGCACACCACTCTACTTTCTTGATGCCGATCATGGAATTTCCTCCACCGAAACCGTCTCCGCGCTCCAGCAGCAGCAAACGTACGCCACCGGACTTACTCGCCAATTTCGAGCGGGAGGGTAGCACGCTCCCGCAACTGACTTGTCTCCACAAAGTAAAACCGCTCTCCGGACTTTATTCTCAGCAAATTGTAAATGGCCCACGTACCGGCCATCTCAGTACTCCGTTGCGCCGGTCACATATTTCCGACGGTCGCGCCGTCACGTCTGGCGGTTCCCCTGGATTGAAGTTTCTCGGCCTCACTTTCGCGGGTTCTACTTTTTTCGTGCCCCCCGCCTTTCCCCTGCTTGCCACAAAGGATTCTCCGCTCGGCGGCGCGGCAAAAAGGCGAGTTCAGCTTCGTCAGGATCGTCACGCTCTTTGGTCACTTTACGCTCGTGTATTTCTGCGAATCGCATGGATTCAGATTCCGTAATTCTATAGTTGTCAGCGAGATCCATTTTCTAATCCCCACGGGCGCCGGGATTCAGATTCCTCGGCTCGGCGGCGCGGCTGAAATGCACCCCCGGACGCTTCGAGATGGGCGATTTTCTTCGCCGTTTTGTTTTCCGCCGTGTCCGCCTCGAACGTAGCATTGCCGTGCGAGCGGTGGAAGGATGAATCCCCGTGGGAATGTCGGGACCAGGCAAGGTGACGTGTATTGCTTTCTGCAACGCCTGGACGACGTAACCATCGACCGGGCGGTCGGCGAGACGGTACGCCGGTTGCGTGGCACCCGCAGAAAGGGACGGCGGCGCGCCCGTGTGGCGGTCGATGCGACGGGCTTGGCGCAAGGAGCGGTCCGTACCTTCTTTGTGCGACGCATGCATCATCATGGGCAGAAACCGCGGCCATGGCGACACTGGCTGAAGTGGGTGGTCGCCGTGGATTTGGATCAGCAGTTCGTGTTGTCGCAGCTCGCGCGGCGCGGCCCGTGGAACGACTGCGCGAATTTGCCCACCGTCGTCCAAGCCGCTGCCGAGCAAACCCGCATCGGACTGGTGCTGGCCGACGCCGAATTCGACAGCGAGAGGAATCACACCTATATCCGGCAGCAACTCGGGGCGCAGAGTGTGATCCCCGCCAAGCGTGCGAAGAAAACGTGGCGCATCCACAGAGTGCGCGCCCAGATGCGCCGGGCATTCCCTCAACGGCTCTATCGGCGTCGGGCTCTGATCGAAACGCTGTTCTCTTCGGTGAGGCGCAAGCTCTCGGCTCGTGCGCCACGCCGCTCGCTGCGCACCCAGAGGCACCAAGCCTTGCTGCTCGGATTGAGTTTCAATCTGTATCGCTTGAAACATCGCCGCCTTTTCTTAAGGATGCCAACAGAGCCGACTCATTCCTAGCTGGATTGGGCGTTAGACGAGTCCTTCGCGCCCAACCCCGAAAGACAGGCTCGGCCAATTGAGCCTCGCGACCGAACCTCCAGCCTTCGTCCTCGCGTCGTCGCCGCATCAATCTGTAGTATTGCGAGCTTGCTCTAGTACCAACTTCACCACTGGAATTCATCCTTCCATCGCTCGCGGCGCAGTGCTAGGTTCGAGCGGAACAGGAGGAAAACCAAATGCCCCAACGAATCGCTGATTCCGGGCCGCCTGCAGTCGCTTCTTCGCCGAATCGCCGCGGCGCCGAGCGTCACTCGCGCAAATGCCAAATCTGCCGGCATCCTCTGCGGGCGGTGATCGAGCGCACCTTCGTCAGCAGGCGCAGTCCCTCACGCATCGCCCAGCAATTCGGCTTCAATGACCGAAGCACCATCTACCGTCACGCCCACGCTACCCAGCTGTTTGAGCTCCGCGGAACTCAGAGGGGCCCTTTCTTCTGAATCGCAACATGCGTAGAGCTTAGAAAATAAATCACACTGATAATGATCGAATTGTGGAAGCCGAATCGCTACGTTTTTGACCATTTCTCGCGGCTCGACAATTCTGCTTTTAGGAGGGGGGTGAGCACGTCGGATCCGCACCGCTAGGACTCGCTGTGCCACAACAGCTGCCACAACTACGGTTCTTTCGCACGCTGGATAAATGCTGTTAGATTCTACGCGGGAGATTGTTGACGGGAGAAAATGGCGGACGCTGAGCGATCGCGATTTGACTGGCTGGATTTGCTGTGGCTCGCTTTTCTGGCGGGGCTGGCGCTGCTGCCGCCGGTCAATGAGATCCATAAGCAGCTGGTGCTGCTGGCGATTGGGGTGTTCCAGATATTTGAGGGGAGGCTAATCGCCCGGTTTCCGGGGCGCGGGCGGGTGTACAGCATCCTGATCAAGACGGCGCTGGCCACGCTGCTGCTCGAGCATACCGGCGACGTGGGGATCAACAGCTCGTACTATCCCATTTACTATTTGCCGGTGGTGACGGCGGCGATTAATTTCGGCGCGATCGGGACCATTCTGTGGACTTTGGGGATTTCGCTGGCCTACTGCTCGCTCTTGATTCCGGCGCTGCAGGAATTCGAGGTGCTGCCTTCGGGATATCTGGAACTGGCGATCCGCATCCTGTTCTTTTTTCTGGCGGGGATGCTGGTGAACCGCTTCGTGGTGGAAAATAAAAAGCAGGTGGCGCGCTATCAGCACCTTTCCGAGCAGCTGGCGCAAACCAATCGCGAACTGCAGCGCGTGCAGGCCGACGCGCGGCGGGCCGAGCGTCTGGCGGCGCTGGGGCAGCTTTCCGCCGGCCTGGCGCACGAGATCCGCAACCCGCTGGGAGTGATCAAAGGTTCCGCGGAGATGCTGGAGAAAAAACTGCAGGGGGCGAATCCGCTGGAAAGCGAGCTGGCCGGGTACATTTCGTCGGAAGTAAACCGGCTGAATGGACTGGTCACGCGATTCCTGGATTTTGCGCGGCCATCGCAACTGGAACTGAGTCCGCTGCGAATCGAGAGCGTTCTGGAGCGGGCGCTGGAGGCGGCCCACGCGCGGTACCCAACTGCCGCGGTGACCGTGGAGCGCGACTATGCGAAGAATTTGCCGGCGATTCTGGCCGACGAACAACTGTGCGAACAAGTATTCATCAACTTGATCTTCAACGCGTACGAAGCGATGGAAGGTCTTTCCGGAAAGCTGCGGGTGAGCACCTCGGCAGACTCGCGAGATGGCCAGCCGGGATTGCGGGTTGAGGTTGAGGATTCCGGTCCGGGAGTTCCCGCGGAACTGCGCGAACAGATATTCAATCCGTTTGTAACCTCGAAGAAAACCGGCGTGGGATTGGGACTATCCATCGTGGCGAAAATCGTCGACGACCATCGCGGCTCGATTCAGTTAAAGAGCGAAGCGGGCCACGGCGCGCTGTTCCGCGTGTTCCTGCCAGCCGCGGGCGGCGCACCCGGCGCGGCGGCCGATGCGACTGGCGCGGTGCCGGAATTGCCGGAGTGAGATCGCCCGCCACGGGCCGCGCGGATCGGAGATAGAATTACCAGCATGCCATCTATATTGATCGTCGAGGACGAATCGAAAATGCGCCGGTTGCTGGAGCTGAGCCTGGGCGAGGAAGGATTCGTCACCTACTCCGCCGGCGACGCGGAGGCCGGCGTCAAGATTCTCAGCCGCGAAACGATCGACCTGGTGATCACCGACTTGCGTCTGCCGGGAATGGGCGGCCTGGAATTCCTGCACGCCATCAAGAAATCCACGGCGCGACTGCCGGTGATCGTGATGACCGCGTACGGAACGGTGGAGTCCGCGGTGGAAGCGATGAAGCAGGGCGCCAGCGATTACGTACTGAAGCCGTTTGCCCTGGCGGAAATGCTGATGGTGGTGCGCAAGGAACTGGCCGCGAACCAACTGGTCGAGGAAAACCGGACGCTGCGCGAAGCGCTCGGCCAACGCTACGAATACGAAAACATCGTCGCGCGGAGCGAGCGCATGCAAGCGGTGCTGGCGATGGTCGAACGCGTCGCGCCGACCAACACCACGGTGTTGCTCGGCGGAGAAAGCGGCGTCGGCAAAGACCTGATCGCCCGCGCCATCCACGAGCATTCGCATCGCGCCTCCGGGCCGTTCATCAAGATCAACGCCACCGCGATCCCGGAAAATCTGCTGGAAAGCGAACTTTTCGGCTACGAGAAAGGCGCGTTTTCCGGCGCGGCCAGCAGCAAGCCGGGCAAGTTCGAATTGGCCGACAGGGGCACGCTTTTTTTGGACGAGATCGGCGATGTGCCGCCCGCCACTCAGGTGAAACTGCTGCGCGTGCTGCAGGAACGCGAGTTCGAGCGGCTGGGCGGCACCAAAACGCTGAAGGTGGACGTCCGGCTGGTAGCAGCGACCAACCGCGATCTGCGCGCCGCGCTCGAAGACGGCACGTTTCGCGAAGACCTTTATTACCGGCTGAACGTGGTGGCCATCGATATCCCTTCCCTGCGCGATCACAAGGAAGACATTCCCGCGCTGGTGGATTTCTTTCTGAAGCGCTTTGCGAAAGACAGCAAGCAGCCGGTCCGCGGGGTCACTCCTGCGGCGGTGAAAATGCTGATGGATTTTTCGTGGCCGGGCAACGTGCGCGAATTGCAAAATATCATCGAGCGAGCGATCACGCTTTCGGCGAACGAAACGCTGGACGTGGCTGATTTTCATCTCGACGCGGCGTCTTCGCGGTCCGCTTCGACCTCCGCGACGGCCGGTCCGGCGCCT
>Ga0302324_100016247_pt1 | contig 14835 bp, 15 predicted proteins | sample Palsa_T0_1_FD_201949 | JGI IMG/M metagenome (GOLD analysis project Ga0302324, IMG submission 201949) | Peat permafrost microbial communities from Stordalen Mire near Abisko, Sweden - Palsa_T0_1 | ecosystem: Environmental > Terrestrial > Soil > Palsa > Peat permafrost | place: Sweden: Abisko...
CCTGCCGTCTCGAAGATGTCGTGGCACGTCCGATGGCGGGCCAATCCGTGGTGCTCACAACGTACCTGCTACACCCTGACATCGAGCCGTCAGAGCAGCTAAGTCGCTTCATAGATCGTGTCAAACCAGCGGAACTGACGGTGCAGTCTCCTACACCGTGAACTCCTAATCTGCGATTAATTGTCACTCGGGAACGGGGCCAGTATATGAATGCGAGATGCGCGCTGCTCTTGATGCTCGCTCTTACGGCTTGCGGAAAGTCCATAACGCCGGACACAGTTGAATCGCTTACCGCACATCCCGATCGACTTAACGAGGTCATGCGCCAGTGTCGCGAAGATCGCGCTGAGGCTTCGACGCGTTATGTAACGCCGCGAGCGAGGCCTTTCGTCTGCGGTTCATCGGCGATGGAAAAGGGCAGTACACGCCGCGGCCATGAGTGTCTAGCCAATACTCAGAACGTTGCCGCACCGTGATGTTGACGAGTCAACGCCTGAATATGTCGAATCACGGATGTCGATCGAGTTGGTAGTATTGCCTGCGCCCTCCTGCGATCGTATTTGACGAGCTGGGTTCCGCATTTCTCCCGCTAGTAATCTTGTTCTCCCCGTCTCGATTTTTCCTATAACAGTCTTTGACCATCCCTGATTTGGCACTGAATCTCCCCTACGCGGCACTTTATTGCCGCGCCAAAGCAGGGAGGTTCGGAACCCGACATGCAGGGAACAAGCGTGCAGTTCGGCCAGGTGCTGGTGGTGTTCGGCATCGTGATCTTAGGAACCTGGGGCGCAACCCAGTGGACAGCGGCACAACTGGGCTACGCACTACGCTTGGGTACGCCCTGGTTTGATTTCCTCGGCACACCGATCTATCACCCCTGGGGCCTGTTCGAGTGGTGGTATTGGTTTGAGGCTTACGCGCCGCGTGTATTCTTAAGGGGCGGCACGATCGCGGCAACGAGCGGTTTAATCGCTTGCTGCGTCGCTATCGCGATGTCGATCTGGCGCGCTCGGCAGTCCAAGCTGGTCACGACCTACGGCTCGGCCCGGTGGGCGGTGCTCGCCGAGATTCGCAAGGCGGGCCTCTCCAGTCCTACCGGCGTCTTCTTAGGTTCCAAGGACGGTAACTACCTTCGTCATGACGGCCCCGAGCACGTCATGGCGTTCGCGCCAACGCGCAGTGGAAAAGGCGTCGGCCTCGTCATCCCAACACTGCTGACCTGGCCGGGGTCCGCCGTTATCCACGACATCAAGGGCGAGAACTGGCAGCTCACCGCCGGCTGGCGCGGGCGTTTCTCGCACTGCCTGCTGTTCAATCCCACCGATCCGCTCTCGGCTGCCTACAACCCACTGCTGGAAGTTCGGCGTGGAGCGCACGAAGTGCGCGATGTCCAGAACATTGCCGACATCCTTGTCGACCCCGAGGGTGCGCTGGAGCGGCGCAACCACTGGGAGAAGACCTCACACGCGTTGCTGGTCGGCGCAATCCTCCATGTGCTCTACGCGGGCCATGACAAGACGTTGCGGGGCGTTGCCAATTTTCTCTCTGACCCCGCGTGTCCTTTCGAGACGACACTGCATCGGATGATGCTGACCAAGCATCTCGGGAGTTCACCACACCCCGTCGTGGCGTCCGCCGCGCGCGAAGTCCTCAACAAGAGCGACAACGAGCGCTCGGGTGTGCTCTCCACCGCCATGAGCTTCTTAGGGCTTTACCGGGACCCAACGGTAGCCCAGGTTACGTCTCGTTGCGATTGGCGCATCGCGGATCTCATCTCCGCGGAAAACCCAGTTTCTCTCTACTTGGTCGTCCCACCGTCGGACATCAGCCGCACCAAGCCGCTGATCCGCCTGATCTTGAACCAGATCGGCCGCCGCTTGACGGAGTCCCTTGATGGTTCCGACGGTATCGCACGCCGCCATCGGTTGCTGATGATGCTCGATGAATTTCCGGCACTGGGCCGGCTCGACTTCTTCGAGAGTGCGCTCGCCTTCATGGCAGGTTACGGCCTGCGAGCCTTCCTCATCGCACAGTCCCTCAACCAGATCGACAAGGCATACGGCTCCAACCACTCGATCCTGGATAACTGCCACGTGCGCATTGCGTTTGCGACCAATGACGAGCGCACCGCGAAGCGCATCTCGGAGATGCTGGGCACCGCAACGGAGCTGCGCGCTCAGCGCAACTATGCGGGACATCGCCTGGCGCCTTGGCTCGGGCATCTGATGGTCTCTCGCCAAGAGACCGCGAGGCCGCTGCTGACGCCCGGCGAGGTCATGCAGCTACCCCCGGATGATGCCGTGGTGATGGCCTCCGGGCATCCGCCCATCCGCGCCAAGAAGCTGCGCTACTACCAGGACGCCAACTTCAAGCGGCGCGTGCTCCAGCCTCCCACGCTTGTAGCAGCGGAGCGATATTCCGACGCGCCAGCATCGCGCGCAGACGACTGGCGCGGGCTGTCGGTGCCGGAGACCCCGCGCGCCCCAGCCGCTCATGTTGGTTCATACGACAAACTCGCAACAGATGATGGAGGTCTTCAGCGCCGACCCGAGTTGGTGCCGGAAGTCAGCACCGGTGAAGAGCCAGAGATCAGTGCTGGCGATCTTGCCGTCCTGGACGATGACGACTCAGCGATGCCTCCGCCGCGCGACCTTGATCCGCGCCTGCAACGAGTTGCGCAGATAGCGACCCTCGATTCGGCTGATGGTATCCCGCTATGAGCCGGGCACGCCTCAATCTCTTCATCGAACGGGAGCACGCGCACCGCCTCGATGAACTCGCGGCAATGAGAGGCATCTCCAAATCGTCCATCATCGCCGCCGCACTCGCCTCCTGGCTGTCGCCCGACTCCGGCGACCAACGCGAGGCCGCCATCGCTAAACGCCTGGACCGACTGTCTCGGCAGTTCGAGAAATTGGAGCGCGACCAAGTCATCCTGATCGAGACGGTTGCGCTGTACGTGCGCTACTTCCTCACCGTCAGTACGCCCGTACCGGAAGCACACCAGGACGCCGCACGCGCTCAAGGAAAGGCTCGCTACACGCAGTTTATTGAGCAGTTGGGGCGTCACCTGATGAGGGGCCAAAGCCTCATCAAGGATCTGCACGAAGAAATCTCACCCGACGCCGACAGCTTCGTGAAGATCGACGAAGCGCAGAGCGCCGCGGAGTCAAGGCCATGAGCGCGCTACCCAAGGACCCGACCTCGCCCCAAGCCACGTCGCTCGATCGGCGAATTCGCATGCTGCGCACGGCGATGGGGCCCGATATCGCCCAGGCGCTCGAAGACCCGGACGTCGTCGAGATCATGTTGAACCCGGACGGCTCACTTTGGATCGATCGTCTGTCGAGCGGTCGCGCGCCCATGGGGATCAGCCTCTCGGCCGCGGACGGCGAACGCATCATCCGGTTGGTTGCTGCCCACGTGCGCACCGAGGTTCATGCCGGCAAGCCGTTGCTGACCGCGGAACTCCCGGAGACGGGCGAACGCTTCGAGGGCGCGCTACCCCCGGTCGCGCCAGGCCCGGCGTTTGCCCTGCGCAAGCGCGCTGTCGGTGTCATTCGCCTCACCGATTACGTCACCGATGGGATTCTAACGGCCGCCCAGTCGGCCTTCTTGCGCCAAGCGGTGCGGGAGCGCCTGAATATCCTGATTGCAGGCGGTACGAGCACGGGCAAGACGACACTAGCGAATGCGTTGCTCGCCGAGATCGCCAGCACCGGCGACCGCGTGATCATTCTCGAAGATACCGTCGAGCTTCAGTGTGCGGCTCGCGATCACGTGCCGCTACGCACGCGCGCCGGCGTTGTCAGCATGGCGGAGCTCGTGCGCTCGACGTTACGCCTGCGGCCCGATCGAGTAATCGTTGGCGAGGTACGCGGGGGAGAAGCGCTCGATCTGCTCAAGGCCTGGGGCACGGGGCATCCCGGCGGTATTGCAACCGTGCATGCGGGCTCGGCGGAGGGCGCGCTGTTCCGGCTCGAACAACTCATCCTCGAAGTTGCCGTCACTCCCCCTCGTGCGCTGATCGCGGAAGCCGTGAACGTGATCATCTACATCGCCGGACGTGGCCGCGCCCGGCGCATCCAGGACATCGCCCGAGTGGTCGGCTACGACGATCGCGGCTACCAGCTAACGCCTGCAACCCTCGCTCCCGATCCCACCCACACCAACCCCGGAGAACCGTCGTGACACAAGTTCGCATTTCCGTAAATACGTCTCTTCGTGAGCGGCTACCGTGGGCGATTGCTCTCACGTTGCTCGTCGCAGTATCTCCCGCCGCACATGCCGCCGGTTCCAACATGCCGTGGGAGGCGCCGCTGCAATCGATCCTGGATTCCATCCAGGGGCCGGTCGCGAAGATCGTCGCTGTCATCATCATCATCGTCACGGGCCTGACACTGGCGTTCGGTGATACGAGCGGCGGATTTCGGCGGTTGATCCAGATCGTCTTTGGCCTCTCGATCGCTTTCGCTGCATCGAGCTTCTTTCTGACCTTCTTCTCGTTCTCCGGCGGAGCGCTGGTCGTATGAGCACGGCTACCACGGGCTTCGAGGTTCCACTCCATCGATCCCTGACCGAGCCGATCTTGCTTGGCGGCGCGCCGCGCACCGTGGCGGTCGCAAACGGCACGCTGTCCGCGGCGGTGGGCTTAGGGCTTCAGCTCTGGCTGCCCGGCATCGCGCTGTGGCTTATCGGTCATACGCTCGCGGTATGGGGTGCCCGAGTAGATCCCCAGTTCATGCAGGTCTTCGCACGGCACGTGCGGCACCGCTCGCTGCTGGACGTGTAAGGAGGCGACGTGCTGTATCTCAGAGAGTATCGCCAGCGTCCTCAACTGCTTGCCGACTGGCTACCGTGGGCGGGGCTCGTGGCGACCGGCGTAGTGCTCAACAAGGACGGCTCCTTTCAACGCTCAGCGCGTTTCCGTGGTCCGGACTTGGACAGCGCCACTGAAAGCGAGTTGGTGGCGACCTCCGCCCGTCTCAACAACGCGCTGCGGCGGCTCGGCTCTGGCTGGGCGCTGTTCATCGAGGCGGAGCGACGCGAGGCCGCGGGATACCCACAGTCCTCGTTTTCGGAACCGCTGTCGTGGCTCGTGGACGAGGAACGTCGTGCTGCCTTCGAGCAAGCCGGCAGCCACTATGAAAGTGTCTATCACCTGACGCTCCTGTATCTGCCGCCCGAGGAAGCGAAGGCGCGCGCTGCGGCGCTGCTCTACGAGAACCGTAACGACGAGGGTGTTGACTGGCGAGCGCGGCTCACGAGCTTCGTATCCGAGACGGAACGCTTCTTTGATCTACTCGACGGGGTAATGCCCGAGATCGACTGGCTCGACGACGGCGAGACGCTGACCTACCTCCATCACTGCGTCTCGATGCGACGGCACCGGGTGGCCGTGCCGGAGGTACCCTTCCACCTGGATGCCTTACTGGCCGATGAGGCGCTAACCGGCGGCCTGGCGCCCATGTTGGGAACACATCACCTGCGTGTCGTCACCGTCCGGGGCTTCCCGACATCTACCTGGCCGGGCGTGTTGGACGATCTCAACCGGCTGGGATTCGCCTACCGCTGGAGCACGCGCTTCTTATGCCTGGACAAGTCCGAAGCCGAGAAGGAACTGACGCGGCTCCGCCGGCAATGGTTCGCCAAGCGCAAGAACGTGATTGCGCTCCTCAAGGAAACCATCTTCCAGCAGCCTACTCCCTTGGTCGACACAGACGCCGACAACAAAGCCCTCGATGCCGACGCCGCCCTTCAGGAACTTGGGAGCGACCAGGTGGCCTTCGGCTATGTCACGGCCACCGTCACGGTGTTCGATACCGATGCTACCGCGGCGGACGACAAACTCCGTGCGGTCGAGCGAGCCATTCAAGGCAGGGGATTCATCACGATCCCCGAGACGTTGAACGCCATCGACGCGTGGCTGTCATCGATCCCGGGTCACGCGTATGCGAACGTGCGCCAACCGCTGATCTCGACGCTCAACCTCTCGCACCTGATGCCGGTGTCGGCAGTCTGGGCGGGACCGGAGCGCAACGCGCACTTGAACGGCCCACCGCTGATCGTGACCCGCACGGACGGCGCCACACCGTTCCGGCTCGTCACCCATCTCGGGGATGTTGGCCACACGCTCATTGTCGGTCCGACCGGCATGGGCAAGTCGGTCCTGCTTGCCACCTTGGCACTGCAATTTCGCCGCTATCCGGGCTCGCGGATTTTCGCCTTCGACATGGGCCGCTCCATGCGCGCCACGATATTGGGGCTCGAAGGCGAGCACTACGACCTCGGAACGGACGGATCGATCGCCTTCCAGCCCCTCGCTCGAATCGACCAGGAAGGCTACCGGAGTTGGGCGGGAGAGTGGATCGAGGGCCGCTTGGCCCGCGAAGGTATTGCCGTCGGACCGGCGGAGAAGGAGGCCGTGTGGTCGGCGCTTGCAAGTCTCGCCAGCGCGCCCGTCGAGCAACGCACGATGACCGGACTTTCCGTGCTGCTGCAATCGAATGCACTCCGCCAAGCCCTTCAACCCTACGTGCTCGGTGGCGCCCACGGAAAGCTCCTTGATGCCGATCACGACCGGCTCGGAGGCGGGAACGTGCAGGGCTTCGAGATGGAAGAACTCATGCACAGCAAGGCGGCGGTGCTTGCCGTGCTGCACTACCTATTCGCACGCCTGGATGAGCGGTTCGACGGGGCGCCGACGCTCTTGATCCTCGATGAAGCGTGGCTCTTTCTCGACGATCCGGTGTTCGCCTCTCGCATCCGGCAGTGGCTCAAGACACTGCGCAAGAAGAACGTCTCGGTTGTCTTTGCCACGCAATCGCTGGCTGACATCCGCGAATCGACGATTGCACCCGCCATCATTGAAAGCTGTCCAAGCCGCATCTTCCTCCCAAACCCCCAGGCGACCGAGCCGCAGATCCGCGCGATTTACGAGAGCTTTGGACTGAACTCTCGGCAAATCGCCATCGTCGCTCAGGCGCAGCCGAAGCGGGATTACTACTACCAATCCCGCTTGGGCAATCGAGTATTCGACCTCGATCTCGGTCCGGTCGCACTCGCCTTCGCCGCAGCCTCTACCCCGGAAGATCAACGCCATATCGATGACGTCCTCGCAAGCAACCCACCTGATGGGTTCGCCGCGGCCTGGCTGCGCCACCGGGATCTGCGTTGGGCCGCCGATCTTGCCTCGTCCTTTCCAGCACCACCGGAGGTTTCCCCATGAAAAAGTCACTACTGGCCGCGCTCGTTGTCCTCAGCGCGAGTCTCACGCCCGTCGCTCATGCACAGTGGGCCGTATTCGACGCACTCAACTTCTCACAGAACATCCTGACCGTCGCACATACCCTGCAAACTGTGGAAAACCAGGCAGTCCAGCTCCAGAACGAAGCGACGATGCTGGAGAACGAGGCTCGAAATCTCAAGGGCCTGAATCTCAACACACTCCCGCAGATTATCAATCTCCTGAGCACCACGGACCGGCTCATCCAGCAATCACAGGGACTCGCCTTCAACGTGTCGCAGATGAACACGACGTTTTCGAGGTACTACCCACAGTCCTATGCCACGGGAACGAGCCTCACTCAGTTGACGGCGGATTCGCAGACGCGCTGGACTTACTCCCGCGGGGCGGTGCAGACCTCCATGCAGTTACAAGCCCAGGCCACGCAGAACCAAGCAACCGACGAGGCAACGCTCTCAAGTCTTGTCAACCAGAGCCAGTCGGCGGTTGGCGCATTACAAGCGAGCCAGGCGACGAATCAGTTGCTTGCCCTGATCGCGCGCGAGCTGATGCAGGAACAGCAGCTACGACTCACGCAGGATCGTGCCGCAGCCCTCGCGCAGGCTCGCCCGATCGGAGCGCAGACCAGCTCCCTTACCGTTCGGCAACAGTTTGCCGGTGGCGGCGTCCAGTACACGCCGCAAACGGTGAGCTTCTACAGCAACTAGAGATAGGCCATGAACGATCTGTCGGTCATTGACCAGTTCTTAGGCGTCTTTTCGCAATACATCGACTCAGGCTTCGGCCTGCTCGGCGGCGAGGTGGCATTCTTGACCGCGACCCTGGTGGTGATCGACATGACGCTCGCCGGTTTGTTCTGGGCGATGGGCAGCGAGGAAGTCATTGCCAAACTCATCAAGAAGACACTCTACGTCGGCGCCTTCGCGTACATCATCGGCAACTTCAACTCCCTCGCCGGCATCATCTTTCGGTCGTTCGCCGGGTTGGGACTTCTGGCCTCGGGGTCGGGATTGACGCAAGGACAACTGCTGCAGCCCGGACGGCTTGCAGCCGTGGGTGTCACGGCCGGGCAGCCGATTTTGCAGCAGATCGGGCAGCTCTCGGGCTTTCCCGAGGTGTTCTTGAATCTCGACAGCATCGTCGTGCTGTTTCTCGCGTGGATCATCGTCGTCGTGAGCTTCTTCTTCCTCGCGGTGCAGCTATTCGTGACATTGATCGAGTTCAAGCTGACAACCCTTGCCGGCTTCGTGCTCGTGCCCTTTGCCCTGTGGAACAAGACGGCGTTTCTCGCCGAGAGAGTGCTGGGGAACGTCGTTTCGTCGGGCGTGAAAGTGTTGGTCCTGGCCGTCATCGTCGGCATCGGCTCGACAATGTTCAGCCAGTTCCAGTTACCGGCCGGAACCACGCTGTCCCTCAACCAGGCGCTCGCCATCATGCTGGGATCGCTGACCTTGCTGGGTCTTGGGATCTTCGGTCCCGGCATTGCTACGGGCCTTGTGTCCGGCGCTCCGCAGCTGGGCGCGGGTACTGCCGCGGGGACGGCACTCGGTCTCGGAGGCCTCGCCGTGGCAGGGGGCGCAGCGGTTGCAGCTGGCGGGGCAGCCGTTGCCGCCGGCTCTCGCTTGGCCGCCCGCGGCGCTGTCGGCGCCGTGCGGGTGGGTAGCGGCGCCGCGGCAGCGTATCGCGCAGGAGCTGCCACCGCAGAGGGTGGCGGTGCGCGAGCCGTCGGCGCGGGTGTTGCGAACGTCGTGCGCACGGGCGCGCAAGCCGTCGGTGAACAGGTGGCCGCGCGTGCCAAGGCCGTGAAAGATCGTTTCGCCGCAGCGGCCAGCGCCGGAACGACCGGGAGCACATCGAACGTCGATGGCACCGGAGGCGCATCTAACCCGGCCGGCCCGGCCAGTGCATCAGAGGGCGGCACCACACGCGCGCCCGACTGGGCAACGCGCCTACAGCGCAGACAGAGCATCGCGCGTGGCGCGTCGAGCGCTGCGCAGGCGGTTCGCTCTGGCGACCACGGCGGCTCGGGTGCGAGCCCGTCCCTTGACGATCCTTCCAACGAATAAGGGAGCGCAGTGATGCGATTTAAGCGACCAGGGATTCGATACAGCGATACGCCTGCGCCGGCCACGCCTTATCAGGCGGCGGCGCAGGTGTGGGACGAGCGCTTAGGGAGTGCCCGCGTGCAGGCCAAGAACTGGCGGCTGATGGCGTTCGGATGCCTCACGCTCGCGGTCGTCATGGCCGCGGGACTCGTGTGGCGCGCCGGGCAGTCCCTCGTCACGCCCTACGTGGTGGAAGTCGACCGGCTCGGCGAGGTCCATGCGGTAGGTGCGGCGGCCACCCCCTACAAACCTTCGGACGCGCAGATCGCCTACCACCTGGCGCGGTTCATCACGGATGTTCGATCACTCTCGATCGATCCCGTGGTCGTGCGGCAGAACTGGCTAGACGCCTACGGGTACACCACGGATCGGGGCGCCGCCACGTTGAACGACTACGCACGCACTCACGACCCATTTGCCCACGTCGGCGAGGACTCCGTGTCGGTGGATGTGACCAGTGTGGTTCGGGTGAGCGACGCATCGTTTCAAGTTCGCTGGACCGAGCAGCGCTACACCAATGGAGCGCTGTCAGGGACCGATCGCTGGACTGCCTTCCTCTCCGTTGTCATGCAGCCGCCGCGTAATGAGCAACAGGTCCGCCGCAATCCTCTCGGCGTCTATGTCAATGGTCTGTCCTGGAGTCCCGAACTCGATACGAGCGATGGAGCGAAGAAGCCATGAAGTTAGCCACATTCTCTATCTACCCGCTGTTTCTGATGTTGGTGATCGCCGGCTGCGCGACCTCTCGCAAGCCTCCACCAGCAATCTCCCTTGACGAGCCCGTACAGGCTCAGCCGCTACCGGAGCCTGCCAAGCCCATCACGGTCGTGGAAGTCCCGAAACCGCTCCCACTGCCCGATCAGTTGAAACCCGCACCGGCAGCCTCGGACGCACAGCCCCCGGCGCCGGCGTCGCCAACGGGGCGCGCGAGTCCCCAGGAACGCGTTGAGCAGGCCAACGCCGAAGCGCGCGTGACGCCAACGCCTGAAGGGTATGTCAATGCGATCCAAGTGTGGCCGTACTCGGAAGGGGCGCTCTATCAGATCTACACAAGCCCAGGCCGCGTCACGGTCATCGCCTTGCAGGCCGGGGAAGACCTTGTCACCGTCGCTGCCGGGGATACGGTTCGCTGGATCGTGGGCGATACGACGAGTGGCAATGGGGTCAGCCGTCGCGTGAACGTGATGGTCAAGCCGACGCGCAGTGGCATCAAGACAAACCTTGTCATCACCACCAATCGCCGCACCTACCTGGTCGAGCTCGCCTCCACGGAAGCCGCCTGGATGGCCTCCGTATCTTGGGACTACCCCAAGGACGAACTCCTGGCCTTGCAGGCCCAGGCACAGGCCGCCGACGCCGCGGCACCCGTTGCCACCGGAATGTCGCTGGAAAATCTCCGGTTCCGCTACGCGATTACCGGCGCCAATCCGCCGTGGAAACCGCTGCGAGCCTTCGATGACGGTCAGCGCGTCTACATCCAGTTTCCGGTCGGGATCGCGCAGGGCGAGTTGCCCCCGCTGTTTGTCATCGGGCCGCAGGGAGATGGGCAGCTCGTCAACTACCGCTACCACGCGCCTTACTACATCGTCGATCGCCTCTTTGGCGCCGCTGAGCTGCGCTTGGGAGGCAAGAAGGCGGCCGTCGTGCGAATCGAACGCACGGACGGAATCGCCGCCCGGAGCGGGTCATGAATGCGCCCGATCCCGGTTCCGCCGCGGCGCCGAAGGTCAACCCGGACAGCCTGGCGCTCCGCGCGCCTCCACGCGCGGTCATGCGCCTGAATCGCCGCACCCTGATCCTGGCCGCGACCGGGCTGGCGGTGGTGGTAGCGATCTCGGCGATGTGGGCCTTGCAGCCGCAACACGGACGGCATGGCCCGGCCAACCCTTCGGAGCTTTACAACGTCGATCGCGTGGCGAAAGCCGACAATCTGGATCGCTTGCCCGAGGACTACTCAAAGCTACCGCCCAGACCCGCGCCCGCCGCCGAGCTTACGCCGCCGCCCGAGCTGGGTCCGCCGTTGCCGGGCGAGTTAGGCGGCCCGGTACTGCGAGCCAGCGGCAACGCGTCATCGTCTGCCGATCACTTGGCGGCCGGCGGAGCCGGCGCCGGTCAACGGGACGCTATCGATGTCGCGCGTTCGCCTGTTTTCTTCCGAACGAGCAGCGCCGAGAATTCTGATGCCACAGTCGCGTCACCAACACCCACGGCATCGACCGCGCCGAATTCCCTCACAGGTCCATTCAGCCCCATGAGCGGGGCGCCGTCACCGCCGTCCGTGCAACCCAACGATCCTACGACGATTCAGAACCGCCAGGATCAGAAAGAGGCCTTTCTCGCGGACGGCAGCGAAGCGACCGCGCGCAACGCCGGGAACGTGCAGCCTGCCGCCTCACCCTATACAGTGACTGCCGGCACGGTCATCCCGGCGGCACTCGTAACGGGCATCAACTCAGACCTCCCCGGCCAGGTCATCGCGACCGTGACCCAACCGATTTACGACTCTGCGACCGGACGCTACCTGCTGATCCCACAGGGGTCGCGCTTGATTGGCCGCTATGACAGTCAGGTCGCATTCGGCCAGCAGCGAGTGCTTCTCGTGTGGCTGCGGATCACCCTACCGGACACATCCTCGATCGCACTCGATAAGCTTCCCGGCATCGACCAAGCCGGCTATGCCGGCGTCGAGGACGGCGTTGATTGGCACTGGGGTCGCATCCTCGCCGGCGCCGCGCTTGCCACCGTGCTTGGCGTCAGCTCGGAACTTGCGGTCTCCGACCAGGGCAGTACCAACGGCAACGTCGTGATCGCCTTGCGCAACAGTGCCCAGGACACCACCAACCAGGTTGGGCAGGAAATCACGCGGCGGAACTTGAGTGTCCAGCCAACCCTGACGGTGCGACCTGGCTTTCCGATGGATGTCATGGTGAACAAGGATCTCCTGTTACGTCCCTATCAACCGCTGTTCTTTCAGAAAGGACCACTGCAATGAGCATGGTAACTCGTCGGCTGCGACTCGGGCCGCTACCCAAGACGGAAACCGTCAAGATCACATTCACTTGCACTGTGGTTCTCAAGGCGGAACTCGAACGCTACGCAGCGATGCACTTGCAGGTGTATGGGGAGACAGTCGATGCGCCGACACTGATTCCGCATATGCTGGAGACGTTCATGGCGCGGGACCGAGGATTTAATCACTCAGCCCGATCACGATCGGTGCCGGCGGGCGCGTCATAAGATCAAAAACGCAAGCGACCGCAGTGCGTGGGCAATGCTATGCCACCCGGGCAATGAGGAAAGCAACCGACGCCACCGTTGCCATAGCGACAGTAGCGTAGCTTGAGTAAAGCAGCCTAACCCGCAGTCGCTTGTAGAATTCGTTAAGCGCCCAGTCCTGCTGATCCTCCGGCAAGGAGTTCTGCTTCGCGATGTTGAAGAAACGCCGAGCATCAATGTGTAGCTCGTAAAGGCATATGGCGATAGTTACCACGAAGAATATGAGCCCAACGAGAAGAAATATCTTTTGTGACCCTGAATATTGCGGCGCGTCTTTACCAGAAAGCGACAGAAAGAACACGCCAGTCGCACCGGAGGCATACGTTAGGATGTACGCCTTGAGGCTATTACCCGCGTCCTTCGCGAGGGCGTGGAAGTTGGTATCCGACATTGGCATCCCAGTGGTCTAACGAAAGTGTTGAGTAGCGGTCGGCCGGTCGCGCCGAATAGGCATTGCATTCACCCACGGGTTAGGTGCACCCACGGCGCTCGTTACTTTATCTATGCGCTGTCTACTCAAACGAATGTTAGAGCCAGCCACCTAGTGCTCCTCGTAAATTCCATACTTTGGAAATAGGACGCCAGTAACGAACCCCTCTATCGCACCCCGTTCTCTATGACCGTCTTGATGTATCCAACGAACCCAGCAGATCGCTTTAAGAAATAGCTTCGCGGTACTCATGGTGGCGCATTCACCACCGCTAACGAGATGCTTCTTCAGCCGCGCATTCGTGGCCGGACCCATTAAATGGTTGTTGTACAGCCGCTGCCGAAGGTTCTTTGTTCTCCCCACGTAATAGGGCACGTGAACATTACCTCGTCTCGCGGTGATCACATATACGCCTGCGGCCATAGGGACTTTGCTCGGCGTTAGTTCCGAAAATGACAGGGGTGTTGCCGCAACGAGTTCCCGGAGCCGTTTCCGCAAGAATTTCAGCTGAGTTTTTGTTCGACGGCGAATCATGGTTGTGGCTCTCTCAATCTACGATCCGCGTGCCGAAGCACGCAGGAGTCGTATCCAAATGTGGCCGGAGCCCGGTTATGTAAGTAATGATTTGTGCACGAGTCGATGATCTGAAGTAGGAACTGCATAGCAGTTTTCGATGCCGGTGAGGCGGGGCCACCAGAGGCTAGGGGCTCTGCCCCTCACGCCAGGCAAGGGACGCTTCGCCAAATCAACGGGTGTCCCCGATCTTCCGCGAGGACTTGTGCAGACCGGGTGATCCCCCTCCCGTTGATTTTCCCTGGCCTTCTGCACCCCGGTCTCGCCGACGGGCAGGGGTCATGCGCGACCCACAAGGAGCGCATAACCCTTAGCCCTATATCGGAGAGAGAACCATGTTGACGCAACAAGTGATCCAAGGTGACTGCAAAGCGGTGCTTCAAACGCTTCCGAGAGAGAGTGTTGATTTCGTCCTGACTGACCCGCCCTATCTCGGCCGCTACAAGGACCGATACGGCCGCACGCTTGCGAACGACGATGACCCCGCGGCTGTTGTCGGCGCGTATGCCGAACTCTATCGGGTACTCAAGACGAACCGTTTCTGCGTCAGCTTCTACGGCTACCCGAAACTCGACGCCTTTGTACATGCGTGGACGGAGGCGGGATTCGATACGGTCGGACACATTGTCTGGCCCAAGCCCTATGTTTCCAGCAAGCGCTTCGTCGCGGTTTCTCACGAGTCCGCTTACGTTCTCGCCAAAGGAAGGCCGCAGAAGCCCGCCCGACCCCTCACGGATGTACAGCCGTGGGAGTACACCGGCAACAAGGTGCATCCAACCGAGAAAGCCGTCGGCGTTCTCCTGCCATTGATTCGGTCATTCTCACGTCCCGGCGATCTCGTCCTCGATCCCTTTGGCGGTTCGGGATCTACGCTGGTAGCCGCGGCGCTCTCTGGACGGCGCTACATGGGCATCGACCTGGAAGCTAAGTACGTTGAGCTTGCGCGCCGTCGGCTTACGGGTGTAGATCGGGCGAAGTCACGAGGCGCTGCCTGACATGGTAGGGACGGCCACGGCTGTCGCGGCCGTTCTTTCCGCAGCTCGGCCAACGATTGCGCGCTTCTTCTTTGTGCTCGCGTGTCCATTGTGCAGTTTATCGAAAAGACGGCGACGCACGAACACCGAAAATTAGGAGACGAGTCGGACACGTGATCTGGAGCATTCCGACGCAGGCTCACTCGGTTGCGGGAGACCGTCGTCCTGACC
>Ga0302324_100016248_pt1 | contig 14835 bp, 18 predicted proteins | sample Palsa_T0_1_FD_201949 | JGI IMG/M metagenome (GOLD analysis project Ga0302324, IMG submission 201949) | Peat permafrost microbial communities from Stordalen Mire near Abisko, Sweden - Palsa_T0_1 | ecosystem: Environmental > Terrestrial > Soil > Palsa > Peat permafrost | place: Sweden: Abisko...
TTCGTGTACCGACCCGCCCTGCCAATCCAAGCGATCGAAACTCCACAGCTTTGCCGGTGTCTCTTGCGGTTCCATGCGGTTAGTCACCTGATAGAAAAGCTGGAACTCATCCGATTGGCGGAGGCGGATATTCTTTCTGACCACGTTCAGCTTCACCACGGTGTACTCCACTTGCACGAACAGGGTGGTGTTCAAATTCGCGAGCTTGGATTCACCTTCGAGCATCACCCGCGTGGCATCACCCTTCCAGGAGATGCCTTTCCAGTCCTGCACTCGATCCATTACGCTGCGGTCTTCGTTTTGAAACTCGGCCGAAAATTCTCCGCCGTGATTGTGATGCGCGACGGGCTGGCCGTTGTAGACAAGCGCCACACCGTAACCGATGCCCGCGTCCCCGGTCACCTGTAGACTCAACCCGGCTGAACCCGGCACGGCCAACGTTGCCAGCCGCAAAGGGTTCACTCCCAGTTCCACGGCAAGGGCAAGACTGGTGGTCATGGACCCTTCACAGAACCGGCGCCGCGAAATCAGCTTATTGATCATGTTTGTATTGCGAGCTCGGGTTCCCAGCTGCAATGATTCAACCTTTGAGGTCTCAATTCTGCCCTGATAGTCAACGCGGCAGAGGAATACTAATATTGATGTCTGAAACGTGCGCGAGACGAAAGGATCTTACACGTGATTTCAAGGTGATTCACAGACATGACATGCCTGGCTGTGAATGCCTTGTGAACCATTGGAGATAATTGGGTTATTTTTTTGAGCAAGCGGCCATGTGGTAGAATCTAGGCGTTTGACTGAGCCAATCGAATTGGTTCTAAAGCCCCAGCATGAGCGTCTCTACACAGCTTCCGGCAGTTGACGATCTCCGAACTGATGCACGATGGCAACTGGTAGGCCGGATTTTATCCAGTATACCCTTCCAGAAAAGTAACCGGCTCCGCGATCTGTTGCAGTACATTGCCGAGCAGACCTTGCACGGCAACGCCCACGAACTGACCGAGCAGCACATCGGCAACGCGCTCTTCCACAAGCCCTCCGATTACAGTCCGATTGAGGATAGCTCGGTAAGGGTTCATGTCCGCCAGTTGCGCCTAAAGCTCCACGAGTATTTCCATGAAGAAGGCCGCGACGAGCCGATCCTCCTGGAGATCCCCAAGGGCTCGTACGCACCGGTGTTTCGAGTGGCGATCCAGAAAGCCGCCGCTGCCCAGGCGGTAGTGCCGACGAGCGCAGCGGTTTTAGGCGCGGGGTTATCTCGCCGAGGGATGATTCCTTGGTTGCTGTGCGGCTTTCTGGCGGTGGCCTGCGTGTTGTTGTCCTATCGGGTCATTACGCTCAGGACGGCTAACGTGGCGCACGCACCCGCCGTTCTCGCTTGGCCATTTTCACAGATATTCGATGCCAGGCACCAGACCGTCATTGTGGTTGCAGATAGCAACTACGGCATGTCGCGCATCCTCGCCAGCCAGCCCGGCTCTCTCGACCAGTATCTTCGCGGCGAATCTCTTGAGGTTCCGATCGTTAGCAAGGCTGGCCCGGCCGATTCTCGTCTGAGCGACTATATCTCCAAATCAACCCTCACCTCATTTGCGGATGTGAGCGATGTGGTCTCGCTTTATAAGATGGCTGGGTCCCTCCAATCGCAGGTCTCGGTCCGATACCCGCGAGATCTGAGGACGCGCGAACTAGATCATAACAACTACATTTTCATCGGCAGTCCGGGCTCAAACCCCTGGGTTACGCTGCTGCAAGACAAACTGAACTTCCGTGAGAGCGAGAGCGTGGTAGGTAAGAGCGCTAAAGTATTTCTGAATAAGAAGCCGCTGTCGGGTGAAGCTGCGCAATACACGGGCTTACAGTGGACGGGAACGATGGGCGAAGACTACGCCACGATTTCGCTGCTCCCCAATGCGACCCATGACGGCAGCGTGCTCGCACTGCAGGGTCTGCAACAGGAAGGCACGGAGGCCGCCGGTCGGTTTCTGGCGGACGAAGAAAATCGGCATCAACTGATTAGTGCGCTTGACATTTCAGTCCCCGACGGGAGCCCGCAGGAAATCTGGTTTGAGGCTTTGATTCGATCCCGAGCGGTTTCCGGGGCGCCCAGCTCCACCACGCTCGTCGCGGTCCGCCGAATCCGGTAGTGGTCCGCTGGTGTGTCTGTGGCATTGTGGACCTGGGCGGACTGTTATACTTCGGTTGAAAGCCCATTATTGATGCGAATTCGCCCCGGTGAAAGACACACTCCAGTTCGACGCCTCGCTTTTCCGGAAGGCCTTGTTGTTGGCCGTCCTCGCCGCAAGCTTTGCGGGCAAAACATTGGCGGCAGCCCAATCGCAATCCTCGGCGATCGCATCGCACTTTGCGGCAGCGCAGAAGGCGCAGCACGATCAGGACTACGGCACCGCGGAGCACGAATACCAGGCGGTGATCGCCATAGCGCCGAGGTTCGCAGAAGTTCACATGAACCTGGGATTGGTGTACCAACTTCAGGATCAGCCCGCTAAAGCCATGCCTGAATTCCTTCGTGCACTGAAGCTGAAGCCGGACCTCGTCGGTGCGAACTTTTTACTCGGCATCGATTATTGCAGGCTGGGCGACGGTGCGAAGGCCATCCCGTATCTAGACGCGGCCATCCAATCCGATCCCGATCGGACGGATACCTGGCTGTGGCTGGCGACGGCCCAGGAGATGACCGGCCAGCTCCAGGCTGAAGTCACTACGCTCGGTCGAGTCCTGGAGCTCCGGCCTAGAGATGTCGACGCTTTATATCGCCTGGGAACAGCTTACGAAAAGCTTGGAAAGCAAGAAGTAGCGCGCCTGCAAAAGGCCGCTCCGGGCTCGTCGCGTAGCGAACAACTGTTGGCCGAAAGCTACGCAACCAGCAGCGAGTGGCCGTCCGCGGTGATTCACTATCAAAACGCCTTGGCGAACGCACCCAATCGGCCTGGCTTGCACGCCGAACTCGGCGAGGTGTTCCTGCACGCGGGAAGAGTGACCAACGCGAGTGAGGAATTTGATGCGGAGTTAAAGACCGATCCAGGAAGCCTGCGCGCACTGGTGCGTCGTGGCGAAGCCAGATTGATCCAGGGAAACCTGGATGGCGGGCTGCAAGACTGGGATAAAGCGATTACGGCTGACGCCCTCCAAACCGAACGAATTCTAGGTTTGCACGAAACGGGATTGGGCGACGCCAGTTTGGGACAGCTTCGTGATGCCAACCGCGAAGCGATTCAGAAGCGAAGAGGCGACCTGCAGAACCGACAAACTCTCGCCGCACATTTAGGTCTCGCGTTTCTGGCCGCCCAGAATGGAAACCTTTCTGAGGCGGCCGCGGAAGCGGACTTAGCGTCTACTGCCATCGGTGGAACCGGCACCGGCGATAGGAGTTGCAACGAAACAGAAATCACACAGGCTCTTGATTTCGGGCGATATTCCGCCGTCGCACCGTGCGCAGAAAAGATTCTCACTCTGCGCACTTCTTCGGACTTTCGGATGCGAGTGGCGAGCGCCTTGCTCGATGCTGGGGAATGCGATCTCACACTGAAAATTCTGGACTCTTTGCAGCCGGGTGATCAAGATTCTTCCGAAGCGGCTTTCTGGCGCGCTCGCACTTATGAACAATTGGCGACTGCATCTTATCTTCGCCTGTATCAGGCCGATCCCGATTCATATCGGTTGCATGAGCTTATGGGAGATCTGGAAGCCGCGAAAAATGATGATGCGAAGGCGATCGAGGAATACCGCGCAGCCATCGCGCTCAAGCCGGCGTCGCCGAATCTACACTACAGCCTGGGCCATTTATTGTGGAAGAATTTGAAGGTTCCTGAAGCGCGCGCGGAACTGGAAGCGGAACTTGCGCTAAACCCGCGTCATGCAGGCGCACTGGACGATCTGGGAGACACCTACCTACTCGAGCATCAGCCAAACAAGGCCTTGGCTTACCTGAATCGCGCGTTGGCCGCCGATTCCACAAATTCGGACATACACCGCGACCTCGGAACCGCGTTCGCCGAGCTTGGTGATAATCGAAAAGCCCAAGAACAATTCGAGATTGCCGTCGTCGACGATCACGACGGTGTGGTCCACTACAAGCTTGCGCGGGTCTATCAGGCCTTGGGCGAAAAGGAAAACGCAGCGCGCGAGTTCGAGCTTTCCACCGAATTAAATCGCAAGTCCCATGAGCTTCTGGAAAAGCAAACCGAGCGCTTGAGCGAAATCACCCGCTCCACCGAAGGTCCTTAGCATGAAACGCGTCCTCATTGTATTCCTCTTCATCTGCCCGCTCGTGAGTTACTCCTTTGCGAACTCTGGGCGGCCAACATCCACTCAAAGTACATCGCCCTCAGACCCGTTTCAGAAGGGACTCGGGGCGCTGCATGCAAAACACTTCGATGAAGCGCTCGGCGAACTCACCGCTGCGGAAGGCGAACATCCGGATGACGCCAGGATTCACAATTTTCGCGGGATTGCCCTGGCTCAATTGGGAAAAACCACTGAGGCTGCCGACGAATACGCTGCGGCAATTCGGCTGGATCCGCTCATGGAGAACGCCTATCGCAATCTGGGCTTCTTGAAATGGACGCTCGGCGATACAACGCAGGCGCGCGAATTACTGGAACGGGCCGTGAAGCTTTCGCCTGCCGATGGCTTCGCCCATTACTATCTCGGCCGTGTGGAGCTGCAAGCGAACCTTTATGCGCTCGCTTTCCGTGAATTGGAAATATCCGGCGTTCGACCTCCGGCCGATGCTGACTTCTGGGTCCGCTCCGCGATTGGATACAGAGCATTGGGACGCCCGGAGGATGAGCGGAAATCCTTGGCCGAAATCGAGGGACTATCTCTGACCGACCCACAATCGATCGAAGCCGCTGTACAACTCTTGGATGGACACGAAACCGACGTGGCGATACGCATAATTCAGAAGGTGCGCGATAGGGGCTCCGCTGTGGTGGGACAGTTTGATCTGGCGCTGGCCTACCTGACGATTGGGAGCTACGAAAAGGCAATTCAGGAGGCCCGTGTCTACGACAATCGGCCGGACTCTGCGCCGGAGTGGTCGGTGATTGGCATTGCTTATGCGCACTTAAATCAGCGTGATCAGTGCATCGACGCCCTCCGCCACTCGGCCGCTCTAGCTCCTAAAGAAGAGGAGCACTGGCTCAATTTGACTCGCGAGTTGATGGAATTTGGGCGCTACCCGGAAGCCATCAACGAGATACAAAACGGCCTGGCCGCCAATCCCAAGTCTTATGCCCTGCATTTGCGCCTAGGCGCGGCGTATCTTGCGACCGACAGTTATTCCCAAGCGGAGAGCGAATTTCGAGATTTAATTGCTGCGGGGGATCCCTTGCCCACTAGCTATGTGGGCTTGGCCCAGGTTCTTATTCGCACGGGCCGTCCCGGTGAGGCTGCCACTGAACTCGCCGCCGCCGAACAAAAGTTAGGTCCCCAGTTCCTACTTTGCTATTTCCGCGGGCTAGCGCTAGGTCGCGCGGGAAGACTATCGGAAGCGCTGGCCGCATTTGAAACCGCCACTAAATCAAACCCCGACAGTAGTGACGCTCACTTCAATTTGGGGAAGACGGAATTTGCACTTGGCATGTTGCAAGAATCAATCGCGGAGCTCCAGATTGTCCTTCGAATCGATCCGGACGATATGCAAGCTAAGCGGGTGCTAAGTCAGGTATATCATCGTGCTGGTAACGAGAAGAACGCCATAAAATTTGCAGACACTTCCACCGAGCGGCCGCGTTCTGCGGACGAACTCCTCGGCGACTTTTTCCTTCCCCATTGGGAAGTTCGACCTTCAGAAGGAGCTCGTGTCGACTTTCAATAAGGGTGTCCATTACCACTGCAAAAAGGCGCTCGTGCCGCAGAGAACTTTGTTGTGGCTGGCCATCGCGCTGACGTTCCTGAGTTTGGCGTGGCCTGCTCAGACCGCCCCGCAGAAACCGGCCGACAAATCCCCGATCGCATATTTCACCGACGTCGCCGGGAAAGCCGGGCTCGACGCCCTCAATGTCTTTGGCGGAACCGACACCAAAAAATTCATCATCGAGACTACGGGAAATGGCGTGGCGATTTTCGATTATGACAACGACGGCTGGCCGGACATTTTTCTTGTAAATGGCACGACGTTGCAAGGCACCGGCGCCGCCAGCCCTCCCACCAATCATCTATTCCACAACAATCATGACGGCACCTTTTCAGATGTGACTGCTAAGGCGGGTCTCACCGCTTCAGGATGGGGCCAGGGCGTTTGCGTGGGCGACTATGACAACGACGGCTGGGACGATTTGTACGTCACTTACTATGGGAGGAATCGCCTCTATCACAACGATCGCGGCGTTTTCACTGAGGTGGCCGAGCCAGCCAACGTGGCCGGATCGGGAAAAGCCTGGGGAACCGGCTGCGCGTTCGTTGATTACAACAGGGATGGCAAACTGGATTTGATGGTGGCCAATTATGTGGACTTCGATCCGGCCACCACTCCGATCCCCGGCGAGGGACAATATTGCTCTTGGAAGGGCGTTCCTGTAATGTGCGGGCCTCGCGGCCTGCCCAGCTTGAAGAACATCTTGTACAAGAATCTAGGTAACGGAAAGTTTGCGGATGTCACCACTCAAGCGCACATCGACAAAACCAACGGCCACTACGCGTTTAGCGTCTCGACCCTCGATTTCGACGATGACGGGTGGCCAGACATCTATGTTGCCTGCGATAGCGTGCCGAGCATCCTGTATCACAACAATCGCGACGGCACGTTCACCGACGTGGCGGTGATGGCAGGCGTGGCGTTTGACGAAGACGGACGCGAGCAGGCCGGCATGGGCACCACCATCGCCGATTACAACGGAGACGGCCGCCTCGACATTTTCAAAACAAACTTTTCCGATGACACCCCCATTCTTTACCAGAACCGTGGGAATGGAATTTTTGCCGACGTTACCTTTGCCGCTGGGCTGGGCCTGCATTCGCAGTACTTGGGCTGGGGAACTATGTTCTTCGACTTTGATAATGACAGTTGGCCAGATTTGATTCTCGCTAACGGGCACGTCTATCCCGAAGCGGGCAAATCTCATCTGGGCAGTGACTACCAAGAGCCGCGCCTGCTCTACCATAACAATGGCAATGCCACTTTTACCGAAATCTCCGCAGTAGCCGGACCGGGAATTAACACCGCCTCATCGGCGCGAGGACTGGCAGTCGGCGATCTTTGGAACGATGGGCAGATTTCGGTAGTTATCAATAACATGAACGCGAAACCGAGCCTGCTAGTGAATTCGACCCGTTCCGCGAATCACTGGGTCGCATTTAAAACCGTAGGAACCCGCTCGAACCGCGATGGCATCGGTGCGAAGATCACTGTAAAGGTCGGGGTGCGAACTCTTGTGGACGAAGTGCGTAGCGGCTCGAGCTATATTTCCCAAAGCGATTTGCGCGTGCATTTCGGCCTGGGCCCAGCCACTAAACTAAATAGTGTACAAGTGCGCTGGCCGAGTGGGCTAGTTGAGCACTTTGATAATTTATCTGTGGATGCGTTTCATACTTTGACGGAGGGTTCGGGAACAGCGGACAGGGTTGGTGCATCTGCTACCTCCGAACGGTGAACGCTTGGATGCCATCCTGGATTCTATATTGCGCCGTCTGTGAATCAAATTTCACGCACTCTGTGATCGACGAACGCAAGCCTGAAACTACTTTCTGCCTATCAAGGCTAAGTTCGACGCTGGAGGCGCCGAGTTGGAATGCCCGAGCTGCGGAGAAAAGGCAACCTACCAGCGTTCTGATCTGAGATACCAGGCCTAATCCACGTCCGGTGACGAGGAACGATAGAAACCGGTTCGGCCTAAACGCGGCCGGTGCGGGGAAGTAAATGCCCGGGTGAGATGCGGTGAAAGCCCGCGCGAGCATGACATGATAGAAAGGTTTCGGCCATTTTAGTCCCTGCAGTCTGTCGCCATGGGATATCGGTTTACGTGTTTCCAAGAGCGCGGAAATCAAAATTTGTACCGGGCTAGCGACCAGAGAAGTTCTCAAGTATCCAGGCATTGCTATCAACTGTCTGAGCCTGAAAAGCCAGGTGCTTGCCATCGGGGGACGGCAGAGGCCGGCTCATATATTGCCTGTGAACATTGTTCAACAAGAGCTGCACTTTGCCCGACAGCGTAACATGGACCAGCTCGAAAGATTCCGGCAACCAAGTGGTAAGAAAGAAGCCCTTTCCGTCGGCGGTCCATGCCACCGACTGATAATCGCCCCATCCTGGATCTACGGCGATTTCGTGCCAAGTCCGGCTGAATAAGTTGAGGATCTCAATGCGGCATTTGTGACCGTGGTCCACCACCGCAAGTTGCGCGCCATCGGGTGAGACTGCCCATCCCAGGGCAAAATTCCTTTGAACCCCGATTTTACCTAACACATCCCCTTTTCCTCGCGCTGGATCAAGGGCATAGAAGGCGAGAGTGTTTCCCTCCCAGGCGTTCAGCACGCAGAGTTTACCGGGCTTCTGCGGGCAGAAGAAGTCTGTATCTAGCCCTACCGAATAGGGGAGTTCAATGACAGTTTCCGGTGGTCCCCCGACAGCGGGTTGGCGTATCAGACGTGCGGACGAGGGCGGTGACTTGCTCTCGGACCGGACGATTTGCCAGTACAGAATCCACGATCCATCGGGACTCAGCCCGTTACCACCGCCAACCTCGCCAGCCGCACTCGACACAATCCTTTCGGGAACAATGTTGTTCAGTCCCTGTTTAAATAGTTCAAGGGTTCCATTTCGGTTCGAAACAAAGAGGAGACCACGGCTGTCCTGCGTCCAAGCTTGCGGATAGCTGTCGTGATTGTCCAGCGTGAATCGACGAAGCGCGCTCAAGGTGTCGAAGCCTCGGTCGAGATCCCCGACGTATGCATTTTGGTTATATTTTGCCTTAATGAATGCCAAGGTCTTGCCGTCGGTAGTAGTGGTCATACTCGAAGGTAGAAAGTCGGCCCACTGAGCGAATCGTCGCGGTTTTTGGGAAGGTGAGCCGTGGTCCGCATTTACATGTACTTTCCAGAGGCTCGTCTTCGGAACTCTTGAAGCAGACTCGGAACCGTCGGCTACTGTGAACACGAAGTTCCAATCGGTTACCCAACATAGGCATCCGCCAAGCTCTCCGCAAGCGAGGGTACTGGACGTGGGCAAGCTGGCTTCTGACACGAGAGTTTTCGAGGGACCGCCGGTCACCGGCTGGATTTCGATGGTCGTATCAACGGAGTTAGGTCCCCTTAACTTCCAACGCCAAAACACGCAAGCCTTCGGTGTTGAAGAAGAAGAATAGCTTGTCTTTCCTGATCGGACCTCTCAAGGAGCCCGCCCACTGATTCGCGATGCTGAATGGACGTGCTACGCCGTAGGCGTTATTGATCCAGTCGTTTGCGTCGAACGCCCGGCCATTCCAGAAATACCGCGCGTTACCGTGAAAGGCGTTGCCTCCCGATTTAGTTATGTAGTTGACGTTGGAACCCGCGGCGCCGCCAAACTGCCCGGAGTAGCCGTTGCTCACAACGGTGGCCTCCTGGATTTGGTTCTGACCCAAGAGCAAATTGGTGGCACCGCTAAAGTTGATATTGATTCCGATGTCGTTGTCGCTCATTCCGTTCAAGGTGAACAGGTTGGAAGTGCCCGGCATGCCCAAGATTGAAAAATTGCCAAAACCACCCTCGGTGTTCATGATCGCGCCGGGAGCGGTTTGGGCGATGTAGGTGAGATCTCCGCCGGGATTCGGCAACTGGGAAACTTGCTGCTCGGTCATGGTGGTAGCGACATCGCCATTTTCGGCATCGATGAGCGGACTTTCGTCGGTCACCTCGACGGTGGTGCTGGCCGTGGCGATTTTGAGCTGAACGTTTAGAGTGGAAGGGGGCCCCAGAAAAATCGTAAGGATTCGCTTGGTCGTCTCAAAACCGGGATGTGCGACAGTCAGTGTGTAGTTCGATGGCAACACGAATGAGAACTGATACGTTCCCTCGGAATTGGTGTTCGTCGATAGTATGGTGCCCTTGGAATTGTCCCGCAGCTCGACCGGTGCGTTGGGCACCACGGCGTCGCTGGGATCCGTCACTACTCCATTCAGGCCACCTGAGGTTGTGGTCTGAGAATTCAGCACAATCGGAACGAAAAAGGTGAACGGTAGGACGAAAAAGACCGGAATTAGGGGCCGGAAAGCCCTGGCAACTCGCTGGAATTGTCTCGAAAAGGTCGCGCCACCGGACCAGCGTAGCGTCACCGAGGGTTTTCGGTCCTTAGAGGGCAAGGCAGCTATTCTCCCGATCGAGATGGGACAACCGAGCGGCCGCGTCATTTGTTGCGCGTCTGCGTGCGGAGCCAAACCAAAATGTGACGTTAAAGCCGAAACCGTTCCGCAAGGCGGGACGCCGGTCGAATGTTGTCGCCGCCATCCTGAAGGCCTCCCCGAGCCCGCACCCGTCGCAAGATTAGCTTCAGAATTCGGGAATCACAACCTAGACTTTGCTTAGAAGCGTGTTAGTACTCAAGCCATTGAATAGACGCGGATTACGGTCCGTGCGGTACCGCTGAATTATTCATTCTCGTGCAAATCAACTGGTGGTACAATCCGCCACAAGGTAATCGCCCCCAGCTGGAACCTGGCTATGGATTTGCTGGTCCCCGATCCCTCGGTGAGATTCGGCACGTACGAGTTGTACGCCGCGACGGGCGAGCTGCGCAAGTCCGGTATTCTACTAAGGATCCATCCCCAGCCTTTCCGAGTGCTCGTCCTATTACTCGAGAAGCCCGGCAAAATCGTAACGCGGGAGGAAATTCAGCGTTGTTTGTGGGGCAATGACACCTTTGTGGACTTCGAACGCGGAATCAATTTTTGCATCAACCAAATCGCTGGACCCTCGGAGATAGCGCCGAACATCCTCGTTACGTCGAGACCGTTCCACGCTGCGGATATCGTTTTATCGCTACCGTAAGCCTTACTGTCCCCAGGGAGGTCGGTAATCCGCCTAGGCATCCTTCGATCTCCCATCGTCCGTCAAATATAGGCGTTCACAGTGCGGGAGCTTTGCCCGAGGATGATGTTCATGCTGGACTTTCCCCGCTTTCCCAGCTTGTGGTGCCGACGGCTCGCACTAGGACATTCGAAGGGACAATCCCGCAGGGTGAATATGGCGCCAAAGCGGCCATTCGCCGTTGTAGTAGCCGGTTGCAGGGTAAAGCTTTCAAATTTGACCGCCACGACCAAGGCGCGCCGGTCCGCCTGCTCGGTGTATATCCGATAGCTCAGACTGGAACTGGACGGTGTTTTGCTGAGTTGGGCAGTTTTTTATGACCTTCTCCAGATAAGGTCCAACGCTCTGCAACTCGGTCAGCGAACGGCCGGAGTGGATCAAATTGGCCGCTTCCTCGGGCCAAAGAAACGCCCGCCGCGCAGCGCGGCGGAAAGTCCTCGTCAGGGGCGGTTTCACCTTCTCCGCCTCTCTGGCGAGCAACTCGGCCAGACGCGCATTCGTAAGCAATTCCGTCCCGAACTTACCGGACGGGCGCGGAGGGATCACTCGCGGATCTTTGCTTGTCCCCGCAACCGGCTTCTTCGTCGCCCCTCCGGCGCTCCGCGGCCTTTCCGTTGTCTTCCTTGCACCGTCTTGCCGATAATTTTCATATCCGCAACAGGGCCGCGCTGCGGCCCCGAATAGATTTACAGCCAGGTTTCAAACCAGCCGGCGATGCGATCTCCTGCGCATCCTCGGCTGATAGAGTCGCAGCCGCAGGAGCCCGCCTTTTCCGCGCATCAGCCGCAGAAAGTAGGCAAAAAAAAAGGGCTGCGCGGCGTTCGTCGGCAGCCCTTCAATTTTATGAGGTACCGCGGAGCAGCAGCTTAGATCGAGGTGGGTTTGCCAGGTGCTACGTTGCCGCGCAGGTTCTTCACGGCCGGAGCAACTTTCTTGTCCAAGGAAGCGCCCTTCTTGGTTCCCTTCACTACAGTCTTAGTTGCCATAATCGTTCACCTCTCCTGTAAGATGGGCCGCGGTGCGGCCTGGAATTTACTGCCTAGAACTCGACTTGGTGCTGGCCCGAAAATCCTGCCCGACTGCCAAACTTACCAGTGCACTATCAGGTTACGGACGACGGGCTGTTCTTTTCTCTCAAGCTTTTTGGCCTTCGGGGGCTTCGCTGATTTGACCGGAGTTTTCTTGGCTGCCATCGCTTTTCCCCTCTAGCTTTGTCTCTGTGAAAGCCGACACTTGGTTTAATGCAATCGCTTGGCCGAACTCATCGGTGACCTGCGAAATGTGTAAGTCACTCACACTAAGTCAGTTGCTATTCACCTCGAATCGGCCAAGTCCTGCCAAGGAACATCGAGCGGGTTGGATTAGTCAGCTCCAGGTTGACTTTTTCAACGCGATTTGCCCCGCGTTCTCGGTTTTGATTTGCGGAGGTCCTCAACAACTCACCAGCAATGGTGAAGAGAACCATCCCCAAACCGACTACGCTATCCATCGACGATCAGGCCAGAGCGAAGCAATCATGCGTGGAACGAGAATGTTCCCGAGATCAATCTTGCTCAGCAACTTCCACGCGCCAAAGCTATCGGCCAGAGCTAATGTCTCCACATCTTCCCAAATCGAAATCGCCAGCAACAGCGATGCGCTTCTAGGTAGTTGAGCGTTAAAAGCTATCGGACTAATTTTGAACTCGTTAGGCATGTGCAAATTCATGACAACGACATTGGGTTCAAGCCCTCGATCATCAGCAGCGTCTCGGTGAAGTCAGCATCCTCGCCGACAACCTTCATATCGGATCGGAGGCTAAGAGGGTGCGAAGGCGCTCGCCTGATGATGTCGTTATCGTCGGCCAATAGCACGGATATGGGCATTTGCATCCTGGGTGTCTTCTGGGTGTCGTTAGCACACGATATGTCCGAACATACGGAATTGGCGCTGCCTTTCGTGAGCCCGAGGTGTCCGTGCGTGTTGATGATCAAAGGCATGGTCAGTTGCTGCTCCTGGAGTACCGATCCACTTGAAAGATTAGCCTCGGGGCGGAGGTGGGTTGTCACCCGAGTGTCTCGATCGAGTCTAGTTTTGTAAATTCGCGCCTCGCGCTTGGAAAAGCAGTTCACGAGAACATGCGCAAAAACTGTTTCTCTTGTAACGCAGCTCATCCTATCTCTGTGAGCAAAGCTAGCTCGGAGTTACCGGACTCTTCTTTGGCACGCGGACGTGTAAGACTCCAGCCGTGGGCTTCACATCTGTTTGGGCTGGATCTAGTTCCTTGGAGAACAGGTAGACGGATTGTACGTCAGGGCCACAATCGGCTTCGCCTGCATATCTCGTACCACTGCTAAAAACTATCAAGCTGTGAGCTGTCAGGCTCAGGATAGTTGTCACCTCAGGATCCCGCGGACAGTCAACAAGAAAGTGATAAGCGGAGGTGTCGCCATCCGATTCATCACGCCAGAGTTCGTGATAAGCAGCCAGCCAATCGTCGAGCTCGAAGCCTTGTTTGCACCCGCGCTCCTCAAAAATCTGATGGGCACGTTTAGCGATCGTCAATAGAATGATTTCTTGATGTCGTTCCTCGGTGCTTTCTACCGTAATTATCCAGTTTTTCATACACTTTCGAGTATGTCCGTCCACTTAATCATCTCCTTTGCTGCTTCAGCTCCGATACTTAGGCCGTAATCGTTCTATTCCGGCATTGAGGAATCTCGGGGCTCAAGACGTCAAATAAGGCCACCTCATTCCAGGGCAAACAAAACCAGGGATTCCCTGCTCCGCAAAGCATGACATCGGCCGGGCACCAATGCCCTTACTCAGTGAAGAGACCCTGAAGTTACTCAAGGGCCGAAGGCGCGGCCTTGGAGACGGCGCAGAAGTTTCATCCCTGGTCTTGCTCATTCCAGGTTAGGCTACGCCGCCCCTCTACCGTGGGCCCTGCCAGGGATGCAACCACTAATCCTTCTGCACCTGGCGTTTGCAGTGACTCGCATGACTTCCTTACCTAGTGCCCCGCAGTGCGGACTTCGATGGAAGTCTTGTTTTCACTGACCTTCGAGGCAGGCGCAGTCTGTGAGGGCGTCTCTTGACGGACTTCCTTGCGTGCCATGTGCTTTGGTGTGTGCGTCAAGAAGATAAAGGTCCGTCCTAGCTCCGGCGCATCGAATGTCTTGACGGTCTGCACGTCTGCGATATCCACCAAGTTCAATTGCGCCTGGCCTGAAACGACTCTGTCGTCGGCTGTAGCGGCCATGATCATGGCGTTGACTCCCTCTCCGTGGATGTAAAGTATGTATGGAGAGCTCATGGATGGCAGAGCAAAAGTGTAATCACCAGGGGGCAGTGTCGCGCTTCCCCAGTGGGTCTCAACTGGCAACGTGAACTTGCCTTTATATCCATTCTGCGCGTATCCGCTACTCGCCAAAGCTCCCAACGCAAGAGCAGCCACGCCTAACTTGGTGGATAACTTCATATATCGAGTCCAGATCATTTCAAATCTCCTTGTTTGATGCGGTTTTGAATTTCGAAGACATTTTGTTGTCTTCTAACGATTGGATGTGCTCTTCCGCTGCAAGAATGTAAAGGGTTTGTCGCCTGCACGTCGCGATCATGACTCACTCATTGACCGCTGGAATTGCGGTCACAACCTTGCGAGTCCCGAGAGTAAGTGCTGATGGGAATATTCGTCGCGACATATCCGGTTAGCCGATGTCGCACCGGTCACGGCGCACGCCAGCTTCTTGGATCTTGCCGAGTCACTCCGAGCGATAACGCTGTGCATAGACTTGCTTCCCAGTGCAGGGGATACCCCAGCTGCTGCGA
>Ga0302324_100016254_pt1 | contig 14834 bp, 13 predicted proteins | sample Palsa_T0_1_FD_201949 | JGI IMG/M metagenome (GOLD analysis project Ga0302324, IMG submission 201949) | Peat permafrost microbial communities from Stordalen Mire near Abisko, Sweden - Palsa_T0_1 | ecosystem: Environmental > Terrestrial > Soil > Palsa > Peat permafrost | place: Sweden: Abisko...
TGCGCTGGGGATCGCTCATGGTCTTGCCGGTCTGGATGCACAGCAGGATCTCGTGCGCGCGGGCGTCGTCCTTGCGCATGTAGTGCGAGTCGTTGGTGGCCACTAGCGGAATGCGCGTTTCCTGCGAGAGCCGATGCAACTGCGGAAGCACCAGCTTGTCCTGGTCGAGCCCGTGATCCTGGATTTCGAGAAAGAAATTATTCTTCCCGAACATGTCGGCGTAGGTGTAAGCCAGGCGCTTGGCTTCCTCGTAACGGCTCGCCAGCAGGGTTTCGTTGATGTCTCCGCGCAGGCAAGCGGACAGCGCGATCAGCCCCTTAGAGTGCTGCGCGAGCAAATCCTTGTCTATGCGAGGTTTGTAATAGAAGCCTTCCAGGAACGCGGTGGACACCAGCTTGAGCAGGTTGCGATAACCTTCCTGGTTCTCGCACAGCAGCACCAGGTGGTTGTAGCGGTCAGTATCGCTGCGACTGGTTAACCCCTGCTGCGAGACGTACACCTCGCAGCCGATCACCGGATGCACGCCCTTCTCTTTGGCGCTGTTATAAAACTCGACCGCGCCAAACAGATTGCCGTGATCGGTCATCGCGACGGCCGGCATTTTTTGCTCGACGGCGAGATCCATCAACTGGCCGATTTCGCAAGCGCCGTCGAGCAGCGAGTAGTCGGTGTGGCAGTGCAGATGGACGAAGGGCGGTGCGGGAGTCATTTTGATCAGAACTGCGGGGGGAGGAGCAACTCCATTGTAACTTAGCAAGGGAGTGTCAAACTAGCCTGCCTGTAACATCCCTATGACTGCTATAATCTGTGGATATGGGCGAGGTTAGGGACGGGACTGCCGTTAAGAAAATTATCCTCTTGCGCCCCCGCGGTTTTTGCGCCGGGGTGGTACGCGCCATCGACGTCGTCAAGATCGTTCTAAATCTCTATGGCGCACCGGTTTACGTTCGCAAGGAAATCGTGCACAACCGGCACGTCGTGGACGAACTGCGATGCGCCGGGGCGATCTTCGTCGAGGAACTCAGTGAAGTTCCCGCCGGAGCTAGGGTTATTTTCAGCGCCCATGGCGTTTCCCCCGCCGTGCGCGAAGAGGCCAAGCAGCGCAATCTACAGGTAATCGACGCTACCTGCCCGCTGGTGACTAAGGTCCACCTGGAGGCCGTCCGGTTCGCTCGCCAGGATTACACCATCGTCTTGATCGGCCACTCCGGCCATGACGAAGTCATCGGAACCCTGGGCGAAGCGCCCGAATCGACCAAGTTGGTATCCTCGGTCTCCGACGTGGATCGGTTAACCGTCAAGGACCCCGAGAAGATCGCCTATTTGACTCAAACCACCCTGAGCCTGGATGAAACCCGCGACATCGTCGAGCGGCTGAAAGAGCGTTTCCCGGCCATCAAGGGCCCGAAAACGCAGGACATTTGTTACGCGACCGAAAATCGGCAGCTGGGCGTCAAGGCGGTGGTGCCGCTCACCGAAGTCCTGCTGGTGGTGGGATCGCAAAACAGCTCGAATTCGCGCCGCTTGGTGGAAGTTTGTGAAAATGAAGGCGTGCCGGCGTACTTAGTGGACGACAGCCGCGAGGTCAATCCCGATTGGTTGCGTGATGTCCGCACGGTGGCCGTCACGGCGGGAGCTTCTGCGCCTGAGCACTTGGTGGAAGAGTTGATCCAATCGCTCGAAACCAAGTTTGGCTTCGATTTTATGGAAGAGATGGAACTAAAAGAAGAAGATGTGCGCTTCCATCTCCCTTCGGACCTGGAGCAGTCGGCGCTCCGGTTGGCGCCTGTCGCACGCGTATGATGCCGCAGTTGCAGGTAGTCGACTCGTTGCTGGCCGGTACATCCAAGGCGGTCCAGCGTACTCTGGATTACTTCCTCCGTACGCAGCACGAACCGGGTTACTGGTGGGCCGAACTCACCGCCGACACAACGCTCGAATCGGACTATATTCTGCTTCAGCTTTGGCTACATCCGCCCGTGAACGGCGTGTGGAATCCGCCCACGCGGCCGCTCATTGACAAGGCCGTGGCTTCGATTTTCGCGCGACAGTTGCCCGACGGCGGCTTCAACATCTACCCTCAGGGTCCCGCCGATCTCAGCGCCACCGCCAAGGCATATTTCTCGCTGAAAGTCGCGGGCGTGGATTACCACGACCAACGGCTGGCCCGCGCCCGGGAGCTCATTTTGGCTTTGGGAGGCATTCAGGCCGCCAATAGCTACGTTAAGGTAAATCTAAGCCTTTTCGATCTTTATCCTCGAGAGGATTGCCCTTCCATCCCCCCTGAAATCGTGCTGCTGGGGAAGTTCATCTACCAGATGTCCTCCTGGACCCGGGCCATCGTAATCCCGCTGTCGATCGTGCATTCTTCCAATCCGCGGCGGCCGGTTCCCGAAGGGTTCCATCTCAAGGAGCTGTTCCTGGCCGGAGGCCATCCGGAATTTGCGCGATCGCGCGAGAACTACACTTGGCGGAACGTCTTCCTGCGGCTGGATGGGATGATGAAGCTCTGGGAAAGGCACGGCTGGAAGCCCGCCCGCGGCCGCGCCATCCAGAAAGCCAAACAGTGGATGCTGGAGCGGACGCGCTACAGCGATGGTCTGGCGGGCATTTATCCGCCCATGATGTACGTCATCATGGCGCTGGACGTGCTTGGCTATCCTCCCGATCATCCGGATCGCGTGGAGGCACAGAAGCAGTTCGACGCCTTGCTGGTGGATGACGGAAAGCGGTTCTTCTTTCAGCCGTGTTTTTCGGTGGTTTGGGATGCCGCCATCGCTGCCTTCGCGGTAGGCGAATCGAGCGAACCTCCTCGGCAGGCTCTCCGAAAATGCGCGGATTGGCTGCTCACCAAGGAAGTCCGGCGCAAAGGCGATTGGTCGGTTAAGCGCCCCAACACACCACCTTCCGGCTGGTATTTTGAACTCGCCAACGAGTTTTATCCGGATATCGACGACACCGCCATGGTGTTGCTGGCGCTCAGCCGCTCGGAGGCATCCAGCGAAGCGGCGCAGCAGGCGGCGGAAAAACGGGCCGTCCGGTGGCTGCTCGACATGCAGTCGAAAGATGGCGGCTGGGCCGCCTTCGACGTCGACAACAATTGGCGTCCGTTGAGCTTCGTTCCCTTCGCCGACCACAACGCCATGCTCGACCCCACTTGTCCCGACATCACGGGCCGTGTGATGGAGGCCTTGTGCGCTTACGGGCACGATCGCTCCCATCCGTCGATTCGCAAGGGGATTGATTACCTCATCCGCACCCAGGAATCCGATGGGAGCTGGTATGGCCGCTGGGGCGTCGATTACATTTACGGAACGTTCCTCGCGCTGCGCGGGCTGGCAGCGGCCGGCGTAAGCGATCGCGAGGCGTATGTCCAGCGGGCGCTCGAATGGGTGCGGTCTAACCAGAATTTCGACGGCGGCTGGGGAGAAAGCTGCGAGAGCTATAAACAAGGCAGCTTTGTCGCCGCCTCCAGCACGCCCTCGCAAACCGCGTGGGCCATCCTGGCGCTGCTCGCGGGCGGCGACACCACCAGCACCAGCCTCCACGATGCAATCGACTACTTGATCCGTACGCAGAACGGCGACGGAACCTGGGATGAGGAACTGGCCACCGGCACGGGATTCCCGAAGGTTTTTTACCTGCGCTACCATTTGTACCGGAATTCTTTCCCGCTGCTGGCGCTGAATACATTCCTCAAGACCAAAACTTCTTCCGAGGACAAAACGAAATGAGATTTCCCCTATCGATGACGGCGGGTATGGCGTCCTATATCGCCCGCAACAAGTTCTCTCCCAAGCCGGAATGGCAGAAGACGGTGCTCTCCACGGCCGACGCCTCCAATCCGTTCCACATCGTCTATACGCACAGCGATGCTCCGCGCAAACCGCATCCCATGATCAACAAGCGCTTTCCGCTGGTTCTAATGCTGGAGCCGTTGCATACCTGCAATCTCACCTGCACCGGGTGCGGAAGAATCCGCGAATACGAATCCACCATCACGCAGAAATTGTCGCTGGAGCAATGCCTGCATGCCGTCGAGGAGTGTGGCGCTCCCATTGTTTCCATTTGCGGCGGCGAGCCCATGCTGTACCCGGAAATCGGCGCGCTGGCGGCCAAGCTGGTGGAAGAGAACAAGACCATATATCTGTGCACCAACGGCATGTTCATCAAGAAGCGGCTGAAGGAGTTCAAGCCGGCGGACAAATTCTATTTCAACGTGCATCTGGACGGCATGGAGAAGAATCACGACATCGCAGTCGAACGCGAGGGCGTGTTCCGCGAGGCCATCGAGGGCGTTCGGCTGGCCAAGCAGGCCGGCTTTCGTGTCTGCACCAACACCACCGTTTACAAAGAGACGGACATGAACGAGATCGAGGAGCTCTTCGAATACCTCGCCCAGTTCAATGTCGACGGGCACACGATTTCACCGGCCTACGGGTACTCGGCGGTCAATGATCGCGAAATTTTCATGACGCGCGACGACATCCACGAAAAGTTCAAAAGCATGGATAAACTGGCCGCGCGCTTCCCGTTGTTCAGCACGCCGACCTACCTCGAATTCCTGGAAGGCAAACGCGATTATCCTTGCACGGCCTGGGGGAACCCAACCTACAACGTGAAAGGCTGGAAAGGTCCGTGCTATCTGATAACGGACGGGCACTACAAGACGTTCGAAGAATTGATGACCAAAACGCAGTGGGAAAGCTACGGAGCCGGCAACGATCCTCGTTGCGATCATTGCATGGTGCATTGCGGGTTCGAGCCTTCGGCCGCTCTGGGAATTAACTCCAAGCCCGGCGATATGTTCAAGCTCATGACTTGGGCGTTTCGGTAGAAGAGTGGAGTGAAGCCGACGCTCGTTACCGGCGCGACCGGTTTCATCGGCTGGCATGTGGCGAGGAAGTTGCTCGCGCGCGGGGATAAAGTGCGGGTCCTGGCCAGGCCGTCCAGCCAAGTACGCGAACTGGACGTTGAAGTAATAACCGGCGATTTGCGCGATCCCGATTCGCTCGACCGCGCCGTATCCGGTTGCGGGGTGGTTTTTCATGTCGCCGCGGATTATCGTCTCTGGGTGAAAGACGAGAGCGACCTTTACCGTTCGAATGTGGAAGGCACGAACAACCTGCTGACAGCGGCCGAGAAAGCCCGGGTCGATCGAGTGGTTTACACCAGTACGGTAGGTTGCATCGGGATCCCCTCGGATCGTCCGGGGAACGAGGACGTGGAGGTTTGTTTGGAAGAGATGACGGGCGCATACAAGCGAACGAAATTTCAAGCCGAGCAGGTGGCTCTTCTGTTTGCTCGATTCGGCCTGCCGGTTGTGATCGTGAACCCGACGGCGCCCATCGGCGATCATGACTTCAAACCCACGCCCACCGGCAAGATCGTCGTGGATTACTTGCGAGGGGCCATGCCCGCGTATGTGGACACTGGATTGAATTTAATCGATGTGCAAGATGTCGCCGAGGGCCATTTGCTCGCGTGCGAGCATGGCGCAGCCGGCGCGCGCTATATCCTCGGTTGCGAGAATCTGACGCTGCGCGAGATTCTAACGCGGCTGGCGGCCATCAGTGGAGGCCAGCCGCCGCGCTGGCGCATCCCGCATGCGCTGGCCTACTTGGCAGGATTGGCGAGCACTACCTGGGCCAACCTGACAGGGCATGCGCCGCGCGTCCCGCTGGACGCGGTGAAAATGGCGCGAACCAAGGTTTTCGTTTCGTTCGACAAGGCGAAGCGCGAGTTGGGGTTTAATCCCGAACCGGTGGACGGGGCGCTGAAACGCGCGGTGGATTGGTTCCGGGCGAACGGTTACGTCTGATTGTTGGTATTCGTCGCGGCGGAAGCCCGGGAATTTGGGGGATTGCTTCGACATACCGAGCAGGTTACCAGGCTCGACTGGGCTCTGGACTTCGCGCGCCGCGCGCGTCTGAACGGAAAGCCTATCCTGCTCGTGGCGAACGGCCCTGGACCGAATTTGGCGGGACGGGCGGCAGACGTGGCCAAGGAACATGAGGAGTTAGTAGGACTAGTGAGTACCGGCTTTTGTGGAGCTTTGGATCCCGCGTTGCAGCCCGGCGATATCTTCGTCGCCAGTGAAGTGCTGATTCCCCACCGGAACAGCATCGCTGCTCAACCGGCGGGTTCGGCCCGCACCGGAAAACTTCTGTCCGTCGATCGCGTCGTCTCAACCGTGGAGGAGAAAGCCAAGCTGCGCGGCGCCGGCGCCGACGCCGTCGAAATGGAAGCGGCCGCGGTAGCGGATCGCGCCCAGAAATGGAACATTCCTTTCTATGCTATCCGCGTGGTAACCGACACTGCTTCGGAAAGCTTTCCGCTGGATTTTGACCGCATGCGCGACGCCCACGGGCGCTTCAGTCGCGCCAAAATCTTGCGCGCGGCTTTCCGGCATCCGGCCGTCTTTCCGGAGCTGGTGCGTTTGAATCGAACCTGCAAACGAGCCGCCCAGGCGTTGGGAGATTTCATTGCCAACACTCGATTCTGAGATCCTGACCGCCCCCGCCACCATGCGCGCGGCCGTCTACACCGGCGAAAGCATGGTCTCGGTGGAAGAAGTGCCCACGCCGAAGATCGGACCCGGCGAGCTATTGATTCGGGTGGAAAGCTGCGGCATCTGTCACACCGATCTTAAGAAAATCGAATACAACTTGCTCGCTCCGCCGCGTATCTTCGGCCATGAAACCGCCGGCGTTGTGGCTGCGGTGGGCGCGGGCGTCCGCGGGTATTCGGCGGGCGACCGGGTGATCGTCTTTCACCACATCCCGTGCCTGGAGTGCTTCTATTGCCGCCGCAAATTGTACGCGCAGTGCGCGGTGTATAAGAGAGTGGGCGTTACCGCAGGTTACGAGCCGGCTGGGGGCGGATTTTCGCAATACGTTCGCGCGATGGATTGGATCGTCCGCCGAGGCGTCGAGAAAATACCTCAAGGCGTTTCCTTCGATCGTGCCTGCTTCGTCGAGCCGGTGAATACCTGCCTGAAGGGCGTGGTCCAATTAGATCCGCAGCCGGGCGACCTGGCGGTCATCCTGGGTCAAGGGCCTATCGGATTGCTATTCACGATGCTCGTGAAGCGCTCGGGCGCAACCATGCTGGCAACCGATTCCATGCCCTATCGTCGCGACCTAGCGCTCCGGTTTGGGGCCATGGCCGCGTTGGACCCCCGCGACCCCGCTTTGCTCGAACAGATCATGCAGCTCACCGAAGGCCGGGGCGCCGATTCCGTTATCGTCGCCGCTTCCGCTCCGGGCATCGTCGAGCAAGCCATCCGCTATTCACGCCCCGGAAGCCGCATCCTTCTGTTCGCCCAAACATCTCACCAGGAGCGGATCGATCTGTCGGGAGCCGATGTCTGCGTGGGCGAACGCTTGATCTTTGGTTCGTACAGCGCCTCGGTAGACCTGCAGAAAGAGTCGGCGGATCTGGTGTTTAGCGGCGCGCTTCCGGTCGAACACCTGGTTTCGCATCGCTTCCCTTTGAACGAGATCCGGGCGGGAATCGACCTGGCGTTGCATCCAGAACCTAAATCGTTGAAAATTATAGTCGAGCCTCAGAGGTGGTACTAGTGGACACTCAGATGATTGCGGCCGTGCTTTATGGCAAGGAGAACTTGCAGATAGAGTCGGTGTCGGTACCCAAGATCGAAAACGGCGACGTGCTGGTGCGCGTGCAAGCTGCGCTAACCTGCGGCACCGACGTGAAGGTGTTTCGCCGCGGCTACCACGCCCGCATGATCGTTCCCCCGGCGCTGTTCGGGCATGAATTGGCGGGCGATATTGTCGCCGTGGGCGACGGCGTCCGCGGCTTTTCCGTCGGCCAACGAGTGGTTGCGGCCAACTCGGCGCCCTGCATGGAGTGCTTTTATTGCAAGCGCGGCAGCGAGAACCTGTGCGAGGATTTACTGTTCAATAACGGCGCTTATGCCGAATACATTCGCATTCCCGCTCGAATAGTCGAGCGCAACATGTATGAAATGCCACCGCACGCGAGCTATCAGGACGCCGCCTTGGTGGAACCGCTGGCGTGCGTGTTGCGGGGACTCGACGAAACATCCGTTCGCGCGGGCGATGTGCTGGCAGTTATAGGACTCGGACCCATCGGACTCATGTTCGTCCGTCTGGCCAAAGCCTACGGCGCGCGGGTGATCGCCGTCGGTCGGCGCAAGACGCAACTGGATCGGGCCGCCGCAATGGGCGCCGATGAACTGCTGCTATCCGGCGATTCAGAGGCAACCGTGCGGAGCGTCCGGAGCCTGACTGGAGAGCGGGGCGCCGACATCGCCATCGAAGCCGTGGGCCACCCCGACGCTTGGGAGACGGCCGTTCGGCTGTTGCGCCGCGGAGGGGTCGTCAATTTCTTTGGCGGCTGTCCCAACGATAGCCGCATCAGCCTGGATACTGCGTTGCTCCATTATTCGGAGATCACCTGCAAGGCCAGCTTTCATCACACTCCGGCTCACATCCGCAGAGCGCTGGATTTCGTTAGCCGCGGCGTGATCAGCGCCCGCGACTTCGTCAATCGCGAGGAGCCGCTTACCAACCTGCTCGAAGTCATGCGGCACCTGATGAGCCACAACGGCCACATGAAGACCGCCATCATACCCTAGTGCCGCTGCTCGCGCCCAAGGATTACGTCCAATCGGCGGAGGCGCTGAGCGGAAGTTATACCCAGGACGGCGCCCGCGAATATACTCGCTGGCTGGCCACGCATCACTACGAAAACTTCCACGTCGTCTCGTTTCTCCTGCCCAAGCGCCTGCGCCAGGATTTCTATAACGTCTACGCTTTCTGCCGCTGGGCCGACGATCTCGGCGACGAAATCGGCGATACGGCCGAAAGCTTACGGCTGTTGGCCTGGTGGCGCGATGAACTCGACGCTATGTACGCCGGCCGGCCGCGGCATCCGGTGTTCGTCGCGCTCGAAGACACCGTACATCGGTACCAACTGCCGATCGCGCTTTTTTCCGATCTGATCGGCGCCTTCGAACAGGACCAGACCGTGACCCGCTACGCCGATTGGGACCAGCTGTTCGCATACTGCCGATGTTCCGCGAATCCGGTTGGCCGGCTCGTGTTGCGGCTGTGCGGCTACGCCGACGACGAGCGGGACCGGATGTCGGACTCGACCTGCACCGCGCTCCAGCTTGCGAACTTTTGGCAGGATGTTAACGTCGATTTCGAAAAGGATCGCGTGTATCTCCCCCTCGATCTGCTGGCCAGCCACGGCTACAGCGTCCAAGATCTGGCGGCGCGCAGGTTCAACGCGCAATTCCGAGCGGCGATGCGCGAGGCCGTGGACGTCGCCCGGAAGCTTTTCCACCAGGGCCTGCCGCTCACCAAAACGGTGGATCGCCGATTGGCTTTCGACCTGGAGCTATTCAGCCGGGGCGGCCTCCGGATTCTCGACAAGATCGAGCAGCAAGACTTCAACGTCCTGGTGCGCCGCCCCGTGGTTTCGAAAGTAAATCGGATCCAGCTTCTGGTCGCAGCGCTGATCGGCGCCGCCGGTCCGCGCCTGTAAGCGCATGGCTGACCTTAAGGCCTCGTACGCCTTTTGCCGCCGCATCGCCCGTGATCGAGCGCGCAACTTCTACTATTCCTTTCTGCTGCTCTCGCGGGAACAGCGCGACGCCATGTGCGCCATTTACGCGTTCATGCGCTATTGCGACGACATCAGCGAAGGCGCGGATGCGTCGCGCGCCGCGATCGACCAATGGCGGCAGGATCTCGACCAAGCGCTGGCCGGGAACTACGCCGAAAACCCGTTGTGGCCGGCGTTTCGCGACACCGTCCAGCGATACAACATCCCCTGTCATTACTTCCACGAAATGATTCAGGGCGTCAGCTCGGATCTCGAACCGCGCCGAATCGAGACTTTTGACGAACTCTACCGCTACTGTTATCAGGTGGCGAGCGTAGTGGGACTCACCATCATCCACATTTTCGGCTTCGAATCGCCCGACGCGCTGAAGCTCGCCGAACGCTGCGGGATCGCCTTCCAGTTGACCAACATCCTGCGCGACGTCCGCGAAGACAGCGAGAACAACCGCATCTATATTCCCTCAGCGGACATCCGCAAGTTCGACGCCGATCTCGCAAAACGGGACGACGGCTTCCTGCGGTTGATGCGCTTCGAGGCCGAACGGGCGCGCGGCTACTACGACGAATCCCGGCCGTTGATCGAACTGGTCAGCGTCCGTAGCCGGCCGTCTTTATGGGCGCTGATTGAAATTTACCGCCGCTTGCTCGACCGCCTCGAGCAGTCGAATTTCGACGTGCTCGCCCGGCGCATCAGAGTGCCGACGTGGGAGAAGCTAGCGATCCTGGCGCGGGCCATGTTGCATTAGGCGCCGAGTTGAGTCGCGAGATCGACGATGTCGTTGGCCACAACGTCGAAATCTCCGGCACGAGCATGATCGGCCTTTCCGCCCGGCCCGTATTCGTTCGGACGATAAATGAAGCCGGTGCGGAGCCCGCAACCGCGCGCGGCGTTCAAGTCGCCGACATGGGCAGCGCACATCATCACTTCCTCGGGTTTTAGACTGAGCAGCTCGGCGGCCATGAGATAAACATCCCGATCCGGCTTGTAGTGCTTGGCCAATTCAGCCGAGAGGATCGTGTCCCAAGGCAAGCCCGCGTTCTTGGCCATGTCCAGCAGCAGCGAAACATTGCCGTTCGAAAGCGGAGCGATAATGTATTTCTGCCTCAAGCGAGTCAGTCCGGCGACCGAATCGGGCCAAGGTTTGAGCCGGTGCCAGACGCGGTTCCAGTGATCCTTGTCTTCTTCGCTGAGCCCGACGATCTTGAATTCCTTGAGCAGGTCTTCGAGCAGCATGCGGTGCAGCGCGTCCAGCTTGGTCCAGGGAAGTTCGCCGCTGCGAACCTTATTCATGGAAGGACCGTAGCCGCTGCGCCACTGATCCGCGAACCGGCCCCAATCTACGCCGACCCCGCGAGCTTTGCCCCAAACAGAGCCCTCCGCGATGATGGAGCCGCGCCAATCGACAACCGTGCCGAAGGTATCGAACACTAGCGCTTTCGCGGAAGTTTGTGCGGCAATTGTTTTCATAGACCAAGTCGGCAGGATCATCGCCGCAGCCCGGCAAAAATCGCGGCGTCCAATTTGATAGCGCATACCGCTCCCGATCATACTATCAGCGATCGTACAAGCGCGTAAGCTCCTTTAGCCGCCGCCGGATTTCCGGCGTCACCATCTCCACGCGATAACGCCAGCGCCAGTTGCCGCCGAGCGTGGCCGGCTGATTCATGCGCGCCTCGGTTCCCAATCCCAGAAGATCCTGCATCGGGATCAAAACCGTGTCGGCCACCGAAGCCAGCAGCGCGCGAATGAACACCCAATGAATTTCGCTTCCATCCGTGTTGAGGTAGCGCCGCGCGAGGCCGCGTTCACGGTCGATGTCTTCTTCCGAGCGCGTGCTCTCGCCTCGGCCGCGACTCGACCACCAGCCGACGGTCGTGTCGCAATCGTGCGTGCCCGAATAAGCCACCACTTCGCGCGGGTAGTTGTGCGGCAGAAAAGTAGGCGCCTGCGGATCGCTGCCGAAAGCGAATTGGAGTACCGACATTCCCGGAAATCCGAACGCGGCCCGAAGCGCTTCCACTTCCGGAGTGATCACTCCGAGATTTTCCGCGACCAGCGGCAGTTCGCCCAGTGCTTTGCGAGCCGCCTCAAACAGCGCCGCTCCGGGCCCCTTCACCCAGCGCCCGTTCACCGCCGTTTGCTCGGTTCCCGGAACTTCCCAATACGCCTCGAATCCACGAAAATGATCGAGGCGCAACAGATCGAACATGTCGAGCGCGGCGCGAAGCCGATCCAGCCACCATCTGAAACCGTCGCCGGCCAGCGCGTCCCAACGATAGATCGGATTGCCCCAAAGCTGCCCCGTGGAGCTGAAATAATCCGGCGGAACGCCCGAGACGGCCGCGGCATCGCCCGCCGGGCTGAGCTCAAAGTACCTTGGATTCGCCCACACGTCTGAGCTATCGTGCGCCACGTAGATAGGCAAGTCGCCCATGACGCGAACGCCTAGTTTACGCGCGTACTCGCGCAACTCGCGCCACTCGGTGAAGAAGGCGAATTGCAGGAATTTCTGGACGGCAATTGGTCCGGCGAGCTTATCGCGCCAAGCGTCCAGCGCACCGGGCTCTCGCTGGCGGATGGGGGTTTCCCAGTGGTTCCACATAGCGCCGTCATGCTCGCGCTTGAGCGCTACGAACAACGCGAAATCGTCCAGCCAACTCCGATTGGAGTGGCAGAACGTTTCGAAGTCCGCGCGATCTCGAGCCGAAGCGCACTCGAGAAACCCGCGCGCCGCGGATTCGAGCAACGCAGTCTTCCACGGGATCACGCTCGCGAAATCGACCTGCTCTTCGGGAAAACTCGGAGCGCTCGCCAGATCCGACTGCGAGAGCCACCCCGCTTCCCCCAGCCGTTCCGGACTGATCAGCAATGGATTGCCGGCCATCGACGAGAAGCACTGGTAAGGCGAATCGCCGAATCCGGTAGGACCGAGCGGCAGAACCTGCCACAGCGATTGGCCCGTCTCCGACAGGAAATCGACGAAGCGATAAGCTTCCGGCCCTAGATCGCCGATACCGTAGCGGCCCGGAAGCGAGGTGGGATGCAGCAGGATGCCGCTCGATCGTGGAAATCGCATGCTTATTCTTCATTCTCCCAGGGCGGGAACCGCCGGCCTATAGACTTACCTTCACCTTGCCGATCAATGGGTTGGACGCAGTTGCCGGCATGATTATTACACGCACTCCACTCCGCATCTCGATCGGCGGCGGTGGCACAGACCTGCCTTCCTATTACGAAGGGTTTGGCGGCTTCGTGATCGCGGCCGCCATCAACAAGCACATCTACGTCGGCATCAACGAGACTTTTAGCGGCGGCTACTTCCTGAAGTACTCCTCGCTCGAGCACGCCTTCCAGATTGACGACATCCGGCACTCCCTAATCCGGGAGGTGCTGCGTTTGCATGAAGTGCCCCCGCCCATCGAAATTGTCAGCATGGCCGATATTCCGGCCGGCACGGGCCTGGGATCGTCGGGAGCTTTCACGGTGGGATTGCTGCGCGCCGTGCACGCGCTGAAGCGCAAGTATGTCGACCCGGGCGTGGTAGCGGAAGAAGCCTGCAAAATCGAGATCGACATTTTACAGAATTCGGTCGGAAAACAAGACCAATACATCGCGGCCTACGGCGGCCTGGCCTGCTTCGAATTCCTGGAGGACGGACGAGTCAACGTCAGTCCTCTCAATATCAGCAATAGCACGCTCTACGATCTGGAAGAACACCTGCTGATGTTCTTCACCGGATACTCGCGCAACGCTTCGGTGGTGCTGGACGATCAGAAAATCCGCTCGCAGTCGGGCGATTCCGAGATGCTCGATAATCTGCACTTCACCAAGCAGCTAGGGCTGTGCATCAAGCTGGCGCTCGAGCAGGGCAATACCCGGCGCTTCGGCGAGCTGATGCATGAGCATTGGCTGCGCAAGAAGGAACGGTCGCCGGGCACCACGAACCAAGGCATCAATCGCTGGTACGACATCGGCCGCGAGAACGGCGCCATCGGCGGAAAGCTGGTAGGAGCGGGCGGCGGAGGTTTCCTGTTGTTCTACGCCGATGACCGCGACGCGCTGCGGCGCGCGATGAGCCAGGAAGGCTTGCGCGAGGTTCGTTTCGCCTTCGATCACGAAGGTTCGAAGCTGCTGGCCCGGGAGTAGCGCGATGCAATGCGTAATTCTCGCGGGTGGACTCGGAACGCGCATGCGTCCGCTGACCGACCATTGCCCGAAAACATTGCTCCCCGTGCGCGGACGTCCTTTCGCATATCATCAGTTGCACTGGCTGGCCGCCCAAGGCGTTACCGAGGTAGTGTATTCGATCGGGCATCAGGGTCATCTGATCCGGGAATATTGGGATTCGGAACCGCCTCCGGTCCCTTGGATCCGCTATGTCGATGAGGGCGACAAGCTGCGCGGCACCGGCGGCGCGCTGCGGCTCGCGCTCGAACAGGGCGCGCTTCAAGAATCATTTCTCGTGATCTACGGCGATTCCTTCCTGCCGGTGGTCTTCGCTCCCGTCTGGAACGCTTTCCTTCAAAGCGGCCAGCCGGCGCTCATGACCGTGCTCCGCAATGAAGGCCGCTGGGATCGCAGCAACGCCATCTACGAAGAAGGCCGCGTGGTCTTGTACGACAAGCGGGGCGGCGACGGGATGCAGTACATCGACTACGGCCTCTCGGTTATCCGCCGCGACCTCTTAGAGCGCATCGTCGCCGAAACATTCGACTTGGCGGACCTGTTTCACGAGCTTAGCGTGCAAGGCCAATTGGCCGGCTTCCGAGTGACCGAGCGGTTTTACGAGATCGGTTCTCCGGCGGGCCTCCGCGATCTGGAAGCGTATTTGGAAGCGCGCGAAGCCTCGAGTTGCGCGCACTAGCGGAATCGGTAGCGGCTACTTTGACACTTTCGGTTTTCTGCACCCGCGCCACACTAACCAAATCAAGAGCGGGCCCCCAAGAAGTCCTGGCCCCATTAGTAACCATGCAAGCGGTCGCGGTGCGCCCCCAAGAAATATCGCCTGCACGGACCCAGCGAACATCAAGAGTCCCGTGATCACTCCTAGGATGATCTGCTTTTTGCCCACGCTGCTCTTTCTAATCCTCGCCCGGAAGCTTCTAGCGAATACTACGAAATCCGAAATCTCCCAGAGCCGCCGAATAGCATATTCTCATCGAAGGATGAGCCTGAAAAGCGGCCTGGAGGTGGGCGGGAGTAAGGTCCCCTTTCTG
>Ga0302324_100016255_pt1 | contig 14834 bp, 12 predicted proteins | sample Palsa_T0_1_FD_201949 | JGI IMG/M metagenome (GOLD analysis project Ga0302324, IMG submission 201949) | Peat permafrost microbial communities from Stordalen Mire near Abisko, Sweden - Palsa_T0_1 | ecosystem: Environmental > Terrestrial > Soil > Palsa > Peat permafrost | place: Sweden: Abisko...
CTGAACTATTTATGTGTCAAGTGCATAATCATCAACTTAAGCCGCACATAACAAACGACTTCCATACAGAGGTAGGGGGGTGGGGGGGACCCCACCGATCTCTGGTGAGAAAACTCCGGATAGCGCTATTCGCCCAGCATGAAGCGTCGGATTGAGGTTGCCCTGCCCGTCCCGCCGTCACACCCAATCATGGTGGCACACATCCGAGGGTCGTATTGGGCAGCCTCGAACTTCGTCGGCATTCCCGTCAGGAACCTGCCTAATACGAGGTCCTTTTCGACCCCTATCACTCCATCGTAGGGGCCGCTCATGCCAACGTCGGTCTGGTAGGCAGTACCGTTGGGCAGGATACGTTCGTCGGCTGTAGGAATGTGGGTATGGGTACCTACTATGGCCGTAACCCGACCGTCGAGATACCAACCCATCGCGACTTTTTCGGATGTGGCTTCTCCATGAAAGTCTACGAAGATCACTTTGGCGGTGATTCGCTTCAGGACGGCGTCGATGGTGCGGAAGGGGTCTTCCGGGGTGTTCATAAAGACTTTGCCCTGTAGGTTGATCACGGCGTAAGTCTGACCATTGGGCAACGATCCTTCGTAGAAACCGAATCCGGGTGCGCCGGGAGCGTAATTCGCCGGGCGGATGAGCCGTCGAGGGCGTTCATGGCTATCGGCAGTTGCGGATTGCATATATTCGATGATGGCCTTCTGGTCCCAGATATGGTTGCCGGTAGTGAGCACATGGGCACCAAGATCGAAGAGTTCGTCGGCGGTTGCCGGTGTCACGCCGAAGCCTCCTGCGGAATTCTCAGCGTTCACGATGACCAGATCGATTTGATGTTGGTCGATCAACGCTCCGAGGTGTTCCCCGACGATATAACGCCCAGGACTTCCAAACACATCGCCTACAAACAGTATTCGCAATACACGGCTCTCCATGTTACAGAATTGTTACTGCCAATCCGCGGCGGGGATTGTGCGCACCTTATGTTACTAATTCACAGTGCGGATTCGTCCGACTCTGTGTTAGCGTTTCCGCATGGCTGTCAACACTCGATTCGCAACAGGTGTTCATACTCTTGTGCTGCTGGCGGCGGAGCCCGAACTCAAGCAGACCTCCGAAGAAATCGCAAGAAAACTGAATACCAATCCGGTCGTCATCCGTAGAGTACTATCTTTGCTGCGCCAGGCAGGATTGGTGGGTAGTCACAAGGGGCCAACTGGCGGCACGAAACTGGCAAAACCACCTAAGGCGATTCGGTTGGGCGACATCTATCGGGCTCTGGAACCTTCTCCGGTTCTACATGTCTCTTCCATCTCGGGCGATCACGCCGCCAAATTGAGCGGCCTGTTGGAAAAGACGATCAGAAATGCCCAGGCCGCTTTAGAATCTGAACTGGATGGAACTACGTTGGCGCAATTCGCAAAGAAATCCGAAAAGGGCGACAAGAAGAAGAAATAACATCCCCATCCAGATCGATGGACCGCTCAGGAACACTCACTTGATATCTGGGCATCGAGCGAAAATCGCCAACCGTTTCGATGACGGATTTCCGTCCGCTACTACTGAAAATTGACTTTGGGAGCTTCGCGTGACCCTTCGCTTGCCTTGAAGTAGGCATCGTTCTGCTTAAATCCTCCAATGCTGGCCCAGATGCTGTTGGGGAATTGGCGTATAAAGGTGTTGTAGTCCTGCAGGGTGTCGTTATAACGCTTCCGCTCGACCGCGATTCGGTTTTCACTGCCCTCAAGCTGGTCCTGGAGAGCCAGAAAATTTTGATTGGACTTCAGCTCCGGGTAATTTTCTGAGAGCGCAAGGAGTCTGCCGAAAGCGCTGTCAAGCTGGCCGTTGGCTGCGATTTTGGCTTGCGGGTCGCGGGCGTTGAGCAGACCGGCGCGCGCGTTCGCGATGTCGCCGAAGACGGTTTCTTCATGCTTGGCGAAACCCTTGACGGTAGCGACGAGGTTGGGAACAAGGTCCGCGCGCCGCTGCAGCACGATGTCTACTTGCGACCACGCTGCCTTTACGGCTTCATCTTTCGTGACCATCTGGTTTCTGGCGCTGATGTAGCTGCCGAAAACCAGCAGAACTACTACTACGAGAAGACCAACTATTCCCAGCCCAACTAACAGTCCACGCTTCATCGAACACTCCCCTTATGCACTTAAGTCGAAAATGCCGGTGCAATGCAGCCTAAATATTACCAGTCTCCGGAAGCGCCGCCGCCGCCGGAACTGCCGCCACCAAATCCGCCGAAGCCTCCGCCTCCATCCCCGTCGCCCCCGCGACCGCCTCGGCCACCACCAAATCCGCCGCCGAGAAACATTCCGAGCAGGAACGCCAACGTCCCGGGTGGCGCGAAGCGCGCGAATAAGAAGATGATCACGAAAAGCGCAATTGCGCCGAAAACGAGTTCGCCTAGACTAAGCTGTTGAACCTGATGCGTGGGCGGCCCACGTCGTGGCGCGGCCTGCAAATTGACGCCTGCGTCGGCTGCTATGATCTGCGCGATCTGAACTACTGCCGAAGAGACTGCGGAGTCGTAGTTCCCTGCCTGCAAAGCGGGTACGATCGAGCGCCCAATCACGCCGACTTTGCTGTCCGGCAAGATGCCTTCGAGGCCGTAGCCGGTCTCGATGCGACGCTTGCGGTCCTGGACTGCGAAAACCAGGATCACTCCGCGGTCGGTACCTTTCTTCCCGACTTTCCACTTATCTTCGAGAGCAGTCGTGAAGTTCTCGATCGGTTCGCCATCGAGAGTCTTTACGGTTACGACTGCGATTTGCGCATGCGCCTGATGGTCCACTTGGGAACACAGCGCATTGAGGCCTTGCACGGTCTGGGGAGAAAGGACGTTCGCAAAATCGCTTACATAGTTCGTGGGCTGGGGTAAATCCTGAACGCGCTCCGCGAAAACAATACAGACTCCAGGAATAAATACCAGGAGCGTCAGTACGGAGCGAATTGGTCTTGCCGTCACAGGACGATTGTACCCACTTCGATCCTGGAGAATGATCACTATTTGGTCTCGCTGCGTCTTTCCTTGACACATATTTTAATGCGCAACCGGCGTTCGAGCGAAGCTTTGACACCGGCAATGTAGACTCGGCACGAGAGCGATGAAATTTCCAACTCCTACGACTTATCTGATGGAATGCAAAGATTATCTGATGGAATGCAAAGAAGTTTCGCGGGAGCTGGCCCCTCCGGCCCAGAAGCTTCTGCTTGACCGGGTTAACTTCGGGCTGAAGAAGGGCGAAGTGCTGGCGGTTCTGGGAGCTAGCGGCGCAGGCAAGAGCACGCTGTTGCGCCTACTCAATCGGCTGGATGAGCCGACCGAGGGTTCAATCTTGCTAAGCGGTGAGGACTATCGGACGATTGCGCCGCGCTCACTGCGACGGCGGGTGGGGATGATCATGCAGCGAGCGTACCTGTTTCCCGGGACAGTAGCCGAGAACGTCTGCTTCGGACCCCTACAGCATGGACTCACCATTCCCGAAGCAGAGATTGAAGTCCTGTTGGAACAGGTTGGGCTGGCCGGATACATGGAGCGAGATGTAGCGACGCTCTCCGGCGGAGAGGCGCAGCGGGTTGCGATTACACGAGCACTCGCGAATGGCCCCGAGGTGCTGCTGTTGGACGAGCCCACCTCGGCACTGGACGAGTTGACGAAGCAGAGTGTGGAGACGCTGCTGGAATCGCTGATGCGGCAGCGGGAACTGGCCTGTGTGTGGGTGACACATGACGAGGCGCAGGCTGCGCGGATGGCGGACTCGGTGCTGCGACTGGAGGCAGGGCGGCTCACGGTGTTTGGACCCGCGGCCGATGTGCTGCGATACCGGGAAGGTGACCTGGGCTATGCTTGATCAGCTCTTTCCATCGCAGCTTGGGCGGGGCGTGGCTGAATGCGTTGCGGCGGCTTTGTTGTCGTTCTTCATCCTGCTGCTGATAAAGCGGCGAGGGGTAAATCTGCTAGGCGAGCTACCGCTGGCGCAGTTGCGGGGCCTCGTGCAGATTCTCATAGTGGGCGCGGTGCTGACATGGATGCTGCGAGGGCCTAGGTGGACTTCCTTGCTGGCCCTGTTAGGGATGATGTTGGCGGCGGCGAGCATCGTCCGCCGTCGGGCGCAGAGTATCCCTCGGGCCTTTACCTTGGCGCTAATTTCAATTTTCGTCGGTGCGGGGAGTGTCCTGTCGGGCTTGATCTTCCTCGGAGTTATTCCTCTGAAGGTCGCGATGCTTGTGCCGGTGGGCAGTATGGTGATTGCACAGACGATGAATATGCAGTCGATTTTTCTGGATCGCCTTCGCGGTGAAGTTGCGAGCCATGTCGGGGAGATCGAGTCGGCGCTGGCGCTGGGTGCTTCGCCGGATGTTGCTCTGGGCAGATATCTGCGAGCGGCTTATCGGGCAAGCTTGATTCCTTCGCTCGATAACGTGCGTTCGCTTGGAATCGTTTGGATACCGGGGATCATGGCGGGGATGGTGCTCTCGGGGGCTTCGCCTATCTATGCGGCGCTCTACCAGTTTGTGGTGCTGACGACTATTTTTTCGGCGGCGGCGCTGACTTGCCTGGTGAGTAGTTACCTAGTGACCAAGCGGGTGTTTACGGTGAATGAGCAACTGCTGCTGCGCTAGCTTGCCGGTCGATACCGGGTGAACGCGCTATCCTTGAGACTGATCATGACTAATACGAATCTGCTCCAGACGGCACCTCCTATTGCCTGTGTTAAACACACCGAAACCACAGTCCACAATCACACGCTGATCGATGACTATGCGTGGTTGCGCGAGAAGACAAGCTCCGAAGTCGTCGCGTATCTCGAAGCCGAGAATACCTATACCGATGCACTGATGAAGCCGACCGAGGCCGTGCAGAAGACGCTATATGACGAGATGGTAAGTCATATCAAGGAGACGGACGAGTCAGTTCCCTTTCGCGATGGCGATTACTTCTACTATTCGCGCACTGAACAGTCGCGGCAGTATGGGATCCATTGCCGGAAGAAGGGTTCGCTGGATGCGGCGGAGGAAATCATCCTCGATGTGAACGCGCTGGCCGAGGGCGAGGCCTTCATGGCGATTGGTGGGTTTACGGTTTCGGACGATGGCAACTTACTGGCTTACTCGACCGACACGACTGGCTTTCGGCTATATACGCTACAGGTTAAAGACCTGCGCACTGGCGAGTTACTCCGCGAGCGGGTGGAGCGGGTTGGATCGATCGTTTGGGCCAACGACAACCAGACGCTTTTCTATTCGGTGGAAGATGAGGAGCAGAAACGGCAGTTTCTGCTTTATCGCCACACTTTAGGGACCTCGCACGACGCGGATGTGCTGGTGTATGAAGAGGTCGATGAACGCTTCAATGTTGGCGCGGCCAAGACCCGAGACAACAGGTATCTGCTGTTGGAATCCGCCAGCCACACGACCGGCGAGCAGCGGTTTCTTTCGGCCGATGACCCGGGCGGCACGTGGACGCTGATCGCTGAGAGGCGCGACAACATTGAGTACAATGCCGATCATCGCGATGGGCTCTTCTATATTCGAACCAATGATGAAGGGCGCAATTTTCGTTTAATAACAACCCCAGTTCATTCATTGGCGCGGGAGAACTGGACCGAAGTGATTCCGCATCGCGCGGATGTGATGCTGGAAGACCTCGACCTGTTTGCTTCTTTCTATGTGACCTGCGAACGGTCGGAGGGATTGCCGAAACTGAGAGTTCGCTCGTTTGGCGGCGGTGATTTGGCGCGGGACATCAGCTTTCCGGAACCGGTCTATAGCGCCCATCCTCATACCAACGCTGAATTTGTAACTGGCAAGTATCGCTACAGCTATCAGTCGTTAGTTACTCCTGGATCGGTGTATGAATATGACGTAGCGGCAGGTACTTCGACGCTGCTCAAGCAGCAGGAGGTGCCGGGTGGATTTGATCGTGAACTCTATCGGTCGGAGCGGTTGTTTGCAACTGCGGAAGATGGAGTGAAGGTGCCGGTTTCGCTGGTCTATCGCAAAGACCTGAAGGGCGAAGGAACCAATCCGCTGCATGTATATGGTTATGGCTCTTATGGTTATTCGTTGCCGATTGGATTTAACAGCAATCGACTTAGCTTGCTGGACCGCGGTTTTGTGATGGCGTATGCGCATATTCGCGGTGGCGGCGATATGGGCAAGCCTTGGCATGATGCCGGACGTCTGATGGAAAAGCGGAACACATTCGCCGACTTCATCGCGGCGACGCGGGAGCTGATCATCAATGGATATGGGGATCCGAAACGGGTTTCCGCGGAAGGCGGGAGCGCCGGTGGGTTGTTGATGGGCGCGGTGGTGAACCTTCGGCCGGATATGTATCGCGCGATCATGAGCCATGTTCCTTTCGTCGACGTGATGAATACCATGCTGGATGCGTCTCTGCCGCTAACTGTTCCGGAGTATGAAGAGTGGGGCAACCCTAATGAACAGGCGGCTTTCGAGTACATGTTGAGTTATTCGCCCTATGACAATTTGAAGACAGGGAGTTATCCGGCGATGTTGGTGAAGACTTCGCTGAACGATAGCCAGGTGATGTATTGGGAGCCGGCGAAATATGTGGCGAAACTGCGGACTTTGAAGCAGGATGACTCGGTGTTGCTGCTGCATACGAACATGAACGCGGGGCATGGCGGGGCTTCGGGACGGTACGATTACCTGAAAGAAATTGCTTTCGATTATGCATTTCTCTTGAAGGAGATTGGCGTAATTTGAGGTGTAAATTCATGCAAATTGTGTCGCTTTGTTGCACGAAAAGCGCGTTTTTTGTCATGCTGGAGCGACTTACGTACTAGGTAATATTTACCATGTATTTTCAATCTAAAGGGTTTACGGGCATTTCTTGGGGGGAAATGTCCGTTTTCGTGCATTTTTCTATTTTTAACGCAAATCGGAGATTACTGAGTCGCCACCAAAGTGGCGAAGGTGTTGGCGACTCGGCTACTTGACGAAAGGCGTGGTCGCTCGTCTGGTTCTCCCCGAGACTCTCTATCCTGCCCCGCTCCCTTTTGTGCGGCGAAGGTTTCTGGTCGGGCTGCTTTGGCGACTTGTTCCCGCCCTTCGCATGGCATCGCGCAAACCTGCAAGAGTAATTCTGCGAAGTGTTCTGACGAAGCGGCGCGCGGTACTGGCAACCCTGGTGCCGGGATGGTTCTTTCGATCGTTGTGAACATCGAATGGAGTGTGGGTGGATGGGGGGTTGCTGGTGATGGATTTGAAGATTTCGGTGTTGGACCAGTCACCGGTATCGGCGGGGTCGACTCCGGGCGATGCGTTGCAGAATACGATCGAGCTGGCGCGAACAGCGGATGCTCTCGGATTTCATCGATATTGGATCGCGGAACATCATGGGATGGAGGTGCTGGCGAGTCCGGCGCCGGAGCTGTTGCTGGCGCGGCTCGGCGCGGAAACCTCGCGGATTCGTTTGGGTTCGGGCGGCGTCATGTTACCGCATTACAGCGCTTACAAGGTGGCGGAAACGTTTCGGGTGTTGCATGCGTTGTATCCGGGACGGATCGATCTGGGCGTAGGGCGAGCACCGGGCGGCAGTCCGCTTGAGTCCCTGGCGCTGCGGCGGAACCGCAAAGAGGCGCTGGACGACTTTCCAGAGCAATTGACGGAGTTGCTGGCGTTTTTGGGCAAGGGCTTCCCTGCCGAGCATCGCTTCAGCAAGATTCAGGTGACGCCTGAGATGCCGGGTGGGCCGCAGGTCTGGCTGCTGGGTTCGAGCCCGTGGAGCGCGGAGGCGGCGGCGCAGTTTGGGCTGCCTTATAACTTTGCGCACTTCATCGACCCCAACGGGACACGGCAGGCGATCGAACATTACCGGGAGAGTTTTCGGCTTACGGCGTATGGTTCCTCACCGCGGGCGATGGTGGCGCTGGGCGTGGTCTGTGCGGAGACGGAGGTGGAAGCCGAGTGTCTGGCGAGTAGTTGGAAATTGTTATTTCGGCGGATTCGGCAGGGCCAAGTGCTCCCAGTCGCGACCCCCGAAGAGGCTGCGGCGGAGTTGGCGACTCTTCCCGAGGCGCTCTTTTCGCAGCGTTTCCCAGATGGCAGTGAGTGGCCGCGGTATGTGGTGGGCACTCCAGCGACAGTGCGGCGGAAGTTGACGGCGATGGCTGAAGCTTTAGGGATCGACGAAGTGATGGTGGTGACGATTGTTCATGACCATGCAGCGCGAGTGCGCTCGTATGAGTTGCTGGCGCAGGCGTTCGGGTTGAGCACGTATGTGTTGGCGGGTGCGGCGCAATCCGTCTGACTCCCAGTTGCTTTCGGACGATGCAATGCGGCGAAGGAACCAGGCCTAAAAGCCGCTTCTTTGCGGGTCTTTTTCAGTAGGCTAAAGCCCCCTGCTTCCACCGGATTGCTTCGCAATCTTAGGACGCTGCGGGATCGGTGCTTGATCGGGGTCGTGAAGAGCCGGGGCCTCAATGCCTCGCAAGTTTGTCCTTTTCCGAGGCTAAACAGGCTACGGAAAAACACCGGTCGAGAGGAAAATGCTTTTCCTCCCCGGCTGAAGCCGTGCCCCTTCGAAAGGGTGGTTTTTCCGCAGCTGTGAAGCCCCCGGCTCTCACCGGGAGCCACGATCTCGAACTGGCGTACTAGTCGGCGATGCCGGGATTGGGTGGGTCAATGCCGAGGGCGGTTGCCAGAGCGATTAGGTGGTCCTGTTCCTGGACGAGAATGGTGCGAATGCTTTCGGCGATCGCAAATTCATTGAGTTCGTCGGCCTGCTTCACACGACGGCGGTAGTTGCGAATCGTTTCTTTCTCATTTTCGAGGTCGAAGCGGAGCATGTCTTCGTTTTTTTCCGAGGTCTTGACGAGCTTTGGCGTGACCGACGGCATGCCGCCGAGGTAATCGATGTGATTGGCAACCTGCAAGGCGTGGCTCAACTCTTCGGTTGCGTGGACCGCCAGTTCATCGGCGATGTTCATGTAGGCGGCGCCCTTGAGTACCTGGGAGTAGTTCACATACGCAATGATGGCTTGATATTCGCGGGACAGGTCTTCATTAAGGGCGTCGATCAACTTCTCGCGGGTCATCTTGTTTTCCGCAGCTTTAGGCATACATTCTCCAATCTAACTTTCTTCCAGCTTTTGTTTGCCGTTGCGCTCGCCGTTCAGTACGAGCGCCACAAGCAAGAACTAGGATGCAATAATTTACAGATTTGCCCCATTTGTTTGAATGATTTCTTTGTAATGGTAGGCGGAATCTTTGACTATGCGTTGTTGGGTCTTTTGGTCGACGTAGATGAGGCCGAAGCGTTCGAGATAGCCTTGGCTGAACTCCCAGTTGTCGAGCAACGACCAGTGAAGGTAGCCGACGAGCGGGATGCCTTCCCGATGGGCGCGTTTGTAGGCCCCGAGGTAGCTGTTGAGGAAGGCGGTGCGTTGGGGGTCGTGGACCTTGCCGTCGGCGCCGGGCGCGTCGGCGAGGGAGATGCCGTTTTCGGTGATGAGGATAGGCTTCTTGTATCGTTCGCTAAGGAACTTCGGCGCCCAGTAGAGTAGGTCGGGAGTGATCGCCCAGCCGTAGTGAGTGCGGGGCGCATCTGGCGATTCGGGGACGAGCTCGGGTTTGCCGTCGGCTCCGGCTTTGACAGTGGGCGCGAAGTAGAGGTTGACGGCGCAATAGTCGACCGGCTGGTGAATCGTGCGCATATCTGCCGACGTGGCGAGCTTCTCGGCGGTGGGAAAGAGCTTGTAGCCTTCAGCGGGATAGTGGCCGAGGTAGATGGGGTCGAGCCACCAGGAGTTGTTCATTATGGTCATCGCCGGCTGTAGCGGGATAATGGTGCGTTTTTCGACGGAGAACGAGGCGGTATGAGCGGCGGCGACGTCTTGCGCCGAGGTGGTGGCGGGGAGCGAAAACATTCCGGCGAACGGGAGGCCTACTTTGACCGGCTTCTTGGCAGCGGCGCGGACCGCCTGGACGGAACGACCGTGACCAAGAAGCAGGTTGTGCGCGCCCTGGGCGAGGTGGGCGCTGTCTAGATTGAGGGCGGGCGGCATTGCGCCAGCCTCGGCACCGAAGCCCCAAAGAATGTTGGGCTCGTTGATGGTGAACCAGTTGGTGACGCGGTCGGAGAAGCGGCTGGCGACGAGGTGGGCGTAGTCGGCGAGCCATTTGGAACTGTCGGGGTTGAGCCATCCGCCCTGCTGCTGGAGGGCCTCGGGATAGTCGAAGTGGAAGATGGTGACGAAGGGCGTGATCTTGGCCGCGAGCAGATCGTCAATGAGCTTGTCGTAGTCGGCGAGTCCTTTTTCGTTCGGCTGAGCGTTAGCCGCAACCCTGCCTTGCGGCAGGACGCGGGGCCAGCTGATCGAGAAGCGATAGGCGTTGAGGCCGAGGTCGCGCATGTGGCCGATGTCTTCGGCGTAGCGGTGGTATTCGTCGTCGGCGATCCAGTTGGTGCTGCCGTCTTTGATGTTTCCGGGCTTGGCCTCAAAGGCCCCCCAGATGGAGCGGCCTCCGCCGTCGGCGTAGGGCGAGCCCTCGACCTGCATGGCGGAGGTGGCTGCTCCCCAGTAGAAACCTTTGGGGAAGGTAGTTACGGCCGCAGCTTGCTGGGCGAAAGTGGCGGTGGATGCCGGTAGAGAGGCCAGCGCGGCGGCCTGGGCGGTGGTGCGGAGGAAGGTGCGACGGTTCCAGTTGGTCATGCTTGGTGTGTTGGCCCTCAAGTTCGATGAACTTAGAAATTTCGACGAACTTAGAAATATAGATGCACGATTAAGGGTTAGGCAATTTTGGAGTGGTGGAGAGAGCGAGAAATCCTGGAGATTTGTGCGTTCCACCCTTGCTGACAAAAACAAATGCGTCATCAAGGATGGGGAACCCTCGGTCGCGGCATCCGCACTGACTTATGGCGTGACGATTTCGGAGAAGTCTGCGATTTTGGAGAATTCTTTGAGGACTGAGGAGATGAGGGCGAGCCGGTTTTGGCGGAGTTCGGGATCAGGGGCCATCACCATGACTTTGTCGAAGAAGTTGTCGACGTGCGGGCGGAGCGTGGCGATTTTTTCGAGGGCTTCGGGGTATTTTTGCTGAGCGCGGAGTTGTTCGACGATGGCGGCTAGCTGGGTAGATTCGGCGTAGAGTGCTTTTTCGGCGGGGTCGGTAAGCAGGGATTCATTGACGGTTGCCGGGACTGCTTCGGTTTGCTTTTCGGCGGCTTGGCGGAGGATGTTCTTGATGCGCTTGAAGGCGGCGGAGATGGCGGCGAAGTCTTCGGAGCCGCGGACGGCGGTAAGGGCCTGCGCGCGGGCGATGGCGTCGGGGATGTTGTCGTCTCCGGCGGCGAGGGTGGCGGCGACGACGTCGTAGGTGAGGTTTCGATTTTCGCGGAGGTAGAAGTCGAGGCGTTCGCGGAGGAAGGCTCGAACTTTGGATGCCACCGCATCATCACGCAGCATAGCAGCGCAGTTGTGGAGGTCCGACAGCAGAATCGGTAACTTGGAGTCAGCGAGTATTCGCACTATGGAATTCCCCGCCCGGCGCAGAGCGAAGGGATCCTTTGATCCGGTTGGCTCGAGATTAATGCCGAACATCTCCGCTAGGGTGTCGAGCCTGTCGACGATCCCGAATATCTGCCCCTCTATCGTTGTAGGTATTGGATCGTTGCTTGATGCGGGACTGTACTGCCAGTAGATTGCCTCCGCAACTCCGTCTCCCAGGTTTTGCGTGCGGGCATAGAGTCCACCGACGATTCCTTGAAGTTCAGTAAATTCTTTTACCAACTCCGTTGTGAGGTCGCTCTTTGCGTACTCGGCAGCTAGGAAGAAAGTGCCGGTGTCAACCGGTGTCCCTTGACTAACGACAACTTCGATCAGCTTATCCGCAAGATGTTCGTTGCGTTTTGTCTTGTCGTAATAACTGCCGAGTTCTTTCTGAAAAGTGACCGATTTGAGCAGTTCGACGCGGTCGGCGAGGAGGATTTTCTGGTCGAAGTCCCAGAAGAATCTGGCGTCTTTGAATCTTGATCGCAGCACTCGTTCGTTGCCGTGGCGGATGATTGCTAATCCCTGGTCGTCGGCCTGGGTGTTGAGCACGGCGAGGAAGTATGGGGCCAGCTTGCCGCTTTCGTCTTCGAGCGCGAAGTATTTCTGATGGTCGCGCATTACTGTGACGAGGACTTCTTCGGGGAGGGTTAAATATTCGGCCTCGAAGCTGCCTAGCAGGACGGAAGGCCACTCGGTGAGATGAGTTACGGCGTCGACTAAGGGGTGGTCTTCGCGCCAGCGGATTCCGGGAACAGTTCGAGCCGCGGCGTCGAGGGCTTTGCGGATTTTGTGGCGGCGGGCTTCGACTTCGGGGAGGACGTAGGCGGCTTCGAGCTTTTCGACATATTGGGACGGGTGGGTGATCTCGATGGGCTGATCGCCGTGGAGAATTCTGTGGCCGTAAGTTTTGTTACTGCTGATGGTTCCGGCGAATTCTACAGGTATTACTTCACTGTCGAACAAGGCCAGAAGCCAACGGAGTGGGCGGACGAAGCGTTCCGGCTTCCCGGCTCTCCAATACATGTTCTTGGGCCAGTAGATAGCGGCTAGTTCCTTGGGGAGCTGCGCTGTTATGACGACTGCGGCCGATTGGCCCTTGCGGAGAACCGTGGCGGTGACATATTCGCCTTTCGGGGTGGTGGTTTTCGTCAGCGCGGAGAGTTCGACTCCAGCCTTCTTGGCGAAGGCGTAGGCTACGGGAGTGGGTTCGCCATTCCTGAAAGCGATGCTTGAGGTTGGGCCGGTAAGAATTTCTTCGATATCGGCTTGCTGGGTGAGTATATCTGCGATTCTGACCGCTAAACGGCGGGGGGTGGAGTAGCTTTCAACCGTTGCTTCGGGAGAGAGGAGATTCTCGCGGTTGAGGAGGGACTGGAGGCGCTGGGCGAGCTCGGCCTGCGCATCAGCGATCATTCTGGCGGGGATTTCTTCTAGTCCGATTTCGAATAACAGGTCTGACATCTTGTTTTAAACTTCTCGCCTTCATGAGCGTTGGTTCTATCCGATAAACCCGCGTCTCAAAATCGAGACGTGGGACACCGCAGTTGTTCAGGCAGCCACCTTCGATTGCTGGTTGTAGGCCTGGGCTGCGGCTACGGCCAGATTGCGGATGCGGGCGATGACTCCGACTCTTTCGGTTACGGAGATTGCTCCTCGGGCGTCGAGGAGGTTGAAGAGGTGGGAGCATTTCAGGCAAAGATCGTAGGACGGAAGAATGGGAAAGCGGCGTATTGTGGAGCGGATTTCCATCTCGGGGCTGTCTGCCGGGGGGAGTTCCCCGTCGTGGATGACACGGTCGTGTATCTTTTCCTGGCGCTCGATTTTCTTTGCGTTATCGGGGGCGAATTCGGTTTTGAACTCTGACAGAAGCGCCTGGGCCTCGGATTCGTAAAGCCTGAGGTGTTCCCAGAGCTTGTCGACGGCGGCGGCTTCGAAGTTGTAGACGGAGAACTGGAGTTCTTCCTGGAGGCGAACTTCACCGTAGGTGATTTTTTCGCCGGTGACGGGATTGACGGCCCACACGATGTCGTAGATGGAATCGACGTCCTGGAGGAAGGCGGCAAGGCGTTCGAGGCCGTAGGTGATTTCACCGGAGATGGGGTCGAGGTCGATGCCGCCGCACTGTTGGAAGTAGGTGAACTGGGTGATTTCGAGGCCGTCGAGCATGACTTGCCAGCCGATTCCCCAGGCACCGAGGGTGGGCGATTCCCAGTTGTCTTCTTCGAATTTGAGGTCGTGTTCACGAAGATCGATGCCGATGGCGGCGAGCGATTCGAGATAGATTTCCTGAATGCCGGCAGGCGGCGGCTTGAGGATTACCTGGAACTGGGTGTGTTTGAAGAGACGGTTAGGGTTTTCGCCGTAGCGTCCGTCGGCTGGGCGACGGGAAGGCTGGGCGTAGGCGATACTGATGGGGTTTGGCCCGAGGACGCGGAGGAAGGTGTCGGGGGACATGGTGCCTGCTCCGACCTCGACGTCGTAGGGCTGCTGGAGAACACAGCCGCGTTCGGCCCAGAAGCTTTGCAGGCGAAAGAGAAGCTGCTGGAAGGTGAGCGGCTGGGGGCGAGTAATTGGCGCGGAAGATGTTTGGGAAGGCGCGACGGCATTGAGGGGCAAGAGGAACTCTCGGGTCGAAGTATCTCCTGCGATTCTAGTGCATTTTCGCAATTACTATGAACCTTCCATCAGCGGCGATGTTGGCCTTTTCTTAATGAAAGACCAGCCGGGACCAGTGCTTTCGGTCTAGGCCTATTGCGAAAATGCTTTAACAAGTCGCCGACCTTCGAGAGCGTCGTCGTCGGTGCTGAGCGAACGCTATCGGGCGGCGATCAGTACCCGGGCGTCTTGTTGGGCTGACATGATCTGATTTCTGCCGTTGTTTTTCGCGGCATAGAGTCTTCGGTCGGCGGCTTGCAGGAGCTGGTCGATGGCGTCTCCGTCGTCGGGATACATGGCAACTCCGATAGAAATAGTCACGACGCCCAGGCTTTGGCCATTGTCCGAAAGGCGCAAGCTCAAAATGGCCTGGCGGATGCTTTCGGCACGATCTACCGCTTTTTCCACGGAAATGTCTGGGAGGATGATGACAAATTCTTCCCCGCCATAACGGCAAACGATGTCTTCGGTGCGCACCGAAGTGAAGAACCGGTCGGCGATGGCGCGAAGGACGATGTCGCCGGCCTTATGGCCGAAAGTGTCGTTGAACTGCTTGAAGTTGTCGGCGTCAATCATGAACACGGCCAGCGAGGTGTTCTTGCGAGTCGCGCGCCGAAGTTCGCGTTCGAGTGTAATTTCCAT
>Ga0302324_100016258_pt1 | contig 14831 bp, 8 predicted proteins | sample Palsa_T0_1_FD_201949 | JGI IMG/M metagenome (GOLD analysis project Ga0302324, IMG submission 201949) | Peat permafrost microbial communities from Stordalen Mire near Abisko, Sweden - Palsa_T0_1 | ecosystem: Environmental > Terrestrial > Soil > Palsa > Peat permafrost | place: Sweden: Abisko...
GCAAACCGGCATCCGGGACGACGCCTCGGGGATCTCGCCGGATATCCCAACCGGCTTTTTCGGCGAATGGAGCGCGTTCGCTCGCGATTCCTACCAGTTCTCCGACAAGTTCTCGTTGTTCCTCAACGCGTGGCTGAAACATTCCTCGGTCACGACGCACACGACGTTCGATCCGCGCGCGACGCTGCAGTTTCGCCCCACCCACGACGACGTCGTGCAATTCACGTACGGCCACTCGGACGGCGCTCCCTCACCTCAATTGAAGCTCGTCGGCATCGTTCACGCCGCGGCTCCCGGTGCCTCGCTCACGTCGGTAACGTGTAACGGGTACAACGACGTCGCGAGCGCCGGCAACCCGGACCTCCAGTCCGAGACGGCGAACGACCTCGAGGTGGGATACGGCCACCGCTTCAACCTAGACAGCAACGTGCAACTCAACGGCTATGTGACGAGCGTCGGAAATCAGCTGTTTTCCGCCTCCGAGCCGTTGCTTCAATACGGCATCGGCAACGTCGTCTTCGCACCCCTGGCGCTCTCGCAGTACCTGCAACGTTTGCAATCGCAGTGCCCGGGCGAGGACATCACGGCCGCGACGGAAGCGCGTTATCTCTCGGTTTCGACGACCTACAATGCCTCGCACGCTCTCGTGCGCGGCATCGAACTTTCCGGCCGCCAACGCGTTGCCCGCATCGCGTATTTCGACTATGGGTATTACATCGAGTCCTCGACCAAAACAGGGATCGCGGCACCAATCTTGGTGAGCAATCCGACCGTCGTCAACGGCGCCCAACTCGCGGGCATCCCACTTCACCAAGCCACGATCTCGCTCGACGTCGCGCCGAGTCCCTGGGAGTTCCGCATCGACAACTACTATGTCGGCTACAACAACCCGTACAACCGGCCGGCGTACTGGCACAGCAACGCGTTCCTGAGCCGCGCCATCGGCAAGAACACGCTCGTGACGATCGGCGGCACCAACATCTTCAATAGCGGGGTTCAAGATTTTGGCTATATCGGATTCGGCACGGCTCCTATCACGAACGCCGAGAGCGCGTTGAGCCCGATGCCAAGTGAAGAATTCGGGCTCGCACCGGCTCAAGTAACGCTGACGCTCCAGCAGAAGATCTGACCCAGCTTTTCGGCGCGCTAAACGTAGTCGCGTAGCGTGAGGGTCACCGTCTTTGCGGCACCGGCCTTGTCGGTAAGGGTCAGACGGAGCACGGTGCCGGGCGCGCCGAAGAACGATAAGCGAACCTCGTCGAGGCTCTCGGCGGCGACATCATTGCCGTCGATCGCGGTAATGACGTCTCCCTTCACGATGCCTGCCGCTTGCGCCGGGGTGCCCGCGCGCACGTCGTCGACAACTTTCTTGCCGTCCTTGGTGAGGAGGAACATCCCCGCCCGTTCGTAGCTGTCGCGCACGGCGTACGATGCGTTCGGCGCCAGCGCCATCGTGCTTGTACCGTAATCCAGGTACAGCGTGAAGCGCTTGAGGACGCCGCCGCCGACGTTTCCCCCGACGAACGGCGCCGCGAACGCACCCTTCGTTTGCGTTGTAACGTCGGCGACGACGCCCGGCAGATCGTAGTTTCCGATGCGTAACATTACACGACCAAGCTTACCCATCGCCGGTCCGCCGAAGCCAAAGCCGTCCACGCCGACGGCGGTCAGCGTTTTCGGAACGACTTGCGGGTGCTCCGCCATGAACGGGGCAAACAGCGTAATGGACGCGCGTTCGCCGGTATCCAGCGTGCATTGGGTCGCTACACCGGCGATCGTGCAGGCGAACTGCGGTTGCTGACCGTGAAAGACAAACGGTAGCAGGTCCGCATTTGCCGGCGGCGGAGCGCTTCCCGGAAGGGCGAGTTCGACGAGGTCGTTCGCATAGTCGAAGGTCGTGATGAAACGGGCTAAGACTTCAAATCCAATGAGGCCGTCAATCGGACGGCCACCCGACATGCCGACGCCCGCACGAACCGGTGCGATACCGAAGAGCTGACGCTTAAGCGTTGCTTTACCGACCGTCAGCGAGTCGACATTCGCAAACCGTACGGATTCGGTTGTCGCCCCGACGCCTTCTCCTTGCACCGAACCCTTGCCGACCGCACCGATCTCTCGCGCAACTTGGGGATCGACCAGGTTCGCGCCGCCCGTGTCGAAGATGAAGCGATACGGCCCCTTTCCGTTGAGCATGACGTTGACGTACACGTGATTTTCGATGAGTTCGAAGGGGACGGTCGTGCTCGAGGCGCCGCCCGAGATCGAAAAGTCCGTAACGTCGGACGCCGGCTTTTGAAGTCGCGCGTCGCCGTCGGGTGGGTTGACCTCCACGTGCGTGACGGTCGAATCGCCCGAATTTCCATCGCTCGATTCGAAATGCGACCGGTAGGCAATCATGATGCCCGCGACGCGCCGGTAGTCTTCAAGGGTCGCGAACGTCGTATCGCGCCCGATCGTCTGCGTCCAGCGGACCGGACGGTGCGTCGTACGGTCGAACCACAGCTCGAACGGTGCGGCCGATCCCGGCGCCGACACGACGAGCGAGTCGTACCCGACGCCCTTCTCGGTTTTCGTCCCGCCCCACGTCACGGTTGCGCCGCCCAGGTTCTGGGACCAAAGGAGGTCACTGCCCAAGAATGCAGCGCTGATCTCTTGTGCGCGGCCCGCCTCGCCGCCGTCAACCCACACGAAACCCGACCGGTCGCGATTCCAGACCACGCTACCGTCGTAGCCGTCGCCACCCTCGAGCGGTTCGGTCACGAACGACTCCGCAAAGCGCGGTGCGCCGATTTCTTGCCACTGGCTTTGCGTGCCGGTGAGCCCGCTTTGCTTGAGCCGAGCATCGGTCCGCACGATCGCCCTGCGGTCGAGCGCGGCGCCGCCGAGCGCCGCGCGCGACTGCGCAAGGAGCAGGGTAACGCGGGAGTCGTCAGCCGCCGGCGTCCGAGAACCAAGAGCGGCGAACAACGCGAGGCCGCAGACCACCGCTGCGGGCGTAACCCGAACCTTCATCGGCCAGACGCCGTCGCGCATACGAAGTGCACGACCCGAATCATGCCGGTCTGTTTGACGAGGCTGTCCTGCACGTCACCAAGCATCGAGGTGCCTGAGGGGCTCGGCGCGACCGCCGTTGCCACTTGCATGAATCCGGCGTTCTCGGGATTGTCCGGGCGATTCACGTTCATCGTCGTGAGGCGCTTTGCTTCGCTCCCATCTAGTCTTACGGCATACCAGTCGGTTCCAAGCAGCAGATGAAACGGGTACCGGTTTACGCCCTTCGTGCTCATGTACACCACCCAATCCCCGCTCGGCGTCTTCACTACGTTTGGATGCTCGTTGTAGTCGCTTCCCGGCGTTAGGCGCGTGCTTTTCCCGCTCGCGAGATCCAGGCGATAGATCTGGCTATGCCAGAAGCTATGTGTATCCTGATCGCTCGTATACATCAGGCTCGTACTGTCGCTCGTGAACGAACCCGGCTCGTAGTAGAGCGAGCCGCCAGGCTGATACGATTTGACGTTCTGCACGTGCGGCTCGGGCGTCTCGACGAACTCGGCTACTTTTAACGCGTACGTCCCGCCCGGTTGACGCGATGACCAGGCGATGTGCTTGCCGTCGGGGGCGAAGACGGGAAGCAGGACGCCTTCGTCTCTCGCGTTTTCCTCATTCGTCAATTGCCAGCTCCGGCTGCCGTCGGCACGAATCAGCCAGAGATCGTCGTGCCGGCCGAAGCCGGGAAGAGCTTCATAATCCGGGTTTCCAAACAGGCGGGGGCCGGCCCAAGCTTGTTTCTGCGCCGTGAACAGAACGTAGCGACCCGAAGGATGCCAGTACGGCGAGCCTTGGTGCTTGGTCGGTAAACCGGGCCTTCCCTCGGTGAGCGCCCGGCGGTCGCTTCCGTCGGGGCGCATCGTGAAGAGCCGATAGTAACCCCCCGAACCCGGCTGCATGTACACCACCCGGTTGGTAGCGCCATTCCAGCGCACGCCCCAAGCGTTGCGCAGCAAAGGCTCTCGATCGATCGTCGTGCCGGTCGCCCGATCGAGCGTGCACGGTACCGCCGCCATCGCTTTTTGGCCGTCAACCGAAGACGAGCCGCAGGTCGCAAGGACGCCCAGAAGTACGGCTCCAGCTGCCCGTTCACGCAACCACGTCCGGCTCGACTCGATTCTGGGAGCTATGGCAAAAAAGAGCGTTTTCATAACCGGCGCGAGCTCTGGGTTCGGACGATTGACGGCGGAGGCGTTCGCAGAGGCCGGCTGGCAAACCTTCGCGGCGATGCGTAACATCGCGGGATCCAACGCACAAGTTGCAGCGGAGCTGCGGCAGAGCGGCATCGACGTCGTCGAGATCGACGTAACGAGCGACGAATCGGTCGCCGCTGCGGCAGCGATGGTAGCGCGTGCATGTGCCGGGATAGACGTCCTCGTCAACAATGCGGGCGTTGCATCGTTCGGTATTCAGGAAGCCTTCACGCCCGCTGCCGCCGAGCGCGTGTATGCGGCGAATGTATTCGGTCCGCTGCGCGTCAATCGTGCATTCCTTCCGTCGATGCGCGAACGGCGCGAAGGGCTCATCGTCTACATCAGTTCCGTCGTCGGGAGGATCGTCAATCCGTTCGGCGGCATCTACGCGTCTTCAAAGTGGGCGCTCGAAGCGCTTGCGGAAGCATCGTCATACGAACTAGCGCCCTTTAACATCGATGTCGCGATCGTCGAACCCGGTGCGTTTGCGACCGAGATTCTGGGCAAAGTCGGTGGCCCCGACGATACAGCGCGCGCTGAGAGTTATGGATCGTTCCGACAGATTGCCGACGCGGCGCCGGCCCGGATCGCCGAGCGCGCGAAGGGCAACGATCCCGCCGACGTCGCCAAGAAGATCTTGCAGCTCGCAACCGCACCACAGGGGGAACGCCCGCTTCGGTCCGTCGTTCCGCCAAATGCGCCGGTCGAGACGATTAACGCGACCTGCGCTCCGATCCAGCTCGCACTCGTCTCTTCACTCGGCGTGCCCGACCTGATACCGCCTTCGATTCAGCCGGCCGGCGCCGTCTCGCGCGCGTGAAACTTTTGTCACGCTGAGCGCAGCGCCGGGAGGCGCAGAGCGGAGCGCCAACGGTGCATGAGCATGTCACCCCGAGCTTGTCGAGGGGCCAACGGAGTATCGCCATATCCCGTCGGCGCTTCGACGAGCTCAGCGTGACAAATTAGGTGCCGTCTCTCGGTGTGTCGCTCGAGCGCGCAAGATCGACGATCTTCATCATATAGGCTTTCCGGCCGAACGTGCAGCGGATGACGAGCCGAGGCGTGGGTCCCGTCGACTTGAAGAGGTCGGGTTTGGAGACGTATGCGCTGGCAAGGGCGCCGCCAACGTCCGAGACGCAATAGCGCGAAGCGTACGCGTGTTGGCCGCGGGTGACGGGATAACGGACTTGCGACGCCGACATCGCGCAAAAGACGCACCAGCCGAGAAAGAGGAGGGCGAGGCCGATCACGAGGTTGGCCGTCGCGTTTCCGACGGCACCAAGCGCACGCCGGTGGGGGGCGGATTTCGTCACGTTACGGGACACCCGGAAATTTGAAAATACGGCGTCATGCGGCACATGATACGGTTGTCGTCGTCCAATCCGTAAGCTTCAGCGCCGGCGGCTCCAAGCGGCGCAGATTTCTTGACGTGCGAGCTGGAGCACAGCTGTCGGGCGAGGCGGGCCGCCGCTCGGGCAAAGCGCTTTGTGACGAATCTCACGGTCTTGCGCGGGCCGTCCCCGAGCGCATCGTGCGCCTAGCCGAGCACCGAAATGAGGTCGATAGCACTTAGGAAGACCATGCTTTCGTTCAACGCCCGCTCTGCGTCTCGTCAGGAGATGTACCGCGATCTGGTATATGCCACGGCCGAACTGGTATCGCGTAACTTGCCCGTCGGCGAGTTGCTGGAGCGCGCGGTCGAGCTCGGGAAGGCCTTCTTCCATGCCTCGTCCCTCGAGATCACCTTGCGCGCCGCAGGCCGCGCGGAAGGCACGAATGGGCCGCTCGGGCTAGGCGCCCACCTTGTCGTCGATGAAGCCGTTGCCGAAGTGCTGCGCAACGGGAGGGCCATCGTGGCGCCCGACGCGAGCGCAATGCACGTGCCGATTCGTTTCGGCGGCGTCGTGCGCGGCGTCATTGCGATGGCCGGCTTCCCCGGATCGCCTTTCGACGAGCTCGACGCCTCCTTGTTCGAGAAGTGGGCCTTGTTGCTGTCGGTTCGCATCAACGAGTTGCATCTGTCGGCCGCGAATGCTCGACTGGAAGTGCTGGCCGGGGTTGACGCTCTGACGGGCATCTACAATCGCCGCGCTTTCGGCGAACTGATGGCGCAAGCATGGGCGCGTTGCGCGGCCGGCGGCAGTTCGTTTGCGATCGCGATGATCGACGTGGACCTCTTCAAATCGTTCAATGAGAAGTACGGTCACGTCGGCGGCGACGCGTGTCTCAAGCAGATCGCAAAGACGATCTCAACCTCGCTGCGCAGCGGCGACGTGCTCGGGCGCTATGGCGGAGAAGAGTTTGCCGTGTTTTTCGAAGCGACCTCGCTCGAGGTCGCGATCGAACTCTCCGAACGGCTGCGTGCGAATATTTCTGCGCTCGGCATTCCCCACGTCGGCTCGCGTTTGGGCCAGGTGACGGCCAGCGCCGGGGTCGCGGCGGCTATCGCGCGCACGGGGGACAACCCGCTTTCTCTGCTCGAACGAGCCGACGCCGCGCTTTACGGCGCGAAAGCACATGGCCGCAATCGGGTCGTCGCCGAAGCGTACGTTTCCCAATCCAGCGCGGCGCTCCCGCAGACCGAGGTGCGCGGCAATCTCCCAACGCCGGTATCGTCGTTTTGCGGCCGGCACAACGACGTGCAACGCGTTCGTTCGGCGCTCGACGAATCGCGCTTGGTAACCGTGGTCGGCTTCGGCGGCATCGGCAAGACACGCCTTTCGCTCGAAGTCGCAAACGAACTGGCCGCAAGTTTTCGTGACGGGGCCTGGTTCGTCGACCTATCGGGAACGCACGACGGCAACGTCATCGCCGGGCTTGTGGCCTCCGCGCTCGAACTACGCGATCCCGCCGCAGCGACCTCGGTGCTCGCCCTGACCGATGTGTGCCGGAACAAAGAGCTTCTGCTCGTGCTCGACAACTGCGAGCACCTCCTGGCAGGTTGCGCCGCATTCGCCGCAACCTTGCTGCGCGCGGCGCCCAACATTCGCATCTTGGCGACCAGCCGCGAACCGCTCGATTTGTCCGAGGAACTGGTCATTGGACTGGCGCCGTTCGTCGTGCCGGAAGGCGCGACACTCTCTGTCCGCGATGCCCTAAGCGTGCCGGCCGTTCAGCTCTTCGTGGACCGCGCACGCGCGGTGACCGCCTTCGAACTCGACGACGACAACGTCGCTGCCGTCCTGGACTTGTGTCGCCGGGTCGATGGAATCGCCCTTGGCATCGAGCTTGCCGCAGCACGATTGAAAATGCTCAGCCTCGAACAGCTTCACGCGAAGCTCGACCGGCGCTTCGGGTTGCTCGCGCGAAAGGGCGGCGTTGCGCGACAGCAGACGTTATGGGCCCTCATTGACTGGAGTTTCGAGTTGCTCTCGGCGCGGGACCGCCGGCTTTTCGCGCGCCTGGGCATCTTCGCCGGATCGTTTACCTTGGAAGCGGCCACGGCGGTTTGTGCCGACGACCAGACCGACCGGCCCGTCCTCGATGGGCTCGAGGCGCTGGTCGACAAGTCGCTGCTCGTCGTCGAAACACGCAGCGACGATCGGCGGACCTTTCGCTTCTTCGAATCGATTCGCAGTTACGCGCGAGAGCGGCTGACGGCCGAGGGGGAACTCGAGGTTGTCGAGACGAGTTATCGCGACTACTATTTGGCGATTGCCGCCGCAGCCGACGCGCTGAGGTCGGGGCCGGGTTGGCTGGACGCGTTGAGCCCACTCGAGTACGCAAGCGACGATCTGCGCGTGATCCTGGAATCGACGCTCGGAGCTCGCCGGCACCAAGCTGCCGGGGCGCAGTTAGCAGCCAACCTCATCGATTACTGGAATCGCCACCACATGGCGCGCGAGGGCCGAGGTTGGCTCGAATGCGCCCTTGCCTGCGAGGACGCAACCTTCCCCTCCGAGTTGCGCGCCAGGATTCGACTCGCGCTGCTCGAGTCGCTGGCGATGGGCGAGGTGCATACCGGAATCCAACTGGCTCTCGAAGCCGCCGGCGCGATCGGTGCGGACGGGGATGAACGCTTGGCTGCCCAGGCGTTCTTCCAACTCGGGAAACTGTATGCCGATCTCTACGACCTCGCGGCCGCCGACGAGTATTTACAAGCGGCGAAGCCTAAGGCCGAGGTCTCTGCCGATACGCGAACGTTGGCTCAACTCATGACCGCGCAAGGCACGTTAGCGCTGTTCCGGGGCGATCACGCGAGCGGGGTTGCCTTGTTCACGCGCTCGGCACAACTCTTTCAACATATCAACCGCGAGTATAAAGCCGTTATCCCGCTCGGAAATGTGGCTGAAGTCTATTATATGCAGGGCCGCCTCCAAGATGCGATCGACCGCGCAAAACGTGCGCTCGCGATCTGCGAGCGGAACGGCGAGCCGGTAGAGACCGCGTGGCTTCTCTGCAACCTCGGGAACTACTATCTTGCGCTCGGGGATGAGGATTCGGCGACTTCGTTCACGCGCGACGCCCTGCCGATTGCGCTCGACGTCGGGGACGAGTGGCAAGCGTTCTGCTGCATCGAAACCTTCGCTCGCATTTCTCACGCGCGCGGCGAAACCGAAATCGCGGCCCGGCTCGTGGGATACGCGGCAGGTCGCCTGGCGGCAATAAACCTTCCGCGTCAACCATACGAGGAGCAGCTCATGACCGGCTTCACTCGCGATTTGCGGACGGCGCTGGGTCCCGAGCGCCTCGAGCGCTATCTGACGGAGGGACGCTTACTCTCTCGCGAAGCGGTGCTCGCTCTGGTTTACTCGCGCAGCTCAAAGGCGTTCCCACAAACCAGCTTGGCATCATAAGTCACTTAGGAAGACCATGCTTTCGTTCAACGCCCGCTCTGCGTCTCGTCAGGAGATGTACCGCGATCTGGTATATGCCACGGCCGAACTGGTATCGCGTAACTTGCCCGTCGGCGAGTTGCTGGAGCGCGCGGTCGAGCTCGGGAAGGCCTTCTTCCATGCCTCGTCCCTCGAGATCACCTTGCGCGCCGCAGGCCGCGCGGAAGGCACGAATGGGCCGCTCGGGCTAGGCGCCCACCTTGTCGTCGATGAAGCCGTTGCCGAAGTGCTGCGCAACGGGAGGGCCATCGTGGCGCCCGACGCGAGCGCAATGCACGTGCCGATTCGTTTCGGCGGCGTCGTGCGCGGCGTCATTGCGATGGCCGGCTTCCCCGGATCGCCTTTCGACGAGCTCGACGCCTCCTTGTTCGAGAAGTGGGCCTTGTTGCTGTCGGTTCGCATCAACGAGTTGCATCTGTCGGCCGCGAATGCTCGACTGGAAGTGCTGGCCGGGGTTGACGCTCTGACGGGCATCTACAATCGCCGCGCTTTCGGCGAACTGATGGCGCAAGCATGGGCGCGTTGCGCGGCCGGCGGCAGTTCGTTTGCGATCGCGATGATCGACGTGGACCTCTTCAAATCGTTCAATGAGAAGTACGGTCACGTCGGCGGCGACGCGTGTCTCAAGCAGATCGCAAAGACGATCTCAACCTCGCTGCGCAGCGGCGACGTGCTCGGGCGCTATGGCGGAGAAGAGTTTGCCGTGTTTTTCGAAGCGACCTCGCTCGAGGTCGCGATCGAACTCTCCGAACGGCTGCGTGCGAATATTTCTGCGCTCGGCATTCCCCACGTCGGCTCGCGTTTGGGCCAGGTGACGGCCAGCGCCGGGGTCGCGGCGGCTATCGCGCGCACGGGGGACAACCCGCTTTCTCTGCTCGAACGAGCCGACGCCGCGCTTTACGGCGCGAAAGCACATGGCCGCAATCGGGTCGTCGCCGAAGCGTACGTTTCCCAATCCAGCGCGGCGCTCCCGCAGACCGAGGTGCGCGGCAATCTCCCAACGCCGGTATCGTCGTTTTGCGGCCGGCACAACGACGTGCAACGCGTTCGTTCGGCGCTCGACGAATCGCGCTTGGTAACCGTGGTCGGCTTCGGCGGCATCGGCAAGACACGCCTTTCGCTCGAAGTCGCAAACGAACTGGCCGCAAGTTTTCGTGACGGGGCCTGGTTCGTCGACCTATCGGGAACGCACGACGGCAACGTCATCGCCGGGCTTGTGGCCTCCGCGCTCGAACTACGCGATCCCGCCGCAGCGACCTCGGTGCTCGCCCTGACCGATGTGTGCCGGAACAAAGAGCTTCTGCTCGTGCTCGACAACTGCGAGCACCTCCTGGCAGGTTGCGCCGCATTCGCCGCAACCTTGCTGCGCGCGGCGCCCAACATTCGCATCTTGGCGACCAGCCGCGAACCGCTCGATTTGTCCGAGGAACTGGTCATTGGACTGGCGCCGTTCGTCGTGCCGGAAGGCGCGACACTCTCTGTCCGCGATGCCCTAAGCGTGCCGGCCGTTCAGCTCTTCGTGGACCGCGCACGCGCGGTGACCGCCTTCGAACTCGACGACGACAACGTCGCTGCCGTCCTGGACTTGTGTCGCCGGGTCGATGGAATCGCCCTTGGCATCGAGCTTGCCGCAGCACGATTGAAAATGCTCAGCCTCGAACAGCTTCACGCGAAGCTCGACCGGCGCTTCGGGTTGCTCGCGCGAAAGGGCGGCGTTGCGCGACAGCAGACGTTATGGGCCCTCATTGACTGGAGTTTCGAGTTGCTCTCGGCGCGGGACCGCCGGCTTTTCGCGCGCCTGGGCATCTTCGCCGGATCGTTTACCTTGGAAGCGGCCACGGCGGTTTGTGCCGACGACCAGACCGACCGGCCCGTCCTCGATGGGCTCGAGGCGCTGGTCGACAAGTCGCTGCTCGTCGTCGAAACACGCAGCGACGATCGGCGGACCTTTCGCTTCTTCGAATCGATTCGCAGTTACGCGCGAGAGCGGCTGACGGCCGAGGGGGAACTCGAGGTTGTCGAGACGAGTTATCGCGACTACTATTTGGCGATTGCCGCCGCAGCCGACGCGCTGAGGTCGGGGCCGGGTTGGCTGGACGCGTTGAGCCCACTCGAGTACGCAAGCGACGATCTGCGCGTGATCCTGGAATCGACGCTCGGAGCTCGCCGGCACCAAGCTGCCGGGGCGCAGTTAGCAGCCAACCTCATCGATTACTGGATACGCCATCACATGAGGCGCGAAGGACGAGCGTGGCTCGAATACGCGCTTACTTGCGAGGACGCAACCTTCAATGCCGATCTACGGGCGCGAGTTCGGCTCGCGCTCTGGGACCTGCAACCCGTTGGCGAAGCCCGCGCCGGACTAAAATTGGGTCTCGAAGCCCTCGAAGCGATCGGTGCAGACGGGGACGAACGCTTGTCGGCCCAGGCCTCGTTCTGCATCGGGAAAATCTATGCAGATCTTAGCGACCTCGCGGCCGCCAACCAGTATATGCAAGCGGCGGAGACCAAGGCCGAGAGCTGCGCGGACCAGCGGGCATTAGCACACATCTGCAACATGCAGGGCATGATCGCGACTCTCGGCGGCGATCACGCAAGCGCGATTAGGTTGTTCACCCGATCGGAGCATCTTTTCCAGCGTGTCAATCGCGAAGTTCGAGCCATTATCCCCCTCGGAAATTTGGCCGAAGTCTATAACGTACAGGGCGACCCCCGACAAGCGATCGACTTCGCTAAGCGCGCACTCGCGATTGCCGAGCGGAACGGCGAGCCGGTAGAAAGCTCGTGGCTTCTCTCTAACCTCAGCTCATACTATCTCGAACTCGGGGATCATGATTCGGCGGCTTCATTCACGCGCGATGCCCTGCCGATGGCGCTCGACGTCGGGGATGAGTGGCAAGTCATCTGGTGCATCGAAACCTACGCTCGCGTTGCACTCGCGCGCGGCGACAGCAAAGTCGTGGCCTTGCTCTTGGGATATGCAGACGGACGCTTGGCGACGATAAATCTTCCGCGTCAACCGGTCGAGCAGCAGCACAAGGACAACCTCACTCGGGATTTACGAGCAGCACTCGGTCCCGAGCGCCTCGAGCGCTATCTGACGGAAGGCCAGTTACTGTCGCCCGAAGCGATGCTCGCTCTGGTTTGTTCCCGCACCTCAGAGGCAGTCCCCAATCCCCGCTTGGCGTCCTAGTTAAGATTCGCGAAACGTTCCAACTTCAGCGTTAAAGTACACGAAACGGGAACAACGTTGTCGATGCCGATCGTTCTCTTGCTTTTGATCGCTTTCGTGCAGCCTGCAATGACGTCGCCGCCGGTGCCGACGGCGACCCAGGCCGCCGGTCCCCCCCGCCGCGACACCGGGGTCGCCGGGCTGCCCGCAAGTTTCGGCGAAGCTGCTCGGCACGATCGATACGAAGGTCGTCAGCGCGGGCGCCGTGTTCGCTTTCGCGACCGTCGCGGCGGCGACGTTCGAGGGCCGTGACATTCCAGTGGGCACGCCGGGCCAAGGCATCGTTGCGACGCTCGACCATTCGAAGAGTCGCGGCGAATCGGGATACCTCGTGCTCGAGGCGCGCTATCTCGAACTCTCCGACGGGACGCACGTGCCCGCGATGTTCGTCCCCGGCGGAGACGGGCGCTCCGATGCCTTCGTGCGCGCCGGGAGCTCGGATGCGCCCTCGCCGCTCGGCTATATCCCCTACGTCGGCACCGCCGCCTCCATTTACGATTACTTCCATCACGGCAAGGACGCGGCGGTCGTGGCCGGCGCACCGCTCGCCCTTGTGCTCGGCGACGGGTATTTCCGCGGAACATGTTACGTGCACGCGCGCTGATCTGCGGTGAGACCCGCGACGCGAATCTCGTCCGGCTGCGCTAATTTCGGCGCCTCGATGGGAAGAGTTGCGTCAGGACGGTTCGTCCTATCCTTCGGAGGAGTTTGCGGATGACGTCAGTCGCTGCTCGTCCCGCGGCCGCCCAGCGGCGAGCGCTCATCGCTTCGGGCTTTGGCTGGGGCCTCGACTCCTTCGATTTCTATCTCTACGTCTACGGCCTGCCGGCCATCTTGCTGACCTTCGGTCTGAGCAAAGCCGCCGGCGGATTGCTCGCGACGTGCACGCTCGTCGCGAGTGCCGTCGGCGGCATCGCGATGGGGACGCTCGCCGACCGTATCGGACGCAAACGCACGCTGATGCTCTCGATCGGCTGCTACGCGATCTTCACGTTTCTGAGCGGCATCGCCGCAAACTACGCGCAGCTGGCGATCTTTCGGACACTCGAGGGTCTGGGCTTTGGCGGCGAATGGGCCGTCGGCTCGGTGTTGATGTCGGAGTGGGCGGAGCCCGATCGCCGCGGCCGGATGCTCGGGTTCGTGCAAGGCTCGTGGGCAATCGGATGGCTTGCCGCCAACCTCGCGTTTCAAATCATATCTTCGATCACCACTCCCAATCCGGGTTGGCGCTATCTCTTCTTTCTCGGGATCGTCCCGGCACTATTCGTGCTCTATATTCGGCGCAACGTCGAGGATCCGCCGGTGTATGTCCAGACCCGTCGCACGGGCGACGCGTTCGGCGCCTCGCTCGCCGGCATCTTCGCACCGGCGGTCGTTCGCACGACGGCATTCGCATCGCTGCTCGCCATTGGGGTTCAAGGCGGGTACTATGCGCTGTTCACCTGGATGCCGACGTACCTGACGACGCAGCGGCACATGCCTGCGGTCACGAGCGGAAGCTACCTCTACTTTCTCATCGGCGGCTCGTACGTGGGCTACGTCACGGCGGGCTACATCAACGACGCGATCGGACGCAAGCGCACGTTCGTGATCTTTTCGCTGTGTTCCGCCGTCATGGTGCCGCTCTATCTCTTTGCCGTCGTCGCCGATTGGCAGCTGCTCATCGCCGGACCGCTGCTTGGATTCTTCGCTTCGGGAATCTTCAGCGGGTTTGGTCCGTACTTGAGCGAGTTATTTCCGAACGAGGTGAGGGGCGCGGGGCAGGGGTTTTGTTACAACCTCGGCCGCGGCGTCGCGGGAATCGGGCCGTTCGCGATCGGCTGGCTCTCGGTTCACTACGTCATCGGCACGGCGATGACGGTCGTCGCCGTGCTCTCCTACCTTCTCGCCGTCGTCGCGGTCGCGTTTCTTCCCGAAACGCGCGGCAAAGCGTTCGTCGCGGAAGAACCGTCGTCGCGGTGAGCGATCGCACGTTCGTCGATCCTCCGCTTGCGGCCGAACTCACGCGCGGATTTGTCGACCTGCACGTGCATACCGGGCCCGACGTGTACGGCCGTTCGCTCGTGCGCAGTTGCACATACGGTCGCTCCAACGCTGGCTGAAGCACAACGGATCGAGGAGATAGTCGCGGGATTCTTTCGCGTCGGTACCGACCCAGTCTCGCCGGCGAGCTTCGAGCCCGAGCTGCTCTGGACCGTAAACTCCCCCGATCTTGGATCGAACCGACCCCGGCAGGACTGATCGCAACGTGGGCAACGTTGCTTCCGAGCGATGACCCTTTAAGCTACGGGTATTTGGCGATTAGCTTGCCGAAGAGCGGCGGCCCCTCGCGCATGATCGTATCGCAGCCTAGCGCTTTGCCGGCGAAGATGCATGGAAACTGCTCCGGCGACAGTTTCTCGATATCCGCGTTGAACAGAGCCGTGAACGTCTTGCGCGCGTCGGCGGCGTTCTTTGCGCGCTCGGCCGTATTGCCCTCGGCGGCGAAGCGCGCGTCCATCTCGCGATACGCGCCTCCCGCGA
>Ga0302324_100016264_pt1 | contig 14827 bp, 16 predicted proteins | sample Palsa_T0_1_FD_201949 | JGI IMG/M metagenome (GOLD analysis project Ga0302324, IMG submission 201949) | Peat permafrost microbial communities from Stordalen Mire near Abisko, Sweden - Palsa_T0_1 | ecosystem: Environmental > Terrestrial > Soil > Palsa > Peat permafrost | place: Sweden: Abisko...
ATTACTTCCGCAACGTGATCCGCGAGGGAAAGAAGTCGAAGGAAAAAATCGACGTGTTCTCCTTCGAGCTGCTCGCGTATCGCGAGCTGGTCAACCCGCGCGCGATGCCCGATGGCCAGACTCCGGGGGAGAAGCTTCCCGAGTACTTCATCTCGGCGGACGACATCGGTCCGAAGCAGCACGTGGACATCCAGGCGGCCGCGCAGATCTGGGTCGACTCGTCGATTTCGAAGACGGCCAATGTGCCCACGGATTACAAGTACGAGGACTTCAAGGAAATATACATGCACGCGTTCGATGCGGGGCTCAAGGGCTGCACGACGTTCCGCTTCAATCCGGAAGCCTTCCAGGGCGTGCTAGTGAAGGAGGACGACCTCAAGAACACCATCTACGTGTTCACGCTTGAGGACGGCACCGAGATCGAGGCGCGGGGCGACCAGGAGATCGAGTACGACGGCGAGATGCATACCGCCGCGAATCTCTACGACGCTCTGAAAGAAGGCTATTACGGGAAATTCTGAACATGGCCCACATCAAGATCGAAAAGAAGATCGCCAAGTACCGGGTGCAAAAGCCCGAGGCGAAGGAGACCCCGGCGGCCAAGGAGCCGGCGAAGCAGGACAACGTCATCTGGATGCACGAGAAGCTCGAGCGTCCCGAGATGCTCGTCGGCTCCACGTACAAGATCAAGACGCCGGTATCGGATCACGCCATGTACGTGACCATCAACGACATCGTGCTGAACGAGGGCACGCCGCACGAGCAGCGGCGGCCGTTCGAGGTGTTCATCAATTCGAAGAACCTCGATCACTTCCAGTGGATCGTTGCGCTGACGCGAGTCATCTCGGCCGTGTTCCGCAAGGGCGGCGACACGACGTTCCTGGTGGATGAGCTGAAGGCGGTGTTCGATCCGCGCGGCGGCTACTGGCAGCCGGGCGGCAAGTTCATGCCCTCGACCATCGCGGAGCTCGGTCATGTGATCGAGCGGCATTTGCGCTCGATCGGCCTTCTCAAGGAGCCCCAGCTCGACGTGCACCAACGCAAGCTGGTCGACGAGAAGCGTGCTGAATTCGAGGCGCGCACCAAGCAGACGGACGCGTTCTCGAAGTCGCATTTTCCCGAAGGCGCGCAGCTTTGTGCCAAGTGCAGCACGGCGGCGGTGGTGATGATGGACGGCTGCAGCACGTGCCTGAACTGCGGGGACTCGAAGTGCGGATAGATGATCGTGCCGAGAAAAGAGCCTACCGAGGTCGATTTAGCCGAATTTTTCTGGATTTTATTCAAGTGACCGGGCGCCCGCCCTAGCAATGCCTCCAGCCGAGTTCGGCCCAAGTACCGACACCAGCGGATCCGAATTGATTTCGCTGCCATTCCCGAAACTCAGTAGCCGGGGCAAACGGTGGAGTCCGATCCAAGGACCGCTCCAAGCCGACACTCGACCCCGGACGCCGGCCGGTGAGCCCTAAACTTTGATAAACACAAGGTGAATCTGCCAACATCACTTCGTCGGAGGGGGGTTGCAGAATCAGGGGAACGGGTATGTCACTGATGTCATTTGACGCGAACGCACCACCGGCAGCGGTTGTCGATGTTCTGCGACGCGATGGTGGCGTCATCGTCCGCAATCTGGCTCCGGTCGAACTGATAGACGCCTGCGCCGCCGAGCTGCGATCGTCGCTCGATGAATTCGACGAAAGTCAACGCACGGGCTTTAGTGGTCCAAAGACGCTTCGGTGTGGCGGCGTGTTGCGCTACGCGCCGCGCTGCGCCGAACTGATCGCTCACCCGATGGCACTGAGTGTGGCCGATGCCATCCTCTTGCCGGCTTGCGCCGATTATCAGCTCGGGAGCACTACGGGTATTGAGATATTGCCGGGGGAGAGCGAGCAGCAACTTCATCGCGACGATACGCCCTATCCGATTCAGATCGCAGGACTCGAACTTCAAATCGGTGTGATGTGGTCTTTTAACGATTTTACGGCGGAGAATGGAGCAACTCGCGTCGTCCCAGGCAGTCATCGCTTTCTCCGCGCCTGGCACCGGCCCGACCTGACACGCTGCGCGACCGCCGTAATGCCGAAGGGTTCCGGGCTGTTCTATCTGGGATCGACTTGGCATGGCGGCGGCGCAAACCGCAGCGATTCTCCACGGGGCGGTCTCATTAACACCTATTGTCTGGGCTGGCTTCGTTCAGAGGAGAACCACTGCCTCGAGGTTCCACCGCAAGCGGCACGGCAGTATGACTCGAGAGTCCGGCGTCTCCTCGGATATACGACTCATGGCGCCGGTCACGATCAACTCGGCTATTACGGTGGCAGCGACCCGGTCTGGGTGCGGCAAATTGAAGCTGAGGCTGCCGCGCGTGGGCAATTGCCGGGAAGCACCGACTTGCGCCGACCATCGTTGGCAGAGTCTCCGACACGCTGAAGTCGAGTCGGGGAACGGCCCGGAACTAAACTGCAGAAATGGCCACTCGAGATTGACTTGTGGCCGGACGTATTCAGGCACGATGCTGCCAATCTTCGGTTCCGGCATCCGATCGCTCCAGAACATTCACTTCCGCCGCTTGTAAGGAACGCGTGATTGCATATTTGGAAAGGAACCAGATTCCGATGGACGCGAATACAAACCAAGCGCCCATGTAGCTCAATCCGAGCCGCGTAAGAATCTCCGCTGGAATCGGTGCATTTTCAGAAGCCGTCGGATAATGAATCATCGTGAGCAGCAGGCCGGCAAACAATGCGCCGAGGCCCATCGCGACTCTCTCGACAAATGTCTGGCATGCGAATATCGCCCCCTCCAAACGTTTGCCTATCGCAAGCACTACGTCATCCGTAACATCGGCATAGAGTGAGTAAATGATGGAAGCGGTTACGATCCAGATCAACTGGCTGAGAAAATCATAGGTCGTCAGCAGATACCATAGGCCATTGCTGCCGCGTTCCGGAAGCCATCCCAAAGCGAGCAGTGGCGGCAGGATCATGCTAGCGGCTACCGAGGCCATCAAAAAGCGAAGCGCCATGACCTTTTTGTCGCCTTTGACGACATACTGCCGGATCACGGGAGCGACCGCGAATGATGCCAGCGACTCGACGATGGTCAGCAGCGACATCTGCTCGCTGCGCATGCCATAGAAGAAGCCGTACTGATAGATCCAAAGCGCGGCCGTCGCGCCGAGACCGGTCCCCACAAACAGACCGGAAAGGAGCAGCGCCCGCATCGAACGGTTTTGCAACAGTTGGCGAAAAGAGCGGGCCATGTCCTTGAGGCTGGCTGCTTGCACCGAGGTCTTCATATGAAGATGAGGAATCTCCGGATGAAGTCCTACAGTGGAGAACAGCAGCGAAACAAGGATCACCGCCCCACAGACGACAGCCGCCTGCCGGTATCCGGTGATACTGGTCTGGCCGTTCACGTGCTCGACGGAATCTTTTAGCCAGACGGCATACATCGCAATCGTCATGATCGAACCCGTAAACCAACTGACCGAAGTGGGAAGTGAGGCGAGTCGGGTGCGCTCATCATAATCGGGGGTCAATTCCGCCACCAACGTTCGGACCGGCACGTCGAACATCATCATCGAGAGCCGCAATGAGATTAGCACCGCCAAGAGGTACCCGAACGAACTCCATTGCGCCCGAGGATTTGCCGGCGGATACCAAACCAGCACATACAGGATGGTCAGCGGAAGTATCGATGCGTACATGAACGGGAGGCGCCGCCCGAGCCGCGATCGCCAGTTATCCGACAGGTATCCGACCAGCGGATTTGCTACGGCATCAAACGTCAACGCAATCGCGAGCGCAAGGCCAGTCAGGGCCGCAGTCAGACCAATGACCTGGCTGTAGAAAAAGAAGAGGAAATAGTCGATCCCAGTGCTGACGATACCCGTGGTCGGGACCCCACTGCATGCGAATGCCCACTGAGAAAGCGTCGCGACCTTTTTTGTCAACCGCAGGCCCTTACGAAGCTGCCAATTCGTTGCGTTGCATCCTAGCGCTATTTTGAGGGGCTTGGCGGAGCCGGGATAACGGAATGCGCAAAGTTGGCGGGACCCGCGGCGGCACGACCACCAACCGCCTGCCGAGTATTCCTTACGCCTTCGCGTGAGAGAGAAACGACTTCGCCTGCGCGAGCGTCCCTTTGGACGTGGGTACCCACACGGACTCTGCGAATCCTTTCGGTAGTCGCCTCTCCACTGCCTTGATCGCCCCCTCGACGCGACCCGCCAACTCGATCATCGCCGGCCAGGCCTCTGCATCCGGATACGTATCCGCCAGTGCCCGGAAGTGTCGCGGCTGGATTTCAACGATTTTGCAGTGGGCGCTCTTGCCGCGCAGGGCCATCGCGAGTTTCAGCTCGTGAATGTCCAGCTGGCGGGCACGCTTTCCGACCACGGGCCACGTCGACAATACGTCGTAGAGCGGCGTGAGGCCGAAGCCACCCCCGCGGCGGTGATAGATCGAGAAGTTCTTTGGGAGCCCATCGGTTGCCGCGAGCATCCAGAATGCCAACTACCAAAACTTATAAAACCGAAAATATAATCCTTGAGATATACATCATTGTTTGACCGGCGCCGCCCGGGTCGGAGTGACGCGATTGATTTTCGCAGGGGCGCTGGGAGCCGCCGTCTTCGCGACCGCCGCCGGCTTATCGACGTTCGTCGGTGTTGTCTCGCCGGCTCGCTCGACGGTGGTCTTCGCCGCCGGCTTGGCGACAGTTCGCGCCACGGATTGATGTTGTGACACCGTGTGGGTAGACCCGCCATTACGCGGACCACCGGTGTAACTCGGAATCCCTCGCGAACCCTGGTCGGGTACCGACTCGGCGTACGTATGGTGGGCGACGACGGGATCCACGTGGTTGACAGCGCTGTTGTAGGCGAACGACGTGCCGATCCAATGACCCCCGCTGTAGCCGTTGCCAAAATAACCATGTCCGTAATTGACCCCACCGTAGAAGCCCACGGTCGAGCCCCAGTGTCCGGGATGAAAGACGAAGACCGTGCCGGTGGAGCCCCAGTAGCCGGGGGTCCATAGAAAGCCCACCTGCGGCGGTCGCACCCAGGCACCGGGGATCCAGAAGTATCCCCGATCCCGCCAGTACCAATAGCCCGGCGTCCATAGGGAGCCGTCTTGGGGGAGCGTGGGTTGATCCTCATCAGGCAATGGCGGCGGTGCGGTAGCGCTGCTCACGGTGGCGCCGGACGACGAGTTGAGATTCGCCCTGGTCATTCCGTCGCGTTCGGCATTGGAGCCCGGCAGAGTATCGAGCGCAGTCCCCCAGGAGGCGTCGATTCCGCTGATGGGTTTCCCATTGACCGTGACGCCGATCAGCCGGTCGTTGGACACCTGTCCCGCGTAGACCACATCTTTGCTGTACCCGTTCCAATCCGCGGGAGCGTCATGCCGATGCAAGACGATGGCATTGGGGGAGAAGGTTTCAACTGTCCAACTTTCGTCGGTGCCGTCGGTACGACGATAGACGCCATTGTCGAGAACCAACGTGAAGCAATTGGTCCAGCAGAAATGCAGCTGGCCGGGCGGCCCGTGCGGATCTTCGAGTTGCACCGCGGTGGATTGCGACATCGAGGGATCGAGATGATCCGAGTACACCACTTTGCCGTCAGCGTCGATTGATTTGTAGATCTCACCCGCCTGCACCATACCTGCAGCGGTTGTCAGACCGAGAATACCCACGCAAAGTCGGCGCGGGACATTTGCGGTAGATCTCGACATTTGACGGATCGTCACGTATCGGCGCATGAGGTAATGTAGCCGTGCCGGCTGCCGGTTTGGTCGACCTCGGTCACAATCTCCCGCTTGGCGGATTTCGTCAAATCCCAGGCCGGGAGCCGCTTCGATCGTTCCGGCGCGAGGCCTTGGAAAAGGCCGGCGGCGGCAGTTCGCGCCAGATACACTCGCCCATCGGTTCCCGAGTGACGTCAAAGATGCTAATTGGTTTTGAGTCGATCAGATGCCGCAGGCTATAGGCGCACGCACGGCCGCCAGATCCCCGAAACACATGATGATGAAGCTTGCCGCGCTATGCCTGCTGATGGCGCCGATGCTCTGCGCGCGCGCAGCCGACGAGGCCGATCCCTTCGCGCACCCGCCCGAACTCGAGCCGGACGTGCGCTTCTGGATCCGGGTATATACCGAAGTCACGACCGACCAGGGCCTCATCCACGACGACTGGAATCTCAAGCTCGTCTACGAGGTGCTGCGATTCGATCCGGCCTCCTCGCCGGGGCAGCGCGAGCGCCGCGTGGCGGAAGCCAAGACTCGCTATGCGGTGCTGTTGCGCCGCTTTGCCGCCGGTGACACCGATAACTTGACGTCTCACGAGCGGCGGATCCTGCACGCGTTCGGTGACAAGGCGACCTCGCGCGACTATCTCGATGCCATCGAGCGCATCCGCTTCCAGCTTGGGCAGGCCGACCGCTTCCACGAGGGTCTGATCCGCGCGGCGGCCTGGGAGACGCACATCGCCCGGGTGCTCAAGCAGCACGGCGTGCCGGAGGAGATCGCGGCGCTCCCCCACGTCGAGTCCTCCTTTAATCCATTCGCCTACTCGAAGGTCGGCGCGGCGGGGCTTTGGCAGTTCATGCCCTCCACCGCGAAGCGCTTCATGCGGGTCGACGGCATCGTCGATGAGCGCCTCGACCCCTATAGCGCCACCGAGGCGGCCGCGAACCTCATGCTCTACAACTACCGGCTGCTCGGGACCTGGCCGCTCACCGTCACGGCCTATAACCACGGACCGGGCGGATTGCGGCGCGCGCAGGACGAGCTCGGCACGAGCGACATCGCGGTGATCGTGAAGCGCTATCAGGGCGCCACGTTCGGCTTTGCCTCGCGCAACTTCTACGTGGCGTTTCTCGCGGCGCTCGAGGTGGACCGCAACGCAGAGAGGTATTTCGGCCCGATCGCGCGCCTGCCGGATACGGAAAACACGCCGGTGCAGCTCCCCGATTACATCGCAGTCTCAAACCTTGCCAAGGCCTTCAAGGTCGATATGGGCGCGCTCAAGGTCTTGAATCCCGCGCTGCGCCCGCCGATCTGGAGCGGGGCTCGACTGGTGCCGCGCGGCTACGCACTGCGCCTGCCCGGAGCACAGTCCGAGAGTGAGATCGCCGCCGCCTTGACGCGCATTCCCGCCTCGCAGCGCTACCTCGCGCAGCGCAACGACGGCGCGCACCGCGTTCGCCGCGGCGAGACCCTGGCCGGCATCGCGGCGGCGAGCGGCATGAGCCTGCCCCGGCTGGCGGCGGCGAACGGCTGGAATACCGGACATGCGATCGCGCGCGGGGAGATCGTGCGCATCCCGATGCCGCCCACGCGAGCGGAAGTGGCCGGCGAGGCACCTGCCGCCGCTGCCCTCGCCGAGAACGCCGCCGCGGCCGGGGCACCGCTGGCGACGCCGCCCGCCGGCCCCACTGAGCAAGCGGTGGCGCCCGAGAAGGCGGCGGCGCTCGAGAGGACATCGGAGCCCGGGAGGACGGCGGAGCCCGAGAGGCCACCCGCCGCTCCGTCGAAGGCCCCGCCGGCGCCGCGCGAGCCCGTCTCTGCGCGACAGTCCCAGAGTGCGGCTCTTTTGCCGGCAGGTCCGCCGACGGGATCTACGGACACGACTGACTATGGCGTGGGACCGGAGGACACGGTGGTCGTGCAGGTGGCCGAGACCCTTGGGCATTTCGCCGACTGGAGCCACGTGGACAGTGAGTCGCTGCGCCGCTTGAACAAGCTGCACAAGGACGCGGGGGTGCGTGTCGGGCGCAGGATCAAGCTCGATCTATCGAAGGTCAGCGCCGACGAATTCGTCGGCGCGCGGCGCGAGTATCACCATCACTTGCAGGAGGACTTCTTTGCCTCGCACCGCATCGCCGGAACCGAGAACTACGTGGTGAAGCGCGGCGAATCGTTGTGGACCATCGCCCAGCAGCGCAACGACATGCCCGTATGGCTGGTGGCGCAGTACAATCCCGACATCAATTTCAACGACGTTCGGCCGGGCACGCAGATCACCCTGCCGCGGGTGGAAGGCATAAACCGTCAGTAGCCGCGGGCGTGCACGTAGCGCATCAGCGTCTCGCGCGCGTCCGGTGCGGCGGAGAAGCGCACGGCTGTGCCGGCTGCCTTGAAGTCGAGCTCGATTCTCGCGCTCGACGCCATGCGCTTGAGGGTCTGAAGATCGAGCTCGAAATAAGCGGTCTGCCCCCAGGACGCCATCGGCCGATAGGGACCGCTCGTCGGCACGGGGGGTCGCGTGATCTTCAGCGGCATCCCCCCGTCGTCGAGCGCGAGCACGACACTGCCCGGTGCCGTGATGTCGTCGAATTGCCAATCGTTCGCCGGCGCGAGGTGTACCCACAGCCCGTAGGTGATGGTGCCGCTGTTGTCCCATTCGACGGGACCCAGATAGGCGAAACTCACGTGCGGCTGGGGGGTAACCGAGAACTGCCCGATCTGCACGAGCTCGAGGGGCTTTTCCAGCGAGCCGATGGTCATGCCGGTGCGCTCATCGAGCGATTCGGCGGGCTTGATGTCGCCTTCGGAAGCACATCCCGACAACAGTGCGAGGCTCAGGTAAAAGGTGAGGAGGGTGGACCGGCGCGGCGAGGGTGGGTGCATGTGCGGATTATATCGAGTCCGTGAGCTATCGCTGATTATGCGGCGACGGCGACCCTGTATACTTTCCCCGATGCTCGGTGTCCCGTGGTCGCAATTAAATTCACGCATTTTCTTGATAGGGTTACTGCTCGCGGTCTGCCTCGCGGCCTCGGCTCGTGCGGACCAGATCGCGGCGGCAGATCGCGTGGTCGTACGCAAGTCCGAGCACAAGCTGTATCTTTACAGCGGCGACCGGCTGCTCGGCTCCTACCAGGTGAAGCTCGGCCTTTCGCCGGTCGGACAGAAGGAGCGTGAGCACGACTTTCGAACGCCCGAGGGGCACTACCGTCTGGCGCGGCGCAACACGCGCAGCGATTTTTTCCTCTCCATCCAGGTTTCCTATCCCAACGAGGAAGACGAGCGGCGGGCGCGCCAGCATCGCTGGCAGCCGGGGGGCTTGATCATGATCCATGGCCTTCCCAACAACTTGAAGCACTCAGCCGACTATTACGCTTCCAACGATTGGACCGACGGCTGCATCGCCTTGTCGAACTCGGACATGGTCGAGGTCTGGATGCGCACTCAAGACAACATCCCCATAGACATCTACCCTTGAGCATGGCGAGCCGCGTGAGAACCGCCGTCTTATCGTCCGACATGGTGGATGCCCGGGTCGCGCCCAAGGGGAGCCTCGAGCACCTCTCGCAGCAGGAGATCGCCAAGCTCCTCGACTCGGGTCAAGGCGGTCTTTATCCGCTGTTCCGCAAATGCGCGCTCGCCGTGTTGAGCTCGGGCAGCCATCTCGACGACGCCCGCGCCATTTTCGAGAAATACAAGGATTTCGATCTGCGCATCGTGCGCCGCGCCTGGGGCATCAAGCTCGAGATCAAGAACGCGCCGGCCACGGCCTTCGTCGACGGTGAGATGATCCGCGGACTCAAGGACCACCTGTTCGCGGTGCTGCGTGACGTGGTGTTCATCTCGAACGAGATCATGGAAAGCGGCCGCTTCGACCTCAAGTCCTCCTCGAACATCACCAATGCCGTGTTTCACATCCTACGCAACGCGCGCGTGCTCGAGCTGCAGACGCGGCCGAACCTGGTGGTGTGCTGGGGCGGTCACTCCATTCGCCGGGTCGAGTACGACTACACCAAGAAGGTCGGGTACGAGCTCGGACTGCGCAGCCTCGACGTGTGCACGGGATGCGGTCCCGGGGCGATGAAAGGGCCCATGAAGGGGGCCACCATCGGTCATTCCAAGCAGCGCATCGTGAACGGCCGATATCTCGGGGTCACCGAGCCCGGCATCATCGGGGCCGAGCCTCCGAATCCCATCGTGAGCCAGCTGGTGATCATGCCCGACATCGAGAAGCGCCTCGAGGCGTTCGTGCGCCTGGGCCATGGCATCGTGGTTTTTCCGGGCGGCGCGGGCACGGCAGAGGAGATTCTGTATCTCCTCGGCATCCTTCTCGACCCCGCGAACAGCGCCATGCCATTCCCGGTGGTCTTCACGGGGCCCGCTGACTGCGAGGATTATTTCCGGCAGATTCACGAATTCATCGGCGCCACCCTAGGAGAGAGCGCGCAATCGCGTTATCGCATCATCATGGACGACCCGGCCGAGGTGGCGCGGGCCATGGTGCAAGGGCTCGCGGAGGTCCGCGACTACCGGCGGCGCCAGAGCGACTCCTACGGCTTCAACTGGCTGCTCAATATCCCGCTCGAGTTCCAGCTGCCGTTCGACGTGACGCACGAATCGATGCGCTCATTACGCCTTGCCCGCCATCAACCAGTGCACGAGCGTGCCGCCAACCTGCGCCGCGCCTTCTCGGGCATCGTTGCGGGAAACATCAAGGAATACGGCATCAACGCGATCGAGCGCTACGGCCCCTTCGAGCTGTGCGGCGAGCCCTCGATCATGGAGCCGCTCGATGCGCTGCTGCGCTCCTTTGTCGCGCAGGGTCGCATGAAATTCACAGGCGCCGAATACACTCCCTGCTACAGACTCGTGGCATGAACGAGCCGCTGCGCATCCGCTACCGGTTCGACCTGCCTGACGGATCGCAAAAGACACTCGATTTCAGCTTCGACGCCGCGACTTTCAAGCTCCAAAACCCGATTCCCGCCAATCCGCCGTTCTGGACCGAGCTCAAGTTCAACCGCTGCTCGAACTGTCCGCTCAAGGAGCAGGAGCATCCTCACTGCCCGGCCGCCCTGCAAATGACCTCGGCGCTCGAGCCCTTGAAGGCGCTGGTATCGTTCGACACCGTGGGCGTGACGGTGCTGCAGCCCGAGCGCAAGGTCTACGCCGAAACGACGGTGCAACAGGCCATGAGCTCGGTGTTCGGGCTCATCATGGCGACCGCCGGGTGTCCCTGGACGGACCGGCTGAGGCCCATGGCGCGCTTCCACCTGCCGTTCGCAGGCGAGACGGAGACGCTGTATCGCAGCGTCTCGATGTATCTTTTGTCGCGGGAGCTCGTGCCGGTTTCGAAGCGCGGCCCGGATGCCGGCGGATTCGCGGCGCTCGAGGACCTCTACAAGAATCTGCATGTGGTGAATCGCGCTATGTCGCGCCGGCTGGGTGCCGCTGCGAGCACGGATCCTGCGCGCAACGCGCTCGCGCTTCTCGACTCGTTTACACTGCTGCTGCCGGCCGCTCTCGAGCGCTCGCTGGACGAGCTTCAGCCGTTGTTCACGGGCTGGCAAACGACGTAATTCCGCCGATTTAACTTACCGTGACGGTCTGTGAGATGCGCATCCCAATGCGCTCCGACCGGCAGACGACCCCCGCTCCCCTGTGACACAGTTACTGCCACACCAGGCGCCGCGCCCTTACTGTCTTGCACAACCGAGGGACACGATGAGCGATCTAAAAAACCCAAGTCGATATACCGGAGCGGACCGCCGCGCACCGCGCGTTGAAGTCGGACCGAATGGTGTCCCGCTGCCGCGCGAGGCGTACAAGCCCGGCGGTCGGCATGCGGCAATCACCAACACCCTCTATAACTGGCATAGCTACAAGAACTGGGCCGACAAGGTCCGGGGCAACTGGGAAGAGAAAAAGTAACCGCCGGCGGGCAGCCGGGGGCGCCGAGTCGCGGGCGCCGAGTCGGGGGCGCCGAGCCGGGGGCGCCGAGCCCTTCAGGCGGTCTCGGGCAAGATCCCCACAGTAGCAGGCTGCGCCAACCCCTCCTTGGCCTTGAGCCACTCGAGCAGCGGAGCCCAATCCGCGAGATCCTGAGCCACCAGATGATGCTTCATCTCGTGGATACCCAAACCCTGCTCGGCGGCACGCACGTAGTTTTGCGAGTCGCGCAAGGTCGCGATCACGGGAATGCGCAGGGTCTCGAGGAAGCGCATCAGCGACTGATAGATCACCGTGTTGCGCCGGACACGGTTGGCGATCACGCCGATGCGATTCTCGTCGCGGCGCACCTTGGCGATCAGCAATAAATCGGCGATGCATCTCGAGCACGCGTGAATGTCGATATCCGAGGGCAATACCGGCACGATGATCGCATCGGCGCTCTTGGTCATCTCGGGCATCTGCTGCGCCGGGATCGCGGCGGGCGTATCGACGACCACATGCATGGCGTCCGCGGGCACGCGCATCTGCCAAGCGCGGGTCATGCGGACGTTGCGCTCGAACGCGGCGATGCCGTGTATGAAGGCCTGCTCCGGCTTGCGTTTCTTGAGCCAGCGCGTGCTCGAGCCCTGCGGATCCTCGTCGGATAGCAGCGGATGGTCGCCCTGACTCGCGAAACAACTGGCGAGATTGGTGGCTATCGTCGTTTTACCTGAGCCCCCTTTAGGGTTCAGGACGAGAATGCGCTGCATTGGCCCTGAAGCCTACGCAGAGGATCTCACCCTGGCAAGTATGTGACCCCACTCACGCCGCAGCCGTGGCGGGCAGCCTATGCTGGCTCCATGGAATGGATGCTACAGGTAGCCGACGAGGTCGACGATGCGTTCGGAGTGTTGCGCCACGGCTGGATGAGCGTCACCGCCGAGCTCGGCTCGACGATCATGGTCGGCGGCGGAATCGCCGCGGCTCTCGCCGGATGCACGCTGGGTGCCGAGCCGGTGTCGCTCGGCGCGGCGGCAATCACCGCCAACGTGGCCGCCCTCCTCGAGATCCGAAGCGCTCGCCGCGCCGCATTGACGGCGTGAGCCTCGCCTGTTCGACGGTGTGAGCGTTGTCTTAAGGGCCTTTTCCTCGCCCGGTTGAGCGGCGCACGGCGGCCCGGGGCCCCAGCTCCGCGCGCCGGCCGAAATCCATTAACATGGGCAGATGGCACACCTCCAGCGGCTTTTTGTTCCCGTGGCGATCGCTTGCGCGATCAGCGGCACACTCCTCGGTTGCGGCGCCAAGCCGAACGAGGTTCCGGCCTCGAGCGGCGCTTCCGCCTCGAGCAGCGGGGTGAGCGCCCTCGAAATCACTGATCTCACTCGCGGCACGGGAAGCGCCATCGCAGCCGGGCAGTACGCCGTCGTCCAGTACACCGGCTGGCTGTACGAGCCCGGAGCGCCGGATCACAAAGGCAAGGAGTTCGACAGCTCGTCGAAGAGCGGTCAGCCGTTTCGCTTCCGTCTGGGCGGCGGCGAGGTGATCAAGGGATGGGATCAAGGCGTGGCCGGCATGCAGGTGGGCGGGAAACGCCGCCTCATCATCCCGGCGGACCTCGCTTATGGCGACAGCGGCGCGGGCGGCGTCATCCCGCCCGGCGCGACGCTCGTATTCGACGTGGACCTCGTAGGCGTCGAGTGAGCCTCGAGGGCCGCGAGCGGCTCATGGTTCCGGGCCCCGCCGGAGACCTGGAGGCCATCGCCCACGAGCCGGAAGGATCCGCACAGCCGCTGTATGCGATCGTCTGCCATCCGCATCCCTTGTATGGCGGCACGATGGACAACAAAGTTGTCTACACCGTTGCCCGGGCGCTGCAAACGTCGGGCATCGCGGCCTTGCGCTTCAACTTCCGAGGCGTCGGCGCGAGCCAGGGCACCTACGACGAGGGAGCGGGCGAGACCCGGGACGCAGCCGCCATGGCGGATTTCGGCGCGGCGCGCTGGCCGCATAAGCAACTGGTGCTCGCGGGATTCTCGTTCGGCGCGTTCGTTGCGCTGCGCCTCGCGCTTGCCCGCGACACGGCGCGCCTCATCACCATCGCGCCGCCGGTGGGCCGATTCGACTTCTCCGAATTGCACGCCCCCGCCTGTCCATGGCTCGTGGTACAGGGCGATGCGGACGATGTGGTGGATCCGGGTGCGGTGATCGGCTGGGTGGAGCGTCAGGACCCAAAGCCGACATTGAGGGTCGTACCGGGAGTGGGACACTTCTTCCACGGACATCTCGCCGAATTACGCGATGCCGTGACCGAGGCACTCCGGAGCGGCTGATCTCATTTCAACCGCTCCGGACGCGGAGTTCGCCTAGTTCACAAATTCCTTGAGTGTCTTCAGCGCGGCGATGCGCACCTTCTTGCTCGCCGGCTTGGCCTTGAACATCATCTTTTCGCCGTTGAAGGGGTTGATGCCTTCGCGCGCCTTGGTGGCCGGCTTCTTCACCACTTTCATCTTCAGCAGCCCGGGCAACGTAAATAACCCATGACTGCGCAGACTCTTCTTGATGGCGCCGCCAAGCGAGTCAAATACGGCTCCGACCTGCTTCTTCGAGAGCTCTGTTTCCTTCGAAATCGTAGCGAGAATTTCAGACTTGGTCGGTGCTGCATTCTTTTTCGCCATATTAAATCTCCTGCTGTTTGTTTGCGAACGCGGGTGTTCGATCCCCACAATTTCAACTCGGCGCCGAAAATAACATAGAAAAAAGCCGATGTTTAGCGCAATTGCGAAAAATTTATCTGCGCGCGAGCGTCCGCGAGCCTGGTTTTTAAGGGTTCCGCGCCGCTGTTATCGTTCAGGGGAATCGCGCGGGAGCACGAAGACTCTACATTTCAGGCACGTAGGACGGCATGTTCAACGCAGTAATATCAGCAGCGCGCCGATCGCGATCGACACCCATAGGAAGGAAAAGTCGATTTGTCCGATCGGAGGGATCACGCGGCGAACGCGCCGCAGGATGGGATCGCAGAGCTGCGCGAGCAAGCGAATGCCCGGGGCGTAGCCGCCCGGCGACACGAAGGTCGCGACCCAGTATAGGAGCATCGCGAACAGATAGATCTTGAGCACCATCGTTAGGAGCTCCGTCACGGTGAC
>Ga0302324_100016265_pt1 | contig 14827 bp, 8 predicted proteins | sample Palsa_T0_1_FD_201949 | JGI IMG/M metagenome (GOLD analysis project Ga0302324, IMG submission 201949) | Peat permafrost microbial communities from Stordalen Mire near Abisko, Sweden - Palsa_T0_1 | ecosystem: Environmental > Terrestrial > Soil > Palsa > Peat permafrost | place: Sweden: Abisko...
AAATGGGAGCAGCCCGTGCTGGCTCGCCTTCCGTTCTTGCAGAAGTATTGCTGGACCGCCCTCCTCGTTTTCCGAAAAGACCCCCACACCGGCGAAGTTCAAGGAAGCAAGGCGGGCGCTTAAGGCCCGGATCTAGCGCGTAGCGACTAACCGATCGCGTCTATTCCTTTTTCGTTCCCTCGTTTGATTCCACTTTCGGTGGGCTGGAACTTGCCTCAGGTTTACTTTCTTCCTTGCTCCGCGCGGAGCTCGCCTGCCGGATCAGCTTTTTGACCCGCTTTTTTAGATCGTAATGGGCCAGCGCACGCTTGGTGCTCGTTGCGAGCGCGCTCCCCGCCTGGTGCACGCCGGAGGCGAAGCGCGTGTACAAGCCTTTGCGCAAAATATAAATGTCGGTATCGAAAAACGACGCGTTTCCGAACAACTCCTTCTGGCCGCCCATTCCCGTACCGAAATCAAACACTCTCGGGCGGTCATGCACGAACAAATCCTCCAGCACCAGAAATTGCAACGTAGTTCCCACCGAATACTGCTCCCATCGCGGATCGTAACCCACGGACGGGGAGTAGCACACCCCGTTCCATTGATCGCAAATCATGAATGCGCACGCCTCACCGCCGCACGAGAGCAAATAGCACCGCAGCCGGCCGCGCTCCGCCAGAAATTTGAAATTTCGCTTCAAAACCTCCGGCACGCGAAGCCCGGACCCCGCCAGCCGCCACTGATAAGTCTTCTTCGAAATCGCGACGGCCGCATCCACAAACGAATCCACCTGCTCCGGCGAAGTGATGCGCGCGAGCTTTACTTCCAAGCCTGTATCCTTCTGCAATTTGCGCGCGCCGCGGCGAAGGTTGCTTCGCGATTTGGATGAAAACTTCTGCAAATACTCCTCGAAAGTATTCGGCAAACGCACCACGAAGTGTTCCAATCGCCCTACCGGGGAGTAAAGAAGAAATTCTCCGCGAACGAGAGGGCTGGTCTGCAAATATTTGTAGAAAAATGAATCCAGGGGAAGGGAACGAACGAAGAATCCATGAACGTCACTCATTTCCTTGATCGAGCCGAGCATTTCGTCGAACGCTCGCTCATCATCCGGGAAATCCGGCGGCTCCGCGAATCGCACGCACTCAATCGGCAGGTTCAGTATTTTTATTTCGCCCAGATAGGCCCCCAGAGGACGATTCTGCCGCAGGAAAAAACCGTGGCCACGCACGGTGTTTTCCTCCCGAACGAAGTAAGCGCCCAGCAAATCGCGCTGCCGCGGATGCCGCACCACGAACCATTCGAGCTTGTCCACGATTTCTTGTTGACCGCAAAGCTCGGGATTCGCTTTCCAGACGGAAAGCAACCCCTCCAGATCGCGTCCCAAGACAGTCTCAAGCTTCAGAGTGGTTTTCTCCTGTGGCGCTTCTTGTGCTCGCGGTATCGGAATTCCCTTGATGAATTGTTCCACAATTTCGCCGCTGGGCAAGCCTTACTCTCGCAGAGGTTCCGTGTGGCGAGCGCGCCCGGGCGCAATTCGTTCCGGCCCCGAAACCTCTCGCACGCCTGGCACCAAGTGAAATGGATGGGCGGGATTGGCCAAATTTCTTCTCAGTCTAACCGCCGTGCTGGCAGCGGGATCGTTTGGAATACGTAACTCATTGTAGGTCAATGAGTTAGCCAGCTCTGATTAGTGGCTCCGGGAGCCCGGTTTGGAAGCATGGATGCACCCTACGCCGCTGGGTTAGACTCTCTCTATGTTTCTCGCCTCCATCCTCGCGACCAGCTCGAAAACAGTCCGCGGCATCGGCCGCAAGCTCGAGCGCTCCCTCAAGCGCCGCGGCGTGGCCGGGACGCTGAAATTTTTCGCTCTCAATATTCCCTCCATCGTCAGGGATCTGGCCCCCTCTCGCAGGCAAGCCAAGAGCGCGCAAAGCGAATACGACCGGAAATTTAACGTGAATACCAGCGGCGAGATTCACTTGAGCGACCTCGACATCGCCAGTCCGAATTCGGCCTTCGGCAATAGCTACGAACCAAGCCCGCCCAAAATCATCAACGAAATGATCGCCGCCCTGGATATCCGCTATCAGGATTTCACCTTCATCGACATCGGTTCGGGAAAGGGATTGGTGCTGCTGATCGCTTCCACCTATCCCTTCCGTAAAATTATCGGCGTGGAATTCTCGCCGGAATTGAACCGCGTGGCGAAGGAAAATATCCGCAACTATCAGAACTCCGAGCAACAGTGCAACGATATACAGCTAGTATTAAGAGATGTCACCGAATACGTTTGGCCCAGCGACCCGCTGGTCTTGTACATGTTTAATCCATTTAATGAGAAAATCGTGCAGACCCTTGTCACTCGAATTAGGGAATCTCTCGAGGCTCATCCCCGGCCTTTGTTCATTCTGTACAAGAATCCCGTCGCCAACCGGGTCTTTGAAGAAGGCAATTTTCTGAAGACGGTCAGGTTTTCGAAGGCCTATGCCATCTACAAGTTCAAAGGATCTGGCGTCTAGCGCCGCGGTTTTGTCACCTGCAGCTCCCGCGCCCGGCCCTTCGCCTTGGCGCGTGCTGCATGTGCTGGACCATTCGCATCCACTCTTGAGTGGATACAGTGTGCGGAGCCACAGCCTGATAACGGCTCAGAAGCACATCGGATTGTTTCCTCAGGTAGTGACCGGCCCGCTGCACAATATGGACGATTCCGCGGCCGCCGAAGCTGTGATCGATGGCATCGCCTATCGGCGTACGTCCCTCGAGCCCGGATTCGACCAGCGCGTGATCGAGAGCCGCGTCCCCGGTCTCCGTGAAATGAGCGTGGTGCGTCTTCTGCGCCATCGCATTCTGAACATACTCGATCGCGAACAATTCGATGTAGTTCACGCCCACTCTCCGGCATTGTGTGGCCTGGCCGCACTCCAAGCAGCGCGCGCGCGCAACCTGCCGTTCATCTACGAAATTCGCGCGTTCTGGGAAGACGCCGCGGTGGACCAGCGCAAGACCAAAGTCTGGTCTCCGCGCTACCACATCAGCCGCCAACTGGAAGGATACGTCGCGCGTCACGCCGATGCCGTCGTCGGCATCGCCCGCCACATACTTCAAGACCTGCGCGAACGCGGCATCGATTCCGAAAAATTGTTTCACGTGCCCAACGGCGTAAACGCGGAACGCTTCACCGCGCTCCCCCGCGATTCCGAGCTCGCCGCCAAGCTCGGACTGAGCGGCGAACCCGTGCTCGGATTCATCGGCTCACTCTATCGTTACGAGGGCATCGCCTGGATGCTCCGCGCCGCCGCCAAGCTGCGAACCGAAGGAACCCGCTTCCAGGTCCTCATCGTAGGCCATGGCGAAGACATGCCGGAAATCGAGTCCGCCATCCGCGAATCGGGCATGCAAAATTATTTCAAGGCGGTCGGCCAGGTTCCTCACGATCAGGTTCAGCGCTATTACTCGTTGATGGATGTGATGGTCTATCCCCGCCGCAGCGTCCGCCTCACCGAGCTCACCACGCCGCTCAAGCCGCTCGAAGCCATGGCCCAGGGCAAAGCCGTCCTGGCATCCGACGTGGGGGGCATTCGAGAGCTCGTCGAACCCGAAATACCCTGCGTGCTGTTCAAGCCTGACGATGCCGAAGACTTCTGCCGCCAGGCGAAGCAGTTGATCACCGACGAGCGCGCCCGCCAGGAACTGGGCGAAAGAGGCCGCCAGATGATCCTGCGCGAAAAAGATTGGGACATCCTCGCGCAGCGCTATCGGGCCGTTTACGCCGCGGCGCAAAGCCGCCACCGAAACTCCAAGTAGCGCCCTCGCAATGGATTACTCGCCTAATTCCCCCTGTTTCGCGCGAATCTAGTCCGCCGCCCTGACCCTCAGGACAGGCTTTAGATACGAGCCGCACACCTGAACTCTTTTGCCCGCCTGACCAGCAGCGTTCCTTCGCCTATGCGCGTACCTTATTCATATACAAGCAACGGAGGTCTGGACACGGGATGAGCCTGCAAAATCGCGCCAAGGCATGCTTGATTACTTCGAACCGCTTCGAGCTGCCGCCCCAATCACAGCGCGCTCCGGTTCCCCGTTTTTCATTGTTTCAGTCTGAAACTGAGACCTCGGCCTCTCCCGGCGTTGTGCGTTTCGACACCATCTCAATTTCACGGCCTCGGTCTATTGTAGTTGTCCCATTTGCAGTTATACGCTCGGAAACGACGTCACATCCATGCGCGCCTCAAGAGTCCGCGCGCCAGCATGCAATCCACCAGAATTTCATTCGCTTTCTAGGATGATCGCCGACATGGTTCAAAGATTTCTCGGAATTGTGGATACGCTCTTCGCCAGGAAATCGCGCATCCCTTTCGCCACCCGCCGCGGCCTCCGAGCTATCATCCATCCGCTTAATTTTTCACGGAAGAGCGCCATTCTGCTCGCGCTCATTCTGGTGCTGCCGGTTTTGATTCACGCGCAAAGCCTCAACGTTCCCATCGTGGTCCAGCCCGCGGAATGGCCGGCCATGCCAACCGTAGGGCCAACCGGCACGCGCACCAATGCTCCGGTCACTTTCGGCGTGGGCATCCCCGACAGCGCCGGCATCGATTGCCCCGGCACGCAAGACAAACCCCAAAACGAGGGCGCGCCCACAAAGCTCGAGCTCACGAACGGCTCAGTTCAGTTGAATTCGCAATTTCGCTGCATGGCCAGGTGGCCTTCGGGAAACGCCCAATGGGTGCTTGTTGATGCTCAGCTTCCGTCCTTCACCGAAGGCACCCCCGGTTACGACACTTCCATCACGCTCGTTCAGGTCGCGTCCGGCGGAGGAAATTTTCCCGCCGCAAATATGGCCCAGCAGTGCACCGCTCCGGGCGCTCCCGATCCGAATTGCCCGGATTCCAATCACATCGCTGTCGAGACCGGCGCCGCCACTTTCTTGATCAAGGAAAACAACTACAACCTTTTCGATGATGTGGACCTCGGCTCAACGCACATCGTTTGGGGCTCGAATCACGGCCCGTATGACGGCCTCGTGCTCCTCGGACCTTCCGCCGCCATGTTCGCAGCGAAATCCGCGGATTCAGTTTCTTGTTCCCCCGGGCCGCTCCCCACGAATTACCACGGCGCCTCGGTCTGTTCCAATCCCTACGCTTCGAGCTTGGACAACACTTCGACTTGCACCATTGAAGAAAACGGTCCGCTTCGCTCGGTGGTCATGTGCCAGGGCAATCTCGTTGACTCCACCGGCGACATTTACATGCACTGGCGCACTCGCACGCATTTCTGGGCCAACCGCACCGACGCCAAAGTCACTGTCGGCATGCGCAACGCGGACGTTCCTGCGGTTTGCTGCACCACCCCCAACGTGACCAACGCTTACAAGGAATTCACTCAGTTTGAAGCTCGCCTTACCGACAATCTTGGTTCGCCCTCTTCCCGCAATTTTGATTTCGCCAACGATACCTCGGAATCCACCACCGGAACGCTGAGTGCCGCGAACGGAACCGACAGCGTCTTTCTCTATCAGGCTTATTCGCAGAATGGCGAATGGCCGCATTGGACCAATGCCTTCAACTGCACCACGGAAGGTGACGCCTGCGTGGTCTCGCCCATTCCTCGCACCGGAACCCCGGGAGAGTGGGTCTACGCCGCGAACGGCTATCAAATCAACCGCAACAGTGTGACCCTTAAAAACGGCGGAAACGCGCAATTCCCCATCGGCTGGGCGGACTTGGACGATGGCACGAACGGCATCGAAACCGGCGTCTATCAATTTTCCATGTATTGGCCTAAATCCCTCGAATTTCAGCCGGGCGTCGCCAACCACAACGAAATTCGCGTCGGCATTTGGCCGAACCAAAAAGAGTTTGCGGGCGCCAGCTCGGCCGTCTCTTACGCCATGGGCTGGCCGGAGTACTCCGTCCACGACACCTACTGGAATTTCCACACCGGCACGCAGACGCCCGCCGTGGCCCAGAACAATTTTTTGTACTTCCAGCACTATCTCCTGGCTCGTCCCACGAGCGGGACTTATTACGACACGGTAAAAGACGCCACCTCGGGATTCAGTCCGCTCTTTTACGATATCCCCGATCCCAAGGCCGAAGATGGTTATTACATCGGACTCGGTCTTTGTTCCACCGCTCCCGGGCAGTGCGTTGGCGATATCGGTTCTCCGAATTCTCCTTGGAATTCCGCGTCCGGTCCCGAATACACCGGCATGAAGATCTTTCGATATTGGGGCTGGTCCTACGCCGGCGGAATTGATGGAACCCAGTTCGAGCAACGCAACAGTTTCCTTCGCAACTGGCTGCAGCGCGGAGGTACCAGCACGGTCGGGAGCGTCCCTGGCCGTTATATTTGGGCCTCCCACTGGTATCGCATGATTACCGAGAAATCTCTGCCGCGCTCGGATACGCCGAATACTTCCGGTGCCGGAGCAGGATTCCGTGCCCTCTGCACCACGCAGACTGTCTGCAATAACTTGAACTTCGATGCCTGGGGCGACCCCCGGAACAATACTCTGCCCCCCGTCTGGAACGGCGGAATGCGGAATTGGGGTGATGATCCGAACGCCATGGACCACTCCACTTACTGGGGAGTTTTCACTTACTATTTTCTTTCCGGCGATGAATGGGTCAAGGAACAGCTCCTGCAGGGCTTCAAGGACCGCTACCAGAATCCCTTTGTTTCTTATAACAATTTGCAGGCGAACGCCGGGCTCAATAGCGCCCCGGGACACGGCCACATCAACGCAATTCGAGCCACCGGACATTGGTTTTCCGGCGCAGCGCGGCTCATGCAATTCCTCCGTTCCGTCGGAGACCCGGACGCCGATACCACCACAACAGTACTCACTTCTCCCGGTCTATCGCCCGCCAATGCCACCGTTTTGCAGGGCGTCGAGCAGAATATCGCCGCGCAGATTGCTCTGCCTTACATCTCCTCGGGCTACCCCAAGGGATGGTCGGAGACCACCGAATCTAACTGCGCCTTCGTCGGCACTCCCACCCAGATTTGTTCCCAGGGCGTTAGTCCGGTCAGGGGATTCGTCCGTTCAGGGGGCGGTGGAGAAGACTGCGGCGCGTTCGGCGGCAAACTTCCTTGCGACGACTTCTACCACCGAGCCGATGACACTTTTCAAGTCGCCGTGTGGGCCGAGGGAGTCTATGACATCTGGTTCGCCATGCGCGACCTTCTCAGCAAGGATTGGCATTTGCAAATTAACGGCGTCAACGACGGCGCCATGGGTCCCTTCAACGTCACCATTTCCGAGAAGAATCTCACCGACATGCTTTACGGTTCCTATCAGCAGTTAAGCGAAGAGAACTGCGTCAACACTGGAGCCTATGCTTCGAGCGGATGCGTGTACACGCAGTTCAGCGATTACCTTGACGCGGCCCCGGGCTGCACCTCCAGCGGCGATTGCCTGCATACATGCGTCACCGGTTGTACCGGCCTCACGGAGTGGTTTGGTCTCGCGGCGCCCGCGGCCACCACCAATTCCATCCTTGATCTCACCGGCAAGCCCTGGCAATTCATGTTCGAATCGCAATTGGAACACTCCGGAATAATTAATATGGAGCTTGGTTCGCACATGATGCAGTTCGGCGTGAATTACATTCTGGCCGACGGTTCGACCAGCTCCAATCACTATGAAGTCAATCCTGCGATTCCGGTCCTTATGCAACTACCCATCACCGTGACTCCCAATCCTTGCGTCGGTCCCTCCAGCGGAACGGGAACCTGCACCATTTCCTGGACCGCCCCCGCGGGCCTCGCCACGGTCAACGGCGTGCAATATCGCTTGAAATATCTTCCCTGCCAGACCGGAGTACTTACAATCTACGGCAACGATTGCCCCACCGGCGGCAAGACCATTGTCCCGGCTTTGAAATTCCATTCCGACATCACCACCGCAGGCTTTCCCGCACCTGACGGTACCGGCTCCTGGGAAATTGATCCTTCGCTGAATTGGAACTGGGCCTTCACCACCAATATCCCAGACTGCCTGGCGAGCCAGAGCGCTCCGAACTGCAACCCGACTGTGCCGTCCGGCACGTCGTACACCTTCAACACGCAGCCCAACACCACCTACACGTTTTCGCTCTCGGCCTACGCTACCGGAGCCATCGGCTCCAATCCGCCGACCGTCGCCATCACTTCGCCCGTCGCCGGTGTGAAGGTGAATGGAACGGCGGTAACCGTCTTGGCCAGCGCCTCGAGCGATGTAGGCATCGCGGGCGTGCAATTCGAATTGGATGGCGCCAATCTCGGCACCGAAGTCACCACTTCACCCTACTTCGTTACCTGGGACACCACCAAGACCAGCAATGGATTCCATACTCTGACCGCCGTCGCCGTTGACACCGCGGGCAATCAAGCCACCTCCACCGGCATCACCGTGACCGTCAACAATGCCAGCGGTTCCGGGCCGACCGTCTCCATCATCGCGCCCGCAGCCGGTGCAACAGTTTCCGGCAGCAGCGTCACGGTTTCGGCGAATGCTTCGAGCAGCCTCGGCGTTGCCGGAGTTCAATTCCAACTGGACGGCGCCAACCTCGGCGCGGAAGTTACCACCGCGCCCTATTCCGTGCTTTGGAACACCACCAATAGCGCCAACGGTTCGCATTCCCTTACCGCCATTGCTTATGACACGGCAGGGAATCACACCACTTCGAATCAAATCAAAGTTACGGTCTCGAATGGAGCCACTGCTCCGGTTGTCACCATCACCGCTCCCGCCGCGGGCTCCACTGTGGCAAACACCGTCACCGTCTCTGCCACTGCCACCAGCAGTCTCGGCATCGCCAGCGTTCAGTTCAAACTGAACAGCGGCAACCTGGGCGCCAAAGTCGTCAGCGCTCCCTACTCCGTGGCCTGGAATACAACCACGGTGGCTAATGGGAGTTACACTCTTAGTGCCTCAGCTGTTGATAAAGGCGGAAATGTGGGAACCTCCGCCGTGATAACTGTCACCGTTTCCAATACTCACCCCGCTCCGTCCGTCTCCATCACTGCTCCAGCCGCCGGTGCGTCTTTGACCAACACCGTCACCGTTTCTGCAACCGCCTCGAGCTCCTTCGGCATTAAGAGCGTTCAGTTCCTGTTGAACGGCGCAAACCTGGGCGCGAAACTCGCCGCCGCTCCCTATTCCACTTCATGGGACACGACGAAAGTCGGCAACGGCAGCTACTCGCTCACCGCCGTGGCCGTTGACGCCACCGGAGTCTCCGGCACTTCCAGTGCAGTCGTCGTGACCGTCGCAAACGTGACCAACACAGGGCCCCCCACTGTCTCCATTAATTCTCCGGCTTCGGGCGCTACGGTGTCGGGCACAGTCAACGTCTCCGCCATCGCTTCGGACGCCTCCAGCGTGCCCAGCGTTCAATTCACTGTGGACCACGTCAACCTCGGGTCCGCCATACTCGCCGCTCCCTACACGGTTTCTTGGAACACCACGCTCGTCACCAACGGCTCGCACACTTTGCAAGCCACCGCGCGCAATGCCGCCGGGAAGACCGCGTCAGCCGTTCTGCTCGTGCAGGTAAACAATGCGCCCCCGACTCCACCGGTTGGAGCGCAGAGCTCCACCGCAATCGACGCCCTTACGCAATTCAGCGTGCAAATGGATGACTTGTCTTCCGCCGTGGCGGTCTGTTCGGGATGCCAATTCCTGACCTCCGCTGATTTGGCGCCCGGCCAGTCCACAGTTGTGATCTTGCGCACCGGCACCGCCGCGCCGACTGCCGATCGCGTGATTCTCCATCAGGGCGCTCTGCAAGGCACGATAATGAGCGTGAGCAGCAATCAATTTACTCTGCAACCGCTCGGTAATCCCGCGCCTGCCAGCGTGTCGGTGATAATCACCACCGGCCTCACCGATCTCGAAGGCTTCTCCGGCTCGCCCGCGGTTGTGGCCACCGGCGAGACCGTTGCCGTTCGCGGATTGCTCTTCAAATCGGGGCCGCAGGGTGGGCCAACGCTGATTGCAAGGCAGGTCGAGCTGCTCCCCTCGGCTGCTCCAGCGAAGAAATAATTCCCGAGAGAACTTCGCTCTTGCCTTACTGCGAATCCGCGGTTTTGCGCGTCAGGTAGGGATAGAACGGGGCCAAACCCAGGGGCATTTTTTCCGACAGCGAAGCCAGCTGCACCGGCTTGTTCTTCAGCAATTCGATGCGATCGTTCCACGGTTCCAGTTTTATTCGGGAGCCCAGCGGCAACGCCGGAATCTGCTCCAAATTTGCAGGCTCCAGCGCCGGCGCCATTTTCGCCAGTTCACAATTCAGAAATGCGGGGCTGCGCAGGTGCGGGCTGATCAACACGGTCAACGACTTCGAATAGGCATCGAGCTGCCGGATAAATAGTCCCGCGCTCGGAAGCTTATCTTTGTACGGAGAGTTCTGCATCCATTCCAGCGCCTTCGCGCTGGCCGCCGCCTCGTCGTCCTCGCTCATATAAAACGAAAATATCCGCAAGCTCTCTTCGTCCGGGAAAAGCATCTGATCGGCGAAGGCCCAGGTCGGCACCGCCGACCGTCCCAGCTGGATATGCGCCATCTCGTGCGCCAGCATCGCGGCCAGGCTTGCTTCGTCCGGCAGCACGTCCAGCAACCCGCGGCTCACCAGAATCGTGTGGCCGATGGAGGAAGCCACCAGCGTGGTAGTCACCAGCACGCGGCAATGCACCTCGGGCTGCATCACCAGCTTGTTGCTGGCCTCGATGTTGTTGACCACCGTATCCAGCGCCTTATCCACCTCGCTCGCCGTTGCGATCAGCCGCGCTCGTTCCAGTTTTTCGATCACTCGCTGTTCGCCTTGCTCTTCAAAATTGCGTTGCTGCTCCAGCGGCGAACTATCCGGGGCCTCCGTGGTCGCTTCCGTCGCGTTCGGCGATTCCACCTTCACTTCGGTGAACTCCTGCTGCATCACTTCCTTCTGCGGCTTGTAGCCCCACAACCGTGTTTGCGATCTCTCGTGCACGTGCCCAATGGTCAGGTGCGAGAGGTCCGTTTCGCCGTTGTAAATGTAGGCAGGCAGCCACAGTCCCGGCCCGGCATTTTCCCTCCAGCTATCGAAGTGGAGATAAAACCCGAACTGCCGCTCCTCCGGCTCGAACACCCCCGAAAACCGCACGATCGTGTAATCCTGGTCTTCCACCCACAAGCGCCCCTTGAACCGGCCGTTTCCCGAGTTTTTTGCCGGGGTCACATCGAAAACCAGGCAGCGCACGTCCCCCAGGAACTCCCGCCGGACATACTCGAAAATGTAGTGCCGGCGATCGAACCCCCGCGGATCCACGAATATCATCTCCAGGAACCCTTCTGGAACGTAGGTGGGGGACAGAGTGTCCGTCAGTAACTCCAATGGATTCTTAATCTTAGCAGCCCCCTCGCGCTCCTTCTCCATCGACCTTAGCACCACCCCTTTGCTCAGGTCCGCGATGCCCACGAAATAGTGGTCTTTTACCGGCACGGGCCCCAGGTTCTTGTCCACGCGGACATCCTGGATGTAGGTCTCGATAATCGGCTTGTATTTGCGGACGATTGACACTTCCTGGTGTTCCCGCGCGGTGATGCGGTCCACCAGCTTGTCGATGGGGGCCTTCTCTTTCGACGGGGTGTCCGGCTGCGGCTTCTGAGCCTTTGCCGGTGTGGCGACCCACAGGAAGATCGCGATAAGCCAGGTAACTTTACGCATCCAGAACACTAAAGCTCCCAATGAGCGGTATATCGGCCTTGGAACCGCATAGCGGGGTTCGCTTGGCCGCCGGCCGAAACGCGGCAAAACCGTCAAATTATCTCGCCACACGAATTATAGCGCATTCTGCCCGGATTCTTTCCCTGCGCTCCTCGGACAGGCTCGCCGAATTCGCTCGTTCATGCCTTCCCGAAGTGGGATTGGCCCGCATCGGCTCAGCGCAGTTCTACCCGCCGAACGCCTATATCCACCCGCAGTCAACCTGCCCCTTGGTACAGGTAAGCGAATCACACCCAGGCCTGTTCTGATTCTGTCTCCCTGACCAGCAGTGTTCGCAATTACTAGCCTGTAGCCTAATCGTGTAAGCAAGCTAAGGAGCAGACGTGACAAAGCAAAGAATTCCCTGCAAGACAGTTTCGGCGGCACTGCTGGCGGCGCTAGGTCTCCTGGGTCTGAGTGGCTGTGCCGGAATCACCAAGGCGACTTCCACCACCACGCCTGCCGCATCCAGCGGCAGCGTCGCCGCGTTTTTGACCGATGCGCCCGCTGACGGCGTCGCGGCCTTCAGCATCCAATTGACCGGCGCTACGCTTGTCGGCACCAATGGCGTATCCACCAGCATCTCCACCGGCGTGCAGCAAATTGAAATTCGCCACCTGGTTCTCGCCTCCACCGTCGCATTACAAAACGGAGGAGCGCCCAGCGGCAACTACACCGCGCTGAATCTCAGTTTCGCCAATCCGCAGATGACCCTCGTGGACGCCTCCGGAAATGTCACGCTGCTGAACGCCACCACAACTCCGTCCGTTAAATTAGCCAGCGTCACCGTCAACGCGCCCATCAGCATGTCTCTCGCCGCGAATGGCGCGGCCGGCCTGGTCATGGATTTCGACTTGCGCCAATCTATCTCCACAGATGGCAACGGCAACTACGTGGTCACCCCGGTGGTCAACGTCAGCAACGTCACCGATTCCCCCACGGAACCAAATCTCCAAAACGCCGAAGGCACGGTCGTCTCCGTCCCGTCTTCCAACTCCGTCAATCTTCTTCTGATTGACACCGGACAAGTCGTCCGCCTTACCACCAACCCGAGCACGCTTTTCTCCGCCGATGCTGGCGCATCCGCAAACGTAACTTCCGGCCAGTATATCGACGTGGATGCTTCGTTCCAGACCGACGGCAGCTTTCTCGCCAGCCGCGTCAACACCGTTTCATCCAATCCGGCGTTGTGCTTCGGCGGCGTCGTCACCGGCGTGACCACCGACGGTTTGGGCAACACAACGCTTGGACTCGTCGTTCAGGAATAGATTCGCCGATAGAAAATCCCACTAGCGCTTCACCCCTTCCCCTCCTGTGCTTCCCGGAAATCCCTCACCCGCGTGATAGAATTCACTTCTCGAGCGCTCTCGCTCGATTTTTCGCGTGCCCTCTTCGCCATCCATCGGCCAACAAGAAAGCCGCAGCTCCCGAAGTTCTTTTCTCGATGTTCCTTGGAATTTTCTGTCCCTCCGCGATTCGCCTTCGCCCTCGGACTTGATTTTCGTTCTCGCCGGACTCCCGGAACGCAAAACCTTTGCCCTCGAGCTCTTTCAGCAGGGAATCGCGCCGCGCCTCATCCTGAGCGTGGGGCGTTTCGAAGTCCGCCAGATGGATCGCTTCGGTTTCCGCGATTTGAACCTGCGCGAAAAGGTCGCCGGCATGGTTCCCCGCGAGCGCCATTTTTTCATTGAGCTCTCCGGCACTTCGCGCGCCATCGTGCTCGCCGGCATTCCGCAAATCGGAACTTTCGCCGAGCTCTCTGCGCTGGCCACCTGCCTTGCGGCGCAGCAGGCCCATTCGCTCCTCATCATCAGCACAAGTATTCACTTGCGCCGAGTCCGCTGGTGCTGCCGCCGCATCCCGGGTCTGTGCGAAAAAAAGATCTTCTACGTCCCGGTTCCCGAAGAATTGAGTTCCTTCCGCCGCTCCCGCTGGTCGCGCCGCTTCGATCACTGGTCCTACCTCGCCGCCGAATACACCAAGCTCCTAGCCTACCCCGTCCTCTTCCGCCGAAATTAATTCTTGCCTTCGTAGCGGCGGCCTTTAGGCCGGCGTGTTTGGTTCCCTCGCAATTTCAACTTGTGTTCCTCGATTGACCACGCATAGAGTGAGCACGCTGCCCTCTTAAGGAGCGAGATATGCGCGCATTCGCCGTCCGGAATTTCGGCCAACCTCCGGCAATCCTCGACCTGCCCATCCCCGCCGTGGACTCCGCATTCCTCATCCGCGTGAATTGCGCCGGCGTCAATCCCATCGATTACAAACTCGTCGATCGTCTCACCGCCGCTTCCATCTATCCTTTCATCGTGGGCATCGACTTCGCCGGTGTCGTCGAGCGCGTCCCCGCCGGAGAACACGGTTTCCACCCCGGCGACCGCATCTTCGGCATGGCCCGGACGCACGGCGCATACGCCGAGCACACCGCGGTCGCGCCGGGAGTGAAGCCCGAACCCTTCGCGCGTATCCCCCCAGGCGTAACCGACGAGCAAGCCGCCGCGCTCCCCATCCCGGCAATCACTGCGCTCGGATCGCTCGAGCTGCTGGGCCTCGCCGCCGGGCAGCATATCGTCGTCATGGGCGCGACCGGCGGCGTCGGTGGCTACGCCGTGCAGATGGCGCGCGCGCGCGGAGCCCACGTCATCGCCACCGTTCGCGGCGACGCCGACGAAGCGCGCCGCCTCGGTGCCGAAGAAGTTTACGACACGAAATCCGCTAACGTGATCGCAGCGCTGCGCGCCTCTCACCCGCAGGGCCTCGACGCAGTTCTCGATCTCGTAAATGGCAAGGACGCCATCCTGCGCGACGCGGATATTCTCAAGCCCGGCGGCAGCCTCGTCTCAACCATCTTCGCGTCAGACGCGGCGTGGTTCGCCCAGCGCAAAATCAAGGCGTACAACATTGCCTCGAATGCCGCCGAATCCACGCCGACCATGACTGCCAACCCTGTGTCCTCACCGGAAGGGCTCGATCGCATCGCGCGCATGCTCGCCGACGGCACAATCACCGCTCGCATCACCGCCACGGTCACGCTCGACGGCGCAGCCCAAATCCTCGATCGGCTGCGCACCGGCGGCCTCCGCGGCAAAGCCGTCATCCGCCTCTAGCGCAAAGCTCGG
>Ga0302324_100016266_pt1 | contig 14826 bp, 7 predicted proteins | sample Palsa_T0_1_FD_201949 | JGI IMG/M metagenome (GOLD analysis project Ga0302324, IMG submission 201949) | Peat permafrost microbial communities from Stordalen Mire near Abisko, Sweden - Palsa_T0_1 | ecosystem: Environmental > Terrestrial > Soil > Palsa > Peat permafrost | place: Sweden: Abisko...
CGACCCTCTCTCATACCAGGCGTTGCCCGGTTCCGGCCCACGAAGTTTCGCCTTTCATCCCAGCGGACGGTGGGCCTACTCCCTCAACGAGATTGCCAGCACACTCGACGTCTTGGCATGGGATGGGGAGAGCGGGACTCTGAGCAGAATCCAGAACATCTCGACCCTCCCCCCAGGGTTCCAGGGGTCGAATACGGCGGCGACGGTCGCGGTCGATTCCGCTGGCCGGTTTGTCTATGCCTCCAATCGTGGGGATAACAGCATCGCGGTTTTCTCCATCGACGATCGGGCGGGAACACTCAAAGTGGTCCAGCATGTGGACTGTGGAGGCAAGAGCCCGCGACATTTTGCCCTTGATCCCGGCAATCAGTGGCTGCTGGTGGCCAACCAGGACTCCTCGAATATCGTCGTCTTTGCTCGCAATGGACGATCAGGACTTCTGACCCCAACCGGCAATCAATACTCGGTCAGCCTCCCCGTTTGCCTTGTCTTCCGCTAAAGAGAAGTACTATTCCTGGACCTTTTGCCGTGGTTTCTTCGCGTTATCCCAGTAGAAGCTGAGTTTTGCAGGAGGAAATACATGGCAACCAATAACCCTACGACTCAACCTTTGCCTCTTCTGGTACCGGAGCAGGAATAAACACCGTGCGGCGTATCACGTGAGTAGAATGCCTCGTGGAGCCGCTTTTCGTCCCAAACTGGGAATCCGCTCGAAGGACATAAGAAAGACCATGCGACCCAATTCCTTTTCATGCCGGAATTACGTATTTTCGCCGGTGCTGCTGCTGTTGGTATGCCTTGGCGCAGTCGACACCATGTTTGCCCAGCAGGCGGCGCGCCTGACCCAGCCGATAGATGACCACGCCCGGGTCACCCTGCCCGGTACAGTCCACCCGCTGGCCAATGCCCGCAACGACCGCGGCCCCGCCTCGCCGGATATGCCACTGGAACGATTACAGATTATCTTGAAGCGCAGCCCGCAACAAGAGGCGAGCCTGCAGCAACTGCTGCGTGACATGCACACGCCAGGCAGCGCGAATTTTCACAAATGGCTGACCCCCGACCAGTTCGGACAGCAGTTCGGACCCAGCGACCAGGATGTGCAGACCATCGAGGACTGGCTCCAGACCGAGGGCTTCCAGATATCGAAGGTAAATGCGGGCAAGCAGACGCTGGAGTTTGCCGGCACGGTGGGCGCTTTGCAGCAGGCATTTCATACCTCTATTCACAAATACGAGGTCAATGGCCAGCAGCATTACGCCAATGCGGTTGACCCCCAAATCCCTGTCGCGCTGGCGCCGGTGCTAGGCGGCTTTGTTTCGCTGAATAATTTTCCTCTGCGCCACTACAGTCACTTTCTGGGAAGCGCGCAATACGATCCCAAGACGCATCGGGCAATTCCGGAGTGGACCCTTCCCGGGGGCGTCCTGGGCCATACCTACGCCGTTGCTCCAGAAGACCTTTATACGCAGTACGACATAACCCCGCTTTACAGCGCCGCGAAGCCGCTCAATGGCACCGGCCAGACCATCGCGATCATCAACGAAGCGAATATCAACGTAAACGTCGTCAACAACTTTCGTACCCTCTTCGGGCTGCCGGCTTCGTCCCCCCAGGTGATCATCGACGGCAACGATCCGGGGATCGATGGCAACAATAACCCGGATGGACCCAACGGCGCCTCCATCGAGGCTTACCTGGACGTGGAGTGGTCTGGGGCAGTGGCTCCCGGCGCCACCATCGACCTGGTGATCGCTGGGGATACCAGCTTGGACCAGGGTTTGATTCTGGCTGCGGAGCGCGCTGTGTATTCGAACATCGCGCCGGTGATGAGCATCAGCTTTGGCCAATGCGAAGCCTCGCTGGGCGGCGAAAATGCCTTGTGGATTGCACTGTGGGAACAGGCGGCGGCTCAGGGAATCACCGTCATGGTTTCAACCGGTGACGCCGGGTCGTCGGATTGCGACGATCCCGACACAGAAACAGTGGCGACACTAGGGCTGGCAGTGAACGGGCTTGCCTCGACCCCATTCAACGTGGCGGTCGGCGGTACCGATTTCCACTACGCCAACGCTGCTGCGCTCGATACCTATTGGAACAGCACCAATGACAGCAACAACGGCTCGCTGAAGAGCTATATCCCAGAGCAGGCTTGGAATGACAGCCAGTACGGGTCGAACCTCTTGGTGGCGGTCGACGGCTCCATCTCCGGCGGCGGAGGAGGACCCAGCACCTGTGGCAATCCAACATTGAACTCGACCAATACCACGGTGACGGCTTGCGCGCCCACGCCGAAACCTTCGTGGCAGGTGGCCACCGGGGTGCCCACGGACAGCGCCCGCGACTTGCCGGATATTGCGCTCTTTGCCGCTGACGGGATCAACGCCAGCTACTACGCCCTCTGCGCGGCGGATGGCGACTGCCAAAGCACCACCAGTCCCCAGATCAGCGGGGTTGGCGGGACTTCGGCCGCTGCCCCCGTCTTTGCCGGTATCATGGCGATCATAAACCAGGCCTATGGGCCCCAGGGACAGGCGGACTATGAGCTGTATCCCCTGGTAGCGAAAGAGCCCAGCGCATTCCATAACGTCACGCTCGGCACCAACCAGATGCCTTGCCAGGCGGGCTCGCCCAATTGCACCAACGGGGAGCTGACCGGCTACGCCGCGGGTTCAGGCTACAATCTGGCTACCGGCCTGGGCTCGATCGACGCCAATGTCCTGGTCACCAACTGGAACAGCCGGAGCAATGGAACCGCCAGCACCACCACTCTGACTCCCTCTTCTACCTCGTTTGCTCACGGTACGGCGGTCACCCTAAAGACAGACGTCACCGGCAGCGGCGGCACGCCGACCGGCGATGTGACGGTCATGACGGACAGTTCGCTCCCCTACCAACAGGGGCAAGTCTTTCTTACCCTCGCCAGCGGTGCGGCTTCCGGGAGTATCACCTATTTGCCGGGCGGCAGCTATAACATTTGGGGTAGCTACTCCGGGGATGGAACGTTCGCCCCGAGCACGTCCACCAAGACGGCGATCACGGTGACCCCGGAGGCCAGTACTCTTGAGTTCCAGGTGGTTGATAACTCTAACGGGCAGCTAAGCAGTTTGAGCGGGCAACAGGTGCCTTACGGCACGACTGCCTTTATTGACGGATTTCCGGTCCCAACCACCGGCTACAATTGTTCCTCCAATTGCAACCCCTACTCGGCTGCTACTGGTACGGTGACATTTACCGACAACGGCAATGCACTGAACACGGTGGTGCTGAATTCGTTTGGCTATGCGGAGTTCGGAACCGGTACCCTCGCCGTCGGCAACCATTCGATCGCTGCTTCTTACTCTGGGGACGCCAGCTACAACAAATCGTCGAGCACACCGGCGACTGTGGCATTCACGGTTACCAAAGGATCGACCTCGGTGGCGGTGAGCTCAGCTCTAACAACCATTGCCCAGGGACAGACAACTACGCTTTCCGCCCTGGTGGAAACGGCCGGGGGGGGCGTCGCTCCGACTGGCTCGGTGACTTTCATGGCAGGGTCAACGACGCTCGGATCGGGGACCCTGAGCCCGTTCGACAAGAGCTACGCGGTGGCCACGTATACCGTGACCAGCGCCCAGAGTACAGCGTTGCCGGTGGGTGCGGTGGCTTTGAACGGAACATACGGTGGCGATAGCAACTACAGTAGCGGCACCACTGCGTCGCCTGGGGCTTCACTCACGGTAACTGGACCCAGCACGTTGCTGGCCTCGACCACGACGGCCACGGCAAGCAGTGCCACAGCCTCGCCTTCGGCGCGCATCAACATCTCGATCACCGTGACTGGCAAGAGCGGGTCTGCTGCGCCCACGGGTACGGTCGATCTGCAGTCGGCGGGGTTTGACCTGACCCCGGGGGGCATTACGCTCACCGCTGCCACCTCCGGTGACACCTCGACGGCGACTTATTACTTTGACAACTCAAATGTGTCCCTCCCGCAGGGCAACAACACTGTGGTGATTACATATTCCGGGGACGCAGTCTACACGCCATCTCAGGCGAGCTTGTCACTATCCAACCCTCTCTCTGATTTTTCCTTGGTGGCGCAAACACCAGTGGTAACCGTCGCCGCGAGCGCGACCGGGACGGCGACGTTGAACCTGGGTTCGATCAATGGCTTCAACGCCTCGGTCGGCCTCGCGTGTACCGGGCCTACCAGCTTGACTTGCAGCCTGAATCCGACCTCGGTCACGGTTAATGGAAATACCACGGCGACGCTTACCATCGTCGCATCCACCTCCGCCAGCAGCTCGATCAGGGCTGCCGGTCTCTCTACTCGGCGCCTCGGTTGGTTCGCCGCCAGTGGTGGTGCCACCCTGGCTTGTGTTTTCCTATGGGGCATTCCGGCACGGCGGCGGAGATGGCGCGCCTTGCTGAGCATGGTCGTTCTCGCGGTTCTCACGGCCGGTATCGGGTGCGGCGGTGGTGGTGGCAGTTCGTCAACACCGACACCAACTCCGACCCCCACTCCGACTCCTACTCCTACTACCACTCCAACTCCGGCCGGCACTTACACGGTCGTGGTAACGGGCACGCAAGGTACGACGATCTCACACGCGATACAGGTTACGGTGATCGTGACGGGGGCCTCTTAGCGCGAGTAGCTGAATACAAGGGGGAAAGGTCATGCTTGCCGGTTAGCCTTTAGCGGGGTCGTACTGCAGCAGAAATCTGCCCACGGAGAAACCACGAGTGAGCGCGATGTGATGCGAGCGGTTTATATCCAGCCGTTCGAAGCCACTGCTGGGCCAGTTTTCGATCAGCGAACGCATGCGCGCCAGGTCAAGCATGCGGCTCGCCAGTGGAGAGCTCTGAAACCGCTCGACCTCCGCCGCCATCCGGCCGCGGACCGCCTTCATGTTCACGTACCAGTCCGCCGATTGACTGCCGCGCTTGGTTCGATGCAAGGTGCTTTGGGGCAATCGCCCCGCCATGGCACGCCGGACGAGGGAACGCGGCTGGCCTCCGCGGAGAAACTCTTCCAACGGCACGGTGAGGCAGAACTCGATGATGCTGCGGTCATAAGTCGGATCGCGAAAGTCGATCTGCCATCCGCCCTGGGACGCGATCGTGGTATCGGCTGCGTCCCCATATTCAAGCAGCGTGCGCAGCATGGTGCGGCCGTCGGGTGACTTTCGGTTCAGATCGCGAAAAGCAGTCCGCTCCAGATCGAGACGCTTAGCGATCTCGGGATGAAGAACGCTGTAGTCGAGCGAGAAGCCGCGCATGTGCGGATCGGTCATGCTGCGCAGCCAGAACGGCAGTGACGGCCACACTGCATTGCGAACGATGGAGCGAATCGAGCTCGTCCGTGTACGAGTGAGTTGCCGTGCCACTCGGCTCAGCGTGCCCCAGTGGCCGGAGCGGAACCATGTCGACAAGGCTTGCATACCGTCATAGCTGAGTGTCGAATTGCCGCTCCTCCCATTGAGCAGCACAGTAATTCCGCTTGCGCGCGCGCGGTCTAGAATGGCATTCGACCAGACCTCGTTACTGGGCCCGAAACATGGGTGGTCATAAAGATTGTTGTTGTGGTCCAGGATGTCAAGAAACGATGTCGCGCTTGAGTCCACCAGCACATGGCGCATGTTGGGGTAGAGTGCGGCCACCTCTGCGGCGGCTTCTCCTTCGTCGGCAAAGTGAGTCTCACTTGTGCGGGCTGCAAAGCCCGGCCGGGGAACGGCGGTAAAACAGGTGAGCTCACGACCTTCGGCTCCCAGCAAACCGGCTGCGGTGGCGGCGACCGCTCCGCTATCCAAACCGCCGCTCAGCTGTGCGCCAACACCGCCACGGGTGCGCAGCCGCACGCGCACCGCCCGGTCGAACCTCTCTCGGAAGCAGTCGACGTATTCCTCAGGCGTGCCCAGGCGAAGATCCTGCAGATGGCCGGTGCGCCAATGGCGCCACAACCTGGTCTTTTCGCGGTGTACGCTGAGCGAACAGCCGGATGGCAGGCGCTTTATGTGGCGAAAGATGGTTTGCTCGGAAGGCATGTTCGCCAGGGTGAGATAGCGTGCGACATAATCCTCGTCCACTTCCGCACCCACAGATGGCAAGCGGTGCAGACCCTTGGGCATCGATGCGAAGGCGAAGCAGTTCGCTGTGGAAGCATAAAAAAGAGGACGTTCTCCAGTGTGATCGCGGGTCAGGAAGAGATGCTGTTCCTGCTCGTTCCAGACAGCGAAACTGAAGGCGCCGGAGAGATGGTCGACGCACTGCTCGCGCCACTGCTGCCACGCGGCCAGCAGTATGTCGCTGTCGGCCATGACCATTGTCCTTCGACCGGAGAGGCCTAATTCGGCTGCAAGTTCTTCGCGATTATCCAGCCGCACGTCGGCCACCAACGAAGTGACGCCGGCGGCCGAAAGCGGCTGTCGGTCGAAGCCGTCCTCAGGAAGAAGACGGAGAAGACGCCGGCCCATGGCAAGCGACGGTCCCGTGAACTGCGCACAATCATCCATGCCATACACGCTGAGCGCCTGGAGCATGTCGCGGCAAGATGAGGAGACTGGAACTCCGCCATCAAAGGACCAAATTCCTGCGATTGCAGTCATACGACGAAATTAGCGCATTTCTCCGAGCCTGAGATCTCCCAGGGGCGAGCAGATGGAGTCGTTCTTTGAACGGAACTCAATTCTCGCGAACACCGGCGAACATTTCATCTGTCAATCAACGGGGAATAAGTGAGCTCGCCGGTCGTCAATTGCGGACATTTTAACTCTGCTGTGATCTTCTCGAATGAGAAGTCTTTAAGAAGGCGGGTCCCCCCAACGTGGGGAGTGAATGATTTAGGAACGCGGATGATTGAAGTGGGCGCCGCCCCCGTCCACAGTCGAAAAATGAGTACCAGACTCAGCACTCTTTAGGGCGATTATTTCGAGCGACGGAGTGACCCACGGCTTCTTCGCCTGACCCGCAACCTGATCAGATGCGCCGTGCTCGTTAGCGTCGTAGCTCATCATTGAAAGCTCCCTGGACCCCGTAAGTTTGAAAATGACACCCTACCACCCGGTACAGCTAGAGCGTAACCCAGGAGGTAACCAACGTCAATGCGTTCCTCCACGTGATAGTTACTACAGTAGATACTAAACCCTGCAGTCGTGGTTTTCTACCACCTAAAGGTTAACTTGCAATGGACGTGGCTGACACTTTTTGGGGATAGTTAATGGTAAAGGTTGCTGGAGTCTATCTGCTCGGCGGGATTACCTTTTTCTCTGAAATAGTGCTCCCGGAATTACCCCTTATACAACACCAGGATGCCACTCCGGGTCCGGTCACGATCCGCCTGGGCGACGTTTCGCATCATTTTCCCGGCGCCGTAGAGATCGATCCCGATTGCTTCGCGACAGCATCGCAATACTTCTTGCGCATCCACGGAACAGGCCGCTACCTGGTTACCAATGGGTGCGAGATTGTCGTAAGCCCGGAGGCGGATGCACCTCCACTGGACGTGCGCGCCTGGCTGCTGAGCAACATTTTCGTAGTGTTGTGCCAGCAGCGCGGACTGCTTCCCTTGCATGCCAGCGCTGTCAGCAGCGAGCCGAGAAACGGCAGGCAGGGAGTGGCCGCCTTTCTGGCTCGGTCCGGTCAAGGCAAGTCTTCATTAGCCGCACACCTGGCGCAACGCGGGTTGCGCGTGCTGGCGGACGACGTCTGCCTCATCGACCCGACTCCGGCAGACGACTTAGTGGTGATCCCTTCCTCTCCTTGGCTGAAGCTGTGGCGCAATTCTTTGCAGAACCTGGGAAGACCAGCAGAAGGATTGGAACGAATCTTCAGTGAAGATGATAAGTATCGTTTGCCGCTAGAGACCGCATGGAAGCGAGAACCAATTCGCAAACTGGTCTTCCTCGAGGCCAATGAGGAATCTTCTTCGCAAATCCGAGTGGAAGAGATACCCCGTGTAACGGCAGTTCCACTGTTGATGAGTCTCACTCACCAGGCTTACGTGCTGGAAGCGACGGGCCAGAAGCCGGAAAATTTTCTCCGCTGCGGCCGGGTGTTGTCGCAGGCCAGGGCGTATCGACTGATCCGTCCCTGGGGGCTCGATCACCTGCAAGCGACCGCGGACGCAGTGGCGAAATTTTTGCTCGAGGAGTAGCACCGGCCGGAAACTCGCCGCAGATTCTTAACACTTCCGCAGGCCTTTATGGGAAGGTGGCGAGGACAGTGAAGCGCGACTCGACCTCGCCGCCCACCACGGTGCAATCTCCCACCTTGACCCAGGTGTGAGCCTTAAGCTGATCCGCGTCGCGCGTCACCCCGTAGAAGAGTTTGCTGGCGATGTGCCGGCGGCGAAGCATGAAATAAGCGGCGAGGCATTGGGGAAAACAGACGAAGGTGAAGGGGGCGTGGCGGACCACTGCGTCGATAGACCACTCAATGCGGCGCAGCGTCTGTGCCGGCTGCTCTTGCGAAAATGATGATTGTGCTCCCCTGCCCATCCAGGCAGTGAGTTTTTGCACGGGCAGAAAATTGAGTGCAATGCGGAAAAAAGTGAGCATGCATGCGGCTTCGATTGCCAGGGCAATGTCGGCCGCCGGCAGTTGCCACATGCGGCGGAAAAGCATGTGGTTATAGGGAGCGCGGGGGGTGATATGCGCGGGGAGAGCTGGCTTGGGCCGCACAGCCCGCCTGAGCATGGCCAGTCGTTGCCGGAGGTGAAAGGCTACCCACTCAAACGGACTGAGCACGGCGTAGAGAGGGAAGAGCGCGTCGGGCAATTCAACCGTGCGCCAGATGCGCGGGCGAAAGACAGATCGCTGGATCAGATCCAGGCGATAGCGCAGAGAGGTGTGAAGGCGGTATTCATTAAGAAACCAACGCGAGGATGCTATCCGCTCTCGTAGGGGACGGTATCGGTTCGAGGTCAGAAGCCGTTTGGCGAAGCGCAGAATGTGGGCGACTCTGGGATCGTTCCGGTCAAGACGCGCCTCCGGTGGGGTGTGTGGGTCATCACCGCACAGGTTGTAACCGCGCAAATCATAACCGAGCAGATCGTAACCAAGCAGATCGTGGCAAAGAAGAATGGCGGCGCTGAATTGCGGTAAGGCTTGCTGCTCTGCCGCGGCCGTCGCAGCCAAAGTAAGTTGCTCCGGGCTCATGGTGTGCAACAGGGCGCCGATATCGGCCAGCCATTTCAGCCGCAGCCACCCGTCGAGTGCTCCATGCACGCAGAGATAGAGCAACAGGCGTAGAGGGGGCAAGGTTGGAATACGCTCCGAACCAAGGTTGATCCAGTCCTCGCCAACCTCCTCGAGGCGAGCGTTGGCGGGCAGGAATGAATTCCGAAAAAGCCGCCAGTGCAGATCGATGACGATGCCGCCGGCGGGATGTTCGTAGGAAAAATCCTTCTGGTGCGCCAGGTAAGAGCGCAGCCGGCGCGGAGTCAGCCGCGCTTGCGGCTCGAAGCGCACGTATCCTTGGTTGCTGAGAATCTCACCGGCTTTGAAAATGTCCTTCTCCGCAACCAGCAGATCGATGTCGCCGGCATCGCGCAAGGTTGGATCCTTAAAGGCGGCCATGGCCAGGGGGATTCCCTTGAAAATCCGAAGATCAATCTGTCGCTCACGGAAGAGGCGATGCAGAGCGACGATATGCCCGGTACGCCCCAGGCAGATGTGAGCATTGGCCACGACGCGGGCCCGCAGTGCTGCGGCTTGTTCGTCTGGCATGTAGCCGGGCGCGAAGGTGTCAAGGTTGCGAGCGAATAACGGGGCCACTTTATGATGGTCGAGAATCTCAAGCAGATGAGGCCAACGGATTGGCTGCTGCACGAGCGACCGGATGCGATCGCCGTCGACTGCTTCCTGCGGCCAGCGAAGGCAAGCCAGCACAAGATCAAATTCAGGTGAGTAGACGGTCCCGCCCGGCTTCATTTGCTCTTCCGTTGCGCTACTCTTTTCTCTCTCGCTTTCTTCAGTATGTTGGAACCGCGCGCAAGCGACAAGTCTTAGAGGGGATTCCCTCGGCCGGGGTAGGGTACTGCGGGTCCGCTCCGGTCCCACGGCTTGCCCCACGGTCACTCCCCACGGCACACCGGGGCAGGCGGGGCAGGCGCAGGGCGTTGATCTTTGGTTATGGGAAAAGGTGAAGATAACCCTTGACCTCTGCCCTGCTATCCTGCCCATATGTACGACCCGATGGCAGGCAACACCTCGGCGCTTCTGATTACCGAGCAAGTGCTGGTCTTCGCCGTTTTCGTGGGTTCGGTCGCGGCTTTGCCGGCATTCATCGAGTTCATCACCGAGGTGCGCAAGCGTAAGGAGCGCATCGATCTAAGCCTGGAAGACGAATTGGTGAGCACGCTTCGGCCGCGGATAGCCGGCATGGATGATTTGCTCAACAGCATTGCCGACCTGATCGACCGCGCGCGCAATCCAGCTGCGTATCAGGACCTGAAGATAGGCAACGAGGTGCTGATCATTGGCCCGAACCAGACGGGCAAGAAGAGCCTGGCGCAGAGGATCGCGCAACTGGCCGGGATGGACCGGGTAGTCACGGTCTTCAATCCCCGGGACAGCGATGCGTTGGCCAAGGCGAAGAGCCTGGTGCGCGGCTATAAATGGCAAAAGGTGATGCTGCTGCTACCCCGGATCGACCTCGCCTATCAGCAAGGCGACCCTGAGGTTCTGACCGAGCTTGATGCGCTGATTGAAACCACATCCGAGCGGCAGAACGTTCTGGTCGCCGCCACCACAGTCTCCTTCGAGGCCAACAGCGATCTGGATAATATCTTCGGTATCAAGCTGGTGCTTCCAGGAGCCAAGGTGGGGAAGGCGCATCGCGAAGAGATCCCGGAAGACGCGCAGCGAATGCTCGCCGACGTGACCTCCTTTTACCTCTCCGAAGCGAAGCGCCGCGGTTTCATTTTGCAGGGCCTCGACGAGCATGCATTTTGCGAACGCATCCTGGAAAACGTAATCAACCCGGCAGAGGTGGAAGACATCGTGGCTCTGTGCGAGACTACAGCGCTTTACCGCAAGCGCAGCAAGCAGACGACGGACATGGTGATTACCCCGGAGATCCTTGATCTGGCGATGGCGCGTGTCGTCGTCGGCTGAGCGCCGCGGCGATCTATCTCAGCGGCCTGGTGATGCCCGCCAGAAAACCCTGCCCCGGCGGCGGATAGCGAACAATGACGGTCTGGATTTCAAACGGTGTAACCGGAACGGTGACCTGTTGTCCGCCTAAGACGGGCAGCGGCGAGCCTTCCGGCTTCTCCATCAGGTTAGCCAAGGTCGCGGAGAGGATGCCCGGGGGCAGCGCCAGCGTAACGTTTCCCCCTTTGCCGGCCCACTCATAGAAACGCACCAGCAGGCCGTCTCCGTCCTCGGTCTTCTTCATCGCAGTCACGACCACGTTGTCCTGATCCACGTCGAGGAAATGGAAGCTGCCGGGAAGTTTTCCCGCGTGGGGCAAGACCTGCATCGCTGCGAGGCGATAGTTGAAGTCATAACCCTGGCGAACGGTGAGAGCGTCCTTCCATGTTCCGGCGTGGGGATACAGCGCGTAAGAAAAATGCTGGTGACCCTGATCGGCTTCAGGGTCGGGCCAGGTAGGCGAGCGCAACAGGGAGAGGCGAAGCACGTTCCCCTTGGCGTCGTATCCATACTTCGACTCATTGATAAGACTGAAGCCGTTCTTCTCATCGCCCAAGTCAGCCCAGCGCAACGCCGGCACCTCGAACTTGGCGTCTTCGACACTGTTGTTGCGCGTGGTCGGCCGCTCGATACTGCCATAGGGAATTTCGTAGGTGGCTTGCGGGCTGCCGGCAGCGAGCGGGAATGCGGCTTTGAGCAGCTTGTGGCGTTCGTGCCAGTCGATATCCATGACGATATCGACCCGGGGCAGACCGTTGTAGAGCGTGATGTCCTCGACGAAGGTGGACGCTTGCCAATGCCGCGTGACGCGGATGACGGCGCGCAGCGCATTGTGCTCGGCCAGCTGCACGGAATCGACCATGTCGAGATTGGTGAAGACTTTGTCGAAGTCCGCGTCGATGTTCCAAGCGTCGTATTCCTTGGGCGTGTCCACAAACGCCTGCAGTTGGTTGCCGCATCCTCCGGTGGCGATGGCGTCGAAATTGGTCTTCTTATTCACCAGGCTGGTGATGCAGCCGGTCTTCGGGTCGACCGTGACCCGCAGGAACTGATTCTCCAGCGTATGTCCGTCTGCGCCGGCTTGGACGCCCGAGACCGCTTGGGGCCGAGCCGTGGAGGGCCTGGCGTAAACCAACTTATAGCCCATACGCTCAACAACCGGCACCAGGGCGCGGACGGAAAAGGTGTGGGTCGCCGCGTTGGTGAGAGAGCTTTCCGACGCGAGAACTTGCCCGACCTCATCGACGATCTCAATGGCAGGAGTTGCCTCCGGTAACTGCACCGTGAAATCGACGACACCGCTGCGGACCCAGGCCAGCGGATTGAAGACCAGCACCGGGACGCCCTTGCTGCGGCTTTGCGTATCGACGTAGCTGGCGATGGTGCTGAGCGCCTGGCTGCTGGCCGCGTCTGCGGTAAAGCGGACCATGTCGTAGTCCTTTTGCGCGTCCTTATAGATGACGCCAATCCCCGAGCCTGCGGCGAGGTCGTGGAACTGGTTGAAGAGGACCTTCTTCCAGGCTTCATTGAGCTCCGGCGCTGGGTAGGGAGTTCCGCTGAGCCACGCGATGGAGGACCACTTCTCCGCGTTCAGCATCTCTTCTTCGCTTTCACGCATATTCCGTTTGTGAGCGGCCTGACTGGTCATGACGCCGCGGTGGTACTCAAAATAGAGTTCATCGTTCCAGACGGGAAGGCTCCACAACCCGGCGGGTGGTTGGGGCAGCTTCGTGTCACCGGCGGCGAGGGTTTTGTAATTCCAGACCGGCGCGTGCGCGGTGTCCAATTCTTTTTCCACTGCGGAAAAGAAACTCTGGGCATCGCCGAAATGGAGCTGCGCGTAAGCCTTATCGGGTGCGAGCCAACGATCGCCCGCGTCGAGCATGGCGCGCGTAGGGCCGCCCCCGTGATCCCCTATGCCATAGAGGTGCATCATCTCGGTGGTGCCGGGATTGTCCTGGCGCGCGTGGGCGAAGGCCCGGGCCATGTCGACAGGATCAATCTCATTCACATAGTCATGGGGAAAATAAGTCAGCACCCGGCTGCCATCCGGAGACTGCCACCAGAAGAGTTTGAGCGGAAGCTGGTTGGTGTCGTTCCACGCCATCTTCTGGGTGACAAAGTAATCGACCCCGGAGCGCTTATAGATCTGGGGGAGCTGCCAGTTGTAGCCAAAGGAATCGGGGTTCCAGCCGATGCGCACATCGACGCCGAAATGGGATTGGAAGTAGCGCTTGCCGATCAGGAGTTGCCGCACCTGCGACTCGCCATCGGGCATGTTCAGGTCCGGCTCCACCCACATGCCTCCGACCATCTCCCAACGGCCTTCTTTCACTCGCTTTTGGATTTCTGCAAACTCGGGAGGGTATTTCTGCTCGATCCATTCGTCGTAGGCTGCCGCAGATTGGGAGTAGGTATATTTCGGATACTCATCCATCAACTGCAGAGCGGTGCCGAAGGTTTGCCGTGCGACCTCGACGGTTTCTGTCCATGGCCAGAGCCATGCGGCATCAATATGAGCGTTTCCCGTGAGGTGGATGTCGGCTTGTTGTAACCGTGGCCGTAGCGTCATCAGACCCTTCTGCGCTTCCCGCAGTGAATCGTCAAAGGCGGCTTGGTTGGCACCACTTAGCGAGGCCAAGCTAATCTGTTGGACGAAGGATTGCAGCTTCTGCGCAGTGTCGGTCCCGCCTTCGCCTAGAGCGGGGAGCAGCAGGGAGGCGGAAACGGCCTCCTCACGAAAATCCTCCGGATTGGGGCGGTTGGCAGCGAACTGGATGGTCTGTTCCGAACCGCGAAACTGCTTTTGATCTTCGCTGTGCAGCAGTTTTACGGCTACCAACACCTTGTCTCCCGGGCGGGCGTCTGCGAAGAGTGTGATTGGTTCGAGGTCTGGGCCCATGGCCACGCGGCGTCCGTTGAAGTACACGATTTGGGTCACTGGGCCATTGGCCTCAACCCGCAGGCGGAAGGAAATCTGCGTGCCGGTCAGGTCGTATCCGTTAAGGTTCTTGGGCACTTCGATGGTGGCCCGCACCCATAGGGCCTCGGCGGGCAAGGTAGCGGGCACGGCTACGGCTTGCCAGCCGGCGTCGTCCAGCGAAGGCGACTCCCCGTGCGGCAGATCGCCGGCGTGATAGCGCCAGCTGGGCTCGGGGAGCGACGATAAGCTGGCTAGCTTGTCCAGGACGTTTTGCGATTCCGGGGTCAGAATGGAGGGCAAGGGCGCTTCCCGGTTCTGGGCAGGCACCCGCAGGCAGCCCAACCCGGCCAGGCACAGGAGACAAAGGAGACCGTGTAAACGCTTGGCAGAGAGCATGATCCGGGATTCCTCACAACAGGGAAGTACAAACGGCCACTAGCTTAACAAGGTTCGTTGACCAGGGCAAAGAACCCGCCTGCGCATTCCGCCTCGGAGCAGCCCTGTGTTAACTTTGGGCGTGCGACCGGCGTGGCCGTTTTGCATCCAAACTATGCTGATCCGCCCCGGTTCGAGACGGACCACAGAAATCGGCGGAGCTCATACCTCATGGTTCAAGCAGCCGTAACCAAGACGTCAGTCAGCAGCAGCGACCACCCCAGCAATTACCGCGCCATGGCGATGGTGACCACACTGTTCTTTATGTGGGGTTTTCTCACTGCGCTGAACGACATTCTCATTCCCCACCTAAAGTCGATCTTCGAG
>Ga0302324_100016270_pt1 | contig 14825 bp, 12 predicted proteins | sample Palsa_T0_1_FD_201949 | JGI IMG/M metagenome (GOLD analysis project Ga0302324, IMG submission 201949) | Peat permafrost microbial communities from Stordalen Mire near Abisko, Sweden - Palsa_T0_1 | ecosystem: Environmental > Terrestrial > Soil > Palsa > Peat permafrost | place: Sweden: Abisko...
TTTTCCTCAAGGAAAAGCCGCGACGGTTGCTAGCTTGTTGTTAGGCCTTACTCGTGCTCGAGGCGCTTCCAGTTAACCAGGTCTCCCAGCGTGGTGGTGGAGCTTGAGACCGGCTGTTTGTAGGCTTCTACATCGGCTCGGCTGGCTTCTTCGCCGACCGCGCGCAAGCTGAGCCCAACCTTCTTCTCATCCTGATTCATCTTGATGATTTTGAAGTCGTGCTCCTGGCCTGCTTCGAGCTTGATCGGAGTGCCTACAAGGTCGGCTGCTTCGGAAACATGGCAGAGGCCTTCAACACCCTCAGCAATCTCGATGAATGCGCCAAATTGCGCCGTCCGCAGTACCTTTCCTTTGACCACATCACCGACGCGATGCTGGGCAAAGAAAGTTTCCCACACGTCGGGCTGGAGTTGCTTGATGCCGAGTGACAGGCGGCGGTTCTCCGCTTCGACGCCGAGGACCACGGCACGCACCTTCTCCCCCTTCTTGAGAATCTCAGACGGGTGCTTGACTCGTTTGGTCCAGCTCAGGTTGCTGACGTGGACCAAGCCGTCAATGCCGTCTTCAATTTCAATGAAGGCGCCAAAGTCGGTCAGGTTGCGCACTCGCCCTTCCACGATGGTGCCCGCCGGGTAACGCTCGGACAAATGCTCCCAGGGATTCTCGAGCAATTGCTTCATGCCGAGAGAAATACGACGGTCGTTGGGATTCACGCTGAGAACAACGGTCTCGACCTCATCACCGGGCTTGACCAGCTTGGAGGGGTGCTTCATCCGCTTGGACCACGTCATCTCGGAGACGTGCACCAGCCCCTCGATGCCCTGCTCCAATTCGACAAAGGATCCGTAGTCGGTCACGCTGAGCACTCGGCCACGCACCCGGGCGCCAATGGGGTAGCGCTCCACCGCATCAAGCCACGGGTCGGGCGTGAGCTGTTTGAAGCCCAGCGAAACACGCTGCTTTTCACGATCGAACTTGAGCACCTTAACCTGGATCTCGTCGCCGACGTTCACCAGGTCGCGCGGATGGGTAAGCCGGCCCCACGACATATCCGTAATATGTAACAGTCCATCGATGCCACCGAGGTCGACGAAAGCGCCGTAGTCGGTCAGGTTTTTGACCGTGCCGGTGAGGATCGCGCCTTCTTCCAGATGCTCGAGTGTTTGGCCGCGTTTGCTGGACTGCTCCTCTTCAAGCAGCTCCTTGCGCGAGACCACCACGTTGCCGCGCTTCTTGTTTAGCTTGATGACGCGAACTTCAATCTGTTGACCGATGTAACCGTCCAGGTTGCGTACCGGGCGGATTTCGAGTTGGGAACCGGGCAGAAAGGCCTTGATGCCGATATCGACCGTGAGGCCACCTTTGACGCGACCCAGTACGGTGCCGACAACCGGAGTTTTGTCGTTGGCTGCACGTTCAATCGCATCCCAAACCCGATGGCGTTGCGCCTTGTCGTAGCTCAGCAGGAAGCCGCCTTCGGCTTCTTCGCGCTCCACGACCACTTCGACCGTGTCGCCTGCCTTCAGCTTGGGCTGGCCTTCCGCATCCAGCACCTGCTCCAGGGGGATGAGACCTTCGGACTTGAGCCCGACGTCGACCACCACATGCTTGTCCGTCAGCTTGATGACGGTGCCAGTAACGACGTTGTCGTCGTAGGCCTGTGCGGCCGCTTCCGCAGCTTGCTCGCGGTCGAAGGATTCCAGCGCTGCGGCAAAATCTTCCATGCCAGTCATTTCGGTGTCTTCGGAATGAGGGGTGGCAGACTTGGAATGGATGACCGGGTGCGGCAGGCTCGGGGCGACAGCTTGCGGGTGAAGGGTTAATTCCTCGGACGGGTCAAAATGATCCGCCGGTGCATCAAGCGTTGGGGTTTGCAGTTCGGTGTTCAGGTGTGTGCTCTCGGTTCGTTCAGGATTTAGGACGTCTGCCATGAATGCCAGCTCCGGATTCTCGATCGGTAACTCCCGATCCGTCCACCAACTACAGGACTTCTTTGAATTTCCGTCGTCCTGGTCCTTAATAGATCTAACCAGGGCTCTCGGCGATTCATTCCCGTAGCTTGTTTCGCTGGACTATTTGCAGGCTTGGTCCGCGAAGAAAGGGCACCGTAGAACTTACTCTCCGCCAGCAACGTTCGGTGGGAGACTGTGAGCCAAGCCGACGAAAATGGCTTGGCACTTAAATCTCCGGTAGGAGCATCCGGGTGGGGGTTCAAGCAAGAGCGGCGATGGACGTCTACGCCGAATCCTCTACGTAGACCCTTCATAACAACTATAGCAATCGCCGGGAAAGCATGTCAACGAACTCCTGAGCAATTCAATGCTGGCCAAGGTGCGAGAAAAGCAAGGGAAACGCCTATTTTTATTGATTTATAACCTGCTGGTGACAACACCTTTGGCTGCTTGTGCCGTGGCCGCGAATCCATCACGAACCACTCCGTATACTTGAACCGCATGGACTACTTGTGGACCCCCTGGAGATACGCGTACCTGGTGGATGCTGATCCTGGCGGACGCAAAGGAGTACCCGAGGCGTTGGCCGCGTGGACCGGTGACTGTCACTGCGTCTTTTGTAACCTGATCGCGGCCACCAAATTCGCGGTGGAACAGGGCGGCTCCGCCGTCGATGCGGACCGGGCGGCCAATATCGTTCTCCGGGCGGAGCATAGCTTCATCGTTCTCAACGCTTTTCCTTACTCTTCCGGTCATGTGATGATCGTGCCCTATGCTCACCAGGCAACACTTGCGGACGTGGATCGGGCGGCAGCGTTAGAAATGATGGCGCTGGCGCAGCGCACCGATGCTGTCCTGCGCCGGGTGTACGAACCTCATGGGATCAACCTGGGAATGAACCTGGGAAAGGCTGCTGGGGCTGGCGTCGAAGAACACCTGCACATGCATGTCCTTCCGCGCTGGATCGGCGATTCGAACTTCATGACGGTGATCGCGGAGACGCGCGTGCTGCCGGAAACCCTGGATACCACGTGGAACCGGTTACGCGAGGGCTTCGAGCGAGGCTAAGCTTGGCTTCTGGGAAGTCTCTCTGCCACGACCCCGGGTGAGTTCGTGGCAGGGAGATTCCTGAATCCAGCCGCAAAGGTGCGCTAAGGCAGGTTCGGCGAATCAACCAACTCCGGATCCACCAACTCGGGATCGGCCAGCTCCGGATCCGCCAGCTGCAACGTCTCCTGCTGTGCCAGCTCGACCAAGCCCTGGGGTAACTGCTTGGTTGGCTTGACGCCGAGCGCCTTCAGCATCTCCGCCTGGCGAATTACATTGCCCTTTCCGCTGTGCAATTTTGACATTGCGTCGGCGAAGCTTCGCTGCGCGCCGTCGAGCCGGCTCCCCACCTCGGTAAAGTCGGCAACGAAGGCTGCCAATTTGTTGTAGAGATCCGCGCCCTTGCGAGCGATCTCCTCCACATTGCGTTTCTGCTGCTCCTGCCCCCACAGCGAAGCCACGGTACGCAGGACAAACAGCAACGTGCTGGGGCTGACCAGCAGCACGTTTCTCTGCCACGCCTGCTCCCAGAGCTTGTCGTCCCGGGAAATCGCCAGCATGAATGCCGGCTCGACAGGAAGAAACATGATGACGAAATCGAGGGAATTAAGGTCGTACAGGGTCTGGTAATTCTTCTCGGCGAGGCTGCGGATATGGGCGCGCACGGAGTTGCTGTGGCCATCGGCCGCCAGCGCTCTTGCCGCATCGGTTTCCGCCGCAGTGTGGGCTTCGTAGTGGACCAGGGAAACCTTCGAGTCGATGATCAGGTGGCGCTCGCCCGGCAGGTGGATGACGACATCCGGCTGGGCGCGCCTGCCGTTTTCCGCGGTGTAGTTCACCTGGGTTTCGTATTCGTGGCCCGGGCGAAGGCCGGCGGACTGCAAAATCCTTTCCAGAATCAGTTCCCCCCACGCGCCCTGCGCCTTACTCGACCCACGCAGAGCACTGGCCAGGTTGTTCGCCTGCTCGGTAAACCGGGTATTCGACTCAAACAGCTTATCGATCTGGGCGCTGAGATGGGCGCCCCCGCTCACTTGCTGCACATGGGCAGCCTCGATCTTGTTCTGAAAGTCCTGCAGCCTGACCTTGAGCGGCTCGAGAAGCTGGCCCAGTCCAGTCTGGTTGGCCTCTGCAAAACGGCGCGTCTTTTCTTCCAGAACATCGCTGGCCAGAGACTTGAAGGTCTCCGGCAGGTCCACCCGCATCTGCTCCACCACGCGTTCGGTTGCCGCGTGGCGCTCCTCCAGCCGGGCAATTGTCGCCAGATGGCCGGCCTCCTCGCTACGCGCCTGGTCCAGACGAGCGCGTGTATCGGCCAGCTGGTCGAGCAGGGTTTTCGAGGATTTCTCAAAACTGGCGCGCTCCGCGCCCGTACGGCTACGCTCAAAATACGTGGCTACAACCATACCGGCGAGCAAGCCGGCGGCGACTGCAAAAATGAGTGTGAGCATGCTCGGAAAGATCGCCCTCTGCTTTTTCGACTTTACTCGTCCTGAAGCCGGAGTTGCTGTGCTAAACAGGGGCCCAGCCTTCTGGAGTGCCGCGCTTTACACCACTTGGAGCGCTCAGTAGACTGGAAACTTTGGGGCCGTGAACTGCGCGGCTTGCGGATCAGGCCGTTTTTCCTGTTGTCATCTCCTGCCAGGCTTTGGTGGAGCAGCGGTCCCGCTGGGATCCTCTGCAAATCCCAGGTCTTTCATTTGGCAGGTGGCGCCTGGAGGAAAACCGGAACGAATGCCGCACCGCCTTCCCGGACCGTTCGCCCCTTGCAGGGTCTTAGGACCCTATAACGAGTTGTTCATAGACAGGAGAACGGCATGGCAGCAGCAGTAGAGGAAAAGGTAAAGCAGATTATCGTCGAGCAACTTCAGGTCGATGAAGCTGAAGTAACGCCAAGTGCATCGTTTCAGGAGGATCTGGGTGCCGACTCGCTCGACGTGGTCGAACTGGTAATGCAGTTTGAGGAAGCCTTTGACCTGGAGATCCCGGACGAGGATGCGGAAAAGATCAAGACCGTGAAGGACGCTACCGAATACATCGAGAAAAACGCGAAAGGCAGTAAGTGATTTGGGAAGAAGGGTTGTCGTTACAGGCATCGGGTTGTTGTGCGGCGTAGGCAATACCGCGCCCGAAGTCTGGGACAACCTGCTGGCAGGCAAGAGCGGAATGGCTCCGATCACCAGTTTCGATGCGACCGGGTTCCCGGTGACATTCGCGGCTGAAGTGAAGAACTTCGATCCACTGCAATTCATGGACAAGAAAGAAGCGCGCAAGATGGGGCGCTTCATCCATTTCGCGCTTGCCGCGACCCAGGAAGCCCTCACGCACTCAGGTCTGAAGATCGACCCGGTGAACGCTGAGCGTGTCGGTGTGCACATCGGTTCCGGGATTGGCGGCTTTGACGTCATTGAGCGGGAGCACACTGCCATGCTGCATGGCGGCCCGCGCAAGATTTCACCATTTTTTATTCCAGGGACCATTGTGAACCTGGCGGCCGGTCAGGTGAGCATCCGCTATGGAGCCCTGGGACCGAACGAAGCAACCAGCACCGCGTGCACAACCAGTGCCCACTCCGTCGGCAATGCGTTTCGCACCATCGAGCGCGACGATGCCGACGTGATGATCGCCGGAGGCGCCGAGGCCGCCATCACCCCCATGGGTGTGGGCGGTTTCGCCGCCATGCGCGCACTCTCTACCCGTAATGCCGACCCGGAACATGCCTGTCGTCCGTTCGACAGGGACCGTGATGGCTTCGTGGTCGGCGAAGGGGCCGGCATCCTCATCCTGGAGGAGTTGGAACATGCGCGCAACCGCGACGCCAAAATCCTGGCCGAGATCGTTGGTTACGGAATGAGCGCGGATGCTTACCACATCACCAGCATGGCGCCCCAGGGAGAAGGCTGTCTGCGGGCCATGAAAAATGCTCTACGCAGTGCCAGGCTGGAGCCCTCCGCGGTGGACTACGTCAACGCCCATGCCACTTCGACCCCTCTGGGCGATGCTCTGGAGACGGCAGCCATCAAGTCTCTATTCGGCGAGCAGGCGACCAGCGGTAAGCTGCTGGTGAGTTCCACCAAGTCCATGACGGGCCATTTGCTGGGCGGAGCGGGTGGCCTGGAAGCCGGAATCACCATCATGGCCCTGCAACGCCAGATTGTTCCTCCAACCACCAATCTCGACGATCCCGATCCCGCCTGCGACCTGAATTACATCGCTAATAAGCCACAGCCTGCTGAGGTCGAAGTCGCGCTCTCCAACTCTTTCGGCTTCGGTGGAACCAATGGAGCTCTGGTCTTCCGCCGCTGGCCCGAATAGGCGCTAAAGCCCACAGAAGGCCGCCGCGATAGTGGAAGTCGTGCCACTGCAACTTTTGTGCAATGCGGATGAATCTCTTGGTTCGTTAACGCTTTATAAGCATGGAATGGCTCTTCGGTCGTGGGATCATACATGGACAGCAAATCCACTCCCGCGCTTGCGTGCGGTGTACCTGTTTTCAGCAAGCCGCGTCGGGATTGGTCGCTTCACCAGAAGTTCCGGTTCGAACGGCGTTAAGAAAGCGAGGCAGATTGAAGCGAATTGCCACAGCATTAGCTTGCGTATTTTGCGCGACAGCTTCCTTCGCTGCGTGTGCGAACACCACGCCTGTCGACGAGGAGCGGAAAGAAACCCAGGTGATTGTCATAGCGACAGTGGTTTCGGCGCGGCAGGTGCCGCAATCCTGGGATGCCCTGGACGGGACAAACTATGTCGTGCACATTGACCAGAAGGTCAAAGGAAAGCTGACCGGCGAGATTACCATTTTCAGCGAGCACAGCGAAGATGGCTTCAACCTGCAATCGGGCAAACAGTACCTGCTTTTTCTCAACAATAATTACCAGCACTGGATAGTGAACAAGTGCGGCAACTCCGGCCCCCTGGACGAGGAAACCTCGGTCATTAAACAGATGATACATACCGCGGGCAACGACTAAGCCGCCCTGGCTTAGAGCGGAGGCGTGCGCTGCACAACGGGAACTAGATTTCAGGAAATCGACTCCTACGGAACTGTGACTGTTCCGTAATGTTTCTTGAACCGATCAATCTACAATTCCCTCTCAGTACCCTGGTGCAAACCTAAGTACCAGTCCTGCTTTACTCAGCCCCCAACCCGCGATCCGCCAGTGTTTTCGCCCCTTGCAGCTATCTCGGACCGCCCGGTAATTAAAATCTTGGCACTGCGATATCTGCCCTGTTCTCTATGGCATATGCGGCAAAGAATGGGGTTATCTATCTTGCTATGTTGCGCTCATTACCATCGCGCCGGCTAGCTCCCTCCGAAGTAAGGGTGTTGCGAAACAATACAATTGCCATCCCCCGTCGGACACGGCAATCTACCACTTAAGCAGTACGCATACAACTTAAGTCGTAACGCGAAATCTGATTGATACCCCAAGGAGGGTTTGTGAAAAAGCTTGCTATTGCAATGATTCTCTGTCTGAGTGCGGCCAGCGGGTTCTCCCAGTGCAGGACCGATCGTGTGAGTGCCCACAAAGAGAAGCAACTGGCATCTTCTGTGATCGTTGGTACGGTGACGGCAGCATCACCCGTACCGGAAGCATGGGACTTTCTGGACGGCGTGAACTACACCGTCCGCATTGACGCCAAGATCCACGGCAAGGCGCGCGCCAATACTGAGGTGACGGTTTTCAGCGAGAACAGCCCTCGCTTCTTCGCCATGTATGTCGGGCAACAGTATGTGCTGTATTTGCAGCCCCAGTACGGCCGCAACCAGGTCGACAACTGCGGCAACTCGCATCCGCTGGATGAGAACCTGTCAACGGCCTCAAGTAAGCAGCCGAAACTGACTGCTTCCCGCGGTTATTAATCCTGTAGCACGGTTTCTCTGCCTTGGAATGGGGTACCGCGAACCCGGTACCCCGTCCCTTTTTGCAACAGCCGCAGACGCAATCGCTTCTATTGCAGAAGCGTTCCGTTCTCCGGTTCGCTCTTGGCTTCTTCCGGTGGAATGACGACCGCCGCCGCAACCTTGTCTTGCTCCTCAAGATGCAGAAGGCGGACACCCTGGGTGGAGCGGCCAGCCGCGCGGATGGTCTTGGTGTCGATGCGGATGATCTTACCGTACTGGCTAATGACCATAAGCTCCGAGGTTTCGTCGACCAGCAGGATCGCGCTGACTTTGCCATTGCGGGTGGTTGTTTTCACGTTGATCACACCCCGGCCGCCGCGAGTCTGGAGCCGGTATTCGTCGACATCCGTTCGTTTCCCGTAGCCCTGTTCAGTGATGGAGAGAATCAGCGAAGGAGATTGTCCGCCAACGCCGTTCTTTTTGCGTTCCAGGGGGGTCGCCGCCAGGCCGACCAGGTAGTCGCCCTTCATCAGATCGATGCCGCGGACGCCGTAAGCCGGCCGGCCCATGGAGCGCACGTCCTCTTCGCCGAAGCGGATGGCCATGCCACTATGGGTCGCCAGGAAAATGATCTGATTGCCGTCTGTATTGCAGGCGCCAATCAATTCGTCGTCGTCGTCGATACCGATAGCAATGATGCCGCGCGCCATCACATTGCAGAAGTCCTTAAGCGGAGTCTTCTTGACGGTGCCTTTGCGGGTGGCGAAGAAGATGAACTTGCCGTCTTCTTCCAGGTTCCGCACCGGCAGAATCGTGCGCACGTTCTCACCCGGCTGCAGGTTCAGCAGGCTGGCCATGGATTTGCCCTTGCCGGCAGCGCCGACATCGGGAATCTCGTAGACTTTGAGCCAGTAGACGCGCCCCGCGTTGGTGAAGCAGAGCAGATAGGCATGGGTGGAGTCGACGATGAGCTGGGAGACGAAATCCTCTTCGCGCGTCTTCATGCCCAGCCGGCCAGTGCCCCCTCGGCGCTGTTGACGGTAAATGGAGATGGGTGTGCGTTTGAGGTAGCCGGTATGAGAAACGGTGATGGCTACCTGTTCGTCCGCGATCAGATCTTCGAGCTGTAGCTCGGCTGTCTCGTCAAGAATCTGGGTCCGGCGTTCATCGCCAAAATCTTTACGCACCGCTTCGAGCTCTTTGACGATCACGGCGCGCAGCTTTGGCTCCGAGGCCAGGATGGCCTCATACTCCGCAATGCGCTCGCGCACTTCCGCCAACTCCTTGAGGATTTCATCCGCTGAAAGCTGGGTCAGGCGGTAGAGCTGCAGCTCGAGGATCGCATCGATCTGGCGATAGCTCAGACCCGGCTCTCGTTCCGGAGCGCCAGGGATCAGTGGATCAAGCTTGAAAACAATGTCCTTCGAAAGGGAAAAGCGGCGCAGGTTTTCCCGTGCTTCCGCGCGCGATCCGGAACCACGGATGATGCGGATGACCTGGTCGATATTATCCAGGGCGATTTTGTAGCCCTCGAGAATGTGTTCGCGCTCGCGAGCCTTCTTGAGCAGGAAAGACGTGCGCCGTCGAACGACTTCTACCCGGTGACTGATAAAGTGGCGGATCGCTTCGTGCAGCGGAAGTTCGCGCGGCTGGCCATTGACCACCGCGAGAAAGATCATCGAGAAGCTCTCCTGCATCTGGGTATGCTTGTAGAGCTGGTTGAGAACGATCTGCGCTTCCGCGCCGCGCTTGAGCCCGATGACTATGCGCATTCCATCACGGTCGCTCTCATCGCGGAAATCATCTTCTGCAATGTCGGTAATGATTTTTTCATTGACCAGCTCGGCGATGCGCTCGATCAGCTTGGACTTATTGACCTGGTAGGGGATTTCGGTCACGATGATCGCCTGGCGGTTATTTTTGAGCTGCTCGATGGCTGCCTTGGCCCGCATCAGGAAGCGGCCACGGCCGGTCTGGTAGGCCTGGGCGATGCCGCCGCGGCCATAGATGAAGCCGCCGGTTGGGAAATCCGGTCCCTGCACGTGCTTCAGAACCTCAGCCAGGCCTGCCTGGGGATTCTTCACCAGCTCAATCGTCGCGCTGATCACTTCGGTCAGGTTGTGCGGCGGAATATTGGTTGCCATGCCGACAGCAATTCCATTCGACCCGTTGACGATCAAATTTGGAAAGCGCGTCGGGAGTACGGTGGGTTCAGTGGTGCTTTCGTCGTAATTGGGAACAAAGTCGACCGTGTCCTGATCGATGTCGGCCAGCATCTGGCCGGCAATGCGGGTCATGCGGCACTCGGTGTAGCGCATGGCCGCCGGCGGGTCGCCGTCCACGGAGCCGAAGTTCCCCTGCCCATCGATCATGGGATAGCGCATGCTGAAAGGCTGCGCCAGCCGCACCATGGTGTCGTAAATAGCCGAGTCGCCGTGGGGGTGATACACGCCCATCGCCTGCCCAACCACTTTGGCGCACTTCGCATACTTCTTGTTGTGCTCCAGACCCATGCCATGCAGGGTGTAGAGAATCCGGCGATGTACCGGCTTGAAGCCATCGCGAATATCGGGAAGTGCACGCCCGATGATGACCGACATCGAGTAGTCGAGATACGAACGCTTCATCTCCTCTTCAATATTGATGGGGATGAGGCGCGTTCCTGGGCCGTCTGGCGGGTTGCCATCGCTGCCATTGGGACCTAGCGGAAGGAGAGGATTCTGATCGTCTGCCATAAGAGGATGGGCCTTAGCGGGGGATGAGAAAATCGCCTGCGGAAAGCGTTTGCGACGCCGCTCAATCTGCGCCTAAGGACTGTTTTAATGATACGTCTTTTGGCGCCACCCAGCAAGGCTGTTGGGCCACTCTAAGTCTTTTTCTTTGAATAATTTGTCCATTCCGAACCTAGCGTTCGGCAAGCTCTCGAAAACGGCACTTCGCTGGCCCCGCATTCGATCTCGGATTTGGTTCCTCAGGGCAACGAAACGATGCTGAGGGCAGCCTCGAGAAGCAGCAGGGAGCCCACCACCGCCAGCAACACGGGGCGATAACGAGTTTCCAAAAAATCGGCAAACACCCCGGCGATGAAGGTAAACAGAAAGGGGAGCGCCCAAAGGGTAGGTTCACTGGAAATGCCAGGAGTAATGAGGGTAAAAAACAGTGCCGCCAGAAGCAGAGGGACGGTATTGCCAAAATAGCGCGATCGCCGCGTCGGCAGATAGAGAATCAGGGCGGTTGCGGCGGCAAGAGTCATCGCCGAGTTAGGCAGGCTCAGAAACCAGTGCCGGGCAGGCTGCAACGAAAACCAGATCCGGCCCGCGCCACTGCGAAAGAAGTAGCTGCAGGCATCGAGGCTGAAGTCATAGGACGCGAACACCAGCAGCATCGCTCCAATGCTGACCGTCATCATGATGGGAAAGATGTAGGCGCGACGACCCTCCGCGAGGTACGCCATCAACCCAATGGCCACGAGGAATGCGATAAGGAAGGCGGCCACGTGCGACGTTGCCGTAAACGCGAGTGTCAGGGTGAGCAGGATGATGCGTGAGCGCCACTTGCGTGGCGGCCCCTGCAGAGCATGGGCTACCCCCATAAAGGTATACAGCGTTGCAAACAGTCCGAAGGCGGTGAGAATTTCATTGTTGGGATAGGTGCAGGCATGGATTACCGGAGGACTAAAGCAGTAGAGCGCCAACGCGATAAAGCCGCCGGGATTGCCGAACAGACGGCGGGTGACCCACCACAGTGCGCCTCCCAGGCAAATTCCGGTGAGGAGAAACCCGCTATGCAACAGCAGCAGCACGTAGCGGAGTTCGTGGCGCATCTCCCAGGTGGAAGTGTCCTGGTTCTCGCCCGCGAGCACGCGCTGCAGGGTCAGCGGTAAACCGGCAATACGATAGGCCAACGTGCCGTCCGGAATGTTGCCGCAGGTTGTGAAATAGCCCGCCAGGGGATTCGGCTTTTCCCACATCTCTCGGCCACAGCGGGCGAAATCGTAGTCCCGCGAAGTGAGCGTTTGGCGATGGAATACCCACAGACATTGCGCCACCAGCAGCAGTAGCAGCAGGGCTGCTAGTTGTTGGGGACGCTTGAACTGGAAGCCTTGGACCTTAGGCATGGATGGGCGGTTTCTCTAGAGATGGGGCAGCGTGAAATGGCCTTGGGGCAGATACTGCTTGGCATTGGGAAAGCCGAAGAGGCGTCCATAGCTGGTGTAGCCGGTTTCGCTGGTCCAGAACCAGATCCGCTTTCCGAGCGGGTAACCGGGCGGCCAGGGCGCCTCGTGCGTGCGCCAGGCAAGAGGGTAGTGGCTGAAGATCAGGCTGGCTCGGCGCAGATGGCTGGGCGAACTGACAACCAACGCGGAATTCCAATCGTGCTCCTGCATGATTTTGTAGGAGTAATAGGCGTTCTGGATGGTGTTGCGCGATTGGCCTTCCGCAAAGACAGCGGAGTCGGGTATCCCCTGGGAACGCGCGAACTGCCGCATCACCTGCGCCTCGACGAACTTGTTTTGTACTGCGCCTCCGGTCATCAACAGACGCGGAGCGACGCCGGCGCGGTACTGCCGGATCCCTTCAAGGACGCGCGAACGGGCGATCGCCCCTATCGAGCCGTCGGCATTCGCTGGGTTGCCCAGCACCAGGATCACATCGAATTGCTGCTGCTGTGTGTCGCTCATGGGTATGGACACATAGAGGATGATCCCACAGGCAATCGCCGTAGTGAGTGCAATTCCAAAAACGCGTAGGATCCGAAGCCATCTTCGCCCCGCCGTGGCAACCATAGATGTTCTGATTCTAGCGAGTCTCCCACTCACGCACTCACTTGCTGCTACTCTGATGCCAATGTCTGTTGGTAGAAGTGATTCGGAGCGGCTGGTCTCCGCGGACCGCGGTGAGGACGACAACTCGTTCGAGCTGAAGCTGCGCCCGAAGTGGCTAGGAGAGTTCATCGGCCAGGAGAAGGCCAAGGAGCAGCTTAGCATTGCCCTGTCCGCGGCGAAGTCGCGCGGCGAAGCGCTGGATCACGTGTTGTTGTTCGGCCCTCCGGGCCTGGGCAAGACCACCCTGGCGACCATCATTGCCAACGAAATGGATGTCGGCTTCCAGCAGACATCCGGCCCGGCATTGCAAATCCAGGGGGATTTAACCGCGATCCTGACCAATCTGCGCGATCGTCAGGTCCTCTTCCTGGACGAGATTCACCGTTTGCAGCCGGTGCTCGAAGAAAAACTTTACACCGCACTGGAAGACTACAAATTGGACATCATCATCGGGCAGGGGCCGGCGGCGCGAACCCATGTGATGGAAATCAAGCCCTTCACCTTTATTGCGGCCACGACGCGGCCCGGGTTGCTATCTTCGCCCTTGCGCTCCCGCTTTGGAATCCTGCTGCGGCTGGAGTTTTACACCGATGACGAGCTGCGCTATATCGTAGAACGTTCGGCGGAAGTATTGCAGGTGCCCGTGGACCGCGACGGCGCCGCGGAGATAGCCATGCGTTCGCGAGGAACACCGCGCATCGCCAATCGCCTTTTGCGCCGGGTGCGTGACTACGCCCAGGTGCGCGGAACAGGCAGCATCGACCGGGCTACCGCCGAAGCAGCTTTAAAGCTCCACGGGGTGGATGCCCACGGCTTCGACGACCTTGATCGCCGGCTGTTGCTGACGATCATCGAAAAATACGACGGAGGCCCGGTAGGGCTGAATACACTGGCAGCCAGCCTGGCGGAGGAGGAAGATGCCCTGGAAGAAGTCTACGAACCGTTCCTCATCCAGATCGGTTTTCTGGACCGCACCCCTCGTGGGCGCGTAGCGACAAGGCTGGCCTATGAGCACTTCGGGCTGCCGTTGCCCCGCCGGCAAACACCTCTTTTCTGACACCTGAATCCTTGACCGAAGAGATTCCCGAGCCAGCCCGTCGTATCGTCCGCGCTGTTGTAATCTGACCCCGTGGCCCCACTGCTGGAAGTTGAGCATCTCTCGATCTTTTTTCGCGACCAGGCGGTTGTCCGCGACCTGAGCTTTTCCGTTGGCCAGGGAGAGGTCCTGGGCCTGGTGGGCGAGTCAGGGTCGGGCAAGTCGCTGACCTCGCTATCCATCCTGCGACTGCTGGATTCCGCGGCACGCGTCGAAGGCGTCATCCGTTTTGAAGGTACGGACCTGTTAGCCCTGAAAACGGAGAAGATGCGAGCCTATCGCGGCCGCAAGATCGCCATGATCTTTCAGGAACCGATGACGGCTCTCAATCCTGTCATGCCGGTTGGACGGCAGATTGCCGAAGCCATCGAAACCCATCAACCGGCACTGACCCGCAAGCAGGTGCGCGAGGCTGTCGTCGAGGCCATGACTGCGGTAGCGATCGCCGAACCCCGAGTCCGGCTTCGGGACTATCCCCACCAATTTTCCGGAGGGCAGAGACAGCGCCTTCTTATCGCCATGGCCCTGGTGAACCATCCCCTTCTGCTCATCGCCGACGAACCCACAACCGCACTGGACGTCACGGTACAAGCCCAGATCCTGCTGCTTTTGAAAGCACTCCAGCAGCGGAACGGTCTCGGCATGTTATTCATTTCACATGATTTGGCAGTGGTAGCGCAGATTGCCGACCGGGTGGCGGTCATGCGCCGCGGTTTGCTGCTCGAGACGGGTACGCGGGACCAGGTTTTTCTCCATCCACAGCATGGGTATACAAAAAGCCTGCTGGGGGCAGTCCCGACGCTAAACACCGACCGCGGCCAGCCGCTGGCCACCCTTTCTTCCGACGACGGCGCGACGGGAACCCTGGTCGAGCGTGCTCCCGGCCATTGGGTGCGCTGCGTTCCGGATGTCTGATATTCTGGGTAGTTGCGGCCGATTTTAGGGAGTATCCAGTCCCTGAAAGTGCTCCGCGGGAATGCACACCAGTCCTCCCTATGCGCGCTTTACTCATCTCCGACATCCACGCCAATATCGACGCTCTGGAAGCGGTGCTGGATG
>Ga0302324_100016271_pt1 | contig 14824 bp, 8 predicted proteins | sample Palsa_T0_1_FD_201949 | JGI IMG/M metagenome (GOLD analysis project Ga0302324, IMG submission 201949) | Peat permafrost microbial communities from Stordalen Mire near Abisko, Sweden - Palsa_T0_1 | ecosystem: Environmental > Terrestrial > Soil > Palsa > Peat permafrost | place: Sweden: Abisko...
ATCTCCTCAGTACGCAGCCAGGAGGCGAAAGTGTGCGGCGCGTCTTTCTGAAAGAAAAACTGCTGCGTAATACCGTTCGGGTAGCGCTTCAGCGAGAGCGGCCGGTCTTTAAGGTGCGGCAGGATCAGGCCGGCGACGGCGTCATAGTAATTGAGAATGTCCCGCTTGGTGATGCCTTGGGCGGGATAGAAGACCTTGTTGAGATTCGTGAACTTGAGCGGCTGGCCGTCCACGTTGAGCGAAATTTCATTCAGTTTGGCGGCCAGCAAGGGTTCGGTGGCGCCGGCCTGGCTCTGTCCGGCTTCTTCGCGGACACAATCGGAGGGATCCACGTCCGGGCGCAGGCCGAGATATACGGGCGCGCGCAGTTTACCGTCCCCGGTCCAGTTGGAGAATTTCACCTCCGCCACCAGCTCGGGCTTTACCCAGGTCACCTCGCGGCCGACTTTGGGAGCATCCGGAAACGGCGTACCCGGCGTGCGCAGCGGATCGAGCTCCTGACGCAGAAAGGCGAGCGCCTTCTGGTCGAAGCCTGTTCCCACGTTACCCACCCAGATCAGCTTGCCCTGGTCGTAGAGGCCCAGCACCAGCGCCCCGAAGTGGTCGCGCTCTCCGGCCGTGAAGCCGCAGATAACAAACTCCTGCCGCTCGACGATTTTCAGCTTGAGCCAGTCGCTGCTGCGGCGTGACTCGTAGCGGCTTTCAGCGCGCTTGGCCAGGATGCCCTCAACGCCGGTTTCGCGCGCGGCCTCCAGCATGGCGTCACCCGCGCCCGGGAAATGCTCTGAAAGGCGCACCGCGGCCGCCGGAGTCAGGATGGCCTCGAGCAGGCGCTTGCGCTCGATCAGCGCCACCTGGCGGAGATCGTAGCCGTTCAGATACAGCAGGTCGAAGACGAAATATACAACCGGCCGCGAGCGCGCCAGATGCGCGACCGCATTGGGATCGGACTGCGCGATGCGCGGCTGGATCAGTTCGAAGCGCGCCACGCCCTTTTCATCCAGCGCGGCGATCTCGCCATCCAGGATGGCCTGGTCGGCGGCGATGTAGTGCGAGATCACGCTCAATTCCGGATATTGCTTTTCGCACGAATGTCCGGTTCGGGAGACCAGCCGGACAGACTCCCGATCGACAAAGCAGATGGCCCGCACGCCGTCCCATTTGATCTCGAAGAGCCATTCGTCGCCGCGCGGCGGGGCGGCTGTCAGGGCCGCTTTCATGGGCGCGATCGCCGAAGGCATGGGCGCTTCCACCGCCCCCTTCAACGCAGCGGGATCAAGCTGGAGTTTTTTTTTACGCGGCGGCGCGGCGGTCTGGTTTGCCCGGCGCGGACGCGGCGCTGCCACCTTGGCTGGCCGGCTGCTGGTCCATTCGCGCTGTGGATCGCCGGCAGTCTGTTGCTTGGTCTTGTGGGCGGGCAGGCCCTGGGCGATCTCCTGCTGCGTGCGCCCGGAGAGCACGCTCGCACCGAATTGCTCGATGTCCCAACCGGCCACGGCCTCCGCATCGCGCTTCTTGATGATCAGCCACTCATTGCCCTTCCCGCGATTCTTCATGAGTATCAGGGCGAATTCGCCCTTAAGCTTTTCGCCGTGCAGGAAGAACTTGAGGTCGCCGCGCGCGATCTGCTCTTCGACCGGTGCATCGCCCAACAGATCCCACGTGCCGCGGTCCCAAAGCATCACGCTGCCCGCGCCATAGTTGCCGGCCGGAATGTTGCCCTCGAAATCGCCGTAATCGAGCGGATGATCTTCCACCTTTGCGGCCAGGTGCTTGGAGAGCGGCTCGAGCGAAGGACCTTTGGGCACCGCCCAGGACACCAGCACGCCGCCGATCTCCAGCCGGAAATCGTAATGCAGGCGCGTGGCATCGTGCCGCTGGACAAAAAAGCGGGGCGCCGCGGCTTTATCAAGATGGGAAACGCGTTTGTTTACTTTTGTTTCGGGAGGCGGCTCCGGGGTATTTTCGAAGCGGCGTTTGCGAACGTACTCTTCCAAGGCCATAAAGTCTTGCCCCTCCTCCGTTTACATGATATCTTCGGAACTGCGTCAATTACCAACGAGGGTACAGACCATGGCCAGCACCGTCTGGAGAGGACATCTGACGTTCGGACTTGTTTCGCTGCCGGTGCGCTTGTATAGCGCCGCGCGCGGTGAATCGGTGAGCTTCAATCTGCTGCACGGCAAGGACAATTCACGCATCAAGCAGATCACCTATTGCCAGGCGGAGGACAAGCCTGTGCCGCGCAGTGAATTGGTGAAGGGGTACGAGTACGAGAAGGATCGCTACGTGGTCATCGAGGAGGAGGACATCAAGAAAGTCGCTCCCAAGACGGCCAAGGTGATGGAGATTCTCGAGTTCGTCAAAGGCGACCAGGTGGACCCGATTTATCTCGAAAGCTCGTACTACATGGCACCCGATGAAGGCGGCGAAAAGCCATATGCGCTGCTGTTCGAGGCGCTGCGCCAGGTGAACTATTACGCGCTGGCCAAGATCGCCATGCACAACCGCGAGCACATCGTGATCCTGCGGCCGGGCAAGAAGGGCATCCTGCTGCACACCATGTACTACGTGGACGAGATCCGGCAGGTGGACGAATTCCGCACCAATACGGACCTGGTGAAGCCCAACGAGCTGGCCATGGCCAATATGTTGATCGAGACGCTGAAGGCGGAATTCGAGCCGGAGAAATACCACGACACCTATCGCGACAACCTGCTGCAGATGATCGAGGCGAAGAAAGAAGGCCAAGTGGTAGTGGAGACGCCGGAGCCGCACGTGGCGCCGGTGATCGATATTATGGAAGCCTTGAAACGCAGCCTGGCCGAGAAGAAGAAGCCCGTCCAGGCGGCCACCGCTGCCTCCGGAGAGGCGCAGCAAGAGGCCGCCGCCGAGCCGGTTGCGAAAAAGCGGCGATCGAAAGCGGTCTGACGGGCCGGGCTCTAGCTGAATGCCCCTGCCCAGGCGCTCTTGACCAGCACCCAAATCGCCCACGGCACCACCACCGCAACGACCGCCTTCGAGAACGGGATCTTGCGGGCGGCTACCGAAATGCCGGTAGCTAGCAGCAGGATCGACCAGAAGGTGAACAGGTCGATCGAAGTGGCCAAACTATAGAGGAATTTGCCGGTATTGGGCGGCGGCTCCAGGGCCGCGCCAATATTAAAAAAGAGCGGGTTCTGGAGGTTGAAATCTTCAGGATTCTTCAGGAATACGACGATGATCGCCAGGATGCTGGAGATCAGCCCGGGCAGCATGGAGTAAGAGGTAATGGCGAACATCTGCTTGAATTGCAGCGAGGCCCCCATCATCTTGCAGGTCAGCAGCAGTACGCCGGCGATGGCCAGGGCTACCACAGGAACGCCGACCAGGACGCCCACGTAGCCAAATATCGGAGCGATCTTCGCGCCAGTGTCGATGCGCGCCTCGCGCTGATCCGCAGGCAGATCGCGCGTACTGGGATTGTTCTCCATGGTTTTGGCGATATAGTTTCGCCACCCGATGTGGGTCGTGTAGCAGAACATGAAGGCGAGGCCGGCGACGATCATCAGAATCAGCGGCACGTACCACCGCGGCCGGGTGGCGATATCGGCGAAGGCCGGTTTGGGGTCGAGATATACGCCCGTAATGCGGCCTACTTCACTCATGGGAGGAGCCATGTCGGGTGCGGGTTGGGGTGTCATAAGGAATCGGTCCGAGGGGGGATTATGACAGGATTTGAGCTAAGATGCAAGCAACGCTACCCTGGTTTTATTATGCGTACTCTTCGCCGCCTGCTTGGCGTAGCCCTGCTGCTGGCCGCCTGCCTGCCCGCACAGGATGCAGTTCGCTCCCTCACCATCCTGCATACCAACGACCTGCACGCGCGACTGCTTCCGGACGATCAGGGTCGGGGCGGATTCGCCGCTCTGGCCGCGGGCATCCGCCGCGAGCGGACCGGTTGCAATGACTGCCTGCTGCTCAACGCCGGCGATCTGGTGCAGGGTACGCCCGTATCCACGCTCTTCCACGGCCTGCCGGTGTACGAGATCGCCAACCTGTTCGGCTACGATGCGGCTACGCTCGGCAATCACGAGTTCGACTACGGCTGGGAACAAGTGGCCCGCTTCGTCCACACGGCGCGATATCCGGTGGTCACGGCGAACGTCGTGGACCAGGACGGGCACCTGCTGGCTTCCGCGCCCTACGTGGTGCTGAAGGCCAATGGCGTCCGCGTCGGGGTGATCGGAGAACTCCTGGGCGACATGATCCAATACACCACTCCGGATAAGATGGGGCCGTGGCACGCGCTACCGGTGGTCGAGACGGTGCGCAAGTATGCGGATGAGCTGCGCGGCCAAGCCGATCTGATCGTGGTCCTGGGACACATCAACGATTCCGAAGCGACTCAGATCCTCCATGAAGCCCCGGCGGTTTCCGTAGTGGTGAGCGGGCACGACCATACCGGCCTGCGCACTCCGGAAGAATATCAGGGGCGCATCAATGTGCGGGCGAACGGTTACGGCAGGGATTTTGGCCGGCTGGATCTGGAAGTGAATGTGCCCGAGCACAAGATGGTCTCGTGGAAGTGGCGGACGATTCCAGTGGAGGCGAAGAATATTACCCCGGCAGAGGACGTGGCCGCGCTGGTGGAGCAGTGGGAGGCCAAGGTTTCGAAGATCGTGGATGTGCCCGTCGGAGAGGCTCGCCACACCATCGCCGGGCCCGAGCTGAAGCACCTGATCGAGCGCGCCATGATCGAGGAGACCGGCGCGGATTTCGCTTTCATGAACCAGGGCGGCGTGCGCGACAGGCTGCCGGAGGGCCGCCTGCTGGCGCGGCATATCTGGAACGTGATGCCCTTCGATAACCTGGTGGTGGTGGGCCGCTTCCCAGGCTCCAAGCTGCCCGCGAGTGTGCTGGCGGGCCGCACGGTCGATCCGCAGCGGGAATATACGCTGGCGGTGAGCGACTTCACGGCGGCCAATCAAAGCGGGCCCGGAGAATTGGGCACGACTGGGCTGGCGTTTCCGCAGAACGGCCCCTTGTTGCGGGACCTGCTGATCGAATGGGTCAAAAAGAAGAAGGTGCTGGAGTAGCGTCTAAGATATTGATCCGCAAGCTTGCGGCTGGCGATCATGGCTGCCCGCTACGCTTCAGTAGCAGCGCCCAGTCCAGCCACCCTGGAGCCTGCGGCGATTTCCATTGCGGTCCCCCACCAGCGGCAGCGCGATCCATTCTCCCGTAAGCCTTGATCATGACCATGGTGTCGTCGCCGCGCCTGCTAATCCAGCCGCCGCCCGTACCGGGGCCAGATATTGGTGCCGCGCCCGGAATCTGCACATCGTGCCGGCTCGCCATGAGGAGCTTTGCAGCCTCCAGGATCAGGTCCGCAGAGCGCTATTCAGCAGTTGGCTTGCCGCGCGTTCGGCTTCTGTGATCGAAGTTACGTGACTCGGATCGCCGGAGAGGTCGGTATTGGCGAAAGCTATTCTGCCAAAGGGTGCGTTGCGCAAGACGTCGCGCGGCGCGGGTTTGCCATCTTTTCCATAAAAAAAGCCAGGCGTAGGCGTGCCGTAAGCATGTCCCCAGCGGTTCAGAATGATGCCGGCGACATCGCGTCGGGCGTCGAAGCCGGTAGCCCCGAACATTTCCGTTAGCTGTTCCCGAATCTTGCGTTCGTATTCCCGGAACGGGGTGGCCAGAATTTCGGCGCGCCCGCGGGTCTGCTGTTCCTCCACCGGCAGGCCGGCGTGACAGAACGTCACTTTCAATGTCAGCACCACCGGCGAGTCCGGGCCCATGGTCTTAGCAGCCGCTGCGAAGAGCGGCAACTTGCGGATTGCCGCAAAACACCCCAGCCCTTCAAACCAGTAGCCGCCGGAGATGCCAAGTTTGTAAAGAAAACGCCAGTTCCGCAGGGCGATATTGGCGATCATACATGGCGAGCGATAGAACTGGCCATAGGCCTCGCGCTGGGCATCCGGCAAATCGAGCACAATGTGCTTGGTGGTCCAACTTCCACCCGCCAGCACTACCGCGCGCGCTTTCAACCGGTAGGGTTTGCCGCCGCGCGTATAGGTGACCGCCACCGTGGATGATTTCGTGGGATCGCCTTCGTGGCACACGCCCACCACGGTGGCGTGCAGGCGGATGCGCGCGAGTTGACCGGGACGATCGAGCGCCCCGAAATCTATGTGTCCCAGGCACACACCTGGGAGGGTTCGATCACCGGAGATCGCCGAAGGAATCAACGTTTTGACGATGTGCCTTGCGATGCCATCGTTGCCGCCCGGAAATGCGTGGCTCCCGGTGCCCAACCCGCGGTTCATCACGCCTCCGCCCCAACAGTATGCGGAAAGCACATCTGGGCCGATGCCGTAGGGGTCGCCCGGGCCGGGGGTAAAGATGGTGCGGATGGTTTCCTGGCTCAATCCGAACCGCTGCATCATGAGAGTTTCCATGGTGATCCGGTCCAGCTCGGGTGAAGGCACGATGCGGTTGGCGGGATCGGAATGCAGCGCCTGGTATTTCAATAACTCGCCGCGCATCGCCGGAGGGAGAGGCGCGCCTTCCAATTTCCTGGTCCAAGGATCGATCAGCCACAGTCCTGGATTTTGGCCGAATTTCGCGCCGAAAAAGAAACCATACGGATTTTGTACAAACTCGAAGCTGTGGCCCACCGGAATCTCCGGCGAATCACTGCCCCAGTTTTGATATTCGAACTTGGAAGGGTCGATGCCGATGCGTTCGTAGTATTCAGCCGTGAAGGTGCGGTCCTTAGGTGTGCCAAAATGATCGGAGCCCTGCGGAGCGCCGATACGCTGGCCGTCGATGATGAACTCGTTGCGCTTGGCTTCTCCGCCGAATACCGGATGATTCTCCAGGACCAGGCAGCTCAGTTTGGGATTGCGCTTCTGGAAAGCCAAAGCCGCCGCGAGGCCGCTGATGCCGCCACCCACCACCACGCAATCGAACGTTTCACCGGTATCGGCCGCCTCGTGCGCACCGGCAGTGAAGACGTTATCCCGAATCTGGTGGCCGGCATGGACAATCTCGTAGGTGTTGCCGTTGGAGCCGGCATAATCGCCCATCCCGGAATATCCGGTCCATTCTTCTTCGGCGACCAACTGTCGCGGAGTGAGGGTGCCGAGCAGGGTACCGCCCGAAGCCAGCAGAGCGGAATTCATAAAATCGCGGCGGAGAATGCGGCGGTTCATACCTAGCAGTTCATCAGACCGGTCCTGCGCCATCGTCACCTCCGTGTCGTTCCATTCTGGCACAGCCGAACGAGGCTCAGTCCCGTCTCGAAGTAACGTTTTATTAAACTTCGATGCTCTGGCATTGGGCAGCAGCTTGCGTTACTCAAATCCTGGACACCGGCCATTTCGCGCTATATCGAGCCGCATTGGTGAAAGCCTTCGTATGGGAGGTACTGATCAGTGCGGGAGGTGCGCGCCCGTGCTGGTTCATGGGAGCACGACCATGATGGCGCGGTCGCGCAACGTTTGGTCGTCGTGATGTGGCATCCCCGCCGTGGAGATCGTGCGAATCGAACTACCTTCATTTGATCTTCAAAACTCGGGCTGCGTTAGAGTGAAACATCTTTCGAATCGCATCTTGATTCGGCGCCAGCCTACGGACCGCGGCGAGGATGCCGGCGCCCGTGCAGGCCTCACCACGGCCAACGCTATCATCGCAGTCGCTTCCGAACATCAGCTTATCCTGATGGCGCGCGAGGAATTCGCGGGCATGATCTTCGTCTCGGGTCATTGAGTTCAGACCCGAGCCAGCCGACAGGTCTCCGTACATATTAGGATAATCGGAGAGCAGCCGATCTGTAATGCCACCTGGAGTCACAGGCGTCTTAGGGTACATGACGGTCTGGTCGTGATTACGGTCAATGTTCCCCCACCACGTCTGTGCGTGACCGATAAAATTCACCGCCGAAAACTTCTCCAGGACCTTGTGGAACCGCTCGATTCCCATGTTATAGACACCATGCTGGAAATGCATGAGGACAGGCACATCAAACTGGCGAGCGATCTCTGCCACCGTTTGAATATCCTGAGAGTCACATTCGACATGGAATTTTTGCTCTCCGATGCCGATGGCGCCGCTAGTGAGATATTTTCGAAGCACATTTCTCGTCTCCGGGATGTCGGGAAGTTCGTTTGCGAAAAATACGAATTCATGCGGATACTGATGCGCCAGCGCCACCACGCTATCGTTGCCGCCAGCCTTCGCGTCCAGCCCATATTTTGATCCCGCGGGCAGGAGAACAGTCTGGGTAATTCCCATTGTGCGCTGGTGCGCTATAAGGTCCTCGTCTGAGCGACCTGCATAATTCGTGTGCTGGTGAATATCGATGATGGATTCCAATGCTTTCGACGTCACCGGAATCGATGCGGCCCAGGACGAAGCTAAAGCTAAAAAATGCCGACGATTAATCCTGCTCACGTTGTTAGAGAATGAGCACACTCATGTAAAGCTCGAGAACGCCAGTGTACCACTTTCCAACCGTGTTGCCAGGCAGCAGCCAACCTTGCCAAAACTCAAAAGAAGGCTGCGCGGGCGGGTGCCGCCGGCTTCCATCGCAAGTCTCGAGTGCGAAGAGTGGTAACTTATGACCAGCTCTATGACGCGACGAGAATTTCTGGCGGGCGCGATGGCGAGTCGGGCGGCAGCCGTCCCTAAGACACGAGCCGAATGGGCAGAAAAGCGGCGGCAGACGTTGGCCAATATGCAACGGGTGATGGGAGAGTTGCCCCCGGCTAGTGGCAGACCACTCGATGTGGCGCGGGTAGAGCGGACCCAGGAGCCCCGACTCACGCGAACCTATCTGACCTTCGCCGGCGATGACCACGATCAGGTGCCAGCGTACCTGCTGGTACCCAAGGCACTGCGGAAGAGGGCACCAGCAATGTTGTGCCTGCACCAGACTACCCGTATCGGTAAAGGCGAGCCCGCCGGCGTAGGCGGAATCCCGGACCTTCATTACGCTTTGGAATTGGCCCAGCGCGGCTATGTAACGATTGCACCCGATTATCCGAACTTTGGCGACTACCGCTTTGATCCCTACGCGAACGGTTATGCGAGCGCGACCATGAAGGGTATTCGCAATCACATGCGGGCGGTGGATGTGCTCGAATCGCTCTCCGAGGTGGACCCGAAACGCATTGGGTGCATCGGGCATTCTCTTGGCGGTCACAACACGCTGTTCGTTGCTGCCTTTGACGAGCGAATCCGGACGATGGTATCCAGCTGCGGCTTCAACTCGTTCAAGAAGTATTACGGGGGAAACCTTGCGGGCTGGAGCAGCCTGACGTACATGCCGCGCATCGCAGAACGCTACGGCAAGGATCCGGCGAAAGTGCCATTTGATTTTCCCGACGTCCTGGCGGCGCTCGCGCCGCGGCCGCTGTTCATCAACGCGCCGCTGCACGATGAGAACTTTGAGGTTTCTGGTGTGAACGATTGCATTGCGGCGGCCCAGCCGGTGTATGCGACAGTGTACGAAACCGCGGACCGTCTTGTGGCTGTACATCCGAATACGGGGCACTCGTTTCCGCCGGAAGAGCGCGAGCGGGCTTATCTGTTTCTAGACCGCTGGCTGAGGGGCTGAGGAGCGGCGGCTTCGCGTTGCCTTCGCCGTGGCGCGGAATTTGGCCTCTTGCCGTTTGCGATAGCGAAGCTGATCAGCAGCGAATCGGCTATCGTCGAATTCGCCGTTTTGTGACCGTATGCCAAGATGGTTCCGACTGAGCACGGTAATATTGTGGCTGGCAGCTCTACGCTGCTTGGGATGGCACGGCTAGTGGCACAGTGAGCTCAGGGCACTGCTCAAACTATTGCGTCTCGTGCGAACGAACGCCGAGCGGCCGGATTCGTCGCAGTTCGCGGGCACGTCATGCGTTCCAGCAGATACATCCGCGCCCCTCAACGGGATGGACTGCCGGACACTGTCCGGGATACGCGGTAGATCACATCATGCTGCTGAAGCGCGGCGGCGCCGATTTGCCTAACAACCTGCAGTAGCGGACCTCGGGCGATGCCAAGGCCAAGGATCGAGTGGAATAGTCTCACCGCTCGAGCCGCCAACGATTTGCCCCTCATCGGCGAACGCGCCGCAACGCGCGAGGGCAGCGCAATGGAAGGTGGCCATGCGCACACCGGGATAAGGGGTGCGTTATCTGGTCCCGCACAAGCTTCGGCGAGCTGGATCGAACGGCGGGAACCTCGACGCGTATTGGCGGTCACTCGATGGCGCCCCCAGCGTCCCATAACGGAACGTCTACGTTCGAACGACGACCAGGGACGCGCACGCTTGCCGTCACACCCCTTCGGCGTCGTCGCCCCTACGATGCGCCGCTCATCGACGAACGCGCGCAAAGCGCTGGCGCAGCGCGACGGAAGGCAGCGATGACCGCGCCGGTGTGAAAGGCGTTATGCGTTCGAGCGCGCCTCACGAACCGATCGAGCAGCGGGAACGTCGACTCGCCGCGGCCACCGGAACCAGCGAGAGGATGTACACCGGTCCCCTTCGTCGCCAACCATCATTCCGCGCTTTTCCGAACCCCAAGATGAACGACCTGATCGGACGGAAGACCAGGAACGAAGTGCTGTTGTCGCCGCGACCAACCCGATCGCCACCGTGGCTAGCCCAAGCTTAATGCATTTTCAAGGTATTTCCGAGAGTTAATCTCCTAGCGAGGCGTCTACGACAGAACAACTACCTTTGCGACAAAACACGTATCTTTTCACACGAACCGCGATGGCCATCCTCCATCTCGAAAAAGCGGAGGCATTTCTACGGACTGGGGATTCGCGCCGGGCGAGACACACGCCCGTTCTGAGCTTCCTGAATAGATACCTGATTAACGTCGAGGGTGCTGGCAGTCGCCCGATCAAGAGCAACCTTCGCCTTCGCGTACGCCCCCTTCGCGGCAACCTCACTTGATCTTGCCTGTGCCAAAAAGGTTTGATACTGGATCACGAGATAATTCGTCGCAAGTCCGACGTCAAAAGTCTTTTGTTCCACTTTTACGGATTGCTCTTGAAGAATGCGGCTCTGGACGGCGGCATCGTAAGCCGCCCTGGCCTGCTGCATGGCTACATAGGCGTCGGCGACTTCCAGACGAACCTGATCCTCGAACTGCTGTCGCCGCAACTGTGTCTGCCGGACTTGCAGTTGATCGCGAACGGCATCCGCCTGCGCTATCCGATTCCGCAACGGTAGCGTCAACTGCAGGCCGACACTGTAGGTTGGGAAATTATTTCTGAAGATCTGTCCGAGCGCAGTTCCGTCGCCGCCTGGATAAAGCGCTGCGCCGGGGGTAAGCGCCGCCCCAGGCGCATTTATGTCACCGGAGAGGCCGCCATTCTGCATCGTCCCAACCACATCCAATTCCGGCCGGAGAGCGTTGAGCGAGCCCTTCAAGCTTATCTGGAAATTTTCCACCTGTATGCCCGCCTGGGCTAAATCGGGCCGGTCTCGCAAGGCCTGAGCAATCAAGTCCTCGACGGGTCGCACCGGTTCGGTCTCGGTTTCGGGCACGGTCACCGTGTCTGTCGCGATAATATGGGCCGTGCGGATGGCAGGATTCGCCAGGCCACCGCGGGTAACCGCCGTCTTGACGATCAGTTCTTGCTGCTGAACCAGGCCCTCGGCCGAAATCAGGGCCTGCCGACTGGATGCGACTTGCGCCTGCGCCCGCGTCACCTCGATCGGCGCCTGCTCGCCTTGCTGAACCTTGTTCTTGTTGTCCTCGTACAGCCGCTCAGCGAGGCGCATTGCTTCGCGCTTCACCTTGACGTCTTCATTCAGACTCAGTAGGTCCGTATAGAGCCTGGCGATGCCAGCCACCGTGTCGATCACCTGCTGTCGAAATACCAGATCGGCGATCTTTCCGTTGTTCTTAGCGATGTGAATATATCGGCGATTCAACTCGATTCCGAAACCGCGCAGCAGCGGTTGCGTGACGGTAAATCCCAGGCTTGCGTTCAGAATCGGATTGTAAGTGTATCGGGCCGCGTTGGTCGTTAATCGGGTATCGTCGAACGTCATGCTGAGCTGCGTACCAGGCGAAAAGCCTTGATTCCATCCCACACTTCCGTTGAGATTATTTGAGACCAGCCAGTTCGACGTGCCGGTTGTCAGGGGATCGAATTCGGGAGTGCTTTGATGCGCCCAGTTGAATTGTCCCGAAAGAGACGGATCGTATTGTGGAATCGTCGGGCCGGTGGACAGTGGAGTCGCGCCTGCCACCGATAGATCGTTCTGCTGTTGCGTGATCAGTGCGACGTCGGAAAGATTGGTGTTCACCGTCGGCGCCGGTGTCGAACTGGCAGTGAGAGAAGTAAGCAGCGGGCCGTTCGGTCCGCCGATTCCGGGAGGCGGCTCGTTTACCAATAGGCTCACTCCGCGCAGTAACCCGCCACCTTCGGCGCGCCCGATGTCGGTCTGGGCGATTCGCGGAAGGTATCGTTCCACCTCAATATCCAAATTGTTTTCCAGAGCTAGCGCGATCGCATCCGCCAATGAAAGATACAACTGGCCGGCGCGTATCAGGTCGAAAATCCGCTCCGAATTCCGCAAATTTACCGGTGGAACCGGTTTCGCTTCGTAAGGGCGGATGAAGGCGTTCCCCAGGAAACTCGTCTGTGCTTCTCCAAGCACGGAGATAGCCAGCATTAGCACGGCGGCTTGTAACCGACCTCTCATTGCGCTACCTTTTGGCTTGAAATCGGAACTGCGATTTGAACGAGTGCGCCCTCCTGGACCACATCGCTTGGATCAACGACAACCTCTTCGCCTGCCTTGAGTCCATCCACAATCTCCAGCTCGATTCCGTAATCGCGGCCCGGATCCACGGTCTGGAAGTGAACGCGCCTGACGCGGGCAAGCGTCGCCGGCTCGATTCCATCGGCCCTGACCTTTTGCTGCTCGTCAGGAGTCAAAGGCTGGAGCACGGCCAACACGGTGCCACTCGATCTGACCACCAGAGCCGCGTCCGGCACCATGAACGGAGGATCGATTCGGTCTGTAACAAACGCAACCATCGCGTACATTCCAGGCAGCAGCACTCCCTTTGGATTCTCAACGTCCACTTCGGTCAGCAGCGTCCTGGACTGAGCGTCCAGAGAGCTGGAGGTGCGCGTCACCTTGCCTTTGAAGCTCACAAGGGGAATTTGCTGGACGCTGACCGTCGCGGTCTGGCCCACCCTGACGCCCGGCGCATTCGTTTGCGGAACGGCAATCAGAATCCGAAGCTTACCGATTTCCGCCAAACGAAAGATTTCGCCTCCACTGGGAACATCGGATGGTCCTGCAGCATTGGAGCGCGCTGGCCCGAGAGTGGATCCGGTAGCCGAAATCAACGCACCGATGTCTACATTCCGCGCCGTGATGATGCCGTCAAATGGTGCGGTGATTCGCTCATAACCCTGAAGCGTTAATAACCGGTCCAGCGTCGCCTGGCTGGCCCGGACGAACTCCTGTGTCGCCCGGACAGTCTTTTGCTGGGCAACGACGTTCGCCTCCGACGTTTTGGCCGCGGTTGATTGATTATCGCCATCCTGCCGCGATACCGCGCCGTCGGCGGTCAGAATTTTGTATCTCTGCCAGGTGATCTCCGCCAGATCGCGCGTTGCGGTGAGCTGATTAAGCAAGGCTTGAGCCTGGCCGAGCTGTCCTTCGGCTTGCGCCAGCGCAGCCTCCGCCTGGGATACCTGTTGGTCGAGGTCCGGCGCTTCGATATCGGCCAGCTTTTGGCCGGCACGCACGTGATCGCCGATATCGACATAACGCCGCTTTAGATAACCCGCGGCGCGGGCGTAAATGTACGCTTCCGTAATCGGCGTGACATTTCCCGGCAGCAGTAATTCGGTGCTCGGAGCCGCGCGCTTTACTTCCGCGGCATTCACCAATGGCGGTGTGATCCTGCGGATTCGAGCGGCGGCCTCGATCTGTTTCATGGTCCGCTCTCGCGGCAAATACCCTAAGAAGTAAACACCGGCGGCCGCGCCTGGAATCGCGATCAGGGCCAGCCACTTTTTAGCGCTCATGGCCCGGGAACCTCGCCAGCTTCTATTGCGATCTGGCGATCCATGTCCACTGGGGCTTCCTTACGAAGCAGAGTGTAAATAATCGGCACGAAGAATAGTGTGGTGGGGGTCGCGAACAAGAGTCCCCCGATAACCGCTCTGCCTAGTGGCGCGTTCTGCTCGCCACCTTCGCCTAGGGCGAATGCCATCGGAAGCATACCGATGATCATCGCCAGTGCCGTCATCGTTACTGGCCGGATTCGTGTGAACCCCGCCGATAGAGCGGACTCCACGGCGTTTTTCCCGGTTGCGCGTTCGTCATTTGCGAACGTGACCAGCAGAATGCTGTTGGCTGTCGCAACGCCGATGCCCATGATCGCCCCCATCAGTGCCGGAACGCTCAGTGTGGTTCGCGTCAGGTACAGCATCCATAGCATGCCCGCCATTGCTCCAGGAAGCGCCATCAGGATTATGAAGGGATCCATCCAGGATTGAAAGTTGACGGCCATTACCAGATAGACGAGTACGACCGCGAAGATCATTCCCAGGCCCAGGCGGTTGAATGAGGTCCGCATCGTCTCCACCTGGCCGCGCAGATCGATCGAGGTTCCGCGTGGGAGTGCCGGGCGCATGTTAGAGATGATCCGCTCGATGTCCGCCGCCAGCCCTCCTAAATCGCGCCTGTCCGGACTCGCGAAGATGTCGATGACCGGTTGAATATCGTAATGACTTTCGATCTCGGGTGAGTTATTCCTTTTCAACCCGGCAAGATTGTAGAGCAACTGCGTCGCACCGCCTG
>Ga0302324_100016273_pt1 | contig 14824 bp, 12 predicted proteins | sample Palsa_T0_1_FD_201949 | JGI IMG/M metagenome (GOLD analysis project Ga0302324, IMG submission 201949) | Peat permafrost microbial communities from Stordalen Mire near Abisko, Sweden - Palsa_T0_1 | ecosystem: Environmental > Terrestrial > Soil > Palsa > Peat permafrost | place: Sweden: Abisko...
TCGGGCGGCAGTTCACGCGAGAACTGTTCTAGGAACGCGTTCATCGTATCGGTGTTGATGTGCGGGGCGATCAAGCCGCCGGCCTGGCCGGTTTCCGGACAGATCGCGCTGAACACGTACAGGTAGTCGTATTGCGTTTGCCGGATCGCCGGCGGCCGCGAACCGACCCGCGCCCACACGCGGGTGATCGTGCCGTGTTGTCCGAAGCGGGCTTCGTCCTGGTAGTAACTCAGGATGCGTTGGTCGGGATGGGCGGCGCGGATTCGAGCCAACTGATCGGGAAGCTCTTTTTTTTAAAAGCCTCCAGCGCGGCCGGGTCCGTGTCGGGATGTTTGGGACGCGGCATCAGATCGTTGTAGCCCAGGCGATGCAGCAAGGCGTAGACGCCGTTGAGCGAATAAACTTTTCCGAAGCGTTCCTTGATCTTTTCCCGCAGGATCGGCCCGTTGTACGCCGCCAATCCTTCCTGGGGATCGGGTCCGGCGTCGAGCATCGCGCACAGTTCTCCGCGCTGCTGGTCGCTGAGCTTGGGCGCGGCGCCGGGCTGACGTTTAGGGACCAGCGCGTCGACGCCGCCCGTGCGGTAGCGTTTGATCCATTGGTCCACGAACTGACGTGATCGACCGACGGCCGCGGCGATTTGCTCTCGAGGCAATTCGGATCGATCGCCCAACCCCTGGCCGGCGATCAACACCACGCGATACCGATCCCGTTGCTTGGCATTGAGCGTGCCGCGAATCAATCCAGTCAAATGTTCAGCATCGCCGGGGTTCTTCCAATCCACATTCATTGTGAGCCTCCTTGCAATGGCTCACAGTATGACAAGCTTTTCCCGCCAGCGCTACCGAACGAGCGCCGAACTGCGCGCGAAAATCAATTGGAATCCGTATAACGACTCCTCTGATGATCCGGGCCGGGGCGAGCAATTTGTCCTTGAACGGCACCTTCGCGCCGCTGCCGTCGGCGCGGATCAGCAGGGCGGTCACATCGTCGTCATGAAGGTTGTTTGCATGAAGCGATGAGATGGCCAGCAAAAGCTTGGGGATCACCAGGGCCGCGTCGATTTGCTTCTCGCTTGCGAAGAGAGACTTGAGAACACTGAGCACGCCGGTCGGACCCAGGAACTCACCATCGCCGTCGCGCGATTCGATCAACGAATCGGTGTAAAGCAGCACGAAGTCGCCGGTCTCCAGACGGACCTCCAATTGGCTGTAGTCGGCGGAATCGATGATGCCCAGCGGAATATTGGCGGGCCCACCATCAGCGTCGGTAGGCTTGGATTCCAGGATCGACCACGTCCCGCTGGCGGCGCGATAGAGAATCGGCGGCGGATGTCCGGCATTAGAAAGCGTCAACATTCGCGTGGGCGAAAAAAATGTCGTGACCAATGCTGTCGCGAAAATGTTGCTTGCCGACACGGCCGCGAATCGCTGGTTCATGCTGCGGACGAATCGGGTTTGATCGACAAAGTTCACGAATTGTCGCATGAGATCACGCAACAGCCGGGCAACTCCATCGACTTCCTCGCCATGTCCCGATACATCCGCCAGCAGCAGCCGAGTGATCCGTCCGGTCGCGCAGCTGGAAACATAATGCACATCCCCGCCGGAACTCGCCCGCTTGTACGGCTTGGCATAAACCCACGCATCCAGCCCCGGCATTCGGATGGAAGTGTCAATCGATTCATTCCCGCCCCAGATTTCCATGCAGGCCATGATTTGCTGATCGGACATGGGCGAGATTTGGGCGGAGACGGGCATTAGGTAATCATAGCGGGAAAGAGTGGCGGGACGGGAGGATTTTGCATGTGGGAATTCAGGGCCACGTTGTTAGGTTAAACGAAGCGCTGCCTCAACGGTTTTGCCCGTCTGGAGTTCCCTGAGTTCCTCTACAAAGTTGTCAAACAAAACGGGTTCTGTCGTGAGATGAAGCGTGGCCTCGCTCGCGACCTTTGTCGAGGTGAAATCATGCCACGCGGATTCCGCGTGAACTGTTGTGAACAACCTTCCGTGTCCCGGCTGGTAAAAATGCAACCGAGCATGAAATGCGCCGTTTGCAAATTCTGGCCCGAATTCGCCAATACGAACGTCGTAAATGCCTCCATGAATGGCAACCTTGAATCGGTCAAGGTCCGCGACAAGCATCTCCAGGTTTTGATGGCCGATGTATACCCTTGTGCAAAACGAGGAGGCCCCATCCGACGATACAACCTCGATCTCAACGCAATCATCGTCGGACCAAAGCTTCTTAAAAAAGATTCCGGCTTCCATTTTTGTAGATCGCGGTGGGTCGTTGATCTGTCCGGATTTCTTTTGCTCTATAGGCCTACTTCTCCAATGCTCTATTTTGACTTCGACAAAAATCGGGGCGACAGGATTCGAACCTGCGACCTCTTGACCCCCAGTCAAGCGCGCTAAACCAAACTGCGCCACGCCCCGGACGATTTCACATGACAATACAAGGGATGCCTAAGAAACGTCAAATGGCATTGAGATTCGAACCTGCGACTTGCGCCCGCGGTAACCGTCCTAAACAGTCAACGCATCGAGTTCGTCTCGTCCCTTTCCGGTTTTGAAATACCGTTCTCGTCGTAGGGCATCTGAGCGGGACTCGAACCGCTCATCATAGATAAGGGTCCATGGGATGCCGTGCCGTGTGGACTTTGACTCGCCGCGATTGTGCTGGGCAACACGATTCACCAAATCCTGGCACGAACCGACATATCGTCGGCCCGTTTTCTCGCTACGAAGCACGTAAACGTGATACAAATCGGGGCGACAGGATTCGAACCTGCGATCTGTCGCCGCGGCGACCGCGCTAAACCAAACTGCGCCACGCCCCGGACATCGGCACGATACAGGGGAGATCACTTCACCGTCAACTTTGGTGCTGATTTCAGTGCTTGATCCAGAGCCAAAAGAATCTTTTCGCCCGTTGCGGGCAGACTGAGCGGCACGCTTTTTCCGTTTGCGGAATACGAAAGCGCGTTCTTTACCGCCAGCCAAACGCTCACACCCAATAGCAGCGGCGGCTCGCCGACGGCTTTGCTGCGATACAAACTCACTTCATTGTGCGGATTATCCAGGAATCGAAGGTTGAAAATCTCCGGAAGATCCGTCACCGCCGGGATTTTATACGTCGTCGGCGAGTGTGACAGCAGATTTCCCTTCGCGCTGTAAACCAATTCCTCGGTCGTCACCCAGCCCAACCCCTGCACAAATCCGCCAACAATCTGCCCCCGGTCGATGCCGGGATTGATCGATTTTCCCAGGTCCATAATCAGATCGGCCCGCGTCGTCTTCATCTCGCCGGTGAGGCGGTTGATGAGAACCTCGCTGCAGGCAACGCCGTTGGTGAAATACAGAAATGGAGTTCCGCGTCCGGTTTCACGATTAAAATCCACGCCCGGCGTCGCATAAAATCCGCGCTCGCCGAGACTGATGCGCAGTTCATACGCCTGCCGCACGACATCCACAAACGCCAGCTTCCGCTGCGGCGCGCGGACATCAAAGATTTGATTCCCCTCAAACCGAATACTGGTTGCTTCCGCCGCCAATCCATCAGCCGGCACGGCCAGCATCTGTGCCGCCACTTCCGCCAACCGACCGCGCAATCGTCGGCACGCATCGACGGCTGCCGCGCCGTTCAGATCGGTGCCAGCCGAGGCGGCGGTGGGGGAGGTGTTGTTATTTTTATCCGTGCCGGTGGCGGCAACGATCACGCAGTCGTATCCAATTCCCAATTCCTCCGCCACGATTTGCCGAACGCGCGTGTGTACGCCCTGGCCCATCTCAGTAGCGCCGGTGCTGACCATCACCGATCCGTCCAGATAAATATTCACCAGCGCGTTGGCCTGGTTCATGGTTCGACGGGTGAAGGAGATGCCGAATTTCACCGCCGAGAGCGCCAAGCCGCGAAGTTGCGTGGGGGATTGCTCGTTGAATCGCCGGATTTCATGCCGCCGCGCATCGTAATCGCATTCGTGCCGCAGGGCGGCAAAGAGACCGGGCAATGTGTTATTCCACACAATTTGCCCATACGGCGTCACATTTCGCTCGTCGATCCGGTAACAATTGGCCTGCCGAACATCCAGCGCATCGCGCTTGAGCACCGTCCCGATTTCCTCGATGACATTCTCAATCCCCGCCACGCCCTGCGGCCCGCCAAACCCGCGAAATGCCGTGTTGCTCGGCAAATTCGTTTTACAAACTCTTCCAACAATCCGCACATTCGGCAGAAAATAGGCGTTGTCGCTGTGCAACATCCCGCGCTCGAGCACGGCAAACGAAAGGTCCGCCGAGCAGCCGCCGTTGGAATAGAGTTCCAAATCCAGCGCCGTGATCATCCCATCATCATCGAACCCGGCGCGATAGATCGTCTTGAACGGATGCCGTTTGCCGGTGAAACGCATGTCATCATCTTTGTTGTACACGAATCGCACCGGCCGTCGCGTGCTCGCCGCCAGCAGAGCCGCCATCATCGCCGGCTGGGCGGCCTGCGTTTCCTTTCCACCGAACCCGCCGCCCATTCGTTTGCAGATCACGATCACATGATTGAACGGAACGCCCAGCGCCTCGGCCACCATCGCCTGCACCTCGCTGGGATGTTGCGTCGAGGAATGAACGGTGATAGTTCCCTGTTCCCCCGGCACGGCGATGGCGGCCATGGATTCCAGATAAAAATGCTCCTGCCCGCCAATCTCCAACACTCCCTCAATGCGGTGTTTTGCCGCCGCAAATCCCGCCGCCAAATCGCCGCGCTCCAGCTTCCGCGGCGTGCCGAGATAGGATTGTGCCGCAATCGCCTGATCGATCGTGAGAATCGCCGGCAGTTCTTCGATCTCGAACGTCACCACCTTCCGCGCCGCCGACAACGCCTCGGCATTCTCCGCCGCGATGATCGCCAGCGGTTGCCCGAGGAACACCGCCTCGTCCTCCACCAACAGCAATTCATCCTTAAACACCGGGCCGAAAATATTGTGTCCGGGAATATCGTGATGCGTCAGAATCGCCGCAATCCCCGGCAATTTTCGAGCTGCCGCAACATCCAGCCGTTTGAGTTTTCCACGTGCAACCGGCGAGGGCACAATGCCCGCGAGCAATTCGCCCGGAAGCGGGGTGACATCATCGACGAACATCGACTCGCCGGTCACGTGCGTCACCGCCGAATCATGCGGGATATCCTTTCCAACGATTGAGGTCATGGGAAACCTCCATCTGGGCTGCGCGCCAGCGACGGCTCGCGCCCCAGCGATCCGGCCGGCGGCGACGGCGCAGTCGTGTCTTCACCACTATCCAGATCGTGAAAGAATTTTACCATAATGTTCTGCGACAACAGCCGGCGATATTGCTCTGATCCGCGCACATCCGAAATCGGCGTCGTTTCATCAGCGGCGATGGTCCCGGCATGTTCAAACAATTCCAGCGACGGCGTTTTGCCCCGCAGAAAATCCTCGGTGCGCGCCATGCGAATCACCATCGGTCCCACGCCGCCGTAGGCGATGCGGATATCCGAAATGGATCGCCCATCGCGGCGCATCCAAATGGCCGCGCCAAAACTGGAAATATCCAAATCCTTCCGCTTGGAAACTTTGTACAACTTGAACGTATCGCCCGCCGCTGGGAGAAAAATTCGAACTCGACTGACGATCTCGTCCGCCGCCATCGCCGTCTTGCGATACCCAGTGTAAAAGCGATTGATGTTGATCCGTCGCGTGCCGGCGGGGCCGATCAATTCAATCTCCGCATCGAGCACGAAAAGCGCTGGAATCGTGTCACCGATCGGCGAGGCATTCACCAGATTCCCCGCCAAGGTCGCGGCATTCTTGATCAGCGGCGAGCCGAAAAACGCGAGGAATTCGGCGAATTCCGGAAGATGCGACTGGCAAATGCGCTCCAGCTGGCTGAGCGTAACCGCCGCGCCGACGAACAGCGAATCCTGCGAAATGTCGATATTGCGGAGCGATTTAATTCCCACGGTGCTCATCACGACAGTGATCTCCCGCGTTCCCTTGTTTCGTTGCACACCGATGTCGGTCGCCCCGGCGATGATCAGGCACCCAGGATTTTCCGCGCGGAATTCCGCCGCGGCTTGAATTGAAATTGGCTTGTAAAAACGAAATGTGTCATGATCAAGTCGGACATCTTCTTCGGAAGCTGCCAACAGGATCGGCAGAATTGCCTCTGGTGGATATAGTTCGTCGATCCGTTTCAACTTCGAGCGATCCGCTTCCATCGCCGCGCGAATGATCGAATCATACCCGGTGCATCGGCACAGATTCCCGACCAGTCCACGGCGTACGTCATGGACCGTAATTTCATTGGGCGTTTGCATCAAGTCATAGAGACTGACAATGAAGCCAGGTGTGCAATACCCGCACTGTGCCCCGTGGCATCGGACCATCGCATCCTGAACCGGATTCAATTCGCTGCTCGACAGCCCTTCAACGGTAATCACGTGCATCGCGTCAAGCTGGAACATCATTTGAATGCAGGAATTCACTGACGAATATTCCAGTCGTTCTCTATCTGATGAAACCCGCCCCAGAAGGACCGCGCATGCCCCGCAATCACCTTCGGCACAGACAACCTTCGTGCCCGTCAACTGACGGCGGCGGCGCAGATATTCGGCCAGTGTGAGCGATGCTTCCTCCGCGCTGATGCACAGCGCGCGGCCGTTCAGAAATAGCTGGAGATAATCACGCATGCGCCAAACCCCGCTTTTCGAACAATATCTCGCCCGCCACCGTCACACGGTTAACCGGCGCGGGATGATCCAGATTCTTCGGAAGAATCGAGCGAATCGCATCATCCGCGCTGTTCGCGGCGGCGGTTGAATCCGGCTGAACCTCAATGAACGACACCGGCCGGGCCGCCTCCAATCGCCCAAATTGATCCTCAAGGCCAAGGATTTGCGCCGGCCCCAAGGTCGAGCGCCACAGCGCCTCACTTGGCGTGGCACGGGCAGTCCGTCCCAGATGCACCTGCAAAAATCGTCCCATCTCCGCCAGCATTGACACAGTCGGCGAAGCACCCACATCGGTCGCCAGCGCGTACGGAATTCTATGCTCGATCACCTCATCCAGCGGCATCACACCCGATCCCAGCAGCAAATTGGATGTCGGACAATGCGCAATCACCGAGCCGCTGTCGCGGATGATCTTCCATTCCTCCGGTCGCGTGTGAATACAATGAGCCAAAATACAACGATGATCGAGCAGACCGTCGCGGAGATAAACTTCCGTGTAACTGGGAATGTCCGGATACAAAGTCGATTCCACAAATCGTTTTTCGCCGGTCTGTTCATTGAGATGCGTTTGCGTTCGCAATCCGAATCGCTTGGCCAATTCCACCGCTCGTCGACGCAGCGGCGAATCAACGGAGACGGCAAAGCGATCGGTGACGATCAGTCGCCTCCCGAATCGTTCCGCCATTCGCGCCATATCAATATCAAGCGCCGGTTCGTCGGTGCGCAGATTCTCCGGACAATTCTGATTCATCAGCACCAACCCGACGCTCCAGGAAGGTCCGAGCATTTCCAATGCTGCTTCGGTGGCGCCGGCGGAGACGGTCATATACGCCGCGCCGCCGACGACGCCGTGAGCCAACGTGTCGGCGCGAAAATCCTCAATAACACCGCGGGCACATTCAATTTCGCTGCACTTGGCCTCAACGGGAAAAACATTGCGTCGCAACCCCGCCAGCAACCGGCCTCCGGGAATGTCTTCGGGAACTCCGTCCACAAATCCCCCCCGAATCGGATGCTGCGGGACATGAATATGGATGTCCAGCAATGGCGGCAAAATGATCCCGTCGCTGATTCGCACCAGCCGCGAATCGATGCTCGCCTTCGTTCGCAATTCATTCCAATCGCCGGCAAAAACGAGAACGCCGTCGCCATCGGCAGCGAGCGCGCCGTCGGGATGCCACGCCACCGATCCATCGTCCAGCGGCACAAGCAGGGGGCCTCGCACGATTCGTTCAATCATGCTTGCCTCCGTTCGTCGGCCGAATCAAGCGCGGCTTTTCCCCTGGAATTACGCGGCCATTTTGAAAAATTGTTTTGCCCCGCGCAATGGTTCGCCGCACAACGGCGTGAAATGTGCGGCCAACGTAGGGGCTTAGCTTGTGCCGATCCAGCAAATCCTCCCGTCGCAATGTTTGTGTTGCGCCGAGGTCAACCAAAGCAAAATCCGCGTCAAATCCGACGACGATTGCGCCCTTGCGGCCGATGCGATATCTTTTGGCCACATTTTCTGCGGTGACGCGCGCGGCCTGCACCGGCGAAAACCCCGGCTGTCCAGCGATGGCCGGCAATGTCGATTGCACGCCCGCGATTCCGCCCCAGATGGCAAACGCATCGTCACCCGTTTTCATCGATGCCGGCGACGGGGAATGATCGGATGCCACAAATTGGATGTCGCCCTCCACCAGTTGCCGCCACAATTTCGGCGATTCACTCGCCGGCCGCAGCGGCGGGGCGCATTTGGCGGGCGCGCCAATTTGAGCCAGATCGGTTTCGCTTAGCAGCAGATAATGCGGGCAAGTTTCACACGTGACATCGACGCCGTTCTCGGCGGCTTGTTTGACAATCTCCACGCCGCGGCTAGTGCTGACATGCACGATGTGCAGGGAACATCCGGTTTCACCGGCGAGAAAGATGGCGCGGGAAATCGCCTCGTGCTCTGCGATGGCGGGGCGCGAAGCCAGATAATCCTTCCAGCCATGCCCGCCGGATTTGCGAATCTCCACCGTAAGCCGGCTGGTGATCTCCTGGCTTTCGGCGTGGACGGCAACAGGCAAATTCAGTTTTTTGGCGATCTGCATCCCGCGAAACAGCGTCCAATCATCAGCCCGCGCGAAATCCTCAATGCCGCTGTCCGACATGAATGCTTTGAATCCGATCACGCCACATTCGGCGAGCGCTTCGAGATGATCGAGATTATTCGGCGTCAGCCCGCCCCAAAGCGCGAAATCGCAGAGACTCGATTGCTCTGCCGCGCGTTGTTTGGCTCGGAAACTCTCCGCATCCAGCGTCGGCGGCGAGGAATTCAGCGGCATGTCAAAAAAACACGTCCCGCCGCCGGCCGCCAGCGCCGCCGAGCCGGTGGCAAATCCTTCCCATTCGGTCCGGCCCGGCTCATTGAAATGAACGTGCGAATCAATCAGGCCGGGGAAAACGTGCAAGCGATCAGCATCAATCTCAGTCGCAGCCGACCCGGATAATTCGGGCGCAATCTCCGCGATCGTGCCATCGCTGACGCCAATGTCGGCCGCCTGCACGCCCGTGGGCAGCACAACCTCGCCATTGCGAATAATCAGATCAAATCGCGGCATCAGCTTCCTCGATACGTGCTGTAAGACCAGGGCGAAACCAGCAGCGGAACGTGATAATTCCCACCGGAATCGTCCACGATGAAATCAATCCGCACCAGGTCCAGAAATTTGCGCGCATCAGGATGGCCGCGCGCGGCGAAGTAATCCCCGATCGCAAACTCCAAACGGTAATGCCCGCCAAAAAACGAATCGCCAGAAACCAGCGGCGATGGCAATCGGCCGTCGGCGTTGGTCGCGGAATGCGCCACGAATTGCCCATCACGATGCAGCGACACTTTCACATCCGCGGCGGGGCAGCCGTTGGCGATGTCCAGAACATGTGTCGTGAGTTTGCCGGCCATGCTATTTCCGCGCTACTGTTCCACGGATCAATCCATAGGGTTCGTCGGTCGTCACGAATACTTCATTACGATTCTCAAGTCCGAATGGTTTCAGATCGAACGGAATGCGATGTTTGTTGGGCATTTCCAGCGAAATCGTCTTGATATTCGGACAGGCCGACAGCGCCGCCTCGCCCATCACCAGCAGCGTCTGCTGCACCGCCAGGCTGTGATGCTTGGCAAATGCCGAGAGCAACGCCCGGCGGATCGACTCGGCGGCTGCGTTGAAATCCGCTTTCTCCGAAGCATATTCCCAATCGCCATTCACGACGGTTCCGAAGATGCGGTCCTTGGCATCGCGGAGAGTTCGATATCGATCCGTGACAAAATCCGAAAATTCAGACGCGGTGGTTTTGACGACCTGAAGCCCACGAATTCCGCCGTGGAGAGTTTCGCCATCAAATTTACAAATCTGTTGCTCCGATCCAGCGCCTGCAAATGCGTGAGGATGCGGCTGGCCATCGACGGCGATTCGTTCCCATCGGTCGCGCGAAATCTCCACCGTTGCCGAGCGCACCTGGGAATATGTTGTTTTGAAATGCCGGGCGAGGAGGATCGCAAATTCCTCGATCGACTCGAATTGTTTTTCCGCCGCCAGAACGTAAACCGTGTTCTTCATCGAATCCGTGGCGATCACTTTGCGGTTGTCGCCATCCAAGTAGGAATTGGCGAAATCGCCCTCGAGACGGATGTCGATGGAAACTTCAAACAGTTCATGGCGATCCGTGCGGCGGATGATTTTCGTCAACCGCACGCGGGACTTGCCGTAGGAATTTTCAACCAGCGAAGCGGGCAATCAATCCTCCCAGATCGCGTCGATCAGCCGAAGCCGCGCGATCTTGTAGATTTCCGTCAAGGCGGTGGCGAGTTCAGTTTCCCGATCGTTGGCCAGGCGTTTTGGAAACGCGGCAAAGATCGCTTCCTTGCGATTCTCGCGCGCGCAAATCACGAAGGGGAATCCAAATTTGTTTCGATACTCCCCGTTGTATCGCTCAAAGGCGGCGATCTCATCGGATGTCAGGGCATCCAATCCTGCGGCCGATTGCTCGCTCGTGGATTCGCGCGTCAATCTGCCCTGCCGCGCGAGCTTTCCGACCAGATCGGGATGCGCCCGCACCAACGCCAATTGCGCCTCGGTGCCGGATTCCGCGACGGCATGACAAAGCTTCTCATGCAAATCGCCGAGTGATGCGAACGGCCGGCGAGTCCAGGCGAGCTGGGCGTATTGCGGCGACTGTTCAAAAAATCGGCCGGCGACATCGACAAAATACGCCTCGCTCGATGAATTAATCATCTGCAAAGTCGGGCGACGAACTAATTCCTGCACCACCTTCGCCGCCGCAGAAATATCTTCCACTCGGCTGAATTCCGCCGGATTGTGACTGATGCCATCGCGGCTGGGGATGAAGAGCATCGCCGTCGGCACGTGACGGGCGAGAATCGCGCTGTCGTGCAACGCACCGCTGACGACGCGAGGAACCTCGGCGTGTCCAGCAAATTTCGCCGCGTGCGTCAGACGCTCACACATCCGCGCATCCATCGGACTAGCGGGAATCGATTCGGTCGTCTTCAAGTCGAATCGCAAATCGCGATTCCGGCAAATCTCCGCGATCAATTTCTCAATTGCCTCATTGCCGCGCGCCAACGCCGTATCGTCCCCGGCACGGAAGTCGATGGTGAATTCCACTCGATCGGGGATGACGTTGACGGCGTTGGGATAATTAGCGATTCGCCCGACAGTAATGACCGTGTCGGCAGAAATCCCCGGCGCCAGGCATTCCAGTCGAACGATGATCTCCGCTGCGCCCGCAAGTGCGTCGCGACGGTCCGACATGGATGTCGCGCCAGCGTGATTGGCTTGGCCCGTAATTACAGCGTGCAATTGCACTCTCCCCGCAATCGCCGGCACAATCGCCAATCGCTGATCGCGCTGCCACATTCCCGGTCCCTGCTCGATGTGAACTTCGATGAGTCCGGCGAAATGCTCCGGATGAATCCGATCCACCGAAAGTCGATTTGCATCCACACCGAAGGGCGCGCCGGCTTCCAAATATGTCTTTCCATCCGCATTGCGAAGTTTTCCGAGTTCGGAAGCGGACAATTCTCCAACCCACGCGCGGCTGCCGAGCATTCCCAATCCAAATGTCGGTCCCTCTTCCTCGGCGAAGACGATCAATTCCATGGGAAGAGCGGCAATCGAATCGTCCGCGGCGCTTCGCAGCAATTCCAGCGCGACCACCACGCCTGCCACGCCATCGAAATCGCCGCCGTGGGGAACCGTGTCGATGTGCGATCCGCAGAGCCATGCAGGAGAATTCCAACCAAGTGTCGCCGGCCGAGCGTGCAGATTCCCCGCGGCGTCGATGCGAATTTCACATCCGGCTTTTGCGGCCTGATCGGCGACATAATCGCGCGCTTTTCCCCACTCGGCCGAAAATGTCGGACGAGTCGCCCCATTGCCGGGAGTTTGGGTAATGCCGGCGATGGCGTGAATGTCTCGCTGGATTCGCTCGGTTTGAATCACTTTCCGAAATCCTTGCGCCAGGTCTTGCCGGTCTTTTCCATTTCACTCTCGGCCGCCGTACGACGCATGCGATGCAGCATCGGCATGCCCAGCGCCCATTCTTGCATCCAGTCGCGCGCGAAGATTCCTTTTTCCGTCTCGGCGAAAATCTTGCGAACCTCGGCTTCATCAATCACGCGCGGCCCGCGCGTGCGCACGGCAAATTCGCATGTCCGGCTGCACCGGCCGGTCAGATAATCCTCGATCCCATTCTCATCCATGACATCGATCACACTCCGCAAGCTGCGAATCGCCTTGGCATACGCGAAGCTCGGCGGATATCCGTTATCCACCATCACCTGGAAACAGACTTTCATGAGATGGATCGCGCCGCCGTAAAGAATTTGCTCTTCAAAATTGTCGCCTTCGGTTTCGTGTTGGAATGAAAGTTCCACGACGCCCGCGCGCGTGCTGCCGACGGCTTTGGCGATGGCCAGCACGATCTGCTTGGCGTTTCCCGTGGCATCGTGATCGACGCTCACGCAGCCGTACACGCCTTCACCTTTGAGATATTTTTCGCGCACGAATTTTCCCGGCGCGTTAGGGACATACAGCACAGTATTGACGGTCGGTGGCGGTTGAATCTGGCCGTAAAGCACGCTGAATCCGTGGCAAAAACAAAGCGTTTGCCCGGCGCGAAGATTGGGGGCGATCTCCTTTTTGTAAACGGCCGGCTGTACCGGATCGGCCAGCTCGATCAGCAGCACATCCGCCTTCTTGGTCGCATCCGCCACGGACATCGCTTCAAATCCATCCGCCTTCGCCTGCTCGCGGCTGGATGATTCGCCCGCCGGCCGACAGCCGACGATCACTTTTAGCCCACTGTCCCGGCAATTGGCGGCCTGCACTTTGCCCTGAATCCCATAGCCGATCACGGCAATCACTTTGCCCGCCAGCACCGCCAGATCCACGTCCGCATCTCGATAAATCTTTTCCATAAGCTTCACACCAAAATGTCGCGATTCACATTTTTGTAATAGATATAGCGCGACGGCGTCGGCCCGGTCGCGTAGAACGATTGCGGGCAATACGGGCCCATCCAGATAAAATCGTCCTTCTCCACTTCCATCCACTCACCGTCCAGAAAATACATTCCTTTGCCCTGCATGAAATACAGACCGTGCTCCATGACATGCGTTTCGACGATCGGCAGGCCGAAGCCGGGATCGAAGGTGAAAATATTCATGGCCATGTCAAAACTGAATTCGTCGGGAATGAGGGTTTGCAAAAGCGTGTGCGGATTCTCGCCCCAGATTTCCGCTTTGATGCGTGATTCGTTGCCATGGATGCTTTTGAAAAGTTCAATGCCACGCGCAGGCTGGTATCGTTTGCGGAGGATCAATAGGCGAGCCGTATCGGTGGCCGTGAATTGAATGTCGGTTCCTGGCGGGATGAGGCCGAAGCTGCCGACTGTCGCGGATTTACTTGCGGCCGATTCCCGAATATTCACAGCGCCCGACATAACGAAATAGAACGTCTCGATTTCCGCATCACTCTCAAATCGCCCGGATTCACCGGCAGGAAGATCGATGAGCATCTCGACAAACGCCGCGCCCAAGGCCGGGGATGCCAGCACGCGCACCTGGGCATTGGGCCACGCCGAAAGCCGCGAGAATGGAAATCCCTCCAGCGGAAACAGCGCGTAGCGTGGCCGCACGCGCGCACGACTATGAACAAGTTGGTTGGCTGGGCGCATAAATAATTTCAGACGAACAAATCCACGATTTGAAACTTTTCCACATCCACCAGTCCGCAATCCGTCAATTTGAGCGAAGGAATTACTTCCAACGCCATGAAACTCATCGCCATGAAGGGATCGTGCAGCGGCGAACCGAGTTCGCGCGTGCCGGCGATCAGATTTCCATAATCCCGCGCGACATCCGCAATCGGCCGATCGCTCATCAGTCCGCCAATCGGCAACGGCAGGCGCGCCACAACATTGTTCCCCACTGCCACCGCCAATCCGCCGCCACCTTCGGCAGCGGCGCGCGCGGCCGTTTGCATGGATTGGTCATCCGCACCAAGCATCACGAGATTGTGATGATCATGCGCCACCGTTCCGGCGATGGCGCCGCGTTTGAGGCCAAATCCCTGAATGAATCCGATTCCCATCTGGCCCGATGCTTTGTGCCGCTCGACAACGGCCATCTTGAGCACATCCGATTCCACATCGGCCACGCCGCGGCCTTCGACAGTTTTGCATCCGAGAACACGATGCTCGGTCGTCAATTGATCCGGCTGCGAGCCGATCACGCGGATGCGGTTCGATTTTGCCGGCAAATCCAAATGAACCTGATCCCAGCGCACGTCGCAGTGGCCGAGCGATGCGTTCGATCGCGCAGCCGCAATTGCCTCGGCGGCTTCGATGGTTAGCTTTCCATCGCGCGCAGTCAGTGTTCCCGCGCTGAAAACCATTCGCGCTTCGGGATGCGAGAGATTGTCGAAGATCATCAAATTCGCTTTGCGCCCCGGCGCGATCGCGCCCAGATGTTTCAGGCCGAACCATTCGCAGGTGTTCAATGTCGCCATGCGAAATGCTTCGATGG
>Ga0302324_100016274_pt1 | contig 14824 bp, 11 predicted proteins | sample Palsa_T0_1_FD_201949 | JGI IMG/M metagenome (GOLD analysis project Ga0302324, IMG submission 201949) | Peat permafrost microbial communities from Stordalen Mire near Abisko, Sweden - Palsa_T0_1 | ecosystem: Environmental > Terrestrial > Soil > Palsa > Peat permafrost | place: Sweden: Abisko...
ACGGGGAAGGCGAACGCGATTTGGGCGGCGGCCAGGCGGGCGCGAGGGCGGTGGCTGTTGTTTACGGACGCGGACACGATTCATGAGCCGGGCGATCTGCGCCGGGCGATCCATGAAGCGACTCGGAACAAGGTTGGGCTGCTGAGCTATTCGCCACGGCAGATTGTCAGCGGGCTGGCGCAGCGGTCGCTGATGCCCCTGGTGTTTTGCGAGCTGTCGCTGGCATATCCGCCTGCCAAGGTTTCTGACCCTGCGCAACGGATCGCCGCGGCCAATGGGCAGTTTCTTCTGGTGGAACGGGAGGCCTACAGGCGCTTGGGCGGGCACGCTTCGGTGGCGGGGAAGGTGCTTGAGGATGTCGAGTTGGCTTTTCTGGCCAAACGGCGCAAGTTGGGCCTGCGGTTCCGGTATGCGGACGATGCGGTAGCGACGCGCATGTACCGGTCTACGGCTGCGATGATCGAGGGCTGGACCAAGAACCTGGCGCTGCTTTTCAAGAACTCGCTGGCGTTGGCCTTGTGGCGTGCTCTGGATATATTGCTGCTGGCGGGGCTGCCGGTGTTGACGATCGAGCTGTGGAATGCGCGCTTTGCGGCTCACTCGGTGCAATGGCTGGGTGCGGGTTGGGTGCTGGCGCTGCTATGGGTGCGGACTTTGGTCCGATTCTATGCGCGGGTGGCGAAGTCGAATTTTCCGTTTGTCGACTGCGCGTTGGCTCCATTGGGGTTGCCGTTGTTTGTGGTGCTGCTCTACCGCAGTTGGTTTCAGCATCGAATCCTCAAGCGCGTAAGCTGGAAGGGTAGGGAGTACGCTGGGTAGCGCACCCATTGAAACTTCGCAGGCGGGGAAACATCTGACAATTGAGGGGAAAGAATGGTTTTTCTAACGCGGCGGGCGACTTTTTCGGCTTCGCATTACTACTGGAACGATGCCTGGACGGCGGAGAAGAACGAGCAGGTTTTTGGGCGCTGCGCAAATCGCAACGGGCATGGGCACAACTACACGCTGGAGGTTACGGTGGCTGGCGAGCCAGATGCGGCGACCGGCTTTGTGGTGGACTTGAAGTGGCTGAAGGACTTGATGGAGCGGGAGGTGCTGGCGGCCTACGACCATCGCCACCTGAATCTGGAAGTGCCGGAGTTCGAAGGCGGGAAGGCGATTCCGACCACTGAAAACATCGCGATTGCGGCATGGAATCGACTGGAGCCGGCAGTGAATTCAGGCGGCGGGGCGAAATTGAGCAGGGTGCGGGTGTATGAGACACCGGAGATCTTTGCCGAATTCCGAGGCGGAAAATGAGCGGCGAGCTGAAGGCTTACTTCGGGCGGAGGTACATGCTGAGCGCGAGCCACCGGTTGCACAGCGATGCGCTTACGGCAGAGGAGAACCAGGCCGCTTACGGGAAGTGCAATAATCCCCACGGGCATGGCCATAACTACGTCATGGAAGTGCTAGTGGGCGGCGCCGTGGACGCGGAGACCGGCATGGTTTTGAATATGGCTGCTCTGGATGCGGTTGTGCGCAGTCGGGTGTATGAGCGGTTTGATCACACCAACCTGAATCTGGATTCGCTCTTTGTGAATCGGGTGCCGACAACGGAGAATCTTTGTAGGGCGGTGTTTGAGTTGCTGGATGGAACGGTTGACCCCGCAAGCCTGGTGCAGGTGCGAGTGGAAGAGACGGAGAACAATTTCTTTGAGTACTCCGGTGATAAGTAGCGGGAAGATTACAAGACGCCCATTTCCAAGGGCCGAAGGATGAGGATCAATGGCGCAGCCGATAGCAGTGAGCAAGGCCGTTCGCAGGGCAGTTGGGATTGACGAAGGGCTGAGCGAGTTCAGCACCCAGGAGATGTATCGCGAGATTCTGAGCCGGCTCGGTGAGGACACAAACCGCGACGGTTTGGTGGCGACGCCGGCGCGCGTGGAAAAGTCGATGGCCTTTTTGACCAAGGGCTACGATGAGGACCCGATCAAGATTCTGCATGGGGCGATGTTCGATGTGGACTACGACGAGATGGTGATCGTCAAGGACATCGAGATGTTTTCATTGTGCGAGCACCACATGCTTCCGTTTTTCGGCAAGGTGCATGTGGCCTATATTCCGCAAGGCAAAGTTATTGGACTGAGCAAAATACCGCGATTAGTTGAAGTGTTTGCTCGCCGTTTACAGGTCCAGGAGCGGCTGACGCGCCAGATTGCGGACTCAATTCAGGAAGCGATTGCGCCACAGGGCGTGGGCGTGGTGATTGAGGCGCGGCACCTGTGCATGATGATGCGCGGCATTGAAAAGCAGCACTCATCGACGGTGACCAGTGCGATGGTGGGCTGCTTCCGGCAGAAAGAGACGCGGGGCGAATTTTTGTCGCTGGTACGGCAGCCTGGGGCGGGCGGACTCTGAGCCAGAACCCCGGTCGACTAAAGTAATGAAGTGAACGGGCTTCTTGTCGTCGACAAGCCGGGTGGCATGACCAGCCACGATGTGGTTGCAAAGCTGCGCAGAATTACAGGAGAGAAGTCCATCGGGCACCTGGGCACTCTGGACCCCATGGCGACCGGGGTTCTGCCCCTGCTGCTGGGCAAATTCACACGTTTGGCACAGTACTTCTCCTCCGCTGAGAAGAGCTATGCCGGGGCGATCCGCTTCGGATTTTCTACAGACACGTATGACGCCGAGGGTGTGGCGGCCGGGCCAGATGTTTGGCAGGATATTGAACCGGCGCTGACCCTTGAACAAGTGCGGGCGGCCGCTGCCCGGTTCAAGGGCGAGATGGAGCAGACGCCGCCTGCGTTCTCAGCCAAGAAGATTGATGGAAAGCCGGCCTACAAACTGGCCAGGGAAGGCAAGCCGGTGGAACTCAAGCCGGCAAGGGTCAACATTGTGGCCTTCGAAATTCTTGGCTTGGAGGGTCCCACGGCGAATTTTGCAATCAGCATAAGCGCAGGTGGGTATGTGCGTTCTGTGGCGCACGAGCTGGGGCAGGATCTCGGCTGCGGCGGCCATTTGAATGCTTTGCGGCGGACCAGGGCGGGGGCGTTTACGATCGACGCGGCGCGTACGCTGGAGGAACTCGAGGCACTGGCCGGGAATGCGGAGGCATTGGAGGCACTGGGCGTGCATCCGCGAAACCTGCTGCCGGAGATGCCGTCTGTGACTGGCGACTCGTTGGTGTTGGGCCGATTTCGAAATGGCGCGCAGGCCAACCTGCCCGAGTTTTCGCGGGCGCCTCTGGTGAAGGTGTTTGCCGGGCAGCGGGAGTTGGTAGGGATTGCGAAACGCGTGGCGGGAACGCTGTTTCAGCCTGTGGTTGTAATGAGGTGAGAAGGGCAGGGAACAGGGAATAGGGAATAGTGCTCGCGAAACGTTGTGGAGTCTGCAGGGAAATTTGTCTGGCTCGCTTCTAAGGTCGCTCTTGACTCGAATCGCCAGGAACCTAGCGTCGTCTTAACTATTCCCTATTCCCTATTACTTATGCAGTAACGGCTTGAGCGCTAGCAACAGGGTGTCGGCCAGGATGTTGGAGCCTTTGGCGGTGGGGTGAATGCCGTCCTGCTGGATCGTGTTTGGAACGTGGACCAGGTCTTTATAGATCATGGGGACGAAGGCAGTGTGGTGTCTTGCGGCCAGATCGCTGAAGACCTGCTCGAAGGTGTGTATGTAGTCCGAGCCGTAGTTGGGCGGGAGGGTGATGCCGGCGAGCAGAATTTTGATGTGAGCGCTTTCGAGGGTGTTTAGAACCTGTTCCAGATTGCGGCGGGTCTGGTCGAGAGGCAGGCCGCGGAGTCCGTCGTTGCCGCCAAATTCGACGATGACGATTTCGGGGTGAAGGAGCAGGATGCTCTGGATATTGGCGACGGCATCCTTGGTAGTGGCGCCGCTTGTGCCTTGATTGACGACCTTGTAATGGTAGCCGTGACTGTCAAGCTTCTCTTGGAGAAAGTCAGGATAGGATTGGCCGGATTGCAGGCCGTAGCCGGCGGTGATGCTGTCCCCGTAGCAGACCAGGATGGGCCGATCGGCGGCCCACGCGCGACAATTGAAGAGTTGGCCGGTCAGAAGAAGCAGCCAAACTGAAACAACGAGTCTGCGGGAAACGTACACATTGATAGTGTAGCGAAGAGTAAGGGCTCGGCTTGGGAGGCAGAGTGATTGAAGTTCGGGACGCGAAGAAGTGGATACAGAACGGGACGCGCCGCGTAGAGATTCTGAAGGGGATTACTCTGACGATTCCGGCGGGGCAGTTTGTTGCCATTGTCGGGGCCAGCGGGAGCGGGAAGAGCACCCTGCTGGGACTATTGGCGGGCCTCGACACCCCGAGCGCTGGAGAGATTTGGCTGGATGGGGTGCCGATTCACAACCTGGTCGAGGCCGAGCTGGCTGCGGTGCGGGGCAAGAAGATTGGGTTTGTGTTCCAGTCGTACCAACTGATCCAGACGCTCACGGCTCTGGAAAATGTGCTGCTGCCGTATGAGTTGAACGTGGAGGGCAGTGGTCTGATTCAGGCGCGGCGCTTGCTGGATGAGGTGGGGCTTGCGGAACGGATGGATCACTACCCGGTGCAGCTTTCCGGCGGGGAACAGCAGCGAGTGGCTCTGGCGCGGGCTTTTGTGGTGGAGCCTCCGATTGTGATGGCCGATGAGCCGACGGGGAATCTCGACTCGACGAACGGACGCATGGTCCTGGACCTGCTGCTAGAACGGAACAAGAAGTCTGGAACGACGCTGGTTCTGGTAACGCACGACCCTGAGGTTGCAGCGATGGCGGACAGGAAAATTGCGCTGCGTGACGGAATGGTGGTTGAGGACACGCTGCCGTTTGCGGTCGCCGTTGCAGTTGCGGAGCAGGGAGCGAATGGCTAAGCGAGCGCTGAGTTGGAAACGGGCGGGGGCCATCGGCTGGCGGGACTTGAAATCCGCTCCGGGCAAATTTGGCTTTGTTGTGCTCTCGGTCGCGGTGGGCGTTGCGGCTCTGGTGGGCGTGCGCGGATTCAGCGATAGCTTCCGCAAAACGTTGGGCGCCGAGGCCAGGTCATTGATGGCTGGAGACTTGAGCGCGCGCATTTTTCATGAGCCGACGGCTGATGATAAAGGCAAGATCGCTGCGATCTTGCAGAAAGACGGCGGCGGGATCAGGTCGACGTGGGTCACTGAGACAATCTCCATGGCGTCAGTGCCTCCTGACCCGGTGCCGCTGCTGGTCTCGCTGAAGGCGGTTGATCCGAGTGAATATCCCTACTACGGATCGGCGGATCTGGAACCCGCAATGAGCTTGCGTGATGCTTTGCAAGGCGACTCGGCGGTGGTGGCGGAAGAGTTTCTGATCCGATTGAAGGCGCAGGTGGGGCAGACGCTTCGGCTGGGCGGTAGAAATTTCCGCATTGCAGCGATGCTGAAACAGGAGCCGGACCGCATGACGGCAGGGGCGGGCATGGGACCGCGGGTGATGATTTCGCAAGCCGCCCTGGCAACTACTGGACTGATCGCGCCGGGAAGCAGGGCGAGTCAGCGACTGCTGATAAAGCTGCCCGAAGGGAAAGCGACCGGCCTGAAGGGGGCGACTGCGGCGGGTGTGGACGCGGTGGCGATGCGCAAGCAGTTGGAGGACGCGCTGCCCGATGCGCAGGTAATGGATTTTCGCGAAGGGAATCCGGCGCTGAGCCAGGGGCTGGATAACTCGACTTCGATATTGAGCTTGATCTGCCTTGTGGCAATGGTGCTTGGAGCGATTGGCGTGGCGATGGCCATGCACGCGCATCTGGAACAGCGCATGGACATGCTGGCCATTCTGAAGGCCGTGGGCGCGGGGTCGGGAGACTTGCTACGCATTTTTCTTCTTCAAACACTAGGGCTGGGGCTTGCCGGAGGTTTGCTGGGCGTGGCTGTGGGCGTGGGCGTAATGGCGGCGCTGCCGGCGGTTTTCGGCAATCTGCTGCCGGTTCATGCCACGCTTGAATTTCCGTGGAAGTCCGTCGCGGCAGGGTTGGGAACGGGGTTGTTGACCACGCTGCTGTTCTGTTTGCCGCCGCTGCTGGACGTTCGCGGCGTAAGGCCGGTGCTGGTGTTGAGGCGGCTTGTGGAGCCGGGACCGGAGGGAATCGGCGGTTGGTTCTCTCGTTGGTGGGCGCGGCGGTTGCAGATTGGGATTTCAATTGTAGTGGTGGCGGCGCTGGGCGGAATTGCCTGGGCGCTCTCGGACTCGGCCAAAGTGGGCGGATGGTTTGCTTTCCTGTTTGCGGCTGCGCTGCTGGTCTTGCTGGCGATGGCTGCGGTCGCCTTGCGAACGCTTCGTTTTTTTCTGAATCGCGTGCGGCTGCGGCTGCCATCGTATCTGCGCCATGGGCTGGCAAATCTTTACCGGCCGGGAAACCAATCGGCGGCGGTGCTGGCGGCGCTGGGGACAGGCGTCATGCTGATTCTGGCTGTGTTCCTGATGCAGGCGGCGCTGCTGAAGGATTTACGCGAGACTGCTTCGCCCCAGCTGCCGAATATTTTTCTGATCGATGTGACGACGGATGAAGTCGCCGGTGTGAAGGATTTCTTTGCCCACCAGGCCGGCGTGAGCCAGGCTCTGGACCTGATGCCTGTCGTGACGGGCCGGTTCGTTTCACTGGACGGCAAGCCGTTAGAGAAATTGAAAGATCAGCATTTTCCGCGTCGTATGTTGGAGAATGCGGAGCTGTCCTGGTCCGATGCGCCGCCCGAGGGCGACAAGGTGACTCAGGGCAAGTGGTGGACAAATGGAGGTGCAAATGAGTTGGCGGTCGGCTCGGGCGTTGCGGAACGGCTCCACCTGGGCGTGGGTTCAGCGGTGGAACTGGAGACTGGCGGAATAGTTCGAACGCTGAAGGTTAGCGCGATCTATCGCGCAGACGGGCAGCACATTGCATCGCGTGTTTCGTTTGTGTTGCCGTCGGGACAACTGAAGAATCAGGCTGCCACGTGGTACGGCGGAGCGCACATCGATCCGAAGCAGGTTGGGGCGATGGAGCGTGCGCTGTTTCAGGCTTATCCCACGGTTACGGTGATCAATCTGGCCGACGTGCTGGAGAGGATTGAGAGCGTGGTGAATCAGATCACATTTGTGGTGCGGTTTTTGGCGGGGTTCTCGATCTTTGCGGGGTTGATGATTCTGGCTTCGAGCATTGCCAGCACGCGGTTCAGGCGGATGCAGGAAGCGGTGGTGCTGAAGACGCTGGGTGCGACGCGCATGAGGATTGTACGCACCTTCAGCGTGGAGTTCAGCGTGTTGGGGCTGTTGGCGGGGTCGGTGGGCGTGGTGTTTGCCAACATCCTTACGCGGGTGTTGCTGCACAGGCTGGAAGTGGGCTTCCACATCGAGTGGGCGGCTACGCTGATTGCTCTTGTCGGCACGGCTGTGCTGGCGACGGCTACGGGTTGGATTGCGAGTTACCGCATTCTTGGGCTGCGGCCGCTGGAAGTGTTGCGGGAAGAGTGAAAACAGGGGTCAGGGTTCAGGGTCCAGGGGTCAGTGAAGCACAGGGCTTCTAGACTGAACCCTGAGCCCTGAACCCTGACCCCTGGTTTAAAAGTCTTCGTCGGATTCAACGGCGGGGAGAATGTCGTTGTCGCGCGCTACCCATACATAAAGCGCAGGCAGCAGGAATACTCCAATAACGAGGTTGGCCAGCAGGCCGCCTACGATGACGATTGCGAAGGGACGCTGCGAGTCCGACCCGATGGCATGAGACAGCGCGGCAGGCAGCAGGCCCAGCGTGGCTACGAGCATGGTCATCATGACTGGGCGCAGACGCAGTACCGCGCCCTCAACCGCAGAATCGATGATGTGCTCCTTGCTTGACTCCTCCATGCCCTTGCGTCGCGCGCGCAACTGATTAATGAATTCAATCATGATCACGCCAGTTTCCACAGATACGCCGAAGAGTGCCAGGAAGCCCACGGCCGAGGAGACGGAAAAGTTGGTGTGGGTGAGGAACAACGCAAGCGGGCCGCCAATCGAGGCTACGACGACGGAGCCAAGAATAAGCGCAGCCCATTTGTAGGATCGGAACATGGTGTAAAGGATCAGAAAGATGGCCAGCACGGTGATGGGAATCACGATGGCCATGCGCTTGTTTGCGCGCTTCTGGCTCTCATATTCGCCCGCCCACTCGAGATGGTAACCGGGGGGCAGCTTGATGTTGTGTTCAACGCGTGCGATAGCTTCTTCGACGGTTGAGCCCAGGTCGCGCCCGCGCACGGAATACTTGATGGCGATGTAGCGCTGACCGGCCTCACGGTTGATCTGCTCGGCGCCGTCGTCGGTGGAGGCTTTCGTGAGTTGCGCCAATGAGACTCGTTCTCCCGAGGGCGAGAGCAAGCGGATATTCTCAATGGCTTCGCGAGTGTCGCGATACTGCTGTTGATAGCGCAGCGTCACGTCAAAGCGGGCCTCACCCTGTTGCAGCTGAGTGACGGCGTTGGCGCCGACAGCGGTCTGTACAGCATCCTGCACGTCGGCTACGTTGATGCCCCAGCGCGCCGCGGCGGTCCGGTCGACCTGAAAGTTCAGGTTGGGCTGGCCAACGATGCGAAAAATTCCCAGGTCTTCGATGCCCTTTACCGTTTGCATTTGGGCTTGAATTTCTTCGGCTTTATGCTCCAGGGTGCGGAGGTCGTCGCCATACAGCTTGACGGCCAACTCGCCTTTGACTCCGGAGACAGCTTCTTCCATGTTGTCGGAGATGGGCTGCGAGTAGTTCCAGATGACGCCGGGAAATTTCGACAACTCCTTGTCGATGGCGGCAATCAGTTCCTCCTTATTGCGATGGAAGACTGGACGCCAATCCTCTTTTCGCTTGAGGTCGACGAAGTATTCGGTGTTAAAAAAGCCGGCGGTGTCGGTGCCGTCGTCGGGGCGGCCGGTCTGGCTTACGACCTGTGTGACTTCGGGAAACGAGGCCATCACGCGCCTAGCCTTATTTGTGAATTCAATGCTGGCGGTGGGGCCTTCGCTGGGAGGCAGCGTGCCGCGAACCCAGATTGATCCCTCGTCAAGATGCGGCAGGAACTCCGAGCCGATGGGACCGCCGACGGTGAGATAAACAGCAATGGCAAACAGAACCGCGGAGATGGCGAACGTGACATTGCGGTGAACAATGGCGGCACGAACGGCGGTGCGATAGCGGCGAGTAAGCCAATGCATGAGGGGGTTTTGCCACTCTTTGGCTCCTTTCCGGAACAGCAGGCTGGCCATGACCGGAGCAACAAGGATGGCGAAGATCACAGCGCCCAGCAGCGCAAAGCAGACGGTCCATGCCATGGGCTTGAAGAGACGGCCCTCGACGGCTTGCAATGTGAAGATGGGCAAATAAGAAGTGATGATGATGCCGCGGGCAAAGAAAACAGGCCGCAGCACTTCGTGGGCTGCGTCCCGAATCTTTTGCCCTGGGGTGCGTGTATCGTCTTTCGAGGCGAGGTGGCGAACCATGTTTTCGATCATGATCACCGAACCATCGACCACCATGCCGAAGTCCAGTGCGCCGAGCGAAAGCAGGTTTGCGGGAATATGGCTCAGGTTGAGGCAGATGGACGCAAACATGAGCGCGAAGGGAATAGTGAGGGCGACGATGATTGCGCCACGGACATTGCCGAGAAAGATGAAGAGAATGATCGTGACCAGGATCATGCCCTCGGTCAGATTGTGCTCGACGGTCTCAACGGTATAGGAAACCAGGGCGGAGCGGTCGAGGAAGGGAACTACTTTTACTCCCTTGGGCAAGATGCTGTTGTTGAGTTTCGTAACTTCGTCGTGGATGCCTTGGAGAACGGGGTCTGAGTCGTCTCCCTTTTGAAGCAGAACAATGCCTTCCACGGTGTCGGAGTTATCAACGATTGTGCCGTCGGTGCGGTGGGTTGCGCGGCCAATCTGTCCGAGGCGGATCTTGGGCCCCTGCGAAACAGTGGCGATATCCTTGATCTTGATGGCTGCGCCGTTTTGAGTCTTGACAACGGTATTCTCAATATCCTGAACGTTGGTGAAGAGGCCCATCGACTGGACGTTTATCTGCTGCGGCCCCTGCTCGATAAAGCTTCCTCCGCCGTTGGTGTTGTTGGCGGCGATTTGCTGTTCAACCTGGCCGATCGACAATCCATATGACACGAGCTTATCGGGGTCGAGCTTTACCTGGTATTCCTTCGTCGGTCCTCCGAAGCTGGCCACATCGACTACGCCCTGCACGCCTTTGAATGACTTTTCGAGGAACCAGTCTTCAATGGATTTCTTCTCCATCACGTCATAGGAAGGATTGGTGCTCTCGATTGTGTACCAATAGATCTGACCAACGGGGCTCCAATCGGTGCCCATCTGCGGAGTCAGATTGGCTGGCAAGCTGACCATGCTGAGCCGTTCCAGCACATGCTCACGATTGACGTCGCTGGTGGAATCGTCGTCGAAGATCAACATCAGGCTGGACAAGCCGGCCAAGGTGGTGGAGCGCAGATGCGTGAGGTGGGGAATGCCGGCCATCTGGATCTCAACCGGTACAGTGACCTGGCGCTCAATCTCTTCAGCCGAGCGCCCTGGCCACTGGGTAATGACCTGCACGTAGTTGTTGGCTACGTCGGGATAGGCTTCAATCGGCAGCGCTTTGAAAGACAGAACACCCCAGGCAGTGATGACCACCACCCCGCCGAGGATCAGCCAGCGGTTCTTGAGCGCGAAATCGACGAGCGCACGAATCATCTACTGATTCCCCGCGGTTTCAAGCAAGAGTGCGTTGTTGACAACCTGTTGGCCAGGACCGAGGCCGGAGAGAATCTCCTGACGATTGCCGTCGATCATTTTGCCGGCGTGGACTTCAGTGCGCTTGAACTGATTGCCACCTGCCGGAAGATATACCCAGTCGCGGTCATGCAGGTGGAGAACGGCATCGGCCGGGACTACAGCGTGGGTTTCTTTTTTCAGGCTGGTGAAGGTTGCCGTGCCGAACATGCCCAGCTTGAGGATTCCGGGATTGGCGACCTCGATGCGCACCTTCGCAGTCCTAAGGGATGGATCAAGCACCGGGCCGATGTCGCCGATGTGTCCTTTGAGCGGATGATCAGGATAAGCATTCAGTTTGAAGCTTGCCCCTTGACCGAGTTTCAACTTAGGAATGTCATTCTCGTATACATCGCATAGAATCCAGACGGTAGACAGGTCGGCAATGGTGAAAGCCGTGGCCGATCCCGAAAGGGTTACGCCCGCGGCTGCCGCGTTGGTTACATTCTGGCCAATGATAACGCCGGAGATCGGTGCAAAGACGTCCACGACGGTATTGGGATGATCCTTGTCTACACCCAGAACATTCAACTGCTCCTCCGCGGCTGTGAGATCTGCTTTAGCGTCTTTTTCGGAATCCTCAGCTTGCTCGACCATTGCTTGCGAGATGGCGCCATGCTTGAGCAAATCATCTGCTCGCATGAATGCCTTGTTTGCCAGTTGCTCATCGTTCACAGCTTTCAGATAGGCATTGAAGGCGGCAGAAACGTCCCCGCTTTGCACCCTAAAGAGCAACTGACCTTTCTTCACGTTGTCATCGAGGCGAGTCTTTATATCGACCACGCGGCCATTGGCCAGGGAGATAACGGGGACCTCACGGGATATGTCAGGAAAAACCGTGCCGGTGGCGGTCAACTCCGACGCGGAGTCGACCTGCCCGGCGGAAACCAGCGGGAATTTTGGCACATCGTTTTTATCGATGGTGATCAGGTTCATATCGGCTACCTGGATCACCTGCGCTGAAGGCGGAGCGCTATCGCCCTTATCGTTGGATCCCTTGCAGCCTGAGAGCGAGCTCATGGATGCAGCCAGTCCCAACGCAATCAATATCCTCGCCGACGAATTGCCGGGTAACGTCTTCAAAAAAGAATCATGAGTCATTGGATTACCTCGCGTCCCACAGCAAGATTCAGTTGGCCAGCGGCGGTCAGATATGTGCCGATCAGTTGCAGGTAGGCCAGTTGCACGGTGCGAAAATCGCTTTGCGCGTTGAGAAGATCCATCAGCGAGGCGCCGCCGTGCTGGTAAGCGTAGGTTACAGTGTCCCGAACGCGCGTGGCCTGGCCGTTGTATTTTGCTTTGTAGGGTTTGAGCAGCGCAATGTCGCTCTCGACCTGAGCGTAAGCGGAATCCACGTCGCTGAAGACCTGGGCGCGCGCCGCGTCAGTCAGCTCATGCTCGCGGCCAATGTCGATTTGTGTGCGCTTCTTTTCTCCCTGATTCCGGTCGAAGATGCGTAGCGGAATACTGACGCTAAGGCCCAGCGTCTGGATCGCATCCGGGTTATTGTTCGATGAGTTGTATGTGTACCACGCGCCGAAGGTCGGATCGGTGCTGCCGTTGGCCTCGGCAAGTTTGTGGTTGGTGTCGGCCTGCTCGAGAGACTGGACGGCTGCACGCAGGTCGGGGCGCTCGTCGAGGGCAATTTTGCGGAAATCTTCAAGTGGGTTCAGCGCGTCGGAAAAATCGAAGAGACCGGTTACATCGAACTGCTCGACGGGTGTGCGATCGTTGAGAAGCTGGAGAAGCTGAATCTTCGAGGTGCGCAGGTCGACGATGGCGGTCTGAATCTCCGACTCATATTGCACGCGGAGCAGTTCAATGCGGTCCAGATCGATCTGAGCGATATCGCCGGCGTTGAACCGGTCGCGGCTGATCTGGATGATGTGGTCGTAGTACTCCAGGTCCTGCTTTGCCACTTCCAAAACGGTCTTTGCCTGCAGGGTTTGGACAAAGGCCGACCTCAAAGTGAAGATCAGGGTCCGGTCCAGATCCGCGTGCTGCGACTGAGCGATCTGCGTGCCTTCTTGAGCACTCTTCAGGCGGAGTTCGCGTTTTCCATCGCGCTCGTGAAGGTAGCTGACATTGGGCTGGTAATCCGTGCCGGCAAGCGGCTGCCAGTGCCCGTCATAAGGGGCAATCTGTGTGCCGTCGGCGGAGAAGGTGAATTGCGGATTGGGGCGAAGAAAAGCAGTGATCTCCTGCGCCTTCATCTCATCCACGCTGAGGGAATCGGCCCGGAGCGTGGGATTGGCGGCTTCGAATCGGGCCTTTACCTGGTCCCAGGTAAGGGCTTGCTGCGCCCAAATCAGGTTGGGCGACAGCAGAAACACCGCGGCAACTGCCGTGGCAGCGAGAGATTTGTGGATGCGCTTCATACACAGCCTTTACGCCATGGTCTGCACGGCGGACACAGGAAAGAAAAAGGCCAAGATTCAAGAAGGGAACGAGTAGAAGATCACGCGGCTGGCGGGGGCCGATTTTGGACGGAAGCAAGGGCAGGATTGTCGATATGCGGTGCGGCAAGATGGTCTGGTGCAACAATGCGCCGAGTTCCAATCGAATGCCCGGCAAAGGCAGTAAGCGGCGGGCAGGCAACCGCCGAGAAACTGGAATAAGGAGTTGAACACGCATGGTCTCGCCGCAGAGAGGTGTAGGCTTCGGCGGGATTCAGAGCCGCCTGCAAGTCGTCGGTAACGGAGATGACGGGGAACAGAATCAGAAGGAGCACCGCCAGGGCCACAAATTGCATCCGCCGGCTCGCACCAATGCGCGGAGCCCACCGCAACCAGAGGCAGAACATCAGCGCGGCAAGCAGAACCCATGCGAGATTTAGCACCAACTCCATTCTCAGAGGTGATTCTACAACAGGGCTTGATGTCAGTGAGAAATGTATTCCAGGATACGAATTGGAAGGTATTCAAACCAATTTCGATATTTCGCCTACAAGATATTGATTCAATTATACATAGACGATTAGTTGTGGGGCGGATCGGGACTGGAGCATGATAGCGGCAGTCGCCCATTGCAGCGCCCGCGGGCTACGTTTGACCATGAAGCTGAATGACTTTATCATGAACGAGTTGGCTTTCTGTGCGTGAAGCCCTGGAGCGGCCTTTGTCAATGCCGCTTCCAGACGAGTCAAGCCGAGTTTTGTTGCCCCCTCGTTCAATGGTAGGACAGCTGCCTCTGGAGCAGCCTATCGGGGTTCGAATCCCTGGGGGGCAGCCAATACCGTACTTCCCCGTACCTCCTCGAACTCCCCCATCCAATCAAAAAACCCATTGAAAACATAGATTTACGGGTGATTTGTGTAAAGTGACGTCCGCAAACGTGCGTCCACAGCCATCCAAAAAGTGGGGTATGAAGTGGGGTATAATCCCCTTCAAGGGTGGGGCACGACAAGAATTCGTGCATTTGGAGCAAAAACGATGGCGCTGACCGATGCGGCAATTCGGGCAAGGAAACCGGCTAAGAAGCCGTTCAAGATGTACGACCAAGAAGGCCTGTTCCTGCTGGTCAATCCCAGTGGATCAAAACTGTGGCGCTGGCGATACCGGGCCGACGGCAAGGAGAAACAGATGGCGCTGGGCGAGTATCCGATCGTGAATCTCTCTGAGGCACGCAAACGTCACTTTGCGGCTCGCCAAAAGATGGCCGCCGGTATTGACCCCATGGTGGAGCGCAAAGCCGAAGCCGAGAGCCGGAAGCGGGAAGCCGAAGCACGGCAACGGGAGGCCGAGAACAGCTTCGAGAAGATTGCCCGCAAATGGTGGGAATGGTGGGCCGTCAACAAGTCTCCGCGCCATTCCGATTACGTCTTGCGGCGCATGGAAGCTGATGTCTTCCCGGCCTTCGGTCGCAAGTTTATCGACAACGTGACCGCCGCTGACATTCGGAAACTCATGCTCACAATCGAGGCTCGCGGAGCAAGGGACGTTGCGAAACGCGCACACGAGACAACGGGCCAGATATTTCGCTATGCAATCGCGCACGGAATTGCCAGCCGGAACCCCTCAGCCGATTTCAAACCCAGGGATATTCT
>Ga0302324_100016276_pt1 | contig 14820 bp, 13 predicted proteins | sample Palsa_T0_1_FD_201949 | JGI IMG/M metagenome (GOLD analysis project Ga0302324, IMG submission 201949) | Peat permafrost microbial communities from Stordalen Mire near Abisko, Sweden - Palsa_T0_1 | ecosystem: Environmental > Terrestrial > Soil > Palsa > Peat permafrost | place: Sweden: Abisko...
CACCGGTTTTTATAACATGCTGTTTTTGGGCGGCATCGGCCTGGTGTTCATCGCGTTCGCCGACCAGATCATCGGGCTGTTTACCCACGATCCCGCCGTGGTTCCGCTGGCGGTCAGCGGCTTGCGCTTGCTGAGTTACGGCTATGTTTCCTATGCTTATGGAATGGTCATGACGGCGGCCTTCAATGGCGCGGGCGATACCGTGACTCCGACCATTCTGAACCTGGTTTGTTTTTGGGTGTGCCAGATCCCCGTGGCGTGGTTTCTGGCGTTTCATACCAGCTTGGGTCCGCGCGGCGTGTTCCTAACGGTGGTAATCTCGGACTCGCTGCTGGCGCTGCTCAGCATTCTTCTGTTCCGGCGCGGGACGTGGAAGCAGACGCGAGTGTAGGAAGATTGATGTTGATGGCGAACCAACTGAACAAATTCAGCTCACAGATTACGCAACCGAAATCGCAAGGCGCGTCCCAGGCGATGCTCCACGCCCTGGGGCTCCGAACGGAGGACTTGAGCAAGCCGCAGGTCGGCATCTCCAGCGTGTGGTTCGAGGGGAACCCCTGCAACATGCACCTTCTCAAACTCGCCGAGAAGGTGAAGGAAGGCGTCGCGGCGGCGGGATTAGTCGGCTTGCGTTTCAACACCATCGGCGTGAGCGACGGCATTTCGATGGGCACGGACGGGATGAGCTTTTCGCTGCAATCCCGCGACCTCATTGCCGATTCGATCGAAACCGTGATGCGAGCGCAGTGGTACGACGCGAACATCTCCATCCCCGGCTGCGATAAGAATATGCCCGGATGCATTATCGCCATGGGACGGCTGAATCGTCCCTCGCTGATGATCTACGGCGGAACGATTCGCGCGGGTTCGGCCGGCGGTCAGAAGCTGGACATCGTTTCCGCGTTCCAGAGCTACGGGCAGTTTCTCTCCGGAAGCATCGACGAGACCCAGCGCGAGGAAATCGTGCTGCACTCCTGTCCGGGCGCGGGCGCTTGCGGAGGAATGTATACCGCGAACACGATGGCGTCGGCGATCGAAGTGCTCGGCATGACGCTTCCCTACAGTTCTTCGACGCCGGCCGAGGATCCGCTGAAACTCGAAGAGTGCCTGCAAGCGGGAGCGGCGATCAAGAATCTTCTGGAACTGGATCTGAAACCGTCCGACATCATGACCCGCGAGGCGTTCGAGAATGCCATGACGCTGGTAACGGTGCTCGGCGGATCCACCAACGCCGTGCTCCATCTCATCGCCATGGCTCGCGCGGTGAACGTGTCTCTGGGCATCGACGATTTTCAGCGTGTCAGCGATCGAGTCCCGCTGCTTGCGGATTTCAAACCCAGCGGATCTTACGTCATGGAGGACTTGCATGCCGTCGGCGGAGTCCCGGCCGTCATCAAAATGCTGCTGGACGAGAAACTTCTCAACGGCGAATGCCTGACCGTCACCGGAAAGACGCTACGCCAGAATGTGCGGGAACTGCCTGGCCTCAAGGCTGGGCAACAGATTGTGCGGCCGCGTTCGGAGCCGTTGAAGCCGACCGGCCACATCCAGATTCTCAAGGGCAACCTGGCGCCCGAAGGCGCGGTCGCGAAAATTACCGGCAAAGAAGGCGTGCGTTTTTCGGGACCGGCCAAGGTCTATGACTCCGAAGAGGACATGCTGCACGCGTTGGAGCGCAGCGAGATCGCAAAGGGCGACGTGGTCGTAATCCGTTATGAAGGACCCAAGGGCGGCCCGGGCATGCCCGAAATGCTTACGCCGACATCGGCGATCGTGGGAGCGGGGCTCGGCAAGGACGTCGCGCTGATCACCGACGGCCGCTTCTCCGGCGGATCGCACGGGTTCATCGTCGCGCACATCACGCCGGAGGCTCAAGACGGCGGCCCCATTGCCCTCATTCAATCCGGCGATCGAATTACAATCGACGCCGAACAAAATGTCCTCCAGGTGGATCTCTCCGATCCGGAGCTCTCGTCTCGACGCAGCCGTTGGCGCATGCCGCCCTACAAGGCGGATCGGGGCACGCTGGCCAAATACATCCGGCTGGTGAAGAGCGCCAGTCTGGGTTGTGTTACCGACGAGTAACCTGCATCATGCGGGGTGCTGTATTATGAGTTCGAACAGGAGGGAACATGTTTGGATCTTCTGCAGTTCGATGTTTCTCGATGGCGGCAGCCGTGATTCTTGTATCGGCCGGAGGCGCTGAACTCAACCCCGCGGCTATCTCGATCCAGTTGCCGAAGGACATCAATTGGACCGTAAGAGAGGGTGCGGACCAGGCGGTCCTCTACGGGGACCCGTCTAAACCGGGGCTCTATGTAGTCCTCATCAAATGGCATCCGCACCACATGAGCCGTCCTCACTTTCACCCCAATGACCGGATTGGCACCGTACTCTCTGGAACGTGGTGGGTTGGCACGGGGCCGAAGTATCAGCCGGAAAGCACCACGCCAGTGCCTGCCGGCGGCATCGTCAAGCATTTCGGCAAACAGATTCACTACGACGGAGCCAAGGACGAAGAAGTCACAATAGAGATCGTCGGAATGGGCCCGGAGACATCCACGCCCGCCGAAGAGAAATGATCCTTTTCTCGCCCGAGACCTGGAAGATCCTCGAGCAGATGGGTGTCGCTTACGGATTGACCGTGGCCATCGGCTGGGATCGGGAGCGGGAGGCGCACAGCACCGGCGTGCGTACTTTTCCCATCGTCGGAATGGCAAGTTGCGGATTCCTGCTCATTCTCGGCAACCATCCGGATTCCGGGGACCAATCCAGGTTGCTGCAAGGGCTCATCACCGGCATCGGGTTCCTCGGGGCCGGCGCGATTCTGAAGGAAGGTTTGACCGTGCATGGCTCCGCCACCGCAGCCAGCGTTTGGAATGCCGCCGTCATCGGAGCCTCCGTCGCGATGGGGCGATACGAAATCGCCGTGATCCTCGCGGCGCTGAATCTTTTCACGCTACGCGCTTTGCTTCCCATCAAGAATCGAATTGACCGAAGCCGGGACGCAGCCGATTTGTCCCAAACGAAATCGTCCTGACCGGCTAGGATTGTCGTTCGGAACCGGCTTCGCTTTCGCGAGATTGAAACATTTCGCGGTAGCAGGCGATGCAGGGCCGGTCGCGCCGGCAAAGCGGGCTGTTGTGCGGACAGTGATGCCGTCGACGTAACACAATGTAAACCGAGAAGCCGCCGAAGACGATCGACAGAAATCCGAGGACAATGAGTTGAGGAGCCACAGCGTACTGCTTTCTTCTAGGATAGCAGCCGCGTTTTTGCGCGCCTTCGTCCGCTCGCTGGTATGATCGAGGTTTCCATGCAATTTATAAAAGACAGTTTGATCGAACTTATTACACAGACGTCCACCAATCTGCCGCCGGACGTGCGCGCGGCCATGGGACTGGCGGTTTCCTCGGAACTTCCCGGCACGCAATCGGCGCAGGCGCTGGGGATCATCGCGACCAACATCGACATGGCGCAACAAGATGAAGGCCCTATCTGCCAGGACACTGGCATGCCGACGTTTGTCGTGCACACTCCCGTGGGCGTCAATCAGATTCAAATCAGGCGGGCGATTCATGAGGCTGTCGCGGAAACCACGCGGCGCGGAAAGCTGCGTCCCAATTCCGTCGATTCGCTCACTGGCGAAAACACCGGCGACAATCTCGGCGAAGAGACTCCCGTGATCCATTTCGAACAATGGGAGGAGGACGAGATTGAGATTAAGCTGATCCTCAAGGGTGGTGGCTGCGAGAACAAGAACATTCAATATTCCTTGCCCTGCCAATTGGAACACCTGGGCCGCGCCGACCGGAACCTGGAGGGCGTTCGCAAATGCATCCTCCACGCAGTGTGGCAAGCGCAGGGGCAAGGATGCGCGCCGGGAGCGGTGGGAGTGTGTATCGGAAGCGACCGCGCGCACGGCTACGTGCTGGCCAAGAACCAACTTTTTCGAACGCTCGACGACTCGAATCCCGTTCCCCAGCTCGCCAAGCTCGAAGCGGAGGTGATGGAAGAAGCCAACCGGATCGGCGTAGGCGCGATGGGCTTCGGAGGTGCTGTCTCCCTGATCGGATGCAAGATCGCCGCAGCCAACCGTTTACCCGCGAGCTTTTTCGTCTCCGTGGCATACGACTGCTGGGCTTTCCGGCGGTTGGGGGTGCGCTTGGATGCATCCACGGGCGCAATCACGCGCTGGCTCTATCGCGATCCGAAGCGCGCCGTCGCGCGAATGGCTGAGGGCGAAGGCTTCCCGCTCACCGGGCGCGAGGTGGTCCTGACCGCTCCGCTTTCCGAAGAGGCCGTTCGATCCTTGCGCGTCGGCGACGTAGTGCTCGTTTCGGGAGAGGTTTTCACTGGCCGCGATGCCGTCCATGCGCATCTCATGAAGAATGCGCCGCCGGTGGATTTGACAGGCGCGGTTTTGTACCACTGCGGTCCGGTGATGTTGAAGCAAGGCGAAGAGTGGGTGGTGAAAGCCGCCGGCCCGACTACCAGCAGCCGCGAGGAACCCTATCAAGCCACCGTGATCGAGAAATATGGCGTCCGAGCGGTGATCGGCAAGGGAGGGATGGGCGCGAAAACTTTGGCCGCGCTTCAGAAATCGGGCGCCGTTTACTTGAACGCGATCGGCGGCGCCGCGCAATTCTATGCACGAACAGTGGAGAAGGTGGTTGGGGTTCACTGGATGCAGTTTGGAATTCCGGAAGCGATGTGGCACCTGCGCGTGAAGGACTTCGCGGCGATCGTGACCATGGACGCGCACGGCAACAGCCTGCACGCCGACGTGGAGAAAGAGACCGGCGCCAAGCTCGCTCAACTGCAGCAGGCGTAATCGTCTGTTAGAATTTAGTTCTGAGGTTGTTCGCGGCCAGGTAGCTCAGTTGGTAGAGCGCAGCCCTGAAAAGGCTGGCGTCGGCGGTTCGATTCCGTCCCTGGCCACCACGTTTTCAAATACTTACAGACCGTGCATTCCGGGTTTTGGTTCCAATTGGTTCCAATTCCAGCCCGCCGATATTGTCTCTCATGGCTCCGTCAGACCGTTTACCTACTACTACTTCGCTTGTTCAATTAGTGCGCTAGATGATCCGGTTGTTGTCTGTATCGTGTCGAGCTCATTCGACAGCAAGAAATGGTGCCGTTGCCTGCGAAAAAAGCGAACTAAGCGAAAGAAGCGTTTGCCGCACTTCAAGGGGAAGTAAACAGCTCTGAAATTATCTTGACCTTGCGAAAGAAGGTCCCGCATCATCGAAGTGAAGAGCACACAAAAATGCCAGTTCTTCGCAACCCTCGACATGAGAAATTTTCTCAACTCGTCGCCAGCGGCATTAAGTCAAAGGACGCATATATTTCGGTTGGGTACAAACCGACCGGCGCGAAGCAGGCTGCTAGCCGTTTGTTGACGAAGGTTGACGTTTGTGAACGAGTTACTGAGCTCCAACAAGCGGCAGCTCGATCAACGGCGGAGGCCGTTATCCTCAATCGCGAGCGAGTTCTGCACCGGCTCAGCCAACTCAGCCACGAAGCCCAGCAGAAAGGGCACTACTCGGCTGCGGCCCGCTGCGAGGAACTGATCGGGAAGGAAATCGGCATGTTCGTGGATCGCACTGCCTTCCTTTGGGACATCGACCCCAGCCAGTGGTCCGACGCCCAGGTCGAGATCATCGCCGAGGCGTCGCTGAAGAAGGCGGCCGCCGGCGATCCTGCAAAGGCCGAAGCATTGCGGCGCCAGGCGCAGATCGAGGCTGGGACGGTAGTTGATGCTGTGTGCCAAGTCGTTGAGGCCCGATCAACCTAGCGGGCAGCGTTGAACAAATTCCGCGGGCGATCCGCACTGTCGAGCGATGGCTATGGTCCATAAATGCTGGGCCGTCTTCCATAAGCCCTGTTTTATGGAAGGATAGCCGACCACCGCCAATAGTACAAAGAATTCATTGCAAATGAGCTTGATGCGGAGTTGGCCGGATTCGAGTCATTTGCCGTTGATCGGTACCTTTGGCCGCAACTTCGTAGCAGAGGTTCTGGGCAAGATCACGTGGCTCTGCGATTCTGATGCCTTTTCGTCACGGTCACCGTAGTGCCGGGCGGTTCATCCCGGTCTTCCTGATCGCAGGAGTTGCCCTTTCCGACGCGAGGAAGGCAATGAGCCGTTTGGACGCCTCGGGTTCCTTCGTGCCTTTTACCAAAGCGGCGGCGAACGCCTGGACGAACTGGATCTCGGCAGGAATCGTGCCGACGAAATCGACGCCTGAAAGGGGAAGGATTTCACTTACGGGCGCAACTACCATCTCCACTTCTCCGCTGGCTACATTGGCCGGTCCCCCGTCCGAGAGCTTTCCCGCCATCGCGCTGGCGATGCCGAGCTGCGGAAACAATCTGGTCGTCATGTAGATAGTAGTGCTGCTTTGACTACCAACGGATTTCGCGCGAAGGAGGGTCTGTTTGAAGGCAACAACTGTGCCTATGTCCGGCCGGGGTGTTCCAGCACGCACACCGACGCCCAACGGGACCCGGGCGATATCGACGTCTGAACCGATGGCGATTCTGCCTTCTGCCATCAGTTCGGCGAGGCCGCTCCTGGACATGATCACTACATCGGCGGGTACACCTCTGCGAAGCTGAGCGCCGATGGTGTTGGGCCCATCTCCCTGCGACGCGCCCCGTGCCGTGGTGACAGTGATGCCGGTGGTGTTCTGGAACTGAGGCAGCAGTTCCTGATAAGCGGCTGAGAAGCCACCAGACATAAGGACCCTGACCTGGGCGGGCGATGCGGTCGGCAAGGCAAGCATCGTGATCGCGAAGATAAGTATTTGCTGTGACTGGCGTGACCTATTCATGTGGGCGTTTCCCTTTTGAAGGTGGTTAATGCCGGGCCGAGGCAGCGACCTTAGCGCTGCCAGCGTCGGCTTGATGACTACTTCGCTGCCGAGCCGCGTTTCGCTGCGCTGTTGACGTCGCCCATGCCGCCCACACCCAGGGGCGCGAGGATTTCGTAGGGGCCGAGCTTATCGCCAGATGACAGCGGCATGTGCTTTGATCTAGCCTAGCTTACCCGATCGGAAAGTGGATAGCGCCTGAATGACGGCGTAACCGGACAGAACTCTGAGGGGAAGGGTGGCTGGCCGTTTTTGACCGGCTTTCGTCCCAACTTCGCCGGCGGTCGCCACAACCATCGCCCTGAAACAGATGGCTTAATTACTGCTTCGCTCGCAGATCGGCCAGCGGAATATTGTCGGTGTCGGCGATGATCTTGGCGTAGGCTCGCGTCACTGCCGCCATGCCCGGAATCGAGATGCTCTCGTCGTTTTCTTTATCAGAGTGCCAGACGTATCCCGTGTTAATGATCTGCACCGAAGGCGCCAGGAAGTAATAACGCGTCGTCTCACCGCTCGGCGTCGGCAGCGAATCCGGGAACGTCGGAACCCCGAATGCATCCAGCGCATGGATCGCCACCTCCAGAAGGGCCGGGCTGTCGCCCGCATACCAGCGATACGTCGAAGGAGCATTCGAATAGGCGCTCAACCCGAGCCCAGTGTCCTTCAGACCCGTGTGTTCGCAGTTGAATAGCAGCGCTGTCTTTGCAAAAAACTCCGGATGATCGAGGAACCACACGCCGCTTTCCGCGCCGTTATCGTGGTGCCCGTCCGTGCCGGCAAAGATAATCGTCCGCTTCCGCCGCGGCTTCGGAATCCTCGCGAAGTATTCCGCAAGCCCGAGGAACGTCGCTACGCCCGTGCCGTTATCGTTCGCGCCTTCGAACCAGCCATCGCGATGCGCCACCACCACCACGTTCTCATCCGTCGTGCCCATCAGCGTGGCCCACACCGTGCCCGATTTCAGGCCCTGTTTCATCTTCACGTCCAGATTCAGCTTCAGATGAACCGGCTCGTTCGCCGCTCCACCAATCATGTCCCGTACCGCCAGCCCTTCCTTCGTTCCCAGTGAGAAAGTCGGCACGGGCGCATTCACCGGATAAAACTGCGTCTTCTCATCGAGCGGTACGCCCAGGATCACAAAGATCGCAGCCGCGCCGCGATCGGAGAGCCGCTTGATCGCGTTGTCGGAAATGCCCACATGGCGCGACCCCGTGTCGTTGCTGTAAAAGAAGACTGCCTTGCCCTTCACATCGCGGCCCAGCCTGATCTCCGCTTCACTCGCCATTCCCGCATAAACGGCTTCCAGCTCCACCGTTCCGTTCGTGCCCTTCGAAAGGAACGTCGGCTGCGCCGAGTTTAGCGGAATCGACTTGCCATTGAGCGACACCACCGCCTCCCACGATTGCGGTACCCACTGCGGCTGCAGGTCAAACATCTGCTCATGTACTTCTTCGAGCCCGATGGCTTTCAGCTTCGTCATCATCCATTCAGCGTTCTCCGCGTCGGCATCCGTTCCCGTAATGCGGCCCCAGTACTGCGGATGGCCGTTATCGTGGTAGCGCCGGGAGATCGCGGTCTGGTCCTTCACGAAATCCATCAGGTGGTCGCCGTCAATCGCCGCGTACTTCTGATCCTCCGGCGCGAGATTCCATCCGATTTCGTTCGGCCGGTGGTGCGGCGACGATGGCGGAACGCGCTGGCGCGTGGGTTCCTGAGCGAAAGCGAGCGGCGCCGCAAGGAGCGCAAGCGTGGCGGAAATCGTGACAACCTTGATGCAGGTACTCGGCATGATTACTGCATCTTATCGCGATCTTGCGCCTCGCCTGCTTGAGAATCAATGTATCTGAATGAGGTCGCCGGTGGCGCGGAACGGATAACCGAGAAGGTTGTCTGGCATGTCGTCCGCGATTTTGCAGCGAAGGCCGCGATCGACAAACTTGCGCCGCATGACCTGCGCCGGACGTGCGCGAGACTGTGTCACGCAGCGGGAGGCGAACTCGAACAGATACAGTTCCTGTTGGGTCACGTTTCGATCCAGGCTGCGGAGCGATATCTCGGCTGCAAGCAGCGCATCCGGTCGGCTGTCAACGACAGAATCGTCCCATGCCCTAGACCGAAAGCCCGCCTTTTTCGCTCACTTTGAGATACACTTGCCCTCGCGTTGGTTTCTTCAGCGCCTCGTTCTCGGCGCGAAGCCGTTCGATCTCTGATTTCAGTTCCTCTTCCGATGCCATGAGATCAATTGGTACCACACCGTAAGGTAGTCGGTGGAGGATGGCAAACGCCGCGCGCGCATATGGCCAGCCCGTGCCGACTGGGCCCAGCCAGCCACGCACCGGCCTCCCAGTCTTTGACTTGCCGGAACGATTCTAAGTTCCATTCGTCGCCAGAAACGTTGCGCCGGAGGATGTATAGGTTGCTGTCATCTGTACGCACTTTGAAGAACGCGTCATCTGGCCCGCACCACGTTTCGAGCACTTCATCGACCATGGAGTCGGAATCTTCTAGTTGAAAATGGACGGGCCGCTCGTCCGCCTTTGTGCCGGCATAGCACTCCACTCGCAGTTTCATCTGCTTCCATTATCAACGAGACGAGTGATCGCTCAGACGGAGCATTCCAAAAAGCCTCCGCGGACAGCGCGCGCCAGAGCAAGTATCTACGGTACTTGGCCCAGGGCTTTCCTCGAGCAAACCTATTGGTTTGGCCTTTGGTGCCGGGATCGACGTGTAGGCTTTTTGGAAGGCGGGGTGAACGGCACATGCAGCGCCCCACGGATTTACTTCTGGAGAATTTCCTTCAGCCTCGATTTCGCGACTTGCTCATTCGGGCTCTTGCCTCCGCCATCGAGCCAGGCCTGGAGCTTACCCACGCTCACGTGTGCTCGGTCTCGGGCTGCTTATTGTCCCGTGCATCCCCGGCGAGCCACCTCACATCCTCAGCCGTTCCCGCAGGCGATTCTTCTTCAGCTTCTCGCTTGGGCTGCTTGCGACGCCATCGAGCCAGGAGAGCACCTTCGCGATCGTTACCGTGTGTTCCTCCTCCGGCGCCATCACGCTGATCGTCAAACGGGTCGCCGGCCCGAGCGGCATTTCCACGAGAACACTCCGGCGGAAAGCCGCGATGGCCTCGACGGCGGCTTCGTAGAGGCTCTCGGCTGGAACCTTAACCTTGTGCTCGATGCCCTCGGCGTCGGTGAATGACACTAGGCAGGAGCGGGAGGGCACGGATTTAGTATAGGCGAAGATAAGGAGAATATCGGAGCGAGTGCTTGGAGCTGCTAGCGAACCTTTTCGCGCGCACCAACATTCTCGGATATGGGCTGCGGATCACGATCCGGCGCCGCCACGATCCTGCTTCAACTCCCCACGGTCGAGCCAGAGCACTCCGCACGTCTCGCACGAGTCGACATTCACGTTGCCCCTCGCGGATCAGATCCAACAAGCTGGCTTCGAACTGCGGATCACCGCACTCAGTTGCGGCTAAGGCGTTTTCCCCGACGATGGCGCCACGGCCGAGCAGTTGCTGGTCGAAGCCGACCGCATATCCAAACAGAAGCAGCAACGCCATGGTGCCGGAGCCGGCGTGGGTTCCTAATGCACAAAAACGTTGAACTGCCCGGTACCGTAAACGTTGCCGGCCACCGGCAACATGAGGTTCACGGGCATCAGGCTCGCGGCGGGCGCGATAAAGTTGACCTGGAAAATACCTGCGGCCAAGCCTGGAGCCGCACTCGCCCCGGTGACGGTCAGAGTCGTACTAGGGCTGCCGTAGGCGATCAGCTGAGGAGTCTGGCCTAGAGACGCGTACGGAGCAGCGTTGACTTGGCCATCCTCGCTCGGCGGACTGCTTTGGCCTAGGCCCGCGATATAGAGTTCCATGATTGAGCCAGCGAGCGCCGGATTCGAGGCCGAGTTCGGCGTGAAATCCGAGTTGTACACCCCGAGGATCTGCACATCGGAGCCGTTCACTCCCACTTGCACCGAGTTCGATTGGACCCCGTTGTAGACAACCTGAATGGTGGTGACGGACTGGGTGGCCAGTTCAAAGGGCGCCACCAGATCGATTTCTTGCGCACCCACCGCGAGCAGCGGCGCCCCCACCCCATCGAAAGTGACCTGGACACCGGCCACGCTGGTCGCCAAAATTCCCGATTGGATAATGCCGGGGGTGGATGTGGCTGGACCCATATTCTTGCCCACGATGTGGATCACTTCGCCCGGAGCGATCCCTACGTTGTAGGACGGATTAGCCGAAGGATCGGGGCTCACAATCGAATCGAGTGAGATCGCCGCCGGCGTGGGATCGATCTTCGCGATGTACGCTTGCTGGGTTCCTGTAGCGTTGCTGGAAGCGCCAGTGCCCGCCACGTAGGCGAAGCCTGAGGAGTCAAGAGCCAAGCCCGAGACCGAATTGAAATAGGTGGAAAACAGCAACTGCGTGAAATCCGCGCTGAACTTGCTGATAAATCCGGATGCGACTCCGATCTGAAGCGGATTCGCGGTTTGCGGTGCGCTGCTCACGTTCAAAGGGCCAGCGATCCAGGGTTCACCCGACGAATCGACCACGATCGACGACGGAAAAAGACAAAACGGAGCACCCAGGTAAGTGAGACTCTCGATCGAATGCGCCTTGGGATCGAGCTTCAAGACCAGCGCATTGCCTTGCGCAGTGTATTCGCTCGGCCCCATAAAGAGAATCGGACAACTGGCGCTGGCTTGCGGCTGAAATGCACCCGGGGAGGCAGGTTGTGACAGTCCCTGGCTGGCACCCGTCAGATAGATGTTACCGGTCTGATCGAAGGCGATGGCACTCAGCGAGTCGAATCCGGAACCACCCAAATAAGTCGAATAATCGAGGCCGCCGGAAGGATTGAAGCTGGCAAGGAAGGCGTCGTAATATCCACCCCCGAATTGCGGTTGCAAGGCGTCGGAAGTGACCGGGAAATTGGCCGAACTAGTGGTGCCGGCTACCCAGGCGTTTCCGCTCGCATCAATCGCCAGGCCGGTTGCGTAGCTGTAACAACTTCCACCCAGCAAAGTCGAATAAACCAGCGCGTTGCCGCCCGGCGCGATCCTGGTCACGAAGGCGTCACCCGAAAAGAACAGATTACCGAAGTTGGGAATGCAGATGGGGACTGGCGCGCTTTGGAAAGCGCCTGGAGTCACGGGGAAACTTCCCGCGGTGCGACCGGTGATCACTGCATTTCCCGTGTCATCCACAGCGATGCTCGTCACCGAAGCTCCCTGGCTTCCGAGCAGCGTCGAGTACATCAATTTTGAACCATCCGGACTGAGCTTGGCGACAAACGCATCAGCGCTTGTCGTGAGTTTGGTCTGGTACGCTCCGGCCGTGGTGGGAAAATCCGGCGAGTTGGTGTAACCGGAGACGTACGCACTGCCGCTTCCATCCACGGCGATCGCGTTGGCTTGATCGTTTACGGTTCCTCCCAGATAAGTGGAGTAAAGAATCTGGCTCCCGTCTGCGCTCCACTTGGTGACAAACACGTTGTATGACGTCGAGGCGCCCAGGAAAACTCTAGAGTTCGCGGGCGAAATCAGAAGCACAGAGGGCGAGATAGGATAGGGCAGCGAAAGCTGGCTCCAGGTTTGACGCGCGTTCGTGCTTTGATAGAGCAGGTTGTTATCGGCGGCGTACACCGTGTTGGGATTCCTAGGATCTACTGCGACGCGACTGAACTGGGTAAATTGGACCGAGGGTAACACGGGAGTGAACGTCTGGCCGCCGTCCGAACTGCGTTGAAGTCCCGAAGTGTTGACCGAGTACAAAATGTTCGGATTGTTTGGCGCGATCGCGAGATCTTCTGTGTTGTCGACCTCTACCGCCGCTCCGGCCGTAAAGGTATTTCCCCCGTCGGCGGAGATGAACAACCCACTAGGCGTGCCCAGAATAATCGCGCCATTCGAACCAAACAGGACGGCAATCACCGGGGCTTCCAACTGGTTGGGCGGCGCAACCACGTTGAGCGTGCTCCAGGTCTGGCCAGAGTCGGTACTGCGGATCAATGAGTTTGGAATCCCGTTCCCACCCCCGAAACTCGCATACACGGTTCCTGCCTGTGTGGGATGGGCCACCACTGATCTGGTGAGCGGATTGCTGACGCCAATGTTCGCGAGCTTCCAACTGGCAGCACCATCGGTGCTGATGAAGACGCCCTGGGTGGCCGTAGCGTACACGGTGCTGGAAGAACCCGCATCCACCGCGACAGTAGTTGCTGGGCCGGCCAGTCCGGCGCTGGCTGTCACGGTCCAAGTTGTTCCGCCATCGACGCTCTTGAAGATACTGGTGGGCGTCGCGGCATAAACCACTAGGGGCGCGGAAGGCGCGGCTGCCATTGCGGTGACGGAAATCGCCGGCCCGAGCGATGGGTAGGTCCAGGTTTGTCCGGCGTCGGCAGTGACGAGCAACGGGGCGGTCGCGAGATGACTCTCGATGGGATTCACGGTGGGGAAATCCGTCGAATTCGTAGTGCCGGCGACATAAAGGCCGCCCTGGGTGTCGCGAGTAAGGCCGGCCACCAGGTTAGCGGCGCTACCGCCGAAGGACTGGTCGAAGACGATTTCGGGATCGATCACCAGTGCGCGCTTCGGGTCGTAGAGGCCGGTTCGGAACCGAACCTGATCGGCTTCGATCCAATACGCGACATCCACGGGCTGCCTTTGCCCCCGAGCATTGAACTGATAGGCTACTGGCTTGGGCTGATGGATCAGCGTTGCACCAGCGTTCAATACCAGTTCGCCGCTTGCATCGATATGAATGCCGTCGATGCCTGCGAATGCGAGCTGAATTGTTCCGGGATCGCGCCCAGCGCCGATTTCGAAATCGTATTCCAGGCGCTCCTGGTTGCCTCGAAACACCAAGTTGACGCCGGGATAGACGGCGCCCCAGCGGACGCGGCCATAAAGATCGTAGGACGCGCGGACGTCCTTGCCCAGGAGGTAGTTCGCCTTGCCAGGCATGCGGTCCAGCGGCTGCAAAGATGCCTTAGGATTCGCTCCCGCAACGGACATCCGAACCTGGCGGCTGCCCAGCGTCAAAACCGCCGCGCGGGAGGTTACCTCGAATGAATAACCGGGACCGTGGGACACATAATGTCCGCTCCGGGCTTCAAACGCGAGCACGCGCGGCGGGCTGGTAGTGGTGGAACTTGCGCCAGAACATGAGATCGCAAGAAATGAACAGACGAGAACGCGCACAACTTTCCTCCAAGCGTGACGCGGGGTAGACGACTTGATTCTAGCATCAGAACGCTCAGAGCCGGCCCGCTCGCCGGGCTCATAGCGGCTGTCGAGCCGCTTGGCGACGAGGCCTTCCAAGCCTTGCTCGCGGACGGCGCGGATAGACGCGGTATGACTTGGCGGCGCAGCAGTTCGGGCCGGGCGGACAATGGCTCCGCCATGACGTTCCGGCCCGCGAGCACGAGCACGTCGAAGACGGGTAGCGCAGCTGCGCCGTCTCGGAGCCATTTTGGAGCGCGTTGAAGGACGGCCTGCCCTCTTCATCTAGCGCCACGATCTCGCCATCGAGGACCGTCTCGTCTGGCATTGATCCCAGCGCCTTCACGAGCTCTGGATACCGGGCATTGAAGTCTTTGTCATTACGTGAGCGGAGTTGGACTCTCCCTCCGCTCTTTAATGCCAGTGCACGATAGCCGTCGAGTTTCGACTCGTAGAGCCAGTCCGGTGACTCGGGAAGCCGCTCCGTGCGAACGAGCAACATGGGCGGGATGAATTCTGCTTTGGTCTTCGGACGAGGCACAGAGGTATACATGATGGCAAAAGTAGACCGACCAGCGTTCCTCGCTCGCTGTTTTGGGACTACGAGCGGCATAAGTCAGCAAATGCCGACTTTTCTCCCAAGTGGATATGATTGGTCAAGCGTGCCAACGCAGCATAGCGGCCTAGGACAGGACTTATGTTGACGAAC
>Ga0302324_100016280_pt1 | contig 14819 bp, 11 predicted proteins | sample Palsa_T0_1_FD_201949 | JGI IMG/M metagenome (GOLD analysis project Ga0302324, IMG submission 201949) | Peat permafrost microbial communities from Stordalen Mire near Abisko, Sweden - Palsa_T0_1 | ecosystem: Environmental > Terrestrial > Soil > Palsa > Peat permafrost | place: Sweden: Abisko...
GCTGGTAGCTGACGCGCTCCGTGACAGGCGTACCGATACAGCTTTGGTTCGCGTGGTGGCGCAGTCGGGCGATGGAGGCGACCAGGCAGCCACCGCCGCGGCGACCGGCTTTGCGCAGGTTCTCTACCCGTTGTTACGGGAAAACCTGCCGCGGTGAGCGCGGCGCGGGCAGCCCCTCCCCTGACAACAGCGCCATCCCGACGACCACGAACGCCGCCTTAACCCCAGCCTGAAGGAACGTATAGAACGTATAAAATGCCGTTCCTACGTCAATATAGATTATTGAAAACAAAGATGCGTTGGAGTTTCGGTGATTTCCTACCGTAATACCCTCGTGGAAGTACCCGCTTGGACGTAGACTCCATACCATTGGGGGTTAAATGCATATCTCGTTTCGTAAATGCGGCGGTTCCGAACGCTCCTGTCACGCTGACCAACAAGGACACGGGAGCCGTTACTTCTACTGTGACGGACAGTGCGGGGCTTTTTTCGGTTCCTCGACTTGGCTCCCGGGAACTACTCAGACCCGCGACGTTGGCAAGCTCAGTATCGAGATAGGCAATACGTCTGAAACCGTTACGGTGACGGCGGAAGCGCAATAGATCCAGCTGGCCAGCTCGGAAAATACCAACGCAGGCAATCGCGACGTAACCTCTCCCAACGCGATCCGGGGCATCAGCGGCACATTCAGGCTCAGCCTACAACGTATTCATCCATACGGAATACAACGGCGTGGACACAAGTCTTACGTGGGGCGCCAACGGCAACCAAACCAGTCTTACGGCCGGTGTTTTTAACGGCGCCTTGCCGGCCCGCGTTATGGCTTTTAGCGCCCGGATCGAATTCTGATTCAGGTGGGAAGACTACGAGTCTTCGTGGTCTGCCCACAAATTTGTGTTAGAGGTCGCGCGAATGTCTACCAATGGGTTTACCCGCAAGCAATTCTTCTGCGGCGCGCCTGCGTATCGGCTAGTACACCGTGACTCAGAGGGCCGTCATTCTCTCGCTTGCGATACACTTGTATTTTTGATATGTAAAGCATGACGCTGCGGATAAGCGGAAAGAAGGAACTATGGATTACACCAGACGGGATTTAGGAAAGATCGCCTTAGCCGCGGTACCGCTAGCGCGTGCGTACGCGGCCATCAACTCGAAATTCGGTGGCGTGCAAATCGGCGCGATCACCTACAGCTTTAACAGCATCGCCAGTGATCCCGAGGCGATCATCAAGGCGATGGCCGAAATCGGGCTGGGCGAGGCCGAGCTGATGTCGAACCACTGCGAAGGGCTGGCTGGAGCGCCGGCCATACCCTCGTTTGGACGCGGCGGAGGAGGCGGCGGACGGGGCAGGGGAGCGGCTGGGGCGACCGGTGGAGCGACTGGCGCTCCGGCGGCTGCGGCCGGCCCGACGCCGCCGGTACCAGGCGTCGGAGCTGACGCCGGACGCCGTGGGGGCGGGGGAGGACGAGTTCCACTGACGCCCGAGCAGCAGGCGCAGATGGAGCAGGCGCAAACGGCGCTTGCCACGTGGCGTGCGGGTACGACCGCGGACACCTGGAAGGTGGCCCGCAAGAAGTTCAACGATGCCGGCATCGACGTCGCTCTGCTGTGCTACAACATGAACGACAGGATGAAGGACGAGGAAATCGAATACGGCTTTCAGATGGCCAAGGGCCTCGGCGTCAAGGGGATTACCACCAGCACCACGCTTACCATGGCCAAGCGGATAGCCCCCATCGCCGACAAGCATAAGCTGCTGGTTGGTTACCACGGACACGATGCCACCAACGACCCCAATCAGACCGCGACCCTTGAGAGCTATGCAACGTTGATGGCCTACGGGAAGTACAATGGCGTGAACCTCGACATCGGACACTTCACGGCGGCGAATTACGATGCGGTGGCGTTTATCAAAGAACACCATGCCAAAATCACGAACTTGCACATCAAAGACCGGAAGAAGGACCACGGAATGAATGTGCCGTGGGGCCAGGGCGATACGCCGATTAAAGACGTTCTCCAACTACTCAAGAAGGAGAAGTATGGCTTCCCCGCGAACATCGAACTTGAGTACCGGATTCCTGAAGACTCGACTGTAGTTGTCGAAATGAAAAAGTGCCTGCAGTACTGCAAAGATGCGTTGGCGTAGCGCCGGCGGTCTTTACTGCCGGTGATTTTGACCAAGTACGTCTGGCTGAATAAGATCGAGGTGGAGATTGGGACTCGGTAAAAAGACGGCTGCCCACGTGATCGCAGCGGTGGCGATGGCTACCTTAGCCCTAGCTCAGCAGCAACCAAATCAAACTCCGCCGGCTAATGCCGGCGCCGCCGCACCGCAGGCCGGCCGGGGCCGCGGGGGTGGCGGCCGTCCGGAGGCTTATCCGCAGCACCCGCCGGGCGACCCCGCGGCCATCGAACGCGGCAAGGCGACTTTCGGCGTGCAGTGCAGCTTTTGCCACGGCTCCGATGCGCGCGGCGGCGAGGGCGGTCCGAACCTGATCCGCGCGGAAATTGTCATGCGCGATCAGAACGGCGAAACCATCGCGCCGGTAGTGCAGAACGGCCGCGTGGATCGCGGCATGCCGAAATTCGACCTGAGCGCTGCGCAGATTTCCGATATCGCCGCCTTTATCCATACCTTCCGAGTGGGGGGCTATGACATCTCGCGCGACCGGCCGCCTACCATCGTGGTGGGCAACGCCGCGGCCGGCGAAGCGTACTTCAAGACCAACTGTTCCAGGTGCCACTCGGCTACTGGCGACCTGAAAGGTCTGGCTACGAAGATGGAAGATCCGCGCTCGTTGCAACAAGCCTGGCTGATGCCCGGCGGCGGTGGACGCGGCGGTCGCGGCGGAGCGCTCACCGTTCCGCCGGTCACGGTGACCGTCACCATGCCATCCGGCCAGAAGCTTGAGGGCCGGCTGGAGCGCATCGACGATTTCCTGGTCACTCTGGTGGATGCCGACGGCTTATCCCGTACCATCCGCCGCGATGGCGATACGCCCAAAGTCGAGATACACGATCCGCTGGAGCCGCATAAGAAGCTGCTCGGGACTTATACCGACAAAGACATTCATAATCTGACCGCATATCTGGTGACATTGAAATGACTGCTAAAACGCTGATTGCCGGCGCTTGTTTGTATCTGATTCCCGCCATGTTTTCCGGCATAGCCGTGGCGCAGGGCCTCAGTTCCGCCGATTTACTCAAGCCCCTTACGAACGATTGGCCCACTTACTCGGGCGATTACTCGGGCAAGCGGTACAGTAAGCTGACCCAGGTGAATCAATCCAACGTTAAGAACCTGACGCTGGCCTGGACTAGCCGGATGACAGCGGGGGCGGGTAACGCCGGCGGCGGGGGACGAGGCGGCGGCTTTGGCGGGGGAGCTCCCACGATTGTTGGCGGCGAGGGCACGGCCGACGCCGGCGGCAACGCCAATATTCGCGCGTCGATTCTGGAGGTGAATGGGATTCTCTATCTCGACACGCCCGATAACGCCTGGGCCGTGGACGCGCGCGACGGCCGCACGCTGTGGCACTATGTCTGGAAAACCAAGGGCGGCACGCACATCGGCAACCGCGGTCTCGGCATGTGGGGCAACTGGCTGTACATGGAGACTCCCGACGACTATCTTGTCTGTCTGGACGCTCGAACGGGCAAGGAACGGTGGCATATCGAGATCGCCAACTTCAGCCAGCAATATTTCTCGACCATGGCGCCCGTCGTAGTGGGCAACCATATCCTGGTGGGCACGGGCGACGATCTGGACGAACCGGGTTACCTGCAGTCGGTCGATCCCGAAACCGGAGCGGTGCAATGGAAATGGTACTCGGTGCCGATGAAAAAGGGCGATCCGGGCCTTGAAACCTGGTCGAACCTGGACGCGGCCCAACACGGTGGCGGCAACGTTTGGATACCCGGCTCCTACGACCCGGAGACGCACCTCTACATCACCGGAACTGGCAACCCCACTCCGGCTTATACGGGCCAGAGCCGAGGCGAGGGCGTCAATCTGTACACCTGCGCGATGGTGGCCGTCAACGTCGATACCGGCAAGATGGCTTGGTATTATCAGACCTCGCCGCACGACACGCACGATTGGGATTCGGCGCAGACCCCGGTGATGGTGGACGCCGATTTCAACGGCAAGCCGCGCAAGCTGCTGTTGACCGCCAGCCGCAATGGCTACTTTTTCACCTTGGACCGCGTCACCGGCGAGCACTTAGTAACTGGTAAGTTCTCGGACACGGTGAACTGGGCGAAGGGTCTGAATGCCGACGGCCAGCCGGTGCGCAATCCGGCCAAAGACTACGACATTGGCGGCGCCTTGGTTTCGCCCAATAACGGCGGCGCGACTAACTGGCCTCCACCCGCATTCTCTCCGGATACCGGCCTTTTCTATGTGCCGACCAGTGACAATTACTCGATGTATTACCTGACGGAAACCGATCCGCGCGGAGCGATGGGGCTGGGCGGCAAGGATGAGGTGGGGGTCGCCACGCTGGGCAGTTATCTGACCGCCATCGACTATAAGACCGGCAAGGTGGCTTGGCAGCACACGTACCCTGCAGGCGGCGCTGGAGGCGGCGGAGGCGGCAACGGTCTTCTGACCACGGCGGGCAAGCTGCTGTTCGGGGGCGATCGCGGCGGCAGCCTGGTGGCTTACGACCCGGCCAACGGGAAGATTCTCTGGCACTCGCGCATTGGGCAGGTTTCGAACGCTCCGGAGACCTATATGCTGGACGGTCACCAATACATTCTGGTGGCCGCCGAAGGCTCGCTTTTCGCCTTTACGCTCTATTGACCCGGCGGAGGGTCTACCATTGTTACATGAGGGCTTTGCGCGGGCCGAGACTCTGGGGTGCTTATACATTTCGGGGATTTGCGCGCTGGTCAGCGAAATCCCGCTCCCTTACGGTCGGGGCTCTGTCCGGAGCGTTTACGTACGCGAGGGTCGGTGTGATCGCGGCTGGATTGCTGCAGCTTGGCTGCGGCAGCTCCGGCGCGCCCCGCAAAGAACCAACCGGCGCCATGCCCGTTGGATCGCCGATTCAAATCAACGCTCCTCTGGGCCTGCCCGCGGCGCCCATGCCGCCCGACAATCCGGCAACCGCCGAAACTGTCGCTCTCGGCCGCAGGCTGTTCTACGACACGCGGCTGTCCGCCGACGGCTCCATCGCCTGTGCTTCCTGTCACGATCCAGGTCGCGGCTTCACCGACGGCCAGGCGGTCGCCAAAGGCATTCGCGGCCAGAAAGGATCGCGTAGTGCGCCGTCGCTCTTGAATGCAGCCTACTACCCGGTGGAATTCTGGGACGGTCGCGCCGCCAGCCTCGAAGATCAAGCCGGCGGTCCCATGGCTAATCCGATCGAGATGGGGCAGCCGCACGAAGTATCCGTCCGCAAACTCGCGGCCGATCCAGCGTACGGCCCGCTGTTCGAAAAGGCATTCGGCCGCGGCCCTATCACCATGGACAAGATCGCGAAGTGCCTCGCCAGTTTCGAGCGCACCCTGGTGAGCGGCGATTCGCCGTTCGACCGCTACGAATATGGCCACGATCCGAAGGCGATGAGCGCGGCCGCGATCCGTGGCCTCGCAGCCTTTCGCGATCCGGCGCGCGGCAACTGCGTAGCGTGCCATCTCATCGGAAAGGATTACGCCCTGCTGACCGACGGCAAATTCCACAATATCGGAGTGGGCGTGGATCCGACGGGTGAGTTGACCGACCTTGGCCGTTATTTGCAGACCAAAGTCGAGACCGACCGCGCCGCATTCAAGACGCCCACGCTGCGCAATGTCGCTCTGACCGCGCCCTACATGCATGACGGAAGTGAGAAGACGTTGAAAGAGGTGGTGGACTACTACGCCGGCGGCGCCAATTCCAACCCGCAGCTTGACCCCGCCATCGAGCGTATTCATCTGAGCGCGCAGGATCGCGCCGACCTGATCGCGTTCCTTGAAGCTCTCACCGGCGGCGTCCCGCCCGATTCGGGTCCTCCCAAAACGGAATGAGGATGATGGAACGTCCGCGCCACGCCGTTATGACTGCGGGACTATTACTCCTGGCCGCCTGTTCGCGCGGCCCCGAGCCCAAGAAACCAGCTCCGCAGCCGATTGTCTACACCGAAGTCGACCCGAATACGGCGGCGCCGCTGACCGGCAAGATTCACTTCACAGGCAAAAGGCCTGCGCGGACGAAGATCGATATGGACGAAGACCCGCAGTGCGCGAAGCTGCACCCGAGCCCCGTATTCGACGATCCGGTTGCGGTGGGCAACGACGGCGGACTCGGGAACGTGTTCGTCTGTAGCGCGTTGACATGAGTCTCCAATGAGTCCCGACTTCACCCCTGACTTAGCACCTGACTTAGCACCTGAGTTAACCCGGGCAAATGGCGCTCCACTCTTTGATCTAACTGACATCTCAGAGGCTGAAGCAACTCTGGCGAATTTAGCCAACGTATTTTTTCAGACTCCATCTAATAGCGCCAGTTCCAGGCCGGCGCAAGCGAATCCTGGGCCTAGCCTCGAGGCCAGATACAGGGTCTTACTCGATCAGATTCCCGCGGTCGTATTCATGGCGTATCTGGATCAAGGTATTGGCGAAGCGTATGTAAGTCCGCAGATCGAAGCGACGCTCGGCTTCTCGCAGAAGGAATGGCTGGAAGATCCGGTTCGCTGGTACCGGCAAATCCATCCCGATGACAAGACCCGCTGGAGCAACGAAGCCGCGGGAATGTTTCTCTCCGGAAAGCCGCTGCGATCGGCGTATCGCGTCATGGCGCGCGATGGACAGGTGGTCTGGTTTCATTGTGAAGCCCGCCTGGTCCGGCGCGACGACGGCGAACCATGGTTCATTCACGGCGTGGGGTTCGATATCACGGAGCTTAAGCAGGCGCAGGAAGCCCTGCAGGAAGAACGCAACGTGGTATCGGCGATTTTCGATACCGTGGGCGCGCTGGTAATTGTGCTCGATCGGGAAGGACGGATCGTGCGCTTCAATCGGGCGTGCGAGCAGACGACCGGTTATTCGGTTGAGGAATCCACGGGCAACTGCATATGGGATCTATTCGCCGCCCCCGCGGAGGCCGGCGAGTTCAGAAATCTGTTTTTCCGGATTCGCGACGAAGTGCGGCGCACCGAACATGAAAGCCGTTGGGTCACGCGCCACGGCAAAGAGAGAATCATAGCCTGGTCGGCCGGGGTGTTGCCCGGCGCCGGACAGAGGCCGGCCTACATCATTGTTTCGGGGATCGATATCACTGAGCAGCGGCGCGCCCAGGCAAAGTTCCAGGGCCTGCTGGAGGCGGCTCCCGACGCCGTTGTGGTGGCCAACCAGAGCGGCAAGATCGTCCTGGTGAACGCCCAGGTGGAGAAGATGTTCGGCTACCGCCGGCGAGAGCTGCTGGGAGAGGAGATAGAGAAACTGGTGCCGGAGCGTTTGCGCGGCAAGCATCCCGGCCACCGCAGACACTTCATCTCCGAGCCGCACGTTCGGCCAATGGGCGCCGGCGTGGAACTATACGCCTTACACAAGGACGGGCACGAGTTTCCCGTAGAGATCAGCCTCAGTCCGCTGGAGACGGAAGAGGGCATACTGGTATCGAGCGCGATTCGCGACATCAGCGAGCGGAAGCGCCTGGAGAAGACGATCCTTGAAATCAGGGAAACCGAACGGCGTAGAATCGGGCAGGATTTACATGACGGTCTGGGGCAGCACCTGACTGGGGTCGCGTTTATGGGAAAGGTGCTCGAGGCGCGGTTGGCCGAATCGTCGGCGCCTGAAACCGCGGACGCGGCGAAGATCGTGAAACTGGTCAACGAATCAATTAAGATGACGCGCGAGCTTGCCCGGGGTCTGTTGCCAGTGGCTTCGGAAGCTCACGGTCTGATGTCCGCGCTGGAGCGCTGGGCGGGCGAAGTCAGCGAGCTATTTCACGTTGCCTGCCGCTTCGAGTGCTGCGATTCCGTGTTTGTTCACGATGAGGCGCGGGCGGATCATCTTTACCGCGTGGCGCAGGAGGCCGTGACCAACGCGATTAAGCACGGGCATGCGGGGAACATCGCGATCGGGCTGGCAGTAGTGATGGGAGGCGGCGTGCTGACGATTCGGGACGACGGCCGCGGCTTCGATGTGTCTCCCAAGAGTCAATCCGGGCTGGGACTGCGGATCATGAGCTATCGGGCCAAAATGATCGGCGGATCGCTGAGTGTGCAATCCTCATTGAATGGCGGAACCGTGGTGAGGTGCTTGTTTCCGATCGCCGGTGGCCTATCCGAGGCGCAAAATGTCACATGACGCTGCAGCAAGAGCTGCCAGGAGCACGGTTTTCATCGTGGACGATCATCCCATTGTCCGGCAGGGATTGGCGCTGCTCATCAATCGCGAATCGGATCTCTCGGTATGCGGCGATGCCGAGGAGGCCAGTTCCGCTTTGCATCGAATCGAGGAGCTGAAACCCGACTTGATCGTACTCGATATCTCGCTCAGCGGACCAGATGGCCTCGATCTTCTCAAGAACATTCGGGCGCGCGATTCGAATTTGCCGGTCCTGATTCTATCCATGCTCGATGAGCTGCTTTATGCGGAGCGCGCCCTGAGCGCCGGGGCCAGCGGCTACATTATGAAGCAGGAAGCCACCGAGAGGGTGCTGGTGGCGATTCGGCGGATACTGGACGGCGAGATATATGTCAGCGAGCGGATGGCCAACCGGATGCTGCATCGATTCGTCGGCGGGAGTCAGGTGGGCGAGCGGTCGCCCATCGCGGATCTGACGGATCGCGAGCTTGAGGTTTTCCGGTTGATCGGCGACGGGCACGGAACCCGGCAAATCGCCGAGGAACTTTGCATCAGCGTGAAGACGGTGGAATCGTATCAGGCCCACATTAAAGAGAAGTTGTCGCTGAAGAACGCCCGTGAGCTGGTGCAGCGCGCGATCCAGTGGACGGTGGCTGAGAAGCAAGCCTGAAGTTGTGGCGACGAAGGCGCCTTTGTACGGGTGCCGGGCCCAGGTTAATTCCGATAACGAATATTATGTCAAATTTGGCCGCTTTCACCGGTAGGCGCGGCTCACTCGCTTCGCAGCGCCACCGCTGGCTCAATCGCCAGCGCGCGCCGCGTTGGAGTCCAACATGCCACCGCCGCCGCGGCGGCCATCGCAAGAGCGGCTGCGACAAAGGTGAAGGCATTCGACTGCACCTGCGCCGATCGCCATGCGGATGCCGATCTCGCGCGTCCGCAGCGATACCGCGTACGCCACGATGCCATAGATTCCTGTGGCTGAGAGCAACAGCGCCAGCAAACCGAATCCGCTCAAAGCGCCCGCGGCCGACCGGCCCGGCAACGCTGTAGCGCCAGGTGATCGGTCAAGCTTCCGGCATCATACAGAGTGACCGCGGCGTCGAGCCCGGCCACCGTCCGCAGGATCAACCCCAGCGCCTCGCCCGTCTGCAGATTCGAACGCAGCGCTACGGTGGCGCCCAGCGAATAGGCCTGCTCGCGCGGCACGTACACCGCGACTATCGGGCCAGTCGAGAGCGAAATATGCTTACCGCTTTCCACCACACTCACCACCTCGACCCACTCGTCGTCCGGTGACGAGCGGAAGCGGCTGCCAACCGCCGAAGCGTTCTTTGGCGTGCTACGCGCAAAGGTTTCGTTGACAATTGCGACACGGCGCGCGCCTACGTGGTCACCCAGGTGGCCACCCAGGCGGTCGCGCTCGTCGAAATCGCGCCCGGCGAGAAGCCGCGTGTGAACGGTCTCAAAATATCCCGGAGTCACCTGGTAAAAGAGCGCCTTTTGCGTATCCGATTCGCGCGCCGGGCCGGCGCCTTCGAAGTAAATGTTCCCCACGATCCATTTCAAGTCGAGCGGGATCATGCTGGCGACGGCGGCCGACTCGACGCCCGGCTGAGCTCTCAGCTTTTCAAGCAGCCGCCGCTCGAATTCGCGCCCGCGCGGTTCATCGTAGCCGTCCAGATTCAGGTCGAACGCGGCGATGGTGGTCCGCTCCGGGTCGAAGCCCAGGTTCACGTGAAGCGCCTTCCGGATACTGCCGGTGACCAGACCCGCGCCTACCAGCAGCAGCATGGAAAGCGCCACCTGGGCGGCGATGAGGAGATCGCGCGCGGGCCATCTTCGGCGCAGGCCCGAGACTGCGGAATCCCCCTTCAGTGTGGGCGCTACGTCCGCCCGGGCTGCGCTCAGCGCCGGCGCCAAGCCGAACAGCAGCGCGGCCGCCACCGCCAGACCGGCAGCGAAACACCACCCGCGCGCATCGATTTCGAAATTGGCGCGAACCTGCATGTCGACGGGAGGATGCCAGGCCGAGAGCAGGCCGATCAGCCAATGCGCCAGCAGCAATCCCAATGCGCTTCCCGCCACCGATAGCAACGCGCTTTCGGCGAACAATTGCCGAACCAGTCTTCCCCGCCCTGCTCCCAACGCCAGGCGCAGTGCGATCTCTTTGCGGCGCGCTGTGGCTCGCGCCAGCAGCAGGCTGGCCAGATTCGTACAGGCCACCAGCAGCACCAATCCGGTGATGCCTATGAGCAGCGCCGCCAATTCCGCGGCCGCCGAGCGGATGGACCCGCCAATCATCCCCGGCGGGCCCACTGAGAGCTTCATGCCGCCGCTTTGATCCGGATATTCCAGCCCGAGTTGCGCCGCGATGCCGCGTAGAGCGCTTTGTGCACCGGCGGATGTGATTCCCGGATTGAGCCGGCCCAGCACCCAGAGGAACGTCGATCCGCGGTTCTCCCGCCAAGTGCGCGCCGCCGGCTCGATCTCGCCCACCATCGCCAACGGGACCCAGACCTCGGGCGAGAAGAAGAATTCCGTGCCGAAGAACTGCGGGCGCGTAACGCCAACGATGGTGTAGGCATGGCCGCTAATAGTGGCCTGACGGCCGACAATGGCGGGACCGGCGCCGAAGCGGCGCTGCCAGCATCCGTAACTGATCACGGCCACGGGGTTGGCGCCGTCCTGCTGATCGTCGCTGGGCAGAAGCGCGCGGCCGATGAAGGCTTTCTCGCCGAGCAAGTGGAAATAGTTGCCGGTAACCACGTATCCCCAGAGGCGCTGGCCGCGTCCGTTGAGACTGAGACTCATGGGAAAGAAGCGGTATGCGGCCAGCGCGGCGGCAGCGGCGGGTGAGTCTGGTTCGTCACCTCTACCAGCTCATCCGGGCGCGCCACCGGCAGCCTGCGGAACAGGATGGTGTTCAGTCCGCTGAAGGTCACCATGTTGGCGCCAGTACCCAGCGCCAGAGTGAGCATCGCGGTGGCCGCGAACACGGGACTGGCGCGCAGGGTGCGTAGCGCGTAGCGGAGATCCTGCCCGGTTTCCTCGATCAGCCGCGTGCCGCGCGCGTCGCGGCAAAGCTCCTTCTGCTGGCCTGCGCCACCGAGCGTCAGACGAGCTTGACGAGCGGCGGCTTCGCGCGTCATTCCAGCGTGCATCAGCTTTTCGATCAATTGGCCGGTGTGGAAGGCTAGCTCGTCGTCTAGCTCGCGCTCTACGGCGGCGCGCCGGAAGATGGCTCGGCATCGGTAGAGAAGATCGTTTAGTAGCATGCAGGCTCCTTAATGAGTCTTGCTGCAATTACGGTGACAGCGGCGGTTGGCAACCGCAATGCCGCTTGGTGTGGGCACAATCGGATGTTCTGTATTTTTCGTGGGGCGGAACCGCTGGTCCGCCCTGGTCCGCGGCCGCCCCCCCCGGCCGGCCTCTCTGGATCGCATCGGGCTGAGCTGGCTGGGCGAAGAGCGGGTCCAGGGGGACCCGCGCGGACCAGGGGGTCCGCCCTACTGCCTTACGCCAAGTCGAGAACATGTCCCACCGCCGCGGATAGCTTGCGCCACGCCACTGCTTCGGCTTGCAGCTGTTTACGTCCGGCGCGCGTCAGATGGTAATACTTGGCCTTGCGATTGTTATCCGAAATGCCCCATTCGGCCGCAATCCAGCCGCGCCGCTCCAGACGGTGCAATGCCGGGTAAAGCGAGCCTTGTCCCACCTGGAATGCGTCGCGCGAGATTTGCTAGACGCTCCGAGACCGCCCAGCCATGGAGCGGCTCCAAGGCCAGAGTCTTTAGGATTAGGAGGTCTAGTGTTCCCTGCGGAAGTTCTAACCGCTCACCCACAGGGGGAATGTTGCGAGTGGCAAAGAACCGGCGGCAAGACCGCCGGCGTTACGGGCGGAATTCTAACTTGCTTTTGGCTTCTACCTTTCCGAACTCCATCGGATAACTTCTTGCGTAATACCAATCGAGCCACTCGTCCCGGTAGTGACTCGAAAGGATCTGGCCCGATTGGCCGGTCTGCACGTTCAATAACGACTTGTCCCAATCGCCCAGGTCCGCGTCCATGCGCATGGAAGGCGCAATCTTGGCGGTGGTCTGCTTCACCGTGGTCTGGCTGCCGCTCATCGGCGTGGCGACAATGTCGAAGTACTTGCCGATATACGGGATCCGGTGTACCACCGGGTTTTCCACGGTCACGTTCAGATAATTGCCCCATCGCCAGCGCTTCAAATCCCGGCCTTGCATGCGCCGGCCCTCTTCCAGCGCGTCCACGAAGGCGCGCAGCAGCATGGCGTCGTAATCGCGGAACCAGCCCTCCGGCCGCTGGCGCAGCAGCATCTCCACCACCGCGGCCGAAATTTGAGGCTCGTATGCCGAGGCGTTTCCGGGCGACGAATTCTCCGCCACGGCGGTGCGTACGTAATGGAAGATCAATTCGGTCAGCAACGGCGCGGGCTGGTCCTTCTCCATCTCGCCGTTCCACTTGCGTAACAGGGCAATCGCGGGGTCCAGGTCGGGATCTTGCGCGTTTCGCTTGTCATACGCGGCGATAACTTGTCCGGCCAGGAACTTATCAAGCTCGGAATATACATCTTTCTGCACCGTCAGCATATCTTCGACGCGCCACGCTTTGTGCGCCGAGAGCAGCTCGCGCACCTGACGCGCGCGATGCGGCGATGCAAAACTGCCATTCACCGAGTAGGCGTAATCGGCGGGAAAAGGATTCTGATTCGATGAGGCGATGATCCCGCTGGGCGGATTGAAGACCGACGGCAATTGGTCGAAGGGAATGAAACCATCCCACTCGAATTTGCCCGAGGGTCCATCGAGCGGCACATCGCCGGTGAACCCGTGACGCTGCGGCAGCACTCCCGCGGCGTGATAGCCGATGTTGCCATCCACATCGGCGTAGACGAAGTTCGACCCCGGACCCGGAAACCGCGCCAGCACGGCGGTGAATTCCTGCCAGTTCTGCGCGCGGTCGATATCCAGCATCGGATACTGCACCAATCCCGGTTCGGCGGCCACCCAACGGAGCGACATCACGCTGCCGCCATTTTGCACGAAGATGGGACCGTGGCGGGTCACCCAGATGGTCATTTCCACCGGGTTACGGCCCTTCACGCGGACGATCTCGCGCTCTTCGCGCGCCTTTTCCACCTGACCCTTATATAGGTAGCGGCCGGTGCGCTCGTCGAATTGCTCGACGTACAAATCCTGAACGTCGAAGCCGAGGTTGGTGATGCCCCACGCGATGCGCCGGTTGTGTCCCACCATAATTCCGGGAGTGCCGGGCAGCGCTACGCCGGACACATCGAGGCCCGGAGCTTCGAGGCGCGTCATGTACCAGATGCCGGGCAGCGAGTACTCGAGGTGCATGTCGTTCGAGAGCAGGGGCTTTCCGGAGGCCGTCAAACTGCCCGAGACCGCCCAGGCGTTCGACCCGGGCTGCAGGTCGAGGCCGGTGCGCGTGGGAAACAGGAAATCCACCTTCTGCGCATTGCCCGTTCCGAGCATGGCGTGCTTGAGGAGATCGGTCTTCCATGTGGTGGAGAGATCGCGAAACATGTACAGGCCGATGATGAGGGTATCGACCACGCTCCACGGGCGCGGCTGAAACCCTAGCAGGGTGAATTCGACCGGCAGATTGCCGAGATGGGTGGCGATGAAGTAATTGACGCCGCGCGCATAGGCCGCGGCGGCGGCGCGGTCGCCTGCCGGCAGCGTGACGTAAGCGTCCTCGGCGATGCGGCGGACGCGCAGGCGGCGCGCCTCTTCGTCGGCTTCGAGTGCGCTCGGCCCGACCACTTCGGCCAAGTCGCCCGCGGAGTATCGCCGCAGCCCTTCCATCTGCCACAGCCGGTCTTGCGCCGTGACGTAGCCTTGCGCGAACAGCGCGTCGTCGATGCTGGCCGCGTGAATGTGCGGCACTCCGCGTGCGTCGAAGGCCACCTGTACCGGCGCTGCGACGGGGGCATCGATAGCCCCCGACCGCTGCGGCAGGGGCCGCCACGCGTACCAGTAGACAACGCCCAATGCGCCGACTACGGCGATCGCGATGACAATATTTAAGATGGTGACGATGCGCCGGACAGGGGAGTGTGTCATTGAGGGCGAACCTCAATCATAGCCGGATAAAGCGGGTCTGAGGACCGGCGGGGATCTGCGAGGTTCAAGCGGGGCGTTGATCTGCTTCATGTGGGTGCGGGGGCGTATAGCGGCGTCAATTGCTTCCATCGGGGTCTGTGGAACGATTTGAGGGTTGAGGAGAAGTTTCCGCAGGGCTCGCGGGGGCATGTTGGCTGGCAAGCGGGCCCGCAAACGGCGGCGCGGAAGGCGGGGTTTCCGGCTTTTGCTCAGACGAAGCCATTTTCGCGGAAGTGGGTGTGGATTGTTGGGGTTGCGGGACGGGGGTTGGAGCGGGAGCGGCTTGCGGGGTGGGTTCGGCTTCGAGTTCCGGACTTCGCAGGCCATGGGCCCGCGCCACTCTGAGTTCTTTTAGGGCGCGGTGAT
>Ga0302324_100016281_pt1 | contig 14819 bp, 9 predicted proteins | sample Palsa_T0_1_FD_201949 | JGI IMG/M metagenome (GOLD analysis project Ga0302324, IMG submission 201949) | Peat permafrost microbial communities from Stordalen Mire near Abisko, Sweden - Palsa_T0_1 | ecosystem: Environmental > Terrestrial > Soil > Palsa > Peat permafrost | place: Sweden: Abisko...
TCCCAGTTCGGTCTGTATCCCTCCCGGATGCACCGCCGCTGCGCGCACGCCACGCGTGCGATGCCGCTGGTCGAAAGCGACCGCGAAGAGAATGTTCGCCGTCTTCGACCGTCCATAAGCGACGAACGGCTCATAAGGCGTCCGCTCAAAGTTGGGATCGTCAAGATCGACATTGGAGAAGCGGTGACCCGAAGAAGACAAGTTGATCAGCCGGCCTCCCGCGCGGATAAGCGGCGCAATCTTATTCACCAACACAAAGTGGCCCAGGTGATTGGTGCCAAACTGCGTCTCGAAGCCGTCCGCCGTATGTCCAAACGGCGTGGCCATTACGCCCGCATTGGCAATCACCACATCGAAAAGCTGGCCCTTCTCCAGCAACTTATCGGCACAGGCGCGGACACTCTTCAAACTGGCAAGATCCAATGCAATCAGCTCGAAGCTTCCGCCATTGGCTGCGGCATCCTTGCGCACCTCGGCGCTCGCCGCTTCTGCCTTGCCCAGATCTCGCGCTGCACCCACAACCACCGCTCCATGCGCGGCAAGAGACCTCGCCGTCTCCACGCCGATCCCTGCCGAAACACCCGTCACGAGAATCCGCTTACCCTGCAAACTCACGCCGGCCAGAACATCCTCTGTGGTCGACGTTGCACCAAAAATATTCGCCATTCTCTTCCTCCTTGATCCAACCGTTCCAGGCGCATGCTTGCCCACCAACATTGACTGCTGCCCCGGTCCAGGAATAAAACGGAGATTGTCTCCGTAAAGAGTAGATAATCGGAGAGTGTCTCCGGTTGCAAATATTTAACTTGGCAACGAAACGCCCCAAGCCCGCTGCCCGAAAACCACGCGCCGATGCGCTGCGCAACCGCGAGCGCATTTTGGAGATTGCAAAGGAGGCCTTTACGCGGTCAGGCGCAAATATCAGCCTCGACGACGTTGCCAAACATGCGGGCGTCGGGGCAGGCACCTTGTATCGCCATTTCCCGACACGCGACGCGCTGCTCGAGGCGGTCTACCGCACCGAAGTAGAGAAACTGGCGGCGGCGGAGCGTAAACTGGCCGCGACCCTGCCGCCACTCGAGGCCTTGCGGGCCTGGATGCTGCTCTTCGTCGACTACATCGAGACCAAGCAGATCATCGCTCCGGCCCTGAATACACTGGTCGGAGGCCCCTCAAAGATCTTCGAAGCATCCGGCGATTTGATTAAGGGAGCAATTCACGCCTTGGTAAAACGCGCTGTCAAAAGCGGCGACATCCGCCCAGACCTCGACCCACTCGACCTGCTCCGGGCTCTTGTCGGGGTCGCCAATGTTGCCTCCGCACCGGATTGGCCGCAAAGTGCGAGGAGGCTTGTCGATATCCTCCTCCTTGGTTCGCGCAGATTAACGATTCGCCATGACGTGAAGCTGGGCCGATTCTGAAACGTCAAATGCTAAATCCCTCCCACTCCGATTTCAGCCGGATCACTCAAGAACAACCACAGGACTTTATTTTCGATCCCCGTTTTGTTTTCTCCTCTTGGGTCAGTGGTGCTTAAGCCTAAGTCGTACCAATCCAGGTATCTTACGCAGCCCAGCGCACTGGGCGTAAACTCTCAACCAAGCTTCCCGCAAGGGCTGTCTGCACCGAAAACCAGGGGGAGTTACTCCCGAGGAGATCCGTCCTGCGCACAATCTTCATCAGCTATCGCCGCGATGATTCTGAGGGTGAGGCCGGACGCCTTTCCGACGACCTGGCACAGACCTTCCAGGAAGAATCTGTGTTTATGGATGTGAATGCGATTCAGCCGGGTCGTGATTTCAGAAAAGCGATTGACGATTCCATCCGCGAATGCAGTGTGTTGCTGGCGATCTTGGGGCGGGAGTGGCTGGAGTCGAAGGACGCATTGGGCCGAAGACGTCTTGATGATGAAACCGACTTTGTTCGGCTCGAGATCGCCTCGGCTCTCCGGCGGGATATTCCTGTGATTCCCGTCTTGGTTCGGGGTGCAAAGATGCCAACAGCGGAGCAGCTTCCCGCTGACCTCCGGGAACTGGCTTACAGAAACGCCGTTGAGTTAACCCATGCGCGCTGGAAGTCCGATGTCCAGGTGCTGATCCAGGCATTGCGGCCTTATTTAGAAGCAGGGAAAGAGGTTTCTCCCCCACCGGCCTTGTCCGGCGACACCCGCCTGGCAGCCGGTCTGGCCCAGAAGGCCGTTGTCGAAGCCACGCCGCCCGCGAATGCAATCGGGATCGAGAAAGCCGTCCTCGAACGGATCAGCCGCGAGCTTGCGGCCTATATCGGTCCTATCGCCGAAATTGTAGTAAGGCGTGCCGCCAAGCGCTCCACGTCTATCACCGATCTTTGTGCCATCGTTTCACACGAGATTGAGGCAATCGCGGATCGGGCTAAGTTCCTGGCTTCGTGCCGGCGCTAAGTCAACTCTCCTCAAGCATGGCCAGGGCCTTGGTGAGGCTTACCCGCATGCGATTGAAGGATGCGACCACACTCGCAATCTCATCCTTTCCCGAAACCACCAGCGGGGGGACGTTCTTATCGCCCTTGCTGATGCGGTCCCCACTCTCGGAGACGAGCCTGAGCGGACGAATAACCAACCAGTAAACACCTGCATCGAGCGCGAGAATGGCGAGCAGCAAGGTGAGAATGAGCATCACCAGCAGACTGCGAAAAGCCTGGTTTGCAATCGCCACCGGCACTGACATGGGCACAGAAATGATCTGCGCGCCGACGATCTCGTTTGGTTTCCAGTCGAAGCCATTGGCAGAACCGTAGACGGCAAGCATAGCGTGCGGCGCGGCCGCGGGAGTGCTGTGGCATTCAAGGCAGGCGGGATCAACCTTAATCGGGTGGGCTAGATAAAGTGCCGGGCCGGAGGGGGTGTCACGTTCGCCCACCACCCGTTCCTGCTCAGGATGATCGCGTAGCTCATGAATCAGATCGGCTTCCCAATCAGACGCACGGTCTTCAGGGTTGGTGGGGTTGAGTGTGGCTTCCTTGTAGGAATATTCCGGGTAGCTCTTGCGTACCTTGTTAAACGTGGTTGTGGCCGCAAAGGCGGGAATGGTCTCGGCCAGGAATCTCACTTTGTGGCGTGGATTCTGCTGCAGCAACGGTGAGAGATCATCGGTAGTGTAATCGCGCACAGCCCTGGTGCCGGCCACCATGAGCTCGGCTTGAGCAAGAACCTCGCGACGGGCGTTGTTGCTCAGGAAGCGGTAGGCGAGCTGGCAGATGAGCAGGCCGCTTGCCCCAAAAATAACCAGTAGTATTAGATTGAACTTAGTCAACAACTTCATGAAGGGTGTCTCCCCATCCATTCTCTTCCGACCGAGAGTATCACCACGACCGAAGGATGTGGACTTTTCAGAATCGGCCGGTTCTCACGCAGAAACTTTCAACCCTGCGGAGTGGTCGTGGCTGGCGGAGAGATAAGCAGAAACACGCAGCCGGTGGCGACGATGGGAAGGAGCCCAGCCACCAGGAACGCGGGTTTATAGGAAAACCGATCCACCAGGAACCCTACCGCGAATGTAAAAACCGCGCTCGCCAAGCCCGCCGCGAATCCACTTAAGCCAGTAACCGTGGCCACCACTTCCTGGGGAAACAGATCAGAGGGCAAAGTCAGCCCCATCGTAGACCAGCTCGCGTAGCCCCATAGAGCCACACAAATCAAAGCCAAAGCAGAGTACGCGCTGTGGACGCGAGCCGCTGGAATACCGGCGAGGATGGGCGGGCAACTGATGGCGCAAACCCACATGCGGGCGCGAATTACCGGAATCCCACGCCGGATGCAATAACCCGAGATGAATCCTCCGGTGAAGTTACCCAGATCGGCGGCCACAAATGGTATCCATGCGAAGAGGGCAATTCTCTTCAGGCTGAATCCTCGCGCGTCGCTTAAGTACTGGGGCAGCCAGAAAACGTAGAACCACCAGATCGGATCAGTCAACCCGCGGCCCAGCACGATGGCCCAAACATTTGAGCTCTTGGTTAACTCAAGCCATCGTGCAACGCCTCCCTTCTTGAGTTGGAGAGTCGGCTCCTGGCCGGCGCGAATAAGTGCCACCTCCTCCGGGCTGACCCGGGGATGGCGGTCGATCGGATGGTAGACGCGCAACCACATCACCAGCCAAACCAACCCCAGAGCTCCGGAAAAGACGAAAGACCAGCGCCAGCCAAAGGCGATGGCTGTCCATGGAATGACTATGGCCGCCAGTGCCCCTCCTACGCTGGAGCCGCTGTCGAAGATTGCCACGGCGACACTGCGCTCTTGACTGGGAAACCACTCAGCCACCGTCTTACTGGCTCCAGGCCAATTGAGGCCCTCTCCTATCCCCAGCAGAAAACGAAATGCGGCGAAACCGGAAACAGAACTGGCGAAGCCGGTAAAGATGTTCACCACCGACCAGAAGCTTACCGCCAGGGCCAAGCCGAGCCGGGTGCCCACAGCATCGAGGAAGATGCCTCCCAGGAGCCACATAATTGCGTAGGAAATCTGAAAAGCCCCCAGAATTCTCCCCAGATCCGCATGGCTGAAGTGGTACTGGCTGGCTAGCATGGGAGCCAGTACGGAGAAGGTCTGCCGGCTGATGTAGTTAGTAACCGTCGAAAAGAAAAGCGTCCAAACGATCCACCAGCGGGTTCGGCCGGAAGTCCGAAGTCTCCGCGGGGCTACCTCCGTCTCCCGCTGCATCCCGTTCGACTTATCCATTTCGCTCGCTATCTCAGTCGGCCATGGAGCGCCGCTCTCGCTTTCCTATTTTCGTGGATGCCGCCAGGATAGGCCGTCCCTCAGTGCGATCGCGTCAATCCGTTCAATTCAGACGCGGACTCCTCGTCCAGATAAATGGTCACGTCCGGATGAGCGCGGAGAATGGTAGCCGGGCAAGCTGTCGATATCGGATCCTCGAGCGTACGCCGGACACTCTGAGCCTTGCGGAGCCCGGGAACCGAAACAATTAGCTTTGGCACCTTGAACAATGTCGGAATCGTCAGTGTGAGGGCATGCTCTGGAACGTCTTCAAACCTTGCAAACCAGCCTTCCGCAAGCTGCTGCCGGCGGCAAGCCTCATCCAGCGTGACCACCTTCATCGCGTCTGGATCATCGAAGTGTGCCTCGGAGGGATCGTTGAATGCCAGGTGCCCATTCTCACCGATCCCCAACAAGCAGAGTTGGGGGTCGGCCTGACGCAGCTCTCGAACATAATCATGTCGCACACGATCGGAATCGGACGAAGTGCCATCGATCTCAAAGAATTCTCCCATGGGCACACGTTTGGTCAGATTCTCGCGCAGGTAGCGGCGGAAGGAAGCGGGATGATTTTCATCCATCCCGACGTACTCATCCAGATGAAAACCATGAACCTTCTTCCACGGCAGATCAGGCATGGAAGTCAACGCGCGTAACGTTTCCAGCTGCGAGGCGCCGGTCGCAAAGATAACGCCTATCGCACTACGGGTCTGGTCCAGCTGCTTGAGCGCCTGCGCGGCAGATCGTGCGGCGGCTTCGCCGGCAGCCTGTCGACTGGCGTGGATCTCCAGCTTCATGGTTCCCACTTCAAGGTGCTTCATTTCCATTGGTTCGATCCTCATAGGGTTTCCTTATCTGGAACAAGTGCTTGGGTGAAAGCTATAGGCCGGTTGGCAGCCTCCCGGGACACGCTTTGGCCTACGATGACCGCTCGCTCTTCATGCCTCAGACGATCGCCGTGTAGGCAGCAAAGAAGTTTAGATCATTTGATCGCGGCCCGCTGCAGGGTCTCGCTGACGGTTTTGGTGCGAGCGGCACGAGGCGGCCCACACGAGTCTCTCTTGATGAATTCGGTCGGAATCATCACGCACTGCGGGTCCTGATCGGGTTGGGCAATACGCTTGAGAACCAATTCCACCAGCTGCTTTCCTAACTGCTCAGGAAATTCACGAGTGGTGCTCAAAGCTGGAGATAGCCACGTGCCCACGGTATCGTCGCAGCCGACCACGCTAATGTCGTCCGGGACCTTCAAGCCCCTATCCCGGAGTGCCTTGTAGACGCCGTGCGCAGTAGGATCATTGCCCGCCAGGATTGCTGTGACTGGTTCGTCGCGGGCCAGCAGCGATTTCGTGCCCAGATATCCGATCTCCGTTTCATCTTCGGAGTCGGTGCTGCTCTCGCGGGCGTCCAGCCCATGCTCTTCCATGGCGCGCCGATATCCCTCGAAGCAGCGCGCAAACCACGGCAGGCGGGTATTGCCGACAAACCAGATGTGCCGGTGGCCCAGACCGATCAGGTAGCGAGTCGCATCCTGACCGCCCTGGATATCATCCGCAAAGACCACGTCATTATTCTCCAGATCCTGCTGCTCTCCGACCACGTTATTGCCCAGAACGACAAAAGTGATTCCTTCGTGGACGAGTAGCTTGATAAGGTTTGCTGAGTTCGTACCCGCCAAAATCACCGCTCGGATCACATCGTGTCGCTGCACCACCCTGGGCAAGTGCAGCTCCGTCCAGGGAACGTGAGGCGAATAGTTAAACGAGAGATACACCATGTCCCAGCCGTTGGCAGCGCAGTGCGCCTCCGCACCGCTGAGAATTCGGGAGTGAAACGCGTGCAGCATCGCCCGATTGCTCAGCAGGAAGGCCAGCGTCTTGGTCTTGTTTCGCTCAGAAGGATCGATCCCAAGTTTTTTCGCCTGATCCAGAACGACTCTTTGAATATCGCGATCGACACGCGTGTTTCCGCTCAGAACACGGGAAGCCGTGGCAACACTAACGTTCGCGGCCGCTGCAATTTCGCGCAGCCCTACTTTCTTTTTCTTAGGAGATTTGTCTTTCATGCACTTAGAGCCGAACCTCGGGAGCTGAAAAAGTAAACTCGATAATTCTGCCTATCGGCGAACGTGGATGGCCCAGCAAACCAGCTTTGACTAATTCAAATTCTGCCCTTCATTCAGCAAAACAATAAAGAAATATTTCACAAATGACAAGAAAATAAACACGTCTTCACACGAGAAACTGTCGTCCTCTTACATCTCGCCTGATGAACTGATCGCCGCCTTTGTCACGCCTGCCCTGTTTGCAAGATGTGAATGCAGTGCCTGTTGATTGTAAGCCCAGGACGGGACGGAAGTAGCGGCCTAACAAGACCTCCTTGAGGGTCGCTCACGCGACCTGTTTTGGCACGTTATCGCTTCAGTGTGGCGTCGAGATCAGCTCAGCCTCCCAGCACAATTTTCACATATCAAGATAAATTTCTCTTGACGTGGATATTTTTCTTAATTATGTTGATCTTCAAGTCGGCCAACCATGAGACCTTCCAGGGCTTGATCGCCAATCACATTGGCCTTTCAGGTTCTCGCGAATGGGAGTTGGAGGTTCCAACGTCGGAACCGAAATGACCCGGAGAGCGGAATTCTAAGCACCAGCGACTCGGTCGCGGCATCGCCTGGAAGTACCAAATGGCTGCCTTGACCGCTCGTTGAGCATTCTCCACGGATGAACTCCGGGCACATTGATGCGAACCAGGGCCACCTCGCAAGCATCGTGATCGCTGCGAACTTATTTCGTCGCAGTGAAGTCTACCTCTCGATTCACGCGGTTTAACTTACACGTCTATTTGGAGGCGCCATGAGTCCTCGCTGGGCCGTATTGTTTCTTGCCTTATCGACTCTTTGTCCTTCTATGTTGACTGGGCAACTTACGTCAGCAACGATCTCCGGCCGCGTTACCGACTCTTCCGGATCCTCGGTTCCAAACGCACTCGTCACGGCGACAGATATCAAGACGGGTGTTACATCTCATGTCGAGAGTAACGGGCAGGGGGATTATGTAATTACCGGCCTGGCGCCCGACACCTATCGCCTCACTTTCACCAAAGACGGCTTTCAGTCCTTCGCGCAAGACGGCCTGATCCTTGCAGTTGGCCAGCATGCAACTGTGAACCCGGCCCTTGTCGTCGGTGCTGTTTCCCAAAACGTGGTCGTTCAGGCCTCTTCGAATATGATCAACGTTGAATCTCCGACCGTCTCGACCTCTATCGACAACAAGATGACTCAGCAGTTGCCGTTGAACGGCCGCAACGTTTTACAACTCATGCAGCTTGCTCCGGATTCGGGGCCGACGAATTCCTACGGGTACCAGCAAAGTGCGTCGCGCCCGGATCAGTCCAATAATTTTGTGGGGGCTAGCGGCGGTCGCGGTGATTCCACTTCATACTACCTGGATGGCGCGCTCAACGAGGATGCTTTAACCCAAATTGCCAATGTGTACCCGGATCCGGATGCGATCCAGGAGTTCAGTTTCGACACCAGCGCGTACAGCGCAAAGTTCGCCGGCCGGGGTGGCGGCGTGATGAACGCCGAAACCCGGGGCGGCACCAACCAATTTCACGGATCGCTTTTTGAGTTTCTACGCAATAGTGACCTGAACGGCAGAACCTACTTTTCACCAATTCAGGATGGCCTTAAGCGCAACCAGTATGGAGGCACATTCGGCGGCCCTATTCGGAAAGATAAGACATTCGCATTTTTCTCTTATCAGGGAACAACGATCAGGCAGAACCCCATAAACGCCGCGGTTGTACTGACAGCTGCGCAGCGGGCTGGAGATTTCTCTTCGGACGCGAACCAGCTGATCAATCCCTCTACCGGGCAACCTTTCCCAGGCAATCAGATCCCAACCACGCTGTTTGACCCAATTGCCAGCAAAGTCCTGGCTCTCGTTCCGGTTGGCGCGCCCGGAACCGGCATCGTTCACTATCTGTCCCGCCTGGTTGAAAACGATAAGCAATTCGTGGGCCGCGTGGATGAAAATATCAAAGATAATTTGCGTATCTACGGAAGTTACATCTATGACGGTCTTCAGGAGCCGGCAACCTCGATTCCCGGAAATCTCCTGACCGCGGATCCGAATCAGAGCTGGCTAAGCCAGTTTGCGGTTCTGAATGCGACGTATATATTCAATCCGAATCTGACCTCGACATTCGTAGCCTCCTTCAGCCGCCGCACCAATCTCTATACCTCTCCCCCCGGATTTACTGACTGGACGGGCCTTGGAGCAAACATTCCTGACCTGGTAGCCCCGGGGCACAGTAGTTTCGTTCTGACTATCAACAATTACTTCTCGCAGTTCTGGGATGGAATCTATACCATTCCCGCGACGGAAGGGGGATTTGGGAATCAATGGACATGGGTTAAGGGCGCTCATACGCTGGAGTTTGGGGGTGAGATCCTGCACAGTAAGGTGGTAAAGGATCAGGATTACCTCGGAGACGGGAATTTTACCTTCAGCAATGCGCTCTCGGGCGACAATGCGCTCGACTTTCTACTCAGCAAGCCCTCTACCTTTACCCAGCAAAAGTCGTTTTATATCGTTCCAACGAAAACTCTTCCCGCCCTTTATGCTGTCGACTCGTGGAAAATCAGGCCGCGCTTAACGCTTACACTCGGCGTTCGATGGAATCCCTTTGTTCCTGTTTTCGATTCGGCTTACCATGAAGAGGCTCTCTTCAGTCCTGCCGCCTACGCCGCGAACATTCACTCCTCGCGCTACCCGACGCTTCCTCCAGGACTGCTATTGGCTGGTGATCCGGGGGTTCCGTCGCGTGTAGTTGACACCAGCTACGCCGTGTTCGATCCCAGAGTGGGCTTTGCGTGGGACATCTTTGGAACAGGCATGACAAGTTTGCGCGGTGGCTTCGGGATGTATCAGGATCAGATGACGGCTAACACCATCAATCCCAACTTCAGCCCATTCAACGTGAATGTGACCTTCACGAATCCTGCCTCTTTGGAAAATCCTTATCAAGGCGAGACCAATCCGTTTCCGCTACCGCCGGGTCCCGCCCCCACGTCCACCGCATTTCAGATACCGGAGCAGGCCAACCCTTTTACCCTTGGAATGAAGCCGCCAACGATCCAACAATGGAACCTTACGTTGGAGCAGCAGGTGGCATTTAAGTCTGTGTTTCGCCTTGCGTACGAAGGACAAAGGGCCTTCCACGTGATGGGATCGGTCGAGGGCAACCCGGCGATCTACAATCCCGGGGAGACGCTTCAGCAAAACCTCTCAAACTTCAACATCCGCAGACCGATGGGATCCGAGTATCAAGGCCTGGCCCTGGGCGAGAATGTTGGCGTGGCGAACTTCGAGTCCGTCACTTTCTCGTTGCAAAAGCAGGCGGCGCATGGCCTTACATTCTTAGCAGGCTACCGGTGGTCGAAGTGTATGGATGAACAGGCATACGACGAGGAGCCGTTCTACGACACGGATGCTTACTCCACAACGAATCCACGGCATGATTATGGACGCTGTACATTCAACGTCACGAACCAGTTCAAAGGATCGTTTGTCTGGGATCTACCGAAAACCAATCTCGGCTGGTCGTTCGCAAACGAAGTATTGAGCAACTGGGAGGCAAATGGAATTCTGATTCTCCAAAGCGGGGAACCATTCACTGTTTATTCCGGGGTTGACAATTCAACCAGCGGAATCGGATGGGATAGGGCCGATCTTGTTGGAAACCCGCATTTGTCGGGAAGCCACAGCCATGCTCAAGAGGTGCAGGAGTACTTTAATACCGCCGCCTTTGCTCAGAACGCATTAGGCACATTTGGCAATACCGGGGCCAGTTTCCTTGTGGGACCTGGGTACTCTGATCTAGACTTCTCTCTCGTGAGAACCTTCCACTTGCCCTTGCCTGGGCCGGAGGGACAAACCCTGCAATTCAGGGCCGAGTCTTTTAATCTCGCCAACCGAGTCAACTTTTCCAATCCTACTGCAACCGTAGCCTCAAGTGCGGATGGAACGATTACGACGGCAAACACTCCAAGGATTTTGCAGTTTGCCTTGAAGTATAGTTTTTAAGCTACGTCGGTTTGATTGGTGACGAAGCCGCTTCAAGCCTTCGAGGTTATATATCTGGGAACTTATACCGTGTTAAGCGGGAGTGTGAAGATATGGTTACTCGCCGGGCGTTCTTAGTGGGCAATGCCACCGCTGCAGCTCATTCTGCCTTTAAACTTGTTTGGCCCGACTTTGTGGCGGCTCCTGGGGCCTTGGGGGAGCCAACGCAGATTTCAAGATCCGACAGAGATTTTTGGATCGACTGGCCTGACTTCATTACTACAAACATGAACCAGGCTGGGGCTTCGAGAAAAGCCATCTTGGCGGGAATTCAATCGAAGCAGCAAGTCGCGGATCGCTCAACTACAGTGCGGACGCAACTCTGGGAGATCCTCGGTGGCCGCCCGCAAGAGACCCCACTGAACGCCCGAACCGTCGGTACCATCGAGCGAAAGGGTTATAAGATCGACAAAGTTGTCTACGAGAGTATGCCCCAGGTCTATGTCACGGCTAACCTCTACGTCCCGACGACAGGTAAAGGCCCCTATCCTGGAATTGTTGTACCCCTCGGACACGTCCAAAACGGCAAGGCTTACCGAAATTACCAGTATTCGTTTCAAAGCCTGGCCAGGAAGGGGTATGTAGTTCTCGCCTACGATCCCTTTGGTCAGGGGGAGAGACGTCAATACGGATTGTCCGCGACCGGTCATCCACGATTCACCACGGGTGAGCATCTCCAGGCTGGAAGGCCGATGATTCTCTTTGGCAGCAGCTTTGCGCTGTACCGAACCTGGGATGGCATTCGGTCGCTCGATTACCTCCTCAGCAGGCCTGAGGTGGATGCGCAACGCGTAGGTTGTACCGGCCATTCGGGCGGCGCCACCATGACGATGTATTTGATGGCGCTCGATCCTAGAATTCAGGTAGCGGTAGCAGTCGAAGGCAACTACGAGAACATGGCGGTGAAGAACTTTGATCCCCCGGGCGCGATTGCCGATGCCGAACAAAACCTTGTCGGGGGCCTCCCATTGGGGCTTGATCGCGGCGACATGCTGGCAGCCTTTGCTCCCAAGCCATTCTTGATGAGTTATACGGTCCACGACCAAGGCCAAACCTACTCACCTCTCTACGAGGAGGCGATCGAAGAAAACTACCTGGAATTGTTGCGCATTTATGGAATTCTTGGAGCCGCAGACAAAGTACAGCGTCATGCCGGAAACCTCCCTCATGATCTTGACTTCTTCCAACGGCGCGCGATGTACGGCTGGTTCAATCGATGGTTTGACAAGACGGACGCGGGCGTGGAGGAGGAAGATTTCGATGACTCTCCAGAGACCGATCTCAATTGCACTACGACTGGGCAAGTATTAACGTCGCTCGGTGGCAGGTCGGTTGTTCAGCTCAATTGCGATCACGTCAAACAACTCCTTCCCCGTAGCAAGTTCAGTATCGAGGGTGGGGATCCGTCCTCGGCTCGTGAGCATGTTCGTGCGCAGCTCAAGAAAATGCTGGCTCTTCCGTCGAAACCAACCTCCCTGAATGAGCGTACCCTCTCCTCCGATGCGGGGAGAAAGTCGCGCATCGAAGCGATTCAGTATGAATCTGAACCGGGCGTTCGCATTACAGGCTGGTTCGTCAGAGCGAACGAGGGCGTCGCGCGGCAGCCCTGTGTACTCTTCATAGGTGACGGTCTGGCCGATGAAGTCGTCGCCGAACCCAGTGTGTTCGACCAGATCCTTAGCCAAGGGCAGGCACTTTGCGCAATCACCTTGCGCGGAACGGGCATTTCTATGCCGCGGCCTCCATACGCAGGGCCAAGGTTTTATATGGGGATGCCGGTGGAGGAAAGAATCGCCTGGACCAACCTGGTTCTTGGAAGCTCTGTCATCGGCCAGAGAGTTTGGGACATTGTGCGCGCTTTGGATTATCTTGAATCGCGGGCGGATGTCGATTCGTCACAGATTCGAATTTTGGGCAGAGGGCCCGCGGGTCTGGCGGCTCTCATGGCCGCAGCCTTGGATGAACGTGTCCAGGCTGTTCTCATCCAGCGCACGCTCGCTACCTATTCTTCCATAGTGGACTCCGAGGAGTATGAGATTGCCCTGGATTGGTTTGCGCCGGGCATTCTGAAGCATTTCGATCTTCCAGATATTACGGCTGCGATTTACCCGCGCCCGGTGTGGATCGTGGACGCCGTGGATGCGCAGGCGGGCGTGCTATCGGAATCCGCAGTCCGCGAAAGCTACTCGAAAAGGATTCCTCTGGCATCGGTGGCCCTGAAAAAGGTTGTCATTCGTACTACCACGGAGGACGATAAGGAGTTGTATATCGATTGGCTGAAGCATGGCGTGGAGAAGGCGGCAAAGGGGGATCGATGATGCGGGCTTGGTGGACGTTCGTTTTATTCTTGACTGCCATGTCCGCGTTAGCGCAGACGCATACCCCAAAACTTATAGATGTTCATATGCATTATGACGGCGAACCGGGGATCCTGGACAAAGTCCTCGTGAAACTGGAAGACGTGGATGGCATAGCATTCTTGCTGACAACGCCAAAGGGCTTTCCTCAGGCCAATAAGTTTATTCAGGAACATCCGGACCGGTTCATAGGTTTTGGTGATATCAAGCTGGATGATCCGGAAGTTCTCCATCAGGTCGATCGTTTTCATGCTGCGGGATTTCGCGGCCTTGGTGAAATCACCATGACGCGCAAGGCCTATGACGATCCGGCCTACTGGCCCATCTACGATCGCGCCGACAAGTATCACATGATTCTTCTTTTTCATACTGGCATCGTGAATCGATTGCATCCTGAGCAGCCTGCGGATGTCAGCTTTGATCGAAGCCGGGTCACGCGGCTTGACTTGATTGCACGGCACTGGCCCAACCTGACCATTATTGGTGCCCATCTCGGAAATCCGGATTATGAAGAAGCAGCTGAAATAGGACGATGGAACCCCAATCTCTACTTCGATGCCTCGGGCACGACTCTCATCAAGAAGAAGGCCGACTATCGCTTTTTCCAGTCCATCTTCTGGTGGACCGCGGTCGCTAGTCCCCATACGCCGGTCAGCGGCGCCAGTGCTTTTGAGAAACTCGTTTTTGGCTCGGATGTCTTCGGTGGAGAGCTGGACGAGTTCGATAGTGCGCAGGCGCGCTACCACGCCATGTTGGATGATTGCGAAGTACCGCAAAGTGTACAAGCTAAGATCTTTTCCGGAACGATGTGGCATATTTTGCAGCTTCAGCAAGCTCAGGCGCTGTCCAAGCCTGTGAACCACAGTAAGCAGTGAACCGTAAGTGAACGAGCCGTGGGTCCTGAATAGACTCCGTGCCCGTCATTCCATTGCACGATTAAATCAGTGAGGAGCAGATTCGGTGCTACGTAAAGAGGTAACCTGCGTTTCTGTGCTCGCGCTCATAACGCTTGTCAGTCTTCCGGGCCGCGGTCAGTCGGAAGCAGTGAGCTTCGAGCGACAAGGGGATTCGATTCAAATCCTCATCGGTGGCAAGCCTTTTTCCACCTACAGCTTTGATCCCAAAATCGCCAAAGCCTTCTTGCAGCCCCTGCGGGACGCGAATGGTGTAGTCATTACGCGAGGCTTTCCCGCCGGGGATAGCGTTCCCGCCGGGCACGAGCATGACAAAAGCATCGAGCCTCACCAGCGTGACATGTACTTTGGACATGGCAGCATCAATGGCTACGACTTTTGGAGTGAAGAAGTATTTGCCAAGTATTATGGTCCATCGCATCCATCGAACTTTGGGCGAATGGTTTTCCGCAAGATTGAGCAGATGCAAAGCGGACCGTCGTCCGGAACTATTCGCGCCGCCTTTGATCTCCAGGGGCCGGACCGGAAACCCTTTGCTGAAGAGATACAAGAGTTTACGTTCAGCGGCAACGCTCACTCACGCGTGATCGACTGTGTGATCACCTTCCGTGCCTCCCATGGCCCGGTCAAGTTTGGCGACACAAAGGAAGGCACGTTCGCCCTT
>Ga0302324_100016284_pt1 | contig 14817 bp, 17 predicted proteins | sample Palsa_T0_1_FD_201949 | JGI IMG/M metagenome (GOLD analysis project Ga0302324, IMG submission 201949) | Peat permafrost microbial communities from Stordalen Mire near Abisko, Sweden - Palsa_T0_1 | ecosystem: Environmental > Terrestrial > Soil > Palsa > Peat permafrost | place: Sweden: Abisko...
GACCTGATCCGAAATATCAGTTTCTGCGTTAATCTGCGGCCCCACTTTCTTTCTCGCCGAGCCACTTTGTGCGCCTAGCTTTGGGCGCACGCGCGCGCCGCTGTGCAGCGCGCGGAACTTGCCGCGCCTCTGGCGCGGCTCAATAGTCTCTTTTCTTAGGCTGGTATGGCGCCGACGTTTCTGCCCATCTCAATCAGAGCCTCGATTATGGATTTGTCGAGGTCCATCTTAGTAAGAATCTTTTGATTCAGGGTTCCAGGGGGATTTTCCGACACATAGGGGTCAGATTCCGTTGCGCAAGGAAGAGGGTCGCGGAAACAGTAGGCGTTGCTGAGAGTGACATACTTCCAGAACGTAAACACGCGACCGAAGGCGCCACGGCACTGGATGGGAATTTTGTCGAAGCGGTTGACCCAGGTGAGAATGTCGGCTGCTTCGAGCGCCTTGATGGCCTCATAGACGGTGTCGCGGCAGCACTTTGCGGCCACAGCGATCGTCTCAAATTTCGGAAAACAATAGCCGGTCCTGCTGTTGTGAAATTTCCAGAGCATGGCGACCAACACCCGCTGGAACGCGGGAGTGATCGGGCCGTGGTGCTGGCCCGGCTTTTTGTTATTTACGTTGTACAGCTCGACGCTGCGCACGATGCGCTTCTTGGCTTTCTGTCCGAGGGGAGTTCCGAGCACGCGGCGAAATACTTTTTCGCGGCGCGGGCGGGGTGATTCGCAGATCGTGGGTGGAAGTTGGTCGAATGGCATGATAATTCCCCTTGCGGTTGCAAATATCAACCTGCGGGATTTAAGGAGGCCGTAAAATCGGCACGAGTTTGCCCCGTCGCGAAAATAGGCGATTGACGGGGCGGCGATTTCGGGTGAATCTCGGGATGCAAAAGCGAGATTTACCCGGCCTCACCGCCGATATGCAGCCCGCCCTTATCCGGCGGGTTGTCTATTTCTGGGTCTTGAGATTCTCCAGATGTTTACGCCGGGCAGGATTGCCAAGCGCGAATACGAATCCTTACCGGATTCGTTTATTCAGCCAAGAGAGATTTTGCATAGCAGAAATATGCCGGAGCTTCCTGGGAAGCCCCGGCACACGGGTACTAATAGATTTCCCGGTCAAGCATCTCCTTGAGCGCGGAGCTGATCTCTTCCTGGTCCGCGTATTCGTCGATCTCAAACGATTCAAGCGGTTCGGAGTTGGCGATCAAATCTTCGAGTTGGCTGATGTCGAGCATGTGATTTCTCCTTCTGGAAAAGGGAGGCCCCGGCGAGAAGCCGGGGCCGATTTGAGGCGCGGCTTAGAATTCGCCGCTGCCGCTGTTGCTGGAGCCGTTCTTCTTGGCCTTGGGACGATCCCAGATGAGGGCGTAGCCGTCCGGAGTCTTGAACAAGGCGCAGTAGATCGGTCTCGCGAAAGTCGGATCGTCGAGCTTGACCGAGAAGTAGGTCGTGTTTTCCGTTTCCCGCTTCCAGGCCGCCCCGGCTTCGTATGCGCCGATGTGTGCGCGGAGTTCGGGGCCTTTGCCCTTTTTCTCGACCGGCGTAAGAACGATCTTTTGCCCGTTGAGTGAGGGGATCAGGAGCGTTCCGATGAAGCTGCCGTCTTTCTGTTTGGCGAGATTTGCAATCGTAGACATGAGAGTGTTCCTTTCAGTTCAGGAGGCCGCTCAATGCGTCCTCGACAGCGACCGTTAAGACGCCGCCGTGCCGACGCGGGTCATACACCCCCGGCAGCGAAGCAATGGGGGCTTGGGAATTTTGTTTCGCGAGGAATCGCGCTTGCGCGAGGGGAAAATTCCTGTTGACCGGCTAGGACAAGGCGTTAGTGTCGCGTTGAGAGAGGATGCAATTGATAGAGCGGACTCATGATTAAGTCTGAAAGGAATTTCATGGCGGCACGTTGCCGCGAAACAGTGACGGTCTGCTGTAATGGACGCGACCCCCTCATGCAATGCTCGGGCGCTTTCGTAGCTGGGCGAATACTCTGCAAGGGCCTAACTCAAGCAGCCTCCTGAAGCGCATACGGGGCGGACTGGATACGGCGGGAAGCCGTCAGAAAATGGCCTCCGTCGAGTTCGATGCCGATGAAGTTCCGCCCAATCCGCCTTGCGGCGACAAGCGTAGACCCCGAGGCGCAGAAGGGATCAAGCACAAGTCCAGACGGCTCGCAAAAGGCCGCGACGGTTCCTTCCCTCGATCGGTTTCTGGTCGGATGCAGTCGGTTAACGGGACGCCCAGCCCTCCCGTTGCTCTGCAACATCGGTTCCCAGCCGCCCAATTCCCAGTCACCTATAATGTATCTCCTCGTCGAATCCCGCGTACCTTGCGAGCGTAACAATGCCCACGCACGTCCTTTGCTATGGCGGCACGGCGGCCACTGAAGTCAACGCCGTTGCCGAGGCCGTAAGCCTTCACATTAATTTCTTAGGAACAGGAAAGGGCGATGTAGAGCTTGACGCCGTGAGGGCGATTATCGTGGAAGACGCTGATCGTGCGGTTCTATCGCAGTCACGAGATTTCTATGAACAGTTTGAGCAATTGCACAGCGTGAACGCTGTCTTAGCCTCAGACTTACGTAGAAAATTACTTCACCAAAAAATACTTGCCAGGGTCATCTCTCAGGTTTTCCATAAAGTTAAGGCGAAAATCGATGTAATCGGTAGGCGCTACTACGATGGTCAGCTAGACACGATCTTCATTGACATAAAGCCCATTCTTGATACAAAGAATGACTACGCTGAGAACTTGGCCAAAAGCATCAGTGAGACCTTCAAAGGGGACGCCTTCCATTTGGAAAAACGTTTTAAACCTATCATTGAACAAGCTGTAGAGCCGCGGTTCGATGATCTTTCTCTTTCTCAGGCACAGCTCGGCGCCGACCTAAAGGGAAACTTTGACGCCGCCGAGACTAAACGATCTGACATGGAAAAGCGGTTGCTCGACGCAATAATCAAACTGAAACCCTGAGTTCTGCTCAAAACTACGAACAATGGCCGATCCCGGTACAACGCCTGCTTCCCGCATCTCGATATTTAGCGAAGAAGCTGCGGACCGTCTGACGGTCGATCTAAAGACCAAAAAACTATATTGGGATGATAAAGAAGTTGTCGCGCGCAAAACTATTGATGTCACTGGCATCAGTCGCGTATGGGCATGGATTGTCGCCATAGTCGCACTCTGTGCGGGAGTTGGTGGTGCGCTCAATGGCCTCGTAAATTTAAATAAGGAAACCTGTTGGATAAAGATCGGAGCGTGCAAGGTGGCACTCCGTCCCACCTTGGCCCCTCCCACATCGGCCGCTCCCACGTCAGCCACCCCTCCGCCACCGACACCGCCGGACCCTCAACAGACTATCGTCCTTTCTGACATTTATTTCGATACAAATTCCGCCACCCTGAAGCTGGACTCCGGAGCGGCTCTTGAAAATGTTATTCAATCGCTAAAGGCCAATCCCTCACTTCACGTCGAGATGCAAGGCCACACGGACAATTCGGGATCGACCGATCACAATCTGAAGCTTTCTCGCGAAAGGACTGCAAGTGTTATGCAGTGGCTCACGTCTCATGGCATTGCAGCGGAGAGGCTTACCAGCGAGGGCTATGGCGCGTCAAAGCCGATTGCCGACAACGGGACGATTGAAGGGCGCGCGAAGAACCGCCGTGTAGAATTTCGTAAAATGTGACTCGGTCACCGATCTCGGCGCCCCTGTTTTGCGTAACCGGGCCGGGGCGACGTCCCGAAAAATTGGAAATCCGGAAACGGGGGCCGGAGCCCCCGCTTGCAGTAGGCGGCGCCTCAAGCCGCGGCGAGCTCCCGCTGCTGGAGGCTCTGGAGATAATCGGCAGCGCGTTGCGCGTGGGCTGCGGCGCTGAAGATCGCCCGCTTGTCCTCCTTGAGCACCTTGAGCCAGCTTGCCAGATAGGCGGCATGGTCTTCCCTGATCTCCGGAGTGATCCCAAGGTCGGCGCACAGGAAAGCTGATCCCAATTCGGCAACAAGTTCCTCGCGGGCATATCCGACGTCGCCGAACCTCTGGCGCCCAAAGTCGCGTGCAAGCCGACGTTCGTGCCTCGTCCAATGCGTCAGCTCGTGCAAGGCCGTGGCGTAGTAGCTCTCTTTGTCCTTGAAGGCTTCGAAGGGCGGAAGCTGTATGGTGTCGTGGGCGGGCGAGTAGAACGCCCGGTTGCCTCCGTGATGGATGGTTGCTGCGGTATTGCTCAAGAACCGATCGGCATTTTCGATGCGCTGTGACAGCGGCAAAGGATCAACAGGTTGGGCGTAGTAGTGCGTCGGCAGATTGTCTATCTGCTCGACGTTGAACACCGTGTAGCCCTTCATAAAGGGAATTTCGTGCTCGATGTCCTCACCTTTGTCGTTCGTCTCGGTCTTGGTGAAGCTGTTGGCGAAAACGACCAGCGAGCCTCGCTCGCCTTTGCGAACCTGCGCGCCGAGCTCTTGCGCCTGGTTGTAGGTCATCCAGATTGGGGCCGCATAGCCTCTGTCCATCGCCTCGCCCCACAGCAGAAGGATATTCATGCCACGGTACGGCGTGCCGTTATGGCGTAGCGGCTTGGTGATGCGCCCGGCCGTGTGCTCGACGCTCCACGGCTTCAACCAGGCGCGGATGCCTTTCTCAAGGTCGGCAATAATGCGGTCGGTAACGCGGGTGTAGACGTCTTTGTGATTGAAATTCTGATTAGTCATGATCGATCTCCTTCAGGCGGGATTGCCTGTTAGAGATCCCCGTTCACGGCGGAGCGCAGCTCTCAAGACCCGCCGTCTTGGCGGCTCCGGCGAGAAGAGGAGCGGCCTTCTGCCGCGAGCATCGGAGCGTCTTGACAGCGAGAACGCCGTGATAAAATCAAAAACCTAAGGCAAGCCCTCTTCTTCTTTTGCGGATGGCTGCGGTACGCAGCTCTTAAGCGCGCGAGGGATCGTTACCGTCAGGCCGGGACCCGGGCAGGGGCTCGGGGAGCGTGCTATAGGCGAGTAGCGCCCGGCCGCCATGCGGCGCGCCCGATTTATTCTCGGATCTCAGACGAGCGGGCCGTCATTCGAAGTCCTGTGCAACCCCGGCCGTCTTTGGGACAATGAACCGCGACTAGCCGGGAAGCTCTTGCATCATGGATGAAAGGAAACTTGCCGAGGCGTTTGGAGCCGTTCAGGTCGAGCGCGCGATGTGGTACCAACGGCGGTATGACATCATCGCTGACGGACACTTGATGGCTACCGGAAAGCGCATCTACCTGGGTGAACGAGCGGGACGCGTCTGTCGTTATTGCGGCAAGTCCAAGCCTGGAACCGCCTTCAAGAAGATCGCCCATGCATTTCCGGAACAAATAGGCAACAAAACTCTCATCGACCATTGGGAGTGCGACCCGTGTAATGAGCACTTCGCAAACAAGCTGGAGGACGACTTTGCAAAATGGACAATGCCGCTTCGGACAATTGGGCGGGTCAAGGGCAAGAAAGGCGCGCCCACTCATAAGACTTCGGACGAAAAGCTGCGCATCGAAGCCCCAGACGCCGGCGAGCTGCGCGTTGCGGCTCTCAGAGGCGATCCTCGCTACACGGTGGACGACGTCACTCGCACGATTACATTTCGAATGGAGCGGCAGCCATACGTTCCGATGGGGGTTTTCAAATGCATGGTAAAGATGGCGTTGGCGGTGATGCCCCCGAGCGAGGCGGCTTCCTGCGCGCACCTCAAGACATGGATTCTCGAACCCGCGCACACATTCGAGAGTTATCGGTATCGACCGCTAAACGTGATTTTCCAGGCAATACCCGGCCCGCTTCGGAATGACACAATCAAGTATTGCTTGCTTCGCAGAAAGGTGGGCTCCAACGACGCACCCTTCATGATCTTCGTTTTGCAGTTTACAAATGCGCTGCTTCAAATCGCGCTACCCATGCATGTCGAAGATGAAACGCTCATTGCGGCCGGGACATGCGAGATTGGCTTGTTTCCTCACGTGTGGGGGCATGCCGAGTACGAACGCACGTATGGTCGAAGCGGCCATCAGGTCGCTGACCTCAGCGCGACATCAGTCGTCAAGGGTGCTGTCGTTGAAACGCGCATGGGGTATGACGAACGGGTCAAAGTAGAGCCCGGCGCTCCTTCGGGCTAGCGGAAGCCGACGGCTCAGGGATGCCAGACCATCATGCACGGACCTGTACGCAAGGTCGTCGATAGCAACGCGCTTCAGTCCCCGTCGCTTCGCGCCTATCTTTCCGAATCCATTAGCAACTTTGCGGTCGTGACCGACTACGCCGCGATGGAAGCGCACAAGGGCGACACGCTAGCTTCCATCTTCCCGTCAATGACACTTCTCGCCCAGTTTCCGAAGCAAGTCATCGTTCTAAAGACTACAGGCGTCGTGTGCGGCCTAAGCGGCCGGCACGCCGGGCTGCGGCGCCGCCTGATAGACCAGAAGCAGACGCGCGAGTTCCCGCACTATTGCAAGGCGCTGCGCATCGCGAAGCTCGGTGACGCGTCCGCGCGGCAGCAATTGTTGGACAATGGGCGCGCGGCAGACGAGCAAATGGATCGAATGCTGGCCGACGCGCAAAACATGCCCGACGCTGTGCGTGCAATATCGGCTAGATTCACCGAAGCCGAGTTAAAGATCATTCGTACCCACTCGCCATTTTCCGATCAGCTCATCCGCAAGGTGCTTGAAAGTGTCATCGCACTCGCCCAAGAGCTCTATGCTCGCCATCCCAAGCCGACGGCCGTGCGTACCGTGGATGAGCTGGCAAACACGTTCCTGTTTAGAACAGCATTGTGCGGGTTCGTTCTGGCGCTCGATTGGATCGCGGTTGGCGGCCCGAAGGACGTTAAGATCACAAAAATACGCAACGATATCGTTGATGTGAACTTTGCGACGTACGCGACTTACTTCGATGGATTGTTGTCGATGGACGAGAAGCCGCTCAGAATTTACGACCGGGCGGCATTTATATTAGACGCCATTACGAGTGGGCCGGGGTGACGGTTAACGTGCATTCGCAGCGCGGCGGCGAGTGCGCCCCCGAGCCAGCCTAAAGCGCGGACCCATAAGACTGGATTGGCTCTGTATGCACAAGGGCGCCGGTCTTTTCGATCGGCGAGACATTCCATCTTTGAAGCCCACGGCTCAGCGCACTCACAACCTGTGCCCACTCGTTTCGCCCCGCGTATTTCGAGGGATGCCCAACCATAAACAATGGAATTCTACGGTCGATACCGAGCACCTGCGCTTGGGCAGATAGAAATATACAGGCGTCGCTTTTTCCATTCGGAGTAAAGATTTTCGGCTCCGCGTCTTCCTTAACGCTTCTCGCCTGGCAATGGAATCGCACAAACAGGTCATATGCCGTCTTCGATATCAGAAGGACGACCATCGGGTCCACTGCAACCAAGATATCGCGTAAAAAGGGCGCTGACTCCGCCGCTGCGCTGGCTGCGCTCAAGTTGAGCGATTTGGTATTGCGTGATCGGCGAAAAATAACATTTGTCGCGGGAACTTGACGCAAGACATCAATAGACTTTGTCTGCAAGCCTGCGGCTAGCAATGCGCACATGGGACGAGCGAGCGCGTACCGTGGATCGTTTCTGAAACATAGATAATCGTGCTCCCAATGCTCGAAAAATGAATCCGACGCAGCAAGATCGGTCCCATCCGTCTCGCCCCCAGGATTTTGACCAAGCACAAGCAAAGGAAACGGGTGGATATGGGAGTAATAAATCTTGTAGTAGCGCCGATCTGCAAGGCCCGAGGCGGTCCGGTAGGCGAGGTCAATCTCTTCCATTCGCTGCGGCGGACGTCCGCTCAGACTTGTCATCATTCACCCGCAGTTTCTCAGGGTTGATGAGGATGGACCAACGAGGATCACCCAGCAAGTGCCATTGAGTGTCAGGCCTGTCCTTTTTCCTGACCGCGAACATCAGAGAGCCCAGCCGTCATGCGCCGCGAGCAGTTTTAGCTTGTAGCCGTCAGCATGTCCGGGACGAGCTGTCGTCGCGCTTGGATTTTTTGAGCGCGCTCCACTATCGCGCCTATTTGTTGAAAGGCGCATTGTTAAGACTCCGCAAAGCAATGAGGCCCAATTGCTGCCCGACAGTCTTACCGCAGGACGCGGTGCCACTGCAAATAGGACAAGACGAGGTTCGTCATCGTCCCGTCCTGGCTCTCCGGTAGCATGTGGTCGGGCCGCTGCGTCCAGGTAGAGAAGAAGGCGATGTCCGGTTTAAGACGAAGCGACGTCTCTATCACGGTATAATGACTGCGCGCGTCCGCCGTCCAGGCTGCGTCGGTCGCATCCTGCCGCGTGCCGTTATAGATCACGCCGAAGGGAATGCCGTTTTTGCGAGCGATCTGCGCGCCCTCGACGAGCCCTCTGCCCCAATTGGGGGATGGATAAATGACCTCTGCTATCACAAATGCCAATTTCTGGCCGGAGGCCGATTGATAGGCCGAGAACCACTCGGCCAGATCATGATTCCATTGGCTCTCCGTCTTCGGCCAAGCGGCAAACGGCTCCAGGTCGCCGACGCGAACGTCGGGGAAAAAGCTGCGAATTTGCGCGACCGTTGCCGCTGCTTGCCGCGCGATCTCCGGGATCGGCAACTGGCAGCCGGTCTTATTGCCCTCAACGCGGAAGACGTGCCCGAAGTTCAACGGTTCGTCCAGGACGACGGTGTTGATCGTGCCGCCGAATTGGCGCACGCGGTTGAGCGTGCGCATGGTAGCGTTTGGCCCCGCATACCCCTCGACGGCGCGGCCGCAGTCGTGGGTCGCCAGCAACGATTCACTCGATAGGGCAAAAGCAATATGACGCCGGTTGAGGTCGGCAAATATCGCGGCTAGTTCTGCATCGGGCGCATTGAGAACGTATTGCTCGGTTAGCTGAAAGACATTGACGTGCGCGGCGACGTTGCTCCACTGTGAATCAGGATGAAAGAGGTCCAGATAATCGTTTGGCTGCAATCCCCAGTGATTGCGCCAGAACGGCTCCATAGCGCTGAGCCAGACTTCCTGCGCAAATGATGGGGTTATTGATAAAGCCAGCAATACTACTGCAACGGCCAAAGTACGAACACGAACCACAATGCCACCTTCTTGAGTTCAGTAAACGATGCTCCCGCCGGCTGTGAGCCTTAGTGTTCGGATTTCTCCGCGATAAAGTTCTAACCATAATTCTTTCGTGACACAAGGCCTCCGTGAGCGCGTGATATTCCAAAGCAGCGGCGGCGGATTAGCGTGCCTCTTGTCGGCGAGATCAGCGCGCGCGGCTCATTCTTTGGCATTCAGCGGGATCGGAGCGTGCTGTTGTCACGCGTGGATCTCTTGAGCACGTCTTCGGTGCCGTCCTCGTAAATAGTTGAGGACAGACCGATGCGTGGATGATTCGCTGCCGAACTAGACTCTTGCCTCAAATAGCACTCCATGCCAAACATTTAGGGTAGATCACTCAGTTAGGGCAAGGTCACCAGCGCATGTTCTTGGCTGACTTGTTCTTGCGTCGAAAGGGAAGTTGGGGCATGAGACGGGGGATTCGGCGCCTAGTCGCGGCCGCTGTTCTGGTTATGTCGATGTACGCGATACCGGCCTTCGCGCAAACGGTTGGCGGGTCCTGCAGTCCGTACGGCCCGGGCCAAATCGTGATCATTGAAAACAACGTGGCCGCCTGCAACGCGAGCAGCGTCTGGCAGAACCTCGTCGGCGTTCCCATCGCCGATGCAAGCGGCAGTATCGAAATAGGCGCGAATGCGCTCTCCAGTGTCACGACCGGCACCTACAACACCGCCGTTGGCAATAACACGCTCGTAAATATCAGCACCGGCACCAACACCACCGCCCTCGGCAACGGCGCGATGTACGGAGTCTCGGCCACGCCGCTCACCGGCGGTTACAACACAGCGCTTGGCACTAAGGCGCTCTACGAAATACAGGGAGCTGCTGCACAGAATACTGCCGTCGGTTACGACACCGGATACTATGTCACGACCGGAAGCTACAACACCGCCGTCGGCAGTCTGGCGATGCAGGGTATCTCCGCAACACCGCTCACCGGCTACTACAACGTCGCAATCGGCCAAAACGCGCTCAACAATATCCAGGGGGCTGCGACCGAGAACACCGCCGTCGGCAATGGGGCGCTCTACTCCAACACCGGCAGCTACAACACCGCCCTCGGCTACCAGGCCGGTTACTATGTTACGAGCGGCAACTACAACACCGCTTTGGGCGTTAATGCGATGCTGGGCATCTCCGCGGCGCCGCTCACCGGCAACTACAACACGGCACTTGGTCAAGCCGCACTTAATCAGATTCAGGGCGCGGCTGCCAATAACACGACAGTCGGTTACATATCCGGCCATGGGATTACGAGCGGCACGGACAACACGCTGATCGGCTACAAGTCCGGCTACGGCGTCAGCGGCAACTACAACATCATTCTGGGCGAAGACCCGAGCAGCGCGATTACATCCGGCAGCAGCAATATTCTGATCGGCAACAGCCTGGCGAAGGTCACGAACACGAGCAGCCAGCAGCTCGACATCGGCGATGCAATCTTCGCCACTCTCAGCAACGGCTACGTCGGCATCGGCACGGGCACAACGGCGCCCACCACTGCGCTTCAAGTCAACGGGATAACTCAGGGCAGCGGCTTCGTGACAACGTCCGACGCGCGAATTAAGACCGATATCACGCCCATAAAGAACGGACTCGCCGGGATCTTGGCGCTGCGTGGCGTCACATATGCCTACCGGCCGCCAGCGGAGCGGGAAATCGGCAAGGACCTCCGCCTGCCGTTGGGTCAGCGGCAGATGGGCGTCATCGCCCAGAATGTCGAGCAGGTTTTTCCCGAGGCCGTGGAGTCGATGGAAGCGACGGGCATCAAGACCGTGAACTACAACGCGCTGATAGCTCCCATGATCGAAGCCATCAAATCGCAGCAAGAGGAGATCAACGCCCTTATCGCGGTCATCGCGTTGCTCTGCGCCGGCTTGGCCGGCGCCTTCATAATGCACATGCGCCAGGCGCAGGGTTTCTAAGCGGCGGACGCAGACTCCGCGAGTGGGCGTTTACTCGGTCGGTGGCTCGATTTCGGTGAGCAGGTTGAGAAATTGATCCGGGTCTGTGCATTGAATTATCGAATCCTCTTTAATCATTGCACGTTGCTCGACGATCCAATCTTGCGGATTCCGCGCCATCTCCTTGAGAGATTCGTAGACGTATAGACACAGAACTAAAAAAATCTTGCGCTCCATAAGGGAATCTCCGACGCAAATGCCCGCGCGCATAAAAATCGCCTGGGCGGCCTTCCAAGCGTTTTGTACGGCCTTCAGCATGTGAGACGGCAGGACTTTGTCGTAATCTGGAATCCCGATGTCATCGCTGGCGCCCTCTGGGCCGTCTGGCTCCAGGGAGTCGGGGTGCGGCATCCGTGAGTAAAGGTCAACCTCGGCCTGAACGGAGGGGGACAGCTTTGGTTTTGTTTGCATGACGCTCCTTCCTCAAAGCTAGATAATGCCGCGACCATCAGCGCGATCGCGGACCGCTATCGTCGCGCTTGAATTTGTTGGGTTTGTCGTCGGCGCAATCTTTGTAGCCGACCGTATACCCTTCTTCGAATTTGGCATCGTGCGGCAAAAGGTTTTCTACGGCGCGGACAATTCGAGCCGCCGCCGCGCGGGTGCTTGCGCCACGGATTGCTCCTAGGGCAGCGCAAGCGGCGCGAGCGGCTTTGACAATGCCTTGGGTGTGGGCCTCGGTCCCCCGCGTTGCGCCGTATTCAAGGATGCGCTGCTCAAGGCGCTCCGCGTTTCCCCGGTCGCGGATGTGGCCAGAATCGTAGATGGTGGAGGCAATCTCCGAGGGCGAAAGGGAAGGAGGCTCTGGAATCTTCATGCCTCCGATTGTACCAACGAAAGATTGCTAAATCGTTGGTTGTGGGACTGATGGGAGCCGATGATGACGGCTTATGAAAATAATTGTTTGGTTTGGGGATAACGATTTGTTCCGATTTGGGAATTCCATTGAAAAGCATGGCATTTGATCGGCTTTTTACGAATGTTCTTTACGAAGTATTAACGGTTCGTGGCTACATTGAAAACCACTTGTTGCAATTTCGTAACTGGTGAATGTCTAAGGAGTGGTGGTCATGGAGTCGTTCGTTGTGATGGTGAGTGGTGCTGATGGTGTTGCGATTGTCAGAGTCAGTCTCGAAGTAGTCCTCAAGAAGCAAGGCCGGAGTGGTGGGATCGGCGTGCGGGCTCAGAATGCCGCACTGGCGATGCTGCGGCCACGGGTTGCCGCCTGCGGCCTCGGATTGTAAGAGGCCTCCCATGCAGAAAAAATATGAATTCCTGACGAACGATTGCGTCCTTGCAGGATCGCGGCGTCTGTACCGGATCAGAGCAGTTCGGGATTTCGGCGGCGTTCGCCGTGGCGAGCTGGGTGGGTATATAGAAAGCGAGCAGCACCTCTGTCATGACGGAGAATCGTGGGTCCACGACGTGGCCCAAGTGTACGGCCCGAACGCCAGGGTCGGTGGCAATGCACATATAAAAGGAGAGGCGTGGGTCCTTGGCCAGGTCGATGGCGATGCGGAGATTTGCGACCTCGTCGTGATCTCCGAGCATGCCCATGTCGGCGGGCGCACCGTTGTGTGCGGCGATGAAGTTGTCAGGGGACAGGTGTGCCAGTTGGAACCGCGCCGCGCCGTTCCGGCAGCCGTCGCGAGCGGGCTTGCGCGTCAGGTGCTTTAGAAAGCTGTCACGCGGGTTTTTTACGTCGTGCCGGGCGCGGGCGGCTGCATCGGGCCGTTGAGAATTGCGGTCGGCAGAGCTGGATGGACGTCTCGAATAAAATGGCCCTTTTCATAAAAAGCTTCGTAGGTGATCGCGCCCTTGGCATCGTACTCAATGAATGCCGGTCCGTCTTGGCGATCGCGCAGGCCGTTGCGGCAATACATCTCGTAGCTTGAGCCGTCGGCGAAGCGCTCGAAGAGTGCCGGTCCGTCCTGACGGTCGAGCTTGCCGCCATGCCTCGACAGCCAATCCGCCACCTGTGGCACGGATTGCTGGGTCTGCTGCTGTGCCAGCCAGGTTTGCTCATCGCGCAGTATTTTCGGCGAGACCGCGTACGTCTGCGTGATGTCGACGGCGTTCAGCTGATAGCGGACCGTGATGTGTGCGGTCCGAGCCTGCTGGCTCGACACCGACACTCCGGAAGGGGCGGCTAAGGCGACACCAGATCCGCCCGTCAGAGATCCAACGATGAGCAGTGCCGAAAGAAACGTCTTTTTGTGCCTGGCCATGATCTTGCTCTGCGATGGTTGTTTCAATGATTGTCTTTCATAGAGAGATGCCAATATCAAAGTCAATCAAATTCGAGCATGCGGACGAGACCGAAATAATGTTGAACACGGAAGTGGATGGAAGGGAACGGAGCGACTCGTCATTACTTCGGGCCGGTCGGTGCGCTCGGCGCTTTCGGTGCGGGTGGCCGGATCGTCGCGCCGGGGGTGGCGCGACTGGTGCGGCAGTTGCGACCGGAGCAGAGACTTTGTCGAGTGGCTGCCTGCGGGTGAGAGTGTGGACATGTGGATGTCGACAGCCGCGCCGTTGTTTGCGGCGATGAGGTCGTTAGGGGTGGGGCGTGGGTGTGAATTGATGGTAAAACTGTGCCAGCGTCCGAGCGACGGGAGGAGTGGCGGACGGCAGCCCCGGGTATTCCGTCTTAAAATACCCATTTTCGTAAAACACCTCGAAGGTGATTTCGCCCTTCGCGTTGCGCTTGATAGCTACTGGGCCGTCCTGACGGTCGCGTTCGTGGCCGTTGCGCCAATATTCTTCATAGGTCGAACCATCGGCGTTGCGCCAGGTGATTGCCGGACCGCTCTGACGGTCGCGCTGATCGTTGTGGTAATACTCCTCGCGGGTGACCGTGCCATTGGCGCTGCGCTCAATAATTGCCGGTCCGTCTTGACGGTCGCGCTGGCCGTCGTGGATATATCGATAAGTGGTCGCGCCGTTGGTGTAGTGGTAAATGAGCGCCGGGCCATCCTGACTATCAAGCTTGCCGCCACGATGTATCAGCCACCCCACGACCGCCGCCCCCGATGGCGGGGCCTTCTGCTGTGCCTGCCAGATTTTCTCATCGCGAAGCGTCTTTGGCGAAACTGCAAGCGTTGCCGTGACCGCGGTATAGTCATCGTCCAGCTTGCCGCTGACCGTGACGTGCGCGATCGGGGCCTGCTGGCTCGACGCCGCAGCCGCCGGTGCCCCCGAGGGAGCGGCTAAGGCGATAGAAAAAGAGGTCAGCCCTAAAATACTGGCGGCTAAAACACCCGAAAATCTACGTCCCATGTTATTTCTCCTCCTTGGTTGTTTCGGTTTGTACTCATTTGACCGTATCACGCGATTCTGAAAGTAATTAGCGCTTTTTTCGACTCGATGCGAAATAGCAATAAAATTACCTAAAAAGCGATTTAATTTTGCACAGTGGAGCAGCTAATGGAGTACGGCGGTTTAGACGACGTCAAATAGGCATGTCCGGACTGACGTCGCGGTGATCTCAGAACATGCGGATGTCGTCAGCCGCGCCGTTGTTTGCGGCGATGAGGTTGTCAAAGGCAACGCGTGGGGGCCGCGCCGTTCCCGCGCCCGTCGCAAGCGGGCTTACGCGCACGGCGCTTTAAGAATCTGGCAGAGCAAATAAAAGGAGAGGCGTGGGTCCTTGGCCAGGTCGATGGCGATGCGGAGATTTGCGACCTCGTCGTGATCTCCGAGCATGCCCATGTCGGCGGGCGCACCGTCGTG
>Ga0302324_100016285_pt1 | contig 14816 bp, 12 predicted proteins | sample Palsa_T0_1_FD_201949 | JGI IMG/M metagenome (GOLD analysis project Ga0302324, IMG submission 201949) | Peat permafrost microbial communities from Stordalen Mire near Abisko, Sweden - Palsa_T0_1 | ecosystem: Environmental > Terrestrial > Soil > Palsa > Peat permafrost | place: Sweden: Abisko...
TTTGTGCCACGATTGAGCCCATCAGCCACCAACATCAGGTCGATCTGCTTCTCCTTCAAGTGGTTCCGTTGCACGCCGAGAAACGATCTGTGATTCGGAATAGCCAGGGCCAACTCAGCCCGCAAATCTGTTGTGCGGAGACGCGCTTCGGCCATCTGTCCAGATTCAACATAGCCGTGAAGTTCCTTTGCCATCCGCGCGAGAGAGCCGAAGTCCACCTCGGCGTTGCGCCGGCGAACGCTCCCTTCGGCTCGTTGAGCGGCTATCTTGGCGCCGTCGCTTGGCGGCTTGCCCACCAAGCATAGCCTAGTCCTGCAATCGATGCGACCCCAGCCGTCCAATCAAACCATTCAGGAATTGGCATTTGTTCTCCCTGATTGGAAAAAAAGCAGAGTGTCGGAGCGAGCCATACCCCATTAGTGGTACGAGCCATGCAACGCTTGGGTTATACGTTGTACCGCTTTTTACTACCGCAGCTATATCTCGTCAAACGAAAGTTACAATTCGACCACCTTCGGCGCAAAGGGAAGATCGTTTAGACGCGCTATGTGATTCGCGAAAGCCTAGCCTCACAGCCCCAATTTGCCCCAAAGCTCGTCGACCCTAGCCTTGGTGGCGCGGTCCATTTCGATCATGGTGGGCCACGGCCGTTCAAACCCTTCGGCCTTCCACTTGCGCGTGGCGTCGATGCCCATCTTCGATCCGTAATTCGGCAAACGCGACGAGTGGTCGAGCGAGTCGATGGGTCCCAGCGTGAACTGAATGTCGCGCTCGGGGTCGATGTTGTTGGTCACGCGTAGCGTCACCTCGCCGATGTCCTGCACATCGCAATCTTCGTCCACCACGACGATGCACTTGGTGAACATGGCCTGGCCAAGCGACCAGATGGCGTTCATGACCTTGCGCGCCTGGCCGGGATAGGACTTCTTTATGGACACCAGCATCAGGTTGTGGAAGACGCCCTCGACAGGCAGGTTGATGTCGACTATCTCCGGGATGGTCATTTTCATGGCGGGCAGAAAGATGCGCTCGACGGCTTTGCCCATCCATGCGTCTTCCATGGGCGGCTTACCGACGATGGTAGCGGCGTAGATGGGGTCCTTGCGATGCGTGATGCAGGTGAGGTGGAAGACGGGATACTCATCGGTCATGGTGTAGAAGCCGGTGTGGTCGCCGAAGGGGCCTTCGCTGCGCAGTTCGCCCAGTTCCACGTAGCCTTCGAGGACGATCTCCGCGTGCGCCGGGACTTCGAGATCGACAGTTTCGCATTTCACGATCTCGACCGACTTGCCGCGCAGGAAGCCGGCGATCATGAATTCTTCCACTTCCGGCGGCGCGGGGACGATGGCGGAGAACGTCGTCGCCGGATCGGTACCGATGGCTACCGCAACTTCAAGGCGCGAGCCTTTCAGATTGCCCATCGCTACTTGCGGCAATCCGCCGATGGGGCCGTCGGGGATCGTGACCGCGCCGCCCGCTGACTCAGCCATAGCCGCCACACGGGCAACCAGCGGATCGGCGTCGGATGCACCGGCGGCCGCGTTGCGCATGGCTTCGCGATAATGCTCGGCAGCCACTTTCTGCCGCTGCCAGTGCATACCGGTGGTCTGGCCGTCGTAGACCTGCATACGGTACATGCCAATGTTGCGTTTGCCGCTGCGCGGATCGCGGGTATGCACGCAAGGCAGCGTGATGAAGCGGCCTCCGTCGTGCGGCCAGCACTTGAGAATCGGAAACTGATTCAGGTCGAATCCTTCGCGGAGAATCACTTCCTTGCAGCGGGCCTCCCTGGCGCTCAGTGTCTTGGGAAATGCAGCGGTGAGCGCGCCGAGTTGCGGCAGCATCTTCAGCTTGTCAAGAAAGCCGCCCGTCGGCGCTTTCATATTCATCAGGCCCTTGATGCGCTCGGCGATCTCGTCCAGCCGTTGCACGTTCAGCGCCATGGCCATCCGCCGCTGGCTGCCGAACTGGTTAATGAATACCTTGTGGCCGGGGTGTCCCTTGATGTTCTCGAACAGCAGCGCAGGGCCGCCGGGCGCATAGTTCCCTGCTACAGCCTTGTCGCCGCGCGCCCCGATCTTCGACACGCGGTCCGTAACTTCCGTGATTTCCAGTTCCGGCGAAACTTCTTCCTGAATTCGCTTCAGTTCGCCGGCTTTTTCGAGTGCATTGATCCAGTCGCGCAGATCGTCGTAAGCCAATGGGTTGCTCCCGTGCGGAGGAGCCCGCACATCAACCTTCTAGCTTAAAGCGTTCGAGCGGGTTCGAGCGGCGGCCGGGCCAATTGGACTGCGTCCACAGGAAACCCCAGCCGCTTCCACTCGTCGTATCCGCCGCGCAAGGGGCGTACGCGCTCGATGCCCAGCTTGATCAGAGTCATGGCGGTCTTGGCGGCCGTGGCTTCGCTGGGGCAGGTGCAGAAGAGTACCACGTCGCGGTCGCGGGGAATTTCAAGATGCCGCGCGGCTAGCGAGTCGGGGGAGAAGTGCAGTGCGCCGGGGAGCGTAAACGGGTCGGGCAACAGCTCCAACGGGTGGCGGAGATCGACAATGTAAACCAGTTCGCCGGCATCGAGCTGCTTTTTCAGGTCTTCGGGCTCGAGCCGCGCTTTGACCAATTCCCTCAGGAAGCGGCGGCGGCGCATGATGCGGGCAATGAAGAAGCCGAGAATGCCCAGGACCAGCAACAGGCCGGAGAACCGCCCAACCCAGTTGAGCAGGCTGGGATCGCGCTTGAGCGCATCGCCAAACAGCCTGCCTGCCGCGAGCAGGATGAACACCCAGGCAGTGGCGCCAATCCCGTCGAAGAGCAGAAAGCGTCCGAAACCCATGCCGTTCTGCCCTGCCACCGGCGGAGCCAGCGTGGCCAGGCCGGGCACGAACTTGGCAATCATGAGCGTCATCTCGCGGCGGCGCCCAAACGAGTCCTGGGTGCGGCGGACGCAGATGGTCGGCTCCATCGACAGCTTGCACAGCAGGCGCAGTACGTGGTGGCCGTAGCGGCGTCCGACCAGGAACCATGTGCTATCGGCGGTGAGCGCTCCGACGACGCCCAGCAGCAACGCCAGCAGGAAGCTCATTTGCCCCTCGGCCGACAGCGCGCCGGCCGCCAGCAGGACGGGCGTGGCGGGCAGGGGAATCCCAAACTGCTCCACCAGCACCCAGGAGAACAGCAATAGGTACCCGTAAGTCAATAGGATGTGCGTCGGCAGCGCCATGGGAGCGTCCTGTCTTGCGTGCGGGGAGTTAGTTAGCCTTGTCTCGCCAGCCTGCCGTAGGGGCGGTTGGTGAGAGGGGGAATGCCTCATCCTATCCGATGTTTGAGGAGCGAAATCGCTTCAAGCAAAGAGATGGGCGGGGCGAGCAGAAGAAAAGCCGCCCGAAGGCGGCTTTTGAGGGCGTGTCGAGGCCAGCGGGTTTAGCGCGGAAGCTGCTGCGATCCGGGCAGTTGCGCGGGAAGCTGTAGATCGGCGGGCTGAGCAGCCGCCAACGGCGTCATGCCCTTGGCCTCCTGCTGGCCTTTGTTGGCAAAGTAGTTGCGGTCAGACAGGTTCTTGTAGAAAGCGCCGGTCAACTCTGCCGCGCGGGGACCGAAGGTGGGCCGGCCGCCCTCCAGGAAGAAGACCGTCACCAGCCCGCCCTGCGGTGAATCGGCAAAGGAGGCAAACCAGCCGAAGCGCGTTCCATTGTTCGAGCAGGTTCCGGTTTTGCCGAAAACGGGGAAATCGTGGAAGGTCGCACTCAACCTGCGGGCGGTTCCGTACTCGACGGCTCCGGCCATGCCGTCCTGCATTTCGGGAACGTACTTCGCGATGTCGAGCGTCCGCTTCACCTTGGGTTGAAGGGCGAGGGCTTCTTCCTGCGTGGCAGGGTGCTGAAGGTAGTAGAGGGTTCCACCGTTGGCCAGGGAAGCTACGTACGCGCCCAGTTGCAACGGGGTCAAGGACACGCCCTGCCCGAAGCTGCACATGCGGCCCACGCCGCCTTCTGACGCCGGCAGTTCCTGGTCGGGATAAACGCCCAATTGTTCTCCGGGAATGTTGTATCCGGCCAGTTCGCCCAGGCCAAACTGATTGGCATAGTGGCGGACGCGGTCGAACCCGAGTTCGCGGCCCAGTTCTTCAAAATAGAGGTTGTTGCTCTTGGCCAGCGCTTGCGTCATGTTCATGCGGAAGCCGGGCAACTGCACCATGGTGTCGCGGGTGACTAGGCCTTCAGACAGCGCCGCCATGGCCACGGTGATCTTGATGGTGGAGCAGGGTTCGGCGCCAGGAGAAAGAGCCAGCTTCTGGTTGACCATGGCCAGGATACGGCCATTGGAGGGGTCGATGACCAGCGCCGTGCCGTTCATGCCGTCGAGCGCGTCGATGGCTGCCTGGCGCACGACCGGGTCCTCACCGGCCGTGACGTCGCCGGCAAAGATGTCTCCGTTGGCGAAGGAACTGGCGGTGAACCGCTCATAGAAATGATGGCGGGTAGTGAGGGATGCGCGGCGCAACTCGGCTCTTGCAGAGCCTCGGGGAGTCAACCTGGCTTGCTGCGCAACCGGTGCGACTTTTGTCGCTGCATGGCGGGCGGTTGCATGGTTTGTGACAGGCTTCCCGGCAGGAGCTGCGGCATGATGCCGGTGAGCCTCCGTCAGATGCGGCGCCCCCGTTTTCACGTGATGCAGGGTGTGCGGAACGTCCAGCGTTGCCGCGCCAGCGTTTCCCAAAACGGTAAGAACCAGGCCCGGGAGCAACCCAAATGCCCAAACGCGCGAAATCTTCATTCAGCGAATATCCTCTCAACCATGAAGTTCGTGGCTTGCGCCCATCTGGGGGCGGCGCACTTCTTGCTTATCGGCGAATCCGCGTGCGGTTTCAGTCCTTGCCGCGAATGAGCTAACTTTACCGCGCATTCCCGCCCACAAATGTGATTAAAGTCACCCAAAAGGCGGGCGGGTACTTAGATGCACATTAGACGGAAGGTCAACCGTTCCGATATGGCACTTACGGGGCAGAGCGGTTCTGTTTGTTGTCCGAGCTTCACTATACAGCCCCAGATGCAGGATTCCAAAGGGGAAAATCCATTTGCCGGATTCTCCCCAATGACCCGCTAGAAGCGCAGCCGCCTCAGAAAAGTGGGTGTATCCAGATCGCGCTGGGCCACTTCTTCCGAATCGGGAAACAATGCTGTCGCCGGTTGTGCACGATGCTCTTCGGCGCTAGCGACTTCCCCCGTACCGCTGCCAAAATCCGCTGCGTAATCCCGGGGAAGCGGTTTGTAAACGGGCTCTTCTGACATTTCGGCAAATTGCGGCCTGGCGGCGGCAGCCACCAGTTCCGGTTCCCGGTGTCCGAATCCGGAACTGAAGTCGTCGTCGAAGTCCGGTTCAGGAATCGGGGCAACCTCCGGCGCTTTGGCCGCAGCACTCCCATGACCGGTCTTGGACGCAGGTGATGAGGCAAAGAACGTGGCGTCATCCGATTCCGCGGCCATCTCGTCGTCCTCCGCCTCGCTCATGAAAGGAGCCGGAGCGTTGGCCTTGGCAACCACCGGCACCGCGGGCTCGCTCATCCACTTGCTGTTGGCCACGACCGGCACGGAAAGCACCGGCTCTTCGGCCATGACCACTTCCCCGATGCTCAACATGCGCGCGCGCCGCTCCGGCATCTGGTCGCGAAAGCCGGTGGCGATGACGGTGATCTTCACCTCGTCACCCATCTGCTCATCGAGCACCGCGCCGAAGATGATGTTTGCGTCCTCGTGCGCGGCCGACTGAATCAGCGACGAAGCCTCGTTGACTTCAGACAGCTTGAGCGAACTGGAGCCGGTGATGTTGATGAGGATGCCACGCGCGCCGTCGATTGCGCCGGCCTCCAGCAGCGGAGAAGCCATGGCCGCCTGTGCTGCCTCCACCGCGCGATGCGAGCCGGAGCGAACGGCCGTGCCCATGACCGCGTGGCCCATACCGGCCATGGTCGTCTTCACGTCGGCAAAGTCGCGGTTGATAATGCCGCTGATGGTGATGATGTCGCTGATGCCCTGCACGCCCTGCCGCAGCACATCGTCGGCGATGCGGAAACTCTCGAAGAAGCCGGCGTCCTGCGCCACCACCAACAACTTCTCGTTGGGGATGACGATCATGGTGTCGACGCTTTCGAGCAGTTCCTTCATGCCGCGCTCGGCCTGCTGCAGCCGGCGCTTGCCCTCGAAGGCAAACGGGCGCGTGATCACAGCAACGGTCAGAATGCCCATCTCGCTGGCCAGTGACGCGATGACCGGCGCAGCACCAGTGCCTGTGCCGCCGCCCAGGCCGGCGGTGACGAAGACCATGTCCGCGCCTTCCAACGCTTCAATAATCTTTTCCGAATCTTCAAGCGCAGCGCGGCGACCCACATCGGGGTTTGCGCCTGCGCCCAGGCCTTGTGTGAGGCGAACGCCGAGCTGAAGTTTCACCGGCGCATTCGACAGCTTGAGCGCCTGAACATCGGTGTTGGCTGCAATGAACTCCACGCCTTCCATCTTGGCCTGGATCATGCGGTTGACTGCATTGCCTCCGCCGCCGCCGACGCCGATCACCTTGATGCGGGCGCCGCGCACGGGCTCGTCGTGATATTGAATGCGCATCTCACTTGCTTGGTTGTTTTCGTTTTCCATAGCGCGTCCGCCTCCTATTGAGTTTAGAAACTTGCTGCAAAAATGGCGCGCAATTTAGCGCGCAATCCGTTGTTCTCCGCCGCCCGCGTCACGCGCGTGCGGTGGGCATATAAAAGCATGCCGATGGCTGTCGAGAATCCCGGGTGCACCAACTCACCCGGCATGTGCGACAGACGCACCGGCAATCCCGTTCGCGCCGGGACCCTCAACTGACTCTCCGTAACGTCCAGCATGCCGGGCATCATGGCGCCGCCGCCGGTGAGCACGCATCCCGCGCCCAGCGCATCCACAACCGCGCCCTGACGCAGGCTTTCTTTCACGAAATAAAGCAGCTCGCGCGCACGCGGCTCGAGAATTTCGGCGATGGCGCGGAGACGCAGCGATTGCGGATCTGGGTTTTGGATCTCGATCTCTGCCAGTTGCGGCACGGAAGTGACCACCACGTGGCCGTACTGGCATTTGAGTTCTTCCGCCTGCGCCAGGGGCATCTGCAAGCCAACGGCGAGATCGTTCGTAAAGTGCGAGCCGCCGATGGGAACCGAGGCTGTGTGCGCTACGGCACCCTCGAAAAACACCGCCAGGTCGCTGGAATGCGAACCAATATCCAGCAGGCACACACCCAGTTCGCGCTCATCGGCCGAGAGCGTGGCCTCGGCGGATGCGATCGACTCAAGCACCGCCTCGGTGACTTCGAGTCCGGCGCGGTTGGCGCAGGTAATGGTGCTTTGCAAGGCGCTGCCGGAGCAGGTGGCGATGTGCAAGTCGACTTCCAGGCGCGCACCCACCATGCCGACGGGGTCGAAGATTCCCGGCTGGCCATCGAGGATGAACTGGCGCGGCAGCAAATGCAGGATTTCGCGATCGGGAGGACGCTCGACGGCGCGTGCGCGCTCGACGGCGGTGCGCACATCGTCGCGCGTAATCTCGCGCATGCGGCTGCCCAGTTCGAATCCGCCATTGGTATTGATGCCGCGAATGTGCGGTCCGCCCACCCCCACCGCACAGGAATCGATGTTGGCGCGCGCCCGCTGTTCGGCCTGCTCGTTCGCCGCTTTTACTGCTTTCGCAGCGGGAGACAGATCGCTGATGAGCCCCTTGCGCATGCCCGCCGACTCCACCACGCCGTGGCCGCGATAGCGCAGCGAGCCCTCATTGAGGTCGGCCGCAAGAACACGCGTGTGCGCGCTGCCAATGTCCAGCACCACGATCATGTTGTCCTGCTTCTGGCTCATTGGCTCACTGTCCCTGCGCCGCGACTGCGGCCGCATGCGTTGATGAAGAACCCTTCTTGGTATTCAGCGCGGTGTGCTGCACCGTTGCGCGCTTCTTTTCTCGTTGCGCCTTCTCGTGCGCGGCTCTCAACTTTGCCGCACGCGCTCGCGTCGCCCGCTGTTTGGCCGCAAGCGCTTCAACAGAAACTGCCTTTTGCGCTGATTTCTTCGGCCGGATGGTTGCGGTCTGCGTGGCGGCGGTTTGCTTTGCCGGTGCTTGCGTCGCGGCTACTTTCGCCGGATTCGTGGCGGCTGTTTCCTTGACGCTTGGATCAGGCTTGCTCGGAACCGGCCTGCTTGGCTCCTGCTTGCCTGCGGTTGTTTCTGCAGGGGGAGCGTCGGCGATCGCGGTCCCTGCCGCGGGTTTGGGCGGACCCGCTGTAGCCTTTGCGTCCTGGCTTGCAGCGGATGGGCTGTCCCCAATTGCCGCCGCCACCGCGTTGGTGCCGGGAGTCATCTCCAGCACCACCTGGCTGTCGTAGCGCAGATCGACAGCGGCCAACTTTGGATACTGCTGCCGCCACTCGGCAATGTGCGCCTTGTAACGCTGGTAGCGATCCAGAAACCGGTCGTCGCCGAAGTGGCCCAGGATGTCCATCCCCTGCTCAGGCATCAACACGCGGGCGTCCTGCGGGTCGGTCAAATCGATTTCGGAGATCTGTTCGGAGAGATGCTGGTTGTTGGCATCCAGTTCGCCCAATAGGCGCCCGTACACCGCCATGCGCGCCTTGCGCATGGCGAGTGGCTGGCTGGGATCGATGCCCGTGACCACCGGGAACGAGTAGTTGTGCTGCGCCATCATGGCGGGCGGCATGGTCAGCAACACACCGTCCGCGTCGACCAGCCCAACCTGCTGGCCCTGGCGCACGAACGCTACGGGCTGGCGCTCGACCACTGTGACGTGAATCTGATCGGGAAGCAGGCGCATCACCGTGGCGCGCTCCACCCAGGGAATCGCTTCGAGTTGCTTGCGCCGCTCGTTCAACGGAACAAAGAAAATGTTGCGGCCAATGTCCTCGCCGAAGACAGGCAGCATCTCCGCGCGGCTCACCTGTGTTAACCCGGTGGCCTCAATGTTGCCGGCCCCGGCAATGCGGAAACGCGAGTCGCGGCCCAGGTAGGTTTTGAGCACCATCGCACTCGCTGTCAATCCGCCCAGGACAATCAGAATTCCCAGGCCGAGAAAGACGCGTCCCACGGTTGAAGTGGGTCGCCACCACGGACCGCTCGGCTCCGCAAATCGATCTTCTCTGGCACCGAAGCGTGCCCCTGAAACGCGCGGAAAATCCTCGTCCTCGGCGTCCTCCATCTCGATAGGCATGCCTGGCGCGCCGCGGCGGACGCGGCTGTTCGGAGGCACGGTTTCCTGCGCGCGGCGAAAGCGGGATTCGCCGGGAGCTTCATCCTCAAAAATCAGAGGTCGAGATTGGTTTCTACCTTGGTTATTCACGCCTGAGCAGGGGTCGTGGAGAGCCGCCAGCCTTCACTATAGGCCGCGCTCCATGGGCTTTTTTCCGCAGTCAGAGAGAGGGGAACCCAGGTTGTAACGGGCGGCAACAGAGCTTAGGACGCGAAGAACAAGGTTCAGCCGCAGCGCGCTGGATTGTTGACAAGATATTCGTTTATAAACGATAATTAAGCCGTGCACGAGATTCGCCATTACCAAACGAAGGGCGGGAAAGACCTGTTCATCGATTGGCGACGCCAAATGCGAGATACGACGGCCAAGATCGCGGTTGATCGGAGAATCAACCGAATGGAGTTGGGCAACTTTGGCAATCACAAGTTTTGCCGCGATGGAGTTTGGGAATTGCGGATCGACGTTGGACAAGGCTATCGAGTTTATTACGCATTAGCTGGAAATCAATTGATCCTTCTGCTTTGCGGAGGCAACAAGAGAACACAAAGCGCGGACATCGACCGAGCTTGCGAGTATTGGCAGGACTGGCAAGAAAGGCAAGAGCAATGAGAGACAAGAATCACGATGAAGCGATGGCTGAGCTATTCAAAGAAGATCCCGGATACGCGCTGGAGTTGTTGAACAGTATTCTCGAAGACGGCGAGCAGGGGGAGCTACTCATTGCATTGCGCCAAATGACGAAGGCTTTTGGCGGCGTGCAATCCGTGGCGGAAAAGGCAAACCTGAACCCGACCCAGCTCTATCGCACATTGTCCGAGCAAGGAAACCCGGAACTGCGCAGCCTGTCCGCGATTCTCAAGGCAATGGGGCTGCGACTCTCCGTCGAACGCGTGGATGCTGCCTGAATTGCTGCGCTCAAGATAGAACGCCATTGCGCCGATTGCAGACGCCGATCAAATACGGCTGGCTCAGGCTTTTTCGAGCGCGGCCAGAATCTGCGGACCCAACTGGCTCACGTTGCCTGCGCCGAGGGTGAGAATCAAGTCGCCTTTGTGGGCCAGGGCAACGACAGCGGCAACGGCGGCGGGAAAATCCCCGACGAACGTCGTCTCCGGCCCTTCGATCCTGGTGGCCAGCGCCTCCGCGTTTACCCCGAGAATCGGTTCTTCGCTGGCCGCGTAGATGGGCAGCACGGTGACGGTGTCCGCATCATTGAACGAGCGGCCAAACTCATCTAAAAGATCGAGCGTGCGTGTGTACCGGTGCGGCTGAAAAACAACATGGATGCGCTTGTAGCCGCACTCGCGCGCGGCGGCCAGGGTGGCGCGAATCTCGGTGGGGTGGTGGCCGTAGTCGTCAACGACAGCGATTCCGCGGGCCTGCCCGCGCAGTTGGAAGCGGCGATCGACGCCACGGAAACGATTGAGGCCCTCGGCGATCTTATCCGCAGGAACGTCGAGCTGGCAGGCGATGGCTACAGCTGCCGTCGCGTTGAGCACATTGTGGCGACCGGGCACGTGCAGTTCGAACGGCCCCAGCGGCCCCGCCGCAGTGTGAACCAGGAACTGCGCGAAGCGGCCCTGCGGTGCGGCGAGAAACTGAAGGCGATAGTCGGCACCCTCCGCGACTCCGTATGTGAAGACGCGGCGGCGGGCGCGGGGCAAAATCCCCTTGAGCAGCGCATTGTCCACGCAAGCCGTAACAGCGCCATAAAACGGCACCTTGTCCATGAAGTCCAGATAGGCGCGCTCCACATCGGCCATGTCCTTGTAGCAGTCCATGTGCTCGCGGTCCAGGTTGGTGACCACGGCGAGGATGGGCGAAAGCTTGAGGAAGCTGCGATCGCTTTCATCGGCCTCGGCCACCAGGTATTGCGTGGTGCCGAGACGGGCGTTGGAGCCGAGCGCGTCTACGCGGCCGCCGACGACGACCGTGGGATCGAGGCCGCCGGCAGTGAGCACGGACGCTACCATGGACGTGGTGGTGGTTTTGCCATGCATGCCGGCAATGGCGATGCCGTACTTGAGGCGCATCAGCTCAGCCAGCATCTCCGCGCGCTGAATCACGGGAATCTTGCGCGCATTGGCATCGAGCACTTCGGGATTCAGCGGGCTTACGGCCGAGCTGGTCACAACCACCGTGGCCGCTCCCAAATGGCTCGCGTCGTGGCCCTCAAAGATGGTTGCGCCCAGCGTGGCCAGGCGGTCTGTGACCGGGCCGCGGCGTAGATCGGAGCCCGAGACCTTCATGCCCAGGCTGAGCAGAATCTCAGCAATGCCGCTCATGCCGATGCCGCCAATTCCAATGAAGTGCGCGTGCTGAGAGGTTGTGAACATGGGGCGTAAGCGTTAAGGTTAGCATTCGTGCGCAGGCAACTTGGCAAGGCGGTCTTTCCCCAAGGTTCTGATACCGACCTACAACTCAAAAAAACGCATATCGAACGCAAAATCCCTGGTCTGGCCTGCGCGAATTCGAGCGAAGTCGGGGTGCTCGGGGTTGATCAGGAAATTGGACTCCATCAGGTTGACCGCCTTGCTTGGAACCTTCAAGATTGCGGTCCGACCGGAACCTACCCAATCCCGGGCGAAGGTTTGCGATTTGTCAATCTCCATCCACTCCGACGACTCAATCGACATATCCTCGGGAACTTGAATCTCCGTAATCGCCTTATTCGGAACCGCTCTTTGGCTGGCATGAATCAGCGTCTCAAGCGCCGCAAGACTGGCGTGCTCCGCGGCATAAACCACACGGCTCCCTGCGAAATGCCAACGCCCTGGAAAAAGAAATGACCCGGTCGTATCAAAAACAGCGCTGCCGATGCGATGCATTCTGTAGGCGATCATCTAAACGGGGAACCCATATTCGATGGCGGCAAGCAGGGCTTCCACCAGCCGCCCCCCCGCCTCGGTTCTAATTGAGGAGTAGGGCGTGGCCCCGTTGAGTTCCATGTGAGGCGCAGCCAGCCATTCGGCGGCATCTCGCTCGTTACCCCATACCTGCTGCGCAAACTCAAAGACGTGGCGCAGGCGCGCGGTGGTTTGACTGGCTTGGGGTCCGAGCGTTCTGCCCGCTCTCTTCCAGGTTGAGTCAGGAATCAGCTCTGCACGCACTCGACCCAGGGGCATCGAAGTCACGGCCGCGATCTTGCCAATCAGTTTGGCGGCCTCAGACTTTGCTATTCCGCGATTGACACTCCGCGTGAGGGCGACAAGACCTTGAACTGAACCCGTCGCCTTTGATCCCTTTCTGGACGCGGCGCTACGACCCTTCTCAGGTTCATGGGAAAGTGCGCCGGGACCAGGTCCGCGAACGGAAACGGGGACAATCTGCGTGTCGGCCATCTTGTGCCTCCAACTAGTATCAATATAGACCGTTTTTTGGGTTCATGCGAACCAGGCGCAATGAATCTCCCCCCTCGACAGCGGGGCCATTTACACCGGAATGGCAGAAAAGTTGCGGCAATTTATTTTCAATTCAAACCGCAACCTTTTCCTGTAACCTATGTTGAATCAGTACATAACCGGCGCACCGAAGGGGCAGCAAGAGACAAGCTCCAAGCGGAAAGAAGCCGGGCCGGACTCGCGATTTTCGCAGCCGGGCAGAAGGCGAGGGGTTATGGGCAGCATGCGCAAGTGGATGTTGGGTGCGGCGATGGTGGCTGGCGTTGCGGCCGTTGGAGCGACAACGGCGCAGGCAGCCGAGTTTGGGATTTATGTGCGCGGACCGGTGGCTTACGTTCCGCCCTGCCCAGGACCGGGATACATCTGGACAGCCGGCTACATGGCCAATGGCTACTGGGTTCCGGGGTTCTGGCACGTTGGCGGCGGCCGCTTCGGCGGCCCGGTGGTCCGGTTCGATCGCGGATTCGAACGGCATTCCGACCGTTTTGACCGCGGTCATGAACACTTTCGCAGGTAAGCTCTCTGCCTGATTGCCTGCTTTTAAAGACACGGCCCTTCCTTACCTGGAGGGGCCGCTTTTTTGTGCCGCGCTTGAAAGGTCATTTGGCGGTTATTCCTTGCCCTTTAACCCACAATGAACGATTCTTTTTGAAAGGACCGCAACTTATCCGCGGGATTGCTGTTCTAAATACCAGAAGCCGGATAAGGGGCGACAAAGCCCGGAAGCCGGCAAGTGCTGACGCGGAGGATGACTCCGGGTCCTCAGGTCCAGTCGAACAGGACAGGGCAGGACGCAAAGGCACAGGGAGGATTTATGCAGAGATTTCGCCTGGTTCTGTTTGCGATGATTCTCATGGCTCTGCCGTTCGCGGCAACGGCAGCAAGCGCTCAAGTAGATGTCGGGGTTGGAGTTGGCCCCGCAGTGGTTGCCGCTCCCGTGGACTACGGTCCCCCGGCATGCGAGTGGGGTTATTACTCCTATTACCCCTATGCTTGCTCGCCCTACGGCTATTACGGGCCGCAGTGGTTCAACGGCGGTATCTTCCTTGGCGTCGGCCCGTGGTACGGCTGGGGCTGGGGACGCGGTTACGGATACGGACGCGGCTTTTATGGACGCGGCGGATACGGCTACGGACGCGGCGGATACGCATACGGAGCCCGCGGCGGATATGCCGGACGCGGAGCCTACGGTGGCGCAGCACGAGGCTACGCGGGCGGAGCAGCCCGCGGTTACGCTGGCGGCGGAGCAGCCCGCGGTTACGCTGGCGGCGGAGCAGCCCGCGGTTACGCTGGCGGAGCAGCGCGCGGTGGATTTAGCGGCGGCGGCGGCGCTCGCGGTGGATTCAGTGGCGGCGGCGGACATGGTGGCGGCGGCGGACACCGGTAAGAATCAAATGCTTTCCGCAGCCTGACCCCAGATCTCTGCGGAGTTCCTCGCAAAGCCCGTTCGCCTCAGCGAACGGGCTTTGTGTTTGTGGGCCAATTCCAGCTGGATCTAACCTGTTTCCGAAGCCGAGGGATCTCCAAACATTGCCAGCCGGTCGGCGATGCGTTCGGCAGCGTCGGGATGCGCCTGTGTTCGCGCCGCGGCTCCCATCGTGACCAGGCGTTCGGGGTTGTTGAGCAAGCCGGTTAGGGAGCCGAGCAGCCTTCCCTGCACCGCCAGGTCGGGTTCTTCCAGCATCACAGCGGCTCCGGCTTCAACCATCGCTTCGGCATTGCGCTTCTGATGCTGGTCGGCTGCGGCGGCAAAGGGAACAAGCAGGCTCGGCTTGCCTGCGGCGGCCAGTTCGGCTACGGACGAGGCTCCACTGCGCGCCATCACCAGGTGCGCATCGGCAAATCTGGCCGGCATGTCGTCAACAAACGCCTGCACTTGCCAACGAGCGGGATCGGCTCCCGTTGCGGCATAGGCTGCCTGCGTGGTCTCAACATGGCGAACGCCGCTCTGGTGCAGCACGGTCAATCCCGGGACCGCTTCGAGCAGCGCTCCGATGATTTCCGGCAAGTGCGTATTGAAGATGCGTGCGCCTTGCGATCCGCCAAAGATCAGCAGGTGAGGCGCGCTGGCGCCGGGAGGTTGCAGCGCGAAGAATTCGGGGCGGACCGGGATTCCCGTCACTTCGCTGTTGCGGAACCACCT
>Ga0302324_100016287_pt1 | contig 14814 bp, 16 predicted proteins | sample Palsa_T0_1_FD_201949 | JGI IMG/M metagenome (GOLD analysis project Ga0302324, IMG submission 201949) | Peat permafrost microbial communities from Stordalen Mire near Abisko, Sweden - Palsa_T0_1 | ecosystem: Environmental > Terrestrial > Soil > Palsa > Peat permafrost | place: Sweden: Abisko...
CCTCGCCCTCGAGCGCTGGACCGCCGCCCGCGACCTCCACAACCGCGCCCTCCGCAACCGCTCCAAGGTTGCGTTTCACACCTTGCGCATCGGTATCAAACGCTTTCGCTACATCGTCGAAAATTTTCTGCCCGAGGAGCACAAGGCCTGGAGCAATGACTTGAAAGCCGTGCAGGATCTGCTGGGCGAAGTCCACGACCTGGATGTGCTTTGGGCGACCGCACTTACCAGCCAGATATTTTCGACCGAGGCTGTTTCAAGTGAGATTTTCACAAGCGACAGTTTCCCGGACGAGATTTTTTCCAAGCAGCAGACGCTTTCCGGCACCGAATTGCGCGAGCGCTGGCATCGCCAGATTGCCGAAGAACGCGCCCAGCGCATCGAAAGTTATCGCAAAAAGATGGTCGGCCCCGATTCGTTATGGAATGTGTGGCGCGCAGGATTGCCACAAGGCAGGCAAATTCAGGCACTTGCCACGCAACGAATGAAGTTGTGGGCGAAGGCCCTCGACCCCGACTTCGCACACTCCGAACACGTCGCCCGGCTCGCCCTCGAACTCTATGACGGCCTCGCCGCCCAACGCTTGCTGGGCAGACCAGCAGGTTCCAGGCCTGATCTGCCGACGGGTCCAAGAATGGGTCGAAGAAGGAATCCGGCTGATGGCTCGGACGCGCGTGCCAGCTTGCTGATGGCGGCGCTCCTCCACGATGTAGGCAAATCGAAAGGAAATAAGGGACATCACAAGGCCTCGCTGGAATTGATCAAAGCCCACAGCACGCCCCTGGGATGGAACGCGCAAGACATGCAACGCGCCGCCATCGTCGCCCGTTTTCATGGCGGCGCGTTGCCCACGCGCAGCCACAAAGCCCTCCGCGATCTCCTGCCAGACGAACAAAAGATGACCATCCAGCTGGCGGCCATCCTGCGTCTCGCAAACGCCTTCGATTCGTCCCACGACGGCCACATCCTCAGGCTGCAGATCGAAAACGGTCAGACTAATAGCGGCAAGATTCGAAATGGAAAGGCCGGGGCCGTGGCGAGCCGCCCCCGTCGCACCAACGGATTCCTCCAAAAGCCCGCCGCCAGCTTAGCGAGAAACGAAGCCCTGATAATCGCCGCCGAAGGCTACACTCCCGGCAGCCCCACCGCCCAAACCATCGCCGCCGAACGTCATCTGCTGGAAACCGTGCTTGGGAGGCCAGTGATGATCAGGGCGATGCAGGGTCTCGCCCAAAAGCGATGACTCTAAACCTGTTTCGCATCGAATCCGCTGAGAGCAGCAGCCTCCCGCAGCCTTTGATCGGCAGCCAGAAAAACCCGATCCTGCGGGATACCTTCACACCACTCCAGGGCTGCGGCTAACTGTAGCGCGTCGGCAGCCCGCAATTCGTGGCGATCCACGAGCTGGGTTGCCCGCGCCTTTAACGCGCCCGATGGCTGGATCACGAACCAGGCATCAGCCAAGGCCGCAGCCAGTTGCCGGGCCTTCGTCCAATCACTGGGGGCGATTTGCTTCATGCGCACCAGTCGCGCTAGAGAGCTCGCAATCTCGATCGGAGTGGCCCACCACACAACCGCTTCGTAACGTTTGTAAAAAGTGATGGCTTGGGGCGAGGAGCTTTGACGAACGCACAAAGGAACCAGCGCGCTCGCGTCCCAGAAGGCCAAACGCCGCTCTACCGGCTTTCCCGCTCTTCCCGCCATATCCGTTCGATGACCTCATCGGGAACATTTCCTGGAGGATCAGGCCACGAAACCGGCGAACTCCGTTTCCTCAAGGGCGGCGTGAGAACGCCATTGGCGATCAACTGCCGCTCCCGCTCGGGTTGGTCGTCGGGAAGGCAGGGAACAATTCGCGCGACCGGCTTGTTGCGGTCGCAGACCAGTACCTCTTCGCCATCCCGCACCAGTTGGATGTGAGCGCTGAGTCGCGCCTTCAGGTCGCTGATGTTCACGGTGCGCATGTGTCAATTATAGCGGATCTGACCATGTTAGTCATGTCCATTCTTAAGCGGATCGAGCCGGCAGAACAGTCGCTTCTGGTAGTAGCTTCCGAGTCACTTCCGCCACTTGGTAGCTCCAGATACAAATGTCTGTTGCTTCTCGCGCGCAGCTTCTGGCCACTCGATCAGCCGAAGCCCGAAGCCAGAAGCCCGAGAGCCGGAAGCCCTAACCTATGACTCATGCCCAACTCGTCGAAAAAGCCGTCCGCTGGCTGCGGCACTATCGCTGCGGCGTGGTGCTCTCCGAGCAAGCCTGCGCCAGCGGCGAGATGCCGGACGCCATCGGCTGGAAGCGCGCCAGCCACTCCGTGCTGGTGGAATGCAAAGTCGCGCGCGGAGATTTTCTGGCCGACCGCGCCAAGCCCTTTCGCCTCAAGCCGGAGCAGGGAGTCGGCAGTGAGCGCTTTTATCTGACGCCGGCGGGACTCGTGAAACCGGAGGAATTGCCCGCAGGTTGGGGACTGCTCGAAATCCGCGGGCGCGGAGTCGAGATGCTACATGCTTCGGCCAAGAATCTGCGCAGCGCCACCGGCTTCCGATACGAAATGAATCTTCTGCTCGCCAGCCTGCGCCGCGTCGAGGTGCGCATCGAGCCCCAGAGCATCACTGATTTCCTCAAGTGGAAAAACCGCATGGCAGAATACAACCGCGGCACTCTTCCCGAGGGGCTGGCCGCCGCCGAAGACGAAGCCAACGTATTCCTCGAGCCGGATTTGAGGCAGTGAGGCGGCTGTCAGCTATCAGCTTGCGGATCTTGGACTTCTGGAGCCGGAACGGGGTCGCCGGGCTTCGCCCAGGCTTAGACAGCCGAGGCGGCTGTCTCTACATGGATCTTGCTGGCTACCAAAAAAGAAAGCCGGGCTGGTTCGCCCGGTTTCTTCTTGCGTCGAGTTGGATGCGGTTACATCGCAGCGCGGCGCGACTGGCGCTGAGTCTGCCTCTGGCTGGGTTAGGGCCAGTCCGGTCGCCCGGAATGTGCTTCCTCAGGCCAATCCTGAAACCATGCGAGGAGCGAGGAAACAGACATCAAGGTAGGTGCAAACCGGCTGCCAACCGCATACTTCAAGCGTCGATTATCGGGTGATGGATAAGTTGCTGAGTACGCAGTACTTACTGTTTGATCAACGGATGGGTTGGTGAGCTCAAGAGCACGCCGCCGCGGACCGTGGGCAAAGTCTTGCACAAGTTGCACTGTGAGCGGTGCAATACATGGAATCTCGGGAAACCATGAAATTTCTGGAGACAGAGAGAGACGTAGCAAGCTAGGTCTCTACGATGGTCTGTTTACATATCCCGGCGGCCTTCCATCGCTTTCAGCATAGTGATCTCGTCGGTGTATTCGATGTCGCTGCCCACGGGAATGCCCATGGCGATGCGCGTCACTTTCACGCCTGCGTGCTTCAGTTGCTGCGAGAGATAAGTGGCGGTGGCTTCGCCTTCGACGGTGGGATTGGTGGCGATGATGACTTCGTCGACGCGGCCCGCGTCGACGCGGGTGATGAGGTTCGAGATGCGCAACTGTTCGGGGCCGATGCCGTGCAGGGGAGAAAGTGCGCCGTGCAGGACGTGGAAGACGCCGTTGAAGTGCTTGGTTTTTTCGATGGCGGCGATGTTGGTGGGTTCCTCGACTACACAGACCATGCGCTGGTTACGGGTTGCGCTGGTGCAGTAGACGCAGGGGTCAACGTCGGTGATGTTGTTGCAGACGGAGCACAGGCGCAGGTTGATCTTGACGTCGCGCACGGCGGCGGCGAGGGCTTCGGCATCTTCTTCGCTGGAGCGGAGAATGTGAAAGGCTAGGCGCTGCGCACTTTTTGCGCCGACTCCGGGGAGCTTCTTCAGTTCGTCAATCAACCGCGACATCGGTTCGGCAAATTTGGACATAGGGAATTGAGTGATTGAGTCAATGAATCAATGAGTCATTGATTCAAGTGTTAGAGTCCGCCCATGCCGAGTCCGCCGAGCATGCCGCCGACGGTGGACTGCATGGCTCCGTCAATTTTGCGCGCGGCTTCGTTGACGGCGGCGAGAATTAAGTCCTGCAGCATCTCGACGTCTCCGGCCTTTACGGCTTCGGGATCGATGCGCAGGCTGAGTAGTTGTTTGCGGCCATCCATTTTAGCGGTTACGGCTCCGCCTCCGGAGGTTGCTTCCACGACCGTCTCCTGCATTTTTTTCTGCAGGGTCGCGTACTGCGCTTGCGCCTTCGACATCAGGTCTTGCAGGTTGAATCCGCCCATAGAACCTTTCGTTGACTCTCGGCCACGCTCTCTTAACCTTTCATTGTCATTCTGAGCGAAGCGAAGAACCTATGCAATTTGCCGGCGTCGATAAGTTGCATAGGTCCTTCGCGTCGCTCAGGATGACAAAATGTGGCGGGAGCGCTAGAAAGGGCACCGTTCCGCGCACTCATCGCTTCTCTTTGTAGTCAATCACGGTGCGAATTTCGGCGCCGAATTTTTCTCGCATGCGCTGCACGACCGGATCCTGCTCGGCGCGGCCACGGCCGCCGACTGTCGAGCCACTGGATCGCGCGGCGGCGCCATTGCGTTTGGCACCGTTGCCATCGCTTCCGTCCTGCGGCGCGACGGCTGCGCCGGGAATGATCTTCAGTTTCACCGCGCGGCCCAGAACTCCGCTCGCGGAGGCGATGGCCAGGCGTCGCGCCTCGGGGCCGACCGACATATCGATTACGGTTTGCGATTCGGAGATCTTGATCACCAGTTCGTTGGCTTGCACGCTCCACTCGCCGGCTTCGAGCATGGAGACCAGGATGCGCTGGTTGCCGTCGGTGAGCGCTTGCAGGACGGAAGATTGCAGGCGTTCCAGTTGCGATTGAGCGGGCTGTGATTGTGCCGGGGACTGAGCCGTCTGTGGTTGCGAGGGCGACGCCGCTGGCATCGGCTGATTTTGCGATTCGATACGCGGCTGCGGTTGGGGAGCGGACGGTTTTGTGGCGCTGGCCGAGACGTAGCTAGCTATGTCTCTACGATGGGCGTCTCCACGATCCAACTCGATATCTCCACGATCCCCGGCTCGCTCCGGCGCGGGGTCGCGCAGGGGAGCGGCGGAGCCCATGATTACCGGTTCTGGGGAGCCCGCCGAGGCTGGAGTTGAAGTAGCAACAATGCGAGGGCCGGGTAGCGGCGCAGTCTCGGAGGTATCTTCTTGTCGCGGGGTGCCTTTGCGCGCGGAATCGGCTGCGAACGGCGATACGAAATTCGGCCGAGGCGCGGGAGAAGGCTCTGGACGGCGGGTTTCAGCGCTTGCCGAATGGCTGCCAACGATGGCTGGCCTTGACGGAGTTCGAGGCGCAGGCGTATTCGGCGCCGCGGCCGCGTCGCTCAATAGTTGTTCGATGGGCAACAGGCGCTGGGCATGGGCCATTTTTAGCAGGCCGAGTTCGAGATGGAAACGTTGCTCCTGTTTGTATCCGAGCTCGCCGTGGGTGCGCAGCATGATCTGCAAATGGCGGGTGAGATCTTCTTCGCCGAATAATTCGGCGACGCGGGCCACGCGGTCGCGTTCTTCGCTGGAAATTTGCAGCAGGGAAGAGTCCTTCCCGGCGACCTTGGCGACGGTCGCGTTGCGCAGGAAGCGCACCATCTGGCGGGCGAAGTGTGTGGGACTGTGGCCCTCACTGATGAGGTGGTCGACCTGGCGAAGGACTTCGTCGCTCGCGCCGCGGGCAATCGCCTGCATGACTTCTTCGAGAATGTGAGCGGGGGCGGCGCCGACGAGATTGCGTACGGAGTCAGCAGTGATGTTTCCGCTGGAGGAAGCAATGGCCTGGTCAAGAATGGAGAGCGCGTCGCGCATGGAACCGTCGCCGGCTTCGGCCAGCAGGGCGAGAGCGTCGTTGTCGGCTTCGATGTTTTCCCGAGTCACGAGATCGCGAAGCTGGGCGACGATGGCGTCGAACTTCACGGCGCGGAAACTGAAATGCTGGCAGCGCGAGCGGATGGTCTGCGGAATATCTTCAGGCTGCGTGGTCGCGAGCATGAAGACGATGTGATCGGGCGGTTCCTCCAAAGTTTTGAGCAGGGCGTTGAAAGCCGCGTCGGTGATCTGGTGCGCTTCGTCGAGGATGTAGATTTTGAAACGATCGCGGGCGGGGCGGTAGCGCGCCGCCTCGCGGAGTTCACGGATTTCGTCGATGCCCCGGTTGGTGGCGGCGTCGATTTCAATGACGTCGACTGCGTTACCGGCACGGATCTCGGTGCAGGATTCGCAGACTCCGCAGGGCTCAGGAACGGGATGATCTTCTTTCGGAAGCCCGGAGCGGCAATTCAGCGCGGCGGCCAGAATGCGCGCGACGGTGGTTTTGCCGATGCCGCGATGTCCGCTGAAAATGTAGCCGTGGGCAGTGCGTCCCTGTTCGATGGCGTTCTGCAGGGTGCGGGTAACGTGCTCTTGTCCGATGACCTCGGAGAACTTCTGCGGGCGATACTTGCGGGCCAGGACGGTGTAGCTCATGAGTGGGAGATACGATTATACGTGAGGAAGGCGCGTGCGGGCGCGGGGATGGGCCAGCACGATTGACGTTTCAACCCCGGCCTCTAGCGCTGAACAAAGAGGCTGACTCCAGTTCACTCCGCAGCCCAGACAAAACAGTTGACAAAGCAGTAGATTTTAATGTATTTAACCATCACGTTACATAACATCTAGGTTAAGTACGACCATGCCTGATCATCTCACCGCTACGTTTTCAGCCCTCGCCGATCCCACGCGGCGCGCGATCCTGAGCCGCCTCACGTCGGGGGAGGCTTCGGTGACGGAACTCGCTGCGCCCTTCAAGGTGAGCATGCCCGCGATTTCGCGCCACCTGAAAGTGCTGGAGCGCGCCGGCCTGATCGCGCGTGGGCGCGACGCGCAGTGGAGGCCTTGCCGGCTCAAGGCCAGTCCGCTCAAGGACGTGGCTAGCTGGGTGGCGCACTACCGCCGCTTCTGGGAAGAAAGTTTCGAGCGGCTCGATGACTACCTGATCGAAATGAAAAAGGAACTGAAGCAGAAGGAGGGAAAATATGGCCGCAAAAAATGACACCACCCTGACTGTGACCACGCCGACAGATCGGGAGATCGTCATCACACGCGCTTTCGACGCGCCGCGCAGCCTTGTCTTCGAGGCTTACACCAACCCCGCGCACCTGCCGCACTGGATGCTGGGCCCGCAGGGCTGGACCATGCCCGTCTGCGAGATCGACCTGCGCCCGGGAGGGGCGTGGCATTTCGCCTGGAGACATTCCAACGGCACGCAGATGGAGATGCGCGGGATCTATCGCGAGGTGAAGCCGCCCGAGCGGCTGGTCTCCACTGAATCGTGGGGCGGCGACTGGCCGGAAACAATCAATACCCTGACCTTCACCGAGGAGAACGGCGTGACTACGATCACGTGCAGCATCCTCTACCCATCGAAGGATGCGCGCGACGCCGCGCTCAAAACCGGAATGAAGGAAGGCATGGCCCTGAGCTTCAACCGTCTCGCCGAACACCTGGGTGCGATGGCCCAGATTCCCTCGGCGCCATAGGCTCGAAGGCTTGCTAAAAGCGGCATACAAGCGATAGGCTTGTGCGTCGCCCGGAGCGCGGGTTCTGGCGATTGCGCCGGGCAAGCTCTAAAGGAGCGTTATCATGCAGCTGAAAATTACGAGCAAAACGGTGGACGGAATTCTGGTGATCGAGTGCAGTGGCCGGATTGTTTTTGGCGAGGAATCATCGCTGCTGCGGGAACAGGTGAAGCAGGCTATCCCGGATCACAAGAGTATTGTGCTCAACCTGGGCGAGGTCAACTACATTGATTCCGGCGGGCTGGGGACGTTGGTGGCGTTGCATACTACGGCGCTCAACGCCGGAACCACCATCAAGCTGGCGAACCTGACCAAACGGGTCGGTGATTTGTTGCAGGTGACCAAACTGCTGACCGTGTTCGACGTGAGCAACTCCGAAGGCGAGGCGATCGAATCGTTCCGCAAAGCGGCGTAGCGTGAAGTCTCCCGTCTTTGCCGCGCGGCGGCAAAGGCCTGCCCCGAGCGCCCCGGAAGGGGAGCCGAAGGGATGGGACGCGCCCGGCCACGATTCCGCAGGCGGCGGCCACTTTTCTGCAAATGCTCTCGAAAGTTGTTTTCCTTCTTTGTCTGCTGATTAGCGCAAGCGGATTGGTCTCCCCGCCCGTGGCTCTGGCGGCGGGGCTGGTCTTTGGGCTGTTTTTTCCTCATCCCTACGGCTCCCAGGCGAAAACCCTTTCCAAATATCTTTTGCAGGCCTCGGTGGTGGGGCTGGGTTTCGGCATGAATCTGCACCAGTTGGTTCGGGTAGGACGCAGCGGATTTCTTTACACCGTAGTGGGCATCAGCTTCGCGATGCTAGCGGGGATGGGCCTGGGCGCGTTGCTCGGCGTGCGGAGAATTCCGGCATTTCTGATTTCTACGGGCACGGCGATTTGTGGCGGCAGCGCCATTGCCGCCGTGGGTCCGATCACGCGGGCCAGCGACGAGGAAATGGCGGTGTCGCTGGGCACGGTGTTTGTGCTGAATTCGGTGGCGCTGCTGATTTTTCCTGCGATCGGAGCGGCGCTGAAGCTGACACAATCGCAGTTTGGATTGTGGGCCGCGCTGGCGATTCATGACACCAGTTCGGTGGTGGGTGCGGCGGCCAAGTATGGTGCGGAAGCGCTGGCCGTGGCGACTACCGTGAAGCTGGCGCGGGCGTTGTGGATTGTCCCGCTGGCACTGGCGACTGCAGTGGCGCGGCATGCTAAGGCGAAGATTCCGTGGCCGTGGTTCATTGCGCTGTTCTGCCTGGCGGCGGTTTGCAACACGTATCTTCCTGGCGGAGCGCATGCGTACGGGATCTTGGTAATGGTGGCGAAGATTGGGCTGACAGTGACACTGTTTTTGATTGGCAGCGGAATTTCCGTGGCGACGGTCAAGCAGGTGGGACATCGGCCGATGCTGCTGGGGATAGTTTTGTGGTTGCTGGTTTCGGTGGGATCGTTGTGGCTGATTCGTGCGGGGTGGATTGGGCTGTGAAGAGAAACGTTTCACCACGGAGACGCAGAGGCACAGAGAAAAGCAGATCGTTGAACGATAGTTCCAACGATGCTTCGAATGATATTTCTCCGCCGCTTCGCCGTGGATCGAAAAAAGCGGGTGAAGATCATTCGGCAAAAATCCGTATGCGGATCGAGGCCACGATTCGCGCGATTCCAAAGGGGAGGGTTTCGACTTACGGTGGCGTCGCCCGGGCCGCGGGATCTCCCGGCGCGGCGCGGCTGGTGGCGCGGGTTCTGAATCGCGGGTTCGGATTGCCCTGGCAGCGGGTGTTGGGAGCGGGTGGAGAAATCAAGCTGCGCGGGGATTCGGCCATTGAGCAGCGGCTGCGGCTGGAGGCTGAGGGCGTGCGGTTTCGCGGGCGGAAGGTGGATATGAAGCAGTGCGAGTGGAAGTTTGGGCGGGCGGGGCGACGGAAATAGGACCTTACGCCCGCATCGCAGTTGGTTTAATGGCCCGAGAAATGGGACTTTGCTGGCGCGGTCTTCTTTATGAGGTAAGCTTGATGCGGATTTCTCACCTGACCATTCGCGGCTCAATCATGACTGTGCTTGTGACAATGGGATTTCTGGGAGTTCTTTTTGGCCAACCGAATGGGGTTGCGCCCGAGCCTAAATTCACAGAGCTCTCTAGCGAGGACCGTGCGCGGCTCGAACAGCAAAGAGCAGTCGTTGCGACCGCTGCTAACCACCAATTAGGCGCAATGCTCACTAAGACCAAGAGCGACCTGCCTATTCTTCAGAGGATAATTGACGACCGAGTATTCAAGAAGTCCCAGACATACGAGTTGCAGTGCCTCGGCGTCGCGTTCGGAGATGTTCTGGCGAGCGAGCTACCTTTGCGATGGGTAATGGTCACGGACGAGTACGGAACTGATCCGACGTTGCGGTTCAAGGAGACGACCGTGCAAATCAATGCGCTCACCATGATTTCCAAGCGAGTCGAACGAGACGAGGCGGTAAATATCTTCGAACTTCTGCGTCTAACGCGCGAGCAACTCGCTGACCACGAGAAAAGAAATCACTGACGATCACCAGGCTTCGCCTGGCTGGACAGCCGGGGCCGCCATCCCCACATGGTTTGGTTACTTTTTGAACTGCTGGTCGATCTCTACCTGATAGCCCGTGACCATCTTGTTCGTCTCATTCGCCATGCCCACAACCGCCATCAACTCTTTGAACATGGCGTCGGTCATGCCTTTTTTCTGCGCGGAGACGGTGTGTGAGGCGATGCAGTAGCCGCACTGGTTGGTCACGCTGACGGCGACGTAGATCAATTCTTTGGTCAGCGGATCGAGCGCGCCGGGGGACATGATCTGCTTGATGTCTTCCCAGGTGCGCTTCAGCGTGGCGGGATCGTGGGCGATGGCCTTCCAGAAATTGTTGATCCAGTCGGTCTTGCGGGTGGTCATGATGTCGTCGTAGACGGCGCGGACTTCGGGGCTGGCGTCGGCGTATTCGATTAGGCCTAGGGTCGACATGGGATCTCTTTCTTTGCGAATAAGAAGGCAATAGGGATGCGAGCCAAACGCGCGATTTATTCGCCCGCAAAAACCGCGGGCGATTCGCGCGGCTCGCCCAGGTCCTTCGGTGAGCAAAAAGCGCTCACCTCAGGATGACAACAAATCTTTCTGCGCTCACGTCGGCAACTCTCCATTGAGCAGCTTGCCCAACTGCGCTGCCGGAACGCGGATGCCTACGTAGAACTGGCCGAACAGGGCGTAGACGGCGCTGACATGGTCGAAGCGCATTTCGTAGATCAGCTTTTTGAAGACCAGCGGATCTTCGGCGAAGAGATCGACGCCCCACTCCCAGTCGTCGAAGCCGATCGAGCCGGTGATGATCTGCTTGACCTCGCCGGCGTAGCGGCGGCCCACGAGGCCGTGTTCGTTCATCTGGCGGGCGCGCTCTTCGATGGGCAGCGTGTACCAGTTCTGCTCTTCGCCGCGGCGACGGTCCATGGGATAGAAGCAAGCGTAGCGGTGCGGCGGAATCTCCGGATAGAGACGCGGGCGCATGGCTTCTTTCTGGCGCGCGAGGGTGTCGGCGATTTCGCGTTTCCATTCGTCGGAGTGCGGCTCGATGCCGCGCTCGACCAACGCCTTATAAACTTTCACGGTGGATTCGTAGAGACTCAGCTCGATGATGGAGAGATACGAAGTCGTCGGCTCGAGATAGTCGCTGAGGCGCAGATTGGCGAGGCTGAGTTCGGCCTGATTCAAATCGGCGAAGGACTCGCGGAAGTGGATGAACATGAGATCGCCCTTGTGCCCGAGGAGCGAGTAGATTGCGGATTGGCCGGGCGAGTGCTGCTCCAGCGTGGCGAGTGCCGTTGCAGCTTCCGCCGCGATGGCTGATTTTTCAGCGTCCGGCAGGGCACGCCAGGCGGAGCGGCGGAAGCGCATCATCTGGTGCAGGACGCTGTAGCCTTCGGTGGTGAGCGGGACGGCTGGGATCTCGGTTACGATTTTCGGTGTGGGTTGGTGAGTGGTTGTCATGGTTTGCATTGTCCGGCTTGTTTACCGTGGCAAGCGTCCATTGTACCGGGAGAGGCTCATGTGGGGACAGCAGCCCCCGGCCGTCCGGTCGAGCAAAGGTCGACTGGTTTCTTCGCTCGGCCGACAAGCTGAGGCAAGCAAGCTAGCCACGTCTCGTGAGGGATTGACAGTCGCGGCTTTGGCGAGTGAGACGTTGCAAGCGACGTCTCTACGGTATAACTATGGGCATGGGAACAAGGCCGCGCGGGTCTAGCTTCGTTCTGCTTTTCGTGGTGCTCGGCGCGATCCCGCTGATGGGGCAGAACGAGCGGCTGTGGGTTTTGCGCGCGCCGGGCGAGATGGTGGAGTACGATCCCGCCACTCTTACAGTCAAACCGCCGGCTGCGAATCCGCCGGTCAAAGTTCCCGCCGAGGCGTGGAAATCTCCGCAGGGCGTTTCGGTCAATCATCAAGGACAGATTCTGTTTTCGCCCGCGGTTTCGTTGCCGCTCGCGGAGACCGATGCCGATACTCCGCACAGAACGTGGTTGTGGAACGGCAAGGCGGTAACTTCGTTAGACGTGGGCGTGAGCAGAAGGACGGCAACGGCAGGATCGAATGTGGCGATCACGGAGTCGGCCGCGAGCGTCTATCTTTCCGCGGACGGGCAGCATCTGTTCTGGTTTGCCAACGAGGCGCGCCGGCTGCAACGCGAAGAGATGGACCTTTCCACGGCCACCACTTGGCAAGCGTGGCAAACGGATCTGGAGGGCAACGCGCGGCAAGATATTGCTTCGTCAACGCTGCCCGATTGCCGCTGCACGACCGGGAGCTGTGAGGAAACGTGCCCTTACATTGTCGCTTGGGCCCCTGAAGACGGCATCGGCAAGTTTTTTCTCGTGACTCAGTTCACCGCAGGACAAACCGGGCCGACCTACAAGGCAAGCATGCGCTACCAGCAAGATGCGGGGAAGTGGGTGGCGAATCCTCTCGCGTTGCCGCTGCAGCGGGTGCTGGACGCGGCTTCCGACGGGAACGTGATTGTCGAGGCGATTCCCGACAGCGGTTGCTGCGGATGGGTGAATCAGAGCGACGACCAGACCCTGCTGCGAATCCGAGACAAGACTCTCGTGTTATTCGATGAACTGGCCACGTTCAAGAATCCGGACTACGACGTCAGCTTCTACACGTCGAATGCGCGCGTGCAGCCCAGCCTCGGCGCAGTTGCGATGACGCTGGTTTCGACCGCGGAAACCAACAAGCCGATTCAGCTGGCGGAGCAGGGACAGGCCAGCCTCGAAGAAACGCAGCGCATTCATAAAGCGCTGGAAGAACTGCCCGCGGTCGAAGTGAAAAACGTTGAGGACTCGCCGAAGCGAATCGCGTATCTTCCTCGTGCCACGCTGGTGGGGTGGATCAGCGATAAAGAAATTCTGGTCGTCGAGGCGCATCTGCTGGTTGCGTATAACGTGAGCACCGGGGTGCGGCGTAAGTCGACAATTCGCGTCGAAGATGCGGCGCACGTGTTTCTGCGTTAGCTCTTCCTCTGGCCGGCGCGGTAAATCGTCCAACCAATAAAATTTGCTCCCAGCACCACCAGCGCGATTTTCAAGGAATATTTCCAGACGCTGGCAACGGCAATCACCGGCGATACCGAGAGCAGAACAAAGAGCAGAGTCACGGCAAACGCCGCTGCTGCGCCCAGACGCAGCCACAGGCCGGGGCGCAGCCCTTTAGCTTTCGGTGAAAAAAGCGGGATCGCGAACAAGGCCAGGTAAGCCATGCCATAGAAGGTCCAGGCCCAGATCTGCAGCAGAGAAAAAGCTTCCTGATTGCGGGCGCCGACTAGCACAGCGGTGCTGGCGGCGAGCGCCACACCGCCCATGAACAAAATCGAATTGACCGGTGTGCGGTACTTCGCATGCAGAACGGTGAACCAGCGCGGCAAGAGATGGTCCCAGCCCGCCACCAGCGGCAGCCGCGTGTTGCTGGAAAAGTACAGAGTGTAGCTGCAAATGTAGTTCAACAGCAGGAGAAGAATCGCGATGGAAACCAGCGGACCGGCTAAACCAAAGACGCCGAGTCCGCGGCTGAGGGCCTGAGGGATAGGGCCGATCACGTCGATCGCGTCCGGAGAAACGAAGGCGAGAATTGCGCTGGTTCCGAGAATATATAGAAGCGCGATGAGCGGTGCCGTGAAAAGAATGGAACGGGCCAGGTTTCGTCCGGGGTTGCGCGACTCTCCGGCGAAGATCGCGATGATTTCGAATCCGGACAAGGCCCCGAACGTCATCTTGCTGAAAACGCTGAGGCTAAAAAAAGTAAAAGGCGGCAGAACAAGGGGCAGTGGGTTGTAGTGCGGCAGAGTTCGGTGGCGCACGTGAAAAAATGGCAGCGCGATCAGCACACCGAGGATAAGAACCGTGAAGATGCTGCCGGCGTTGCTCACCCACTTGCCCACGCTGAGGCCGAGCCGCGCGACCACCATCATCCCAGCGATCAGCACGATGGATCCGCCCACCAGCAGGAGCGGGCTGGATGCAATCCACTCGCCGCTCGGTCCGATCGCGTAGGAGATGTAGGTGGTGGTCACGAGCGCGATCTGCGAAACTTGCACCGTGGTGTTGAGCCACATGTTCCACGCCACCAGAAATCCAACGCGGTCACCAAAGGCGAGACGAGCCCACTCGTAAAGGCCGCCCTCCAGCGGCATCAATCGGTTGAGATGCGCTACCACCAGAGCCTGTGGAACGAAGAACAAAAGAATCGCGAGCAGCCACAAAACTACATGGGAACGCCCGGCCTTTACCGCGGTACCGAAGAACTCGGGCACGATGACGATCAGGATCTGTGCCAGCGCCAGGTCGGCCAGGCTCAGCTCTCGGCGCAGGACGGTGCTGTGCGCCGCGGCCTGTGATTCGGCCGCTGTCAGGCCGGTGCTGTCTGGAGATGACAATGCGCAACATTCCTTGCGGCGCTTATTTTTTCTCTGCGGGTTTCAACAGCAGGTCCTGATAATCGAAGCTGAAGTCGGCGAGCGGAGAGACCGCTGCCATCTTCGCGCTCTCGATGCTGCCGTCAGCTTTCAAAGAAAACGTCACGAAGGCGTCTTCGATGGTGCGGTCGCGCCAGTGCGCCTTGAAAGTGTCGTATTGCCAGTGCTGCAGGTCGCCGATCATTGACGGCGTGTGATCGAAAGTCATCACCAGTCCGCCGTTCTCAACGCGAATTGTGATCGGCCCATACCAGGCATCGTTGTAAACGCCGGCATACTTTTCCAGCGGCA
>Ga0302324_100016290_pt1 | contig 14814 bp, 9 predicted proteins | sample Palsa_T0_1_FD_201949 | JGI IMG/M metagenome (GOLD analysis project Ga0302324, IMG submission 201949) | Peat permafrost microbial communities from Stordalen Mire near Abisko, Sweden - Palsa_T0_1 | ecosystem: Environmental > Terrestrial > Soil > Palsa > Peat permafrost | place: Sweden: Abisko...
CGTACGGATTGAAAATTCTAAGAGCGATGACCGGCACTCGGAAATCGAGGGCGTAGGCCGCGCAGAGTTGCTCCGCCATCAGCTTGGAACTCATGTACGGGTTCGTGGGATTCGAAGGATGCTCTTCATCAATCGGCAAGCGTTCCGGAATGCCGTAGACGTATGAGCTTCCTAAAATGAGCCGCGCGCGATGGAGCCGGGCGAGTTCCAGGAGATTTAGCGTGATGAGAAGGTGTTCCCGATAGAACCGATGCGGCTCATCCCAGGATTCGGCCGCCGAAGAGGGACCTGCCAGGTGAACGATGGCGTCCATGGCCGGCAGCAACCGCGCTTGTTCCCAATCGGAAAGATCGGTGCCGTGCCGCCGATCGGCAATTGTGAAGGAGATCGCTTCGCGCGCCAGAACGCGCGCTACGGCAGCACCGATAAATCCGCTGCCACCCGCGAGAAGAACACGTCGCGGACGGTTCACCACAGGCACAATGACTCCGCATCCCGGCAGGCACGTTCGTAGTCCTCGCGGCGGCCGATATCCAACCAGTAACCTTGGTGAACATAGGATCCGATGGGTAGGCCCGCCTGGCTGACAGACACCACGAAGTCAGGCAGGTTGAGAAACGTGTTGCCGGGTAACAGCGCCAGCACATTGGGGTTCATGACGTAGATCCCCATGCTGACCAGATAATCCAGCACCGGTTTTTCATCCCAGGCGTCGAACATCCCTTGCGCATCCAGCCTCACCACGCCGAAATCGATCTGCTGCTGCCGGCTCACCAAACCCAATGTCACGTCGTGCGAGGATGTACGATGACGCTCGATGAAGGCCTTGAGGTCGATGTCGGTAAGGATATCGCCGTTGATCACTACAAAAGGTTCCCGCAGATGTTGGCGGACCAGGCTCAAGGGGCCAGCTGTGCCCAGCGGTTTCTCCTCACGCGAATAGCGAATGGGAATGCCGAACTGGGTGCCGTCGCCGAAATAGGAACGGATCACTTCTTCCATGTATCCGGTTGCGATCAGGATCTCTTCGATCCCGCCCGCTTTCAACTGCTTCGTAATTAGTTCCAGGATCGGTTTGTTTCCGACGGGCATCATCGGCTTGGGGAAGGACGCTGTGTAGGGCAGAAGCCGCTGACCTTCCCCGCCCGCAAGGATGACTGCTTTCATAGTGAAACTCCCTGCTCCTCAGACCAAATACTCGGCCGCGCGGATCTGCAGCAGTCTGGGCTCCAACCACGCGATGGTCCGCAGCAGACCTTCGTCGAGAGTCACGCGTGGCTGCCAGCCGGTGATGTGCTGCAGTTTTCGATTGTCGCAGAGCAGACGATCCACCTCACTCAGCGCAGGCCGGACGCGGGCCGGATCCTGTTTCAGAGCGATAGTACGCCCCGTCAATCGGCTCAGACACGCGCTGATTTCCTGCACGGAAACCGCGGCGCCGCTGCCGATGTGTACAATCTCTCCGCTGAGATCCGGCGCAGCGGCGGCAGCAAGGAATCCGGAGACTGTGTCATCCACAAACGTGAAATCGCGCTCCGGATGTATATTTCCCAACCGGATGACACCATCGCCGGTCAGCAATTGGGCGATGATCGAAGGAATTACCGCGCGCAAGGACTGGCGCGGTCCGTAAGTATTGAAGGGCCGCACGATGGTCACGGGGACTCCGAACGAGCGGAAATAGCTAAGCCCCAGTTGGTCGGCCGCCGCCTTGCTGGCCGCGTAGGGCGATCGGCAATCGATCGGATGAAGCTCGTTCATGGGGAGCTCCTGGGCGGTCCCGTAAATCTCGCTGGTCGAGGTGAGGATCACTCTCTCCACACTGCACGCCCGCGCCGCTTCCAGAACGTTATATGCGCCGTCGATGTTGGTGCGTAGATAGGCCTGGGGCGAAATATACGAATACGGGATACCCACCAGCGCAGCCAGATGAAAGATGGCTGAGGCACCTTCGGCGCCTCGAAGAACGGAATCATAGTCACGGATGTCGCCGTTGACGCATTCGATTTCGCGGGCAGCCGCTGAATTGTCGGCGTCCATCGGAATTGTAATGCACAAAAGCTCGCACACGGCTGCCGCGCTGGACGAGTTGTTCAACAACGTGCGAACCGATGAAGCCCCCCGCCCCGGTCACCAGAACTGGTCTCGATTCGTTCATCCGATGGCGTGTATTTGCCGCGGGCGTTGAAGAACTTCGGCATACACGTTCTCCAATTCATCCACGTTGCGCTCAAAAGTGCAGTGAGATGCCAGTTCCAAGGCCTTCAGGCGCATTCGATCGCGAACATCGGAATCCGCAAGTTCGAGGAGCGCAGCTTGCAGAGCCTGGACATCGTCAGCCCGGTCGATAATGCGTCCCTCCTGACCATCTGTCAGCAATTCAGATGCGCCATTCTGGCGAGTGGTAATGACGGGCAATCCCATGGCGCATGCCTCCAGAACCCCCAGGCTGCAGGCGTCATAGTAAGTGGGGAGAACGAACCCATCGGCGGCGGCGAAATAAGGGCGGGCATCGGGGACAAAGCCGGCGAACTTGACCGCGTGCTCCAGTTGATGCTTCTTTACGAAGCGCACCAGTCCGGGGCCAGCCTCTTTTCCGATCACCAACAGCCGCAGCTCCGGCCGTATCCGCACGGCTTTCGCGAAAGCCTGCAGCAAAGGTTGAAGGCCTTTCAAACGTGGATTCAGCGCTGCAAACAGGAAGACAATTTTCTCCGTGAGATCGAACTGGTTGCGGATATTTTCGCGCGCGGCCGCAGTCCTTGCCCAGGCCGGAGAAAATCGCCGGAAGTCCACACCGTTCGGGACCATGCGAATTCGCTCTCGAGGCACGCCATGGAAATCCTGTAAATCACGGGCGACCAGCCGCGATACGGCAATCACGACGCCTGATTTTTGCCGGTATTGCTGCCGTTCTAATTGCTCCACTTCTCGAAACCACTGCCGTTGACCTGGATGAATCTTCCTCCAAATGCGTTGGCCCATGCGCAAAGACCGGAGTTCCTCCCGATAGTTCGCCAGCCGGCAACCCATCTGCGGGTGAAGTACGGCTGCCGAACAGCCAACACCGAGGTCGTGATCTATATCTCCGCCGATTTCGGCTAAAACTTGGTCGGCAAGATCCGCCCGCGCCAGTCGGCTTGCCTGCCAAGGCAAAACGTGTACGTCAATACCAGATGGGAGCCATTGGCTATTGTAACGGAACGTTAACACGGTCACATGATGACGACGCTCCGCGAGCGCTTGCGCGAGTTGCCAGGACCACTGCTCCAGGCCGCCGCCCTGCGGATCGAAGCGCTCCAACACCAGCGCGATTTTCATACGCTTTTGCATTCGGCGGCGAACTCAGAACTCAGTTTCTCTGCCACCGTATCCGACACTGTCTTGGTATCCAATGCTTGCATATAGATTCCCGCGAAGTCGGTGCGATAGGCGGCGTGTTCCGGTGGCCGCGCGGCTTGCAGGACACAGTGATTCGCTCCCCATGGACCCGTTCGTTCCGGAAACGTGGGGCCGAATAGCGCTACCACTGGTACGCCGAACGCCGCCGCTGCATGCATCGGGCCGGAATCGCAGCTCACCATCAGACGCGCGCGGCGAAAGAGACACAACGCTTGACCAAGAGGGAGGCGGCCAGTGAGCGAAGTTACCTTCCCGGGCTCGAGCCGTTGCAAAATTCGTTCGGCGCGCGGCCGATCTTCGATGCCGCCAGTGAGAATCAATGGATGGTCGCACGATTGCGCCAACCGCTGGATAAACTCAGCGACGTTCTGTTCCGGCCAGCTCTTCGAATACCAGCGGCTGAAGGGATTGACGAGAACGAATCCGGTTCGAACGATCTCCCCCGAATCCAGAAACGCGTCCAAGCTCTGTTCATCCCGGGGATTGGTGTAGATTTCAGGATCAAAGTTGCCCGCGGAAATGCCGGCTCGCGCGCAGATATCCGCGCAAACCTCCACCGCATGGCGCCCCGCATCCGGCTGCGTGGCTAACTTCCAACCGGGGCGATAGCGGCCCCGCCCCAGCTTAATAGGAGCGCCGCTCATATAGACCCAGGCCGCGCTACGCCGGTTGCCCTGAAAGTCAATTGCCACATCGAATCCGCCTGCTGTCGAAATACTCCGGCGAATCTCGGCCAGGTACGAAAGGGAAACTCGGTCGCAAGAGCTGGTTTCGATCAGCGAGTTCAGGTTTGGATTGTACCGGACGGCATCCGCCCAGCGCTGCTCCACGGCGAGAACGATCTCGGCTTGGGGCAAGGAATTTCGAAGCGCCCGGAAAGCTCCGGTGGCGTGGATAATATCGCCGAAGGAACTTAGTTTTACGGCCAGAATTCGCAGGGGCCGCCCACTCGGTAGCTGGAGGTTAGCGGCCTGCACTGAAAACCTTTTTCTCAGCGTAAAGTGCCTGCGAAAGATGGTCGCCGAGAATAACAAGTTCGCCGCGATATTCGGCTAACGCGGCGCGGATAATCGCCAGGTCGGTGTCGCGCGTGTGCACGGTCGCGTATTGATTGTTGCCCAGCGCATCTCCTGGGTATCTTCCGTCGGGATGGAGAAAAAGATCCATTCCGGCAATGGTGAGCTGCACAGGCTGCAGCGCCACCGCCGCCACAATCATGAGGGCGCCATTGCTGGGCCGGGCCGGCCAAGCTTCCTCGCGAATGATGGCGGCCATCCGCTCCATGGTGAAGTATGTCATCGGAACCGGACCACGCGTGATGAGGTGGCGTAGCAGCATTCCGCGCTCCAGGCTTGTATTCCAAAAGCCGAAAATAGCCTTCGGCACTTTGGTTACCGTGGCTGGGTCACCCACGAACACGATCTGCGGATTCACCAGAAACCCTCGTTCCCGCCACCGCCAATTCACACGCATCAGACAATCGTACGCGACAGTGGCGAGCCGCGAGTCTTCAGACGTCGGGCCATTGCCCAGACACAGGATGGATCGCGGATGTCGCAGACGGCTTTGCATTTCTTCCCAGCTAGCAATTCTGCGTTTCACCAAAACCGGCGACACCGCGCGCCAGATTCGGCTTGCGCCGGCTTCGTCGCGTAGCGTGGGCAGTTTCCAATCCTGCATCACCACCGGAAGATCCGGACCCTGGGGAAGCATCCGAGAAAGTTCAGCGAGCGTGCGCCTGGAGGCGGCTCCCAAGCCTGCGGTCGCCCTCCGTCTTCTTGGCCCTAAATTCTGTCGGACGGCTGCCAGTGCCGCGCCCAGGTTGCGATCCTGCACACGATACACCAACGGAGAGTCCTTCAGAAACCGCCATGCCACGCCGGAAAATTCGTGTCGCGGACCAACGAGTGCCATCGCTCCCGCCGCGAGAGAAGCAGCGACCAAACCACCCTGGGCGCGGGATGAAAATGTGCCCCCCACAATCACGGCACTTGCGACCGGAAGAAGCGCAGGCAAGTGCCATTCCGATGCGGACAGCCAGACGTCCCCAGGTTGGCCCACCGCGAATCCCGCGCCCCTGGCCATATTCCAGTTTCGCGACTTGATTTCCTGGCTCAGGCGCGTCCTGGATGCTCCCGAACGAGGCGCAAACAGGAGCCTTAGGTTGGGCCACTGTTGACGGGCCTCCGCAAAGGATTCAAAAACCAGCCCCTCTTCTTCGACCGGAACATCTACTGCCGCTACCACGGGCGTGTCTTGTGCAAGATGAAGCCAGCGCCGCGATGCGGCCTCACTGGGCCAAGCCGCATCGCGCGCTTCCTCAAGATCGAGCGAACCTGTGATCGAGATATTCTCCGGCGGCACTCCGCTCTGTTGAAGCTGCCGGGAAACGCCGGCGTCGAACACGCAGAACCGCACCAGATCCGGCCACATCCTGGCAGCTTCCAGTAACGTTCCATCCAAAGCATCCGCTTGTCCGACATTGACTGCACCGATGGAAATCTGGCGGGAAACAGCTACCTTAATCGCAGTGTTCGGAAGACTCAGTCCCCCATCGAGAAGCAGAAGATGACGGATTTGCAGCTTGTGAAAGAAACGCTGCAGCACGGGCTCCGCGTTCCACGGAACGGGCCAGATCTGATCGTCGATGAAGGTCGATCGGAGATATTGAAGTGTTCCAGCCTGCCTCGAAGTAACAACCAGACGAACGTGAGGCCGTTCTTCACGGACGGCCTGAAGCAACTGCCGCGCCGCATCGAATTGTATCGGGGTGTCTCCGTGAACCCACAGCGAGCGCCGGTAGGAGGGAAACGCCACGCCGCTGCTTTCTAACAGCCGCCGGAACGCTCTCCAGAATGCCAAGCCAGCCTCCATTTCCTTTCAAGTATACTTGTCGCATGCCCGGCTTTTCTCCCGTGGATCTGTTCACTTTTTCGCGTCGGCCCTGACCCGGAATGTGGAACTGGATCGACCACCTTCGGCATTCGAGCGTTGAGGTTGAGAACCGCAAGCGCATCGAGCGCCATTTCGGATTACGTTAATCGCTTTGACCGCTTCTTCCAGCCATCAACCAGCCGGTCCGCAATGTGTGACCGCAACAGGGATCGCGCCCCAGGTTCCGGATCCTGGTCCAAATAGCCGAGCGAAAGCAGCAGCGGCTTCGCGATACTCAGAACTTGATCCTGGTGCGGTTTGGAGTGAGCTTTGTACTTCCCGATGGATGACTCGCGGATTGTGGGCAGGATGCCCTCAATGGCGTCTCTCCCCGTCTCTACACCGATGGATTTGAACAGTTCGGCGGCAGTTCGCGCGAAGTCGCGGCACAGGCCTTCATAGCGCACTTCTGTATAGCGCTCACGCAAGAGGGCGCCATACGTCCGCCCCAATGAGACGCTGTTCGCCCAGTGAATCGCGTTAAAGACATGGCTTTGCCGGCGGTATGCCTGAGGCGTGAGCCGCAGCCCGGCATACGTTTGAATGCGATCCGTATTGAAGTACACCTTGCGCCAATAACCGCTGTCGGGCGCTTTGTGATCGCAAAAGGCGACATCGCGGCCATCCCGAATCAGATGAATGAACCGCGCTCCGGGGAAGCAGTAATCCAGCACCGGAAGCGCGTAAACGGTTTCACAGAGTTTCCATCCCCACGGCCGACTCAGGTCCTCTTTTTGGCCTTCCAGATGACGAGCGAAAACATTGTCCAGCAGGCGGGCGAGTTCCAGATCGGGAGGACGATGCACGTCCCACAAAGGCGAATAGTCAGGATAATAACGCGTGACCAGAAATTCCACCAACTCGAGGAGGTCGAGCGAGTCCCAGGATTCATTCAAATGCGATCCCAGAAAAATACCGGCCGCGCTCAATACTTCCGCCAGCATCCGGCTTCCGGAGTGCGACTTGTTAAATACAATGATGGGTGGTTGGCATCCGGCAAACCGGTCACGAAAGACGTCCAGCGTGGGAGAACTCATGGCTGCATTTCTCGGCCCCTATTTTCGCGCGAGCTGCACCAGCTCCAGGAGCGCTGATGCCGCGCGGCCGGCGGTTACCGCAGTCATGCAGCGATGATCGATCGGGCACTCGTGCAATAAACAAGGACTGCAATCCGCCGGCTCGCGAACGATCGCCCAATGCCGGCCGGCGGGGCCGGTAGCGAGGGGATCCGAGGGACCAAAAACCGCGACGGTCGGCACATCCAACGCGCTGGCTAAGTGCATCGCCCCAGAATCATTCGCGAGGAAGATCGCGCAAGCGGCGGCCATCTCAAGGAACTCCTCGAAGGAAGTCTGATCTGCGAAACTCTCCGCGGAGACGCGCTTCCGGCGAATTAATCCAGCTACTCGCTCACACAGGTCCCGCTCGCTCGCCAAGCCAAAAACCGCCACCTGTGCTTCCATGTCTTTTGCCGCAATCGCCGCCGTTTCGGCGAGCCGTTCGGGGATCCATTGCTTCGCCTTGCCGTTCGCCACGCCCGGGGCGACGCCGATCCAAAGCTGATCCGGTGCGTGTTGCCGGGCACCGTTCAAGCGTTTCTCGCCGGCTTCTCGCAAGGCCGAAATTCCAGGTAACCGGATCGTAGGGATATCTGGCAGCGTCTGGATGAGCCCGGCTCGCCGAAGGAGTTCCACATAATAGTAGCGCTGATGAACGGGTATCTCGCCCGGCTTTGGCATGGCGACGGCATGTGACAGCAAAATGCCGCGCCTTTCACCGTCATAACCAATGCGGACCGGAATGCCGGCGAGCCAAACCAATGCAGCGGCCTCAAATGCATTTTGCAACAGAATGGCCGCATCGAATCGGTGCCGGCGTAATTCACGGACCGCCTTCCATCTCGCGTGCCAATCCCGCCGGTGCGGTGGCGCACTGTAGGGAATTACCTCGTCTACCGAACTCAGCTTCCGATACAGGCCTGCCACTCGAGGGTGGGCCAGGACCACCAGGTGCGCCTGCGGAAATCGTGTGCGAATCTGTTGGACTGCCGGGAGTGACATGACGGCATCACCCAACCAGTTGGTGGCGCGAATCAGGATTCTGTCGAACTTCACTGGATCTGTTTGCGGGAGAGAGGGTCGAAAGCGTTCGACGTGCGGCAAGCGCGGCGCGGCTGTGAATCCTTTCCGTCCTACCCACGAACGCAGCAGGAGCGATTTGTAAGAACGGAAGCCTCTCATCCAAAACTCCGAATCGTGTGTCGCTCTGGGTCGAGATGGGTATCCTTAGAAACGGCTTCGATATTTCAAGCCGAAACCAAGCATCCGATCAAATCCTATGTGGCCCACCCAAATCGACGCAATAGCAACGGCAGATGTCTGCCACTTAAAAAAGAGTACCAGACCAGCGCCAAAGGGCTGTAAGTGTGGACGGCATTGTAGGTCATCGCCCCGACGCGAGTTGACGCGCGATGTAGCCGTCGGAGACCTTCACAGTCCATGTGTGTAACTGCCCCATGGCCAGTTCTGGCCGCGTTTGTACTAGAGCCGCAACCAGATCAGGATCTCAGCAGAGGTGCGATTTCAGAACGTGAATCGCCCCGCCACCTGGATACGTCGCGGGCCCTGACCCACGTCAAGGATTCTGCCGAACGTTGGATCGCTGAGATTCGTGTCCGGATCAGCCCGCCCGGAGCGATTGAACGCGTTTAAAAAGTCGCTGCGCAATTGGAGGAACATCCCCTCGCGGATGGGAAAATTCTTGAATACACCGAGGTTCTCGGTGGGGTTCCTGGGCCCGCGAAGATTACCGAAGAACCGAGGCGAAGTGCCTGGCCGCAGCACCACCCCGTTGGGCGTCGTGGGCGGTTCTGCAAACGCCGCGGGATTCAGATATGCCTCCCCGGTTCCCCCAGCGTAATCAAATGGACCGGATGAAGAAACCTTGAGAGGCATGCCGGTCAGCACATCGCCGCGGACGTCTCCGTTGAACCAGTATCCGGCGCCGCTCAATCCGGACTCGATATAGAGCGGATCGCCGGATTGGTAGATCTGTATCCCCGTGACCGTCCATCCGCCTAAGACCTGGTTCACGATGCCGCCGCGGCTCAGGTATCGTCTGCCCTTGCCAAAAGGAAGTTCGTAAATCCAAGTTATCTTCAAAACCTGTGGGCGATCGAAACTGGCAACCGATTTCTCCAGCTTCCGGTTGTAAACGTCCTGAGAGTTGTTGCCGTAATACAGCGCGCTGTCCGTATTCGTGAGGGTCTTTTGGAATGCATAGCTCACCAGGAAGCTGAGTCCCTTCCCGGTCCGATGCGTCACCAACAACTGCGCTGCATCATAGTGTGAGGTCCCCCAATTCGGGAACTGCGACACCACGCCACCACCGGCGAATTGCGGAAACGGAAGCAGCGCCTGCGCCACAGTCCCGGTGAAGCCGGCGTATGGCAACGGAATGTTCGGATGCAGGCTGATGTCATCCAGAAGCGCATCTCCCAGAGCGAGATACTTCGGGTTGAGCTGGTTCATGTTGTTGAAGTCCTGCGCGCTCAGCCGCGTTCCTCTGTTTCCCACATAGTTCGCCGACACCGTGGTGCTCTTGGGCAACAGAAACTGGAAGCCCAGCGTGTAGTTCTGCGCGTACGGCTGCCGGTTCGAGTTTCCGGCAACATAATTGATCCCGTTGCCATTGTCCAGGGTCGGGTCGATCGCCGGAAGCGTGTGGGTGTACGCCGGATAGCCGTTGTCCCAATAAAAGACCGGATCCCGTGTGCTGGTCTGAAAGTTATTGCTTCCGTTGTAGCCGTCAATGCTCGCCAAACCGAAGTTATTGGCAATCGGAGGTGAGTAATTGATCCCGTAGCCGCCTCGCATTACCATCCATGGTTCAATCTCGTAGGCGAATCCAACTCGCGGTCCGAACTCCTTCCAATTCGTGTTCTGAAACGAATTGCGGTGCAGTTGGCTCAAGAAGACCAGGGCCCCGGGGTAGTTACCGGCGCCCGGATTGGCCAAGGTGGGATCCAGGCCCGACGAGCGATGATCGACTTCGTACAGCGGGCCGACGATGTCCCAACGCAGGCCCAGATTGAGTGTCAGCCGGCGGCTCACCTTCCAGTCGTCGGTGGCATAAAACGCCGGCGTCAACCAACGTGACTGAGGCAGAACCGGAGAGATATTTTGCGAGGTTCGGGCGGGTGCGCCGAGCAGGAAGCTGGCGAACGAATAGCCGGTTGACTGCAGGTTGCTCGGATCCGCGGTCTGGCCGGGGCCGAAGGTGAAAATGCCACTCGTGCCTCCTATTGGGTCCTCATTGTAAAAGTACTTGCGCACCTCCAGTCCGAACCGGACGTTGTGCGTACCGTGTATCCATGTTGTGTCGTTCTGTACAATGTAGCTTCCGTTCGGATTGTTGCCCGCGGTGCTACGGCCTAGCTGGGTTAGCGAACCACCCTGCACGGTTGTTCCAATGAAGTCTATCTGAGGAAAGGTGGTTTCCGCCACGCCCGAGAGCCCCAGTTTACTGGGCCAATCCTGGCCGAACGAAGTCGAGTTGTTTGAATTCAGCAGCCGGTTGTAACCGAAGCCAAAATGGTTCAACCAGTGCGCATTTATCGTCCAGTCTTCCGTCGCTCGCGCGATAATGCCGTGAATCTCTTGCAGCGCATAAGGCCCCGAAGCGCTTCCCGGAATCGGCTCATACGCGTGGCCCGCGCCGTTGTCTCTGTTTCGCTGGTTCGAGTTGATGAACACCGATACCCGGTGTTTGTCGTTAATCACGTGGTCCAGTTTCCCGCCGTAGGTGTCCAAGGTGAATAGCGGCTGGTTGTCGATGCCGGGATAGTTGCGCAGAAACGTTCCAAAAAGCGGATTGGGAATGGGCGCCAGCTTGAGAATCGCCGCCGAAACTTTGCTGATGTCGGACAGCGGAATGATGTTTCCGGGAAACGGAGTCCGCACAAAGCTGCCATTGGCTAATTGCACCGTGCTGTGCGGGTCGTAGATGGCCCCGAACACCACCGGGTTACCGGCCGCATCCGTCCCAATTGTGGTTCCGGAATTCGGATTGCCCGTGAACGCGGGATTCAGAAGGCTCGAAAAATTGCCGTCCTTGAAGTCCGAATTGGGCAGGGTCTTCAGAGATCCAATGCCCTCACTCTCGGTGCGGGTCCCTTCATAGCTAAAGAAGAAGAAGGTTTTGTTCTTTCCGTTGTACAGCTTCGGGAACCAGATCGGGCCGCCGAAAGACCCGCCGAAATTGTTCTGCTTGAACACACTGTTCGATTTCGGAATTCCGGTTGCGTTGTTGTCAAACGAATTGGCATTGAGCGCGTCGTTAAACAGGTACTCGTAACCGGTGCCGTGATATTGATTGGTGCCGGACTTGATGTTGAAGTTGGCCACCGCAGTCAAGCCTCCGCCATACTGGGCGCTCAGCGCCCCGGTTTGCAGAGTGAAATCGCTGACGGCGTCTACACTGGGCGTATACTCGGCGGTGTCCCCAGCGATGTCCGCGCGTCCGATGGACATCCCTTCGATCAAAACCTCGTGCGTAAAGTTAGGGCCGCCGTTGATCGATCCCTGAAAGGAGCATCCAATTGCCCCGGGCAGGCTGTTGAAGATGAAGGCCTGGATCTGGCGTTGGCCGCAATCGCTGCTGTCGATCGGCCAGGTGCGGAATTCCTCGGGCGTTACCGAGTACCCGATTTGTGAAGTTGACGTGTCCAGGTGCGTGGCATTCGCATCCACCGTGACGCTCTGTGTAAGATCGCCCACCTGCAGTGCCACATCCGCCGTAACCACCGCCGCTACCGAAACCAGTACCGGCTCGATGACTGCTGTCTTGAATCCCGCGACTGCTACTGTCACCCGATACGTCGCCGGCGGCATATAGGGAATGCGGTAGATGCCTGCCGAGGTTGTCTTCGCCTTGAACTCAAGACCATTCGTCAAATCCTTCGCCAGCACCTCAGCGTTGGGAATCGCCGATCCGGTTGGATCCGTGATTAATCCCGTGATCGCGCCACGTTCTCCCTGCGCGAACAGAACACCCAGCGCCGTCAAGGTCAACACTACCGTCCTTAAAAGGATCTTCATTCCCTCCGCCCCCTTAGGTGCATCATCGCAACATCTATCGATATCAGTCAGACAGTTTACTGGGATTTTGCCTTACGTTCAGTAGACGATTCAAGGGGAACTCACGGTGAATTTACCGTAAGAGTGTTCGCGCTATCAGCCTGTTACGCAATCGATACAACGGGCGGGCGGGCTTGTGGCGAGATGAGCCGTCCGCCATGTTATACTCGCCAACACAAGGTCAAGCTTACTGTTAGCTTACGGCCTAAAATGAAGGAACTAGCAAGCACTCGGCTTACGGCAGATTTCCTCACGGACCCGCGTTGGGAGCTGGCGCAGAGAGTCGCCAACGCTTCCAATTTCCGTAATTGCCCGAAGCTCCGCGCTTTCTTTCTGTATGTTTGCGAGAACGCTCTTCTAGGCCGCCTGGAGAACATCCGTGAGCAACCCATCGGAACTCGCGTCTTCGGCCGCGCACCCGATTACAATCTCAACGAGGACAATATCGTCCGGGTAGAGGCGCGCGAACTTCGAAAGCGCCTGGAGACTTATTTCGCCGGGGACGGCCGCACCGAGCCGCTCATGATCGAGGTTCCGAAGGGCGGGTACGTGCCAGTTTTTAAGCTGCGCGAACAGCCTCCAGATGTCGCTGAGGCGGCGGCCCGGGCGGCCGTCGCGGCGGTTCTTCCAACGGTACCAAAACCGAGAGCACCCGGCTGGTGGATGCCCGTGCTGCTCGGGAGCCTCGCGGTCCTGGTCGCGGCCGTCTTCTGGCAGGGACTGGAAAACTGGCGGTTACTCCAGCGATTCGAGCCGCAGGTGAGTGCTCGCTCGGCCGCTGCCGCCGAGGACTATTCTTTCTACGGCGAACTCCTCGGCAAATTGGGTGCGACTCCCAACCGGGAAACCCTGCTCGTGCTAAGCAACCCCAAAGTGGTCCTCTACTACGGCGCCCCGTCGAACCAGCCGATCCCCACAATGCCCGGCCACACCATCCCGGCGCCGAAAGAACTCAAAAGCACTTTCGATGACGCCCTAAATAACATGGATCAGAACCAACCCTTCCAGTTTCTGCACGCGACGCGCGAAGACTACACCGGAATGGGCGAGGCTGTAACCGCATTCCACGTGGGCCGGCTCATGCAGTCTTTACAACGCCCGGTTCGTCTCACGCAGGGGCGCTTCCTGAACTGGGACCACGTCCAGAAAGGGGACCTGATTCTGCTCGGTGGGCCGCAGATCAACGACTGGGCCTATCACAACATCTTCAAGTCCAATTTCAATTTCGAAGATCGTGGGATCGAGAACGTGAAGCCGCTCTCCAGTGAGCAGAAGCAGTATATGCCGCACGCCGGGCCTGGGTCTTCCGTCACCGATTACGGCGTGATCCGGATGGCCACTTCACCGTACGGTTTCAACATGCTCCTGATGGCCGGCTGCTCCAGCGCAGGCTCCGCCGGCGTAGGTGAGTTCTTCTCAAACCCTGAAAAGATGAAGTCCGTCTACAACCGCATTCGCGCCGCGGCGCCCGGCAACGCCTTCCCCACGAATTGGGAAGTTTTGGTCCAGGTCAACGTGCGCGACGCTCTACCTGTGGAAACCGCGGCCATCGCGCTACGCCCGGAGCCCGCGGCGCACTAACGGCGTTGGTGGGGAGATTCAGGTAGTGTATCAGTTGAATTTTTCGATCGGATTTCTGGGCGACGGATCCAGCTTTTACTTCAAGGTGGCTTGCAGCAACGGAAGCCCGCGCGGCTGTTTTAGCACAACCTCGATAGCACCAGAACTGTCAGAGGATTCAAATTGGAGTAGATACTCGTTGCGAAGTTCCACTACCACACGGAATAGATCGTCGGGCTTGGCTTGCACTATTTGAATGCCAGGGGGGATCGCCTGGGCGTCTATTGCGGCAGTCACGACGAGGGCCTTTCGGAGGTTCTTGGACGCCGAGAGCTGCTGGATGGCGTCGTTTAGCGACGGCGTTTGAATCAACACGTCTCGGGGGTTTAGGTCGCCCATCGTTACCGTTTTTTCGCTGACGATGGCCAATAGAATTGGCGAATCAACGTCTGAAAATCCGGTAATCGGGCGCCGGATGCCATTCTCGACAATGTCGAAACGCTCCTGCTCTATGCCGGTAACGAACCGTCCCAACGGATCGGTTATCGTGACATGCACTAGCCGGTTAGATCGAGTTTGCGCTGGGAGGTAACGTACCGAGGAAGCGATAACAACGATCACCATGCAACGCGCTAGAAGGACAACGAAGGTAGGAAGTTGGAGTGGGTGCTTCATCATGGCCCCAGTCTGGCACAAACAACCGTTCAACGCCAAAACGTTATCGACTAAGTAGATTTGATGTACTACAACTTCGCCCGCGTCAACAAGACGCTCGGTTGTT
>Ga0302324_100016291_pt1 | contig 14814 bp, 15 predicted proteins | sample Palsa_T0_1_FD_201949 | JGI IMG/M metagenome (GOLD analysis project Ga0302324, IMG submission 201949) | Peat permafrost microbial communities from Stordalen Mire near Abisko, Sweden - Palsa_T0_1 | ecosystem: Environmental > Terrestrial > Soil > Palsa > Peat permafrost | place: Sweden: Abisko...
CCGGACAGGCCTCCTCGCAGAAGCCGCAGTAGATGCATTTGAAAAGATCGATGTCGTAGCGCGTGGTGCGGCGCGTGCCGTTCGGCGCAACGTCCGAATCGATCGTGATGCACACGGCCGGACACACCGCCTCGCAGAGCTTGCAGGCGATGCAGCGCTCCTCGCCATTCGGATAACGGCGCAGCGCGTGCAGACCACGAAAACGCGGCGATTGCGGCGTCTTCTCCTCGGGATAGTTGAGGGTGAACTTGCGGCTGAAGAAGGTGCGCCGCGTAACCCACAAACCCTTGGCAAGTTCGGGCAGGAGAAACGTCTTGAAAAAGTTGAATGCCATAGCGCGATTCTTCTCAGCCGGCCCAGGGGCCGACACGGTAATAGAACAGGACGCCTTCGACGGCGATCCACACGAGGGTGATGGGTATCAGCACCTTCCAGCCCAGGCGCATGATCTGATCGTAGCGATAGCGCGGAAAGGTCGCGCGAAACCACAGAAACAAAAACAGGAAGACGAAGATCTTAAGGGCGAGCCAGAAGAACGAACTCGCCATGAGAAAATCGGCAAGCGGGTTGCCGCGCGGCAGGTAGCCTTGCAGCGGGCTTAACCAGCCGCCAAAGAAGAACACCGCCGTCAGCGCCGAGATCAGGATCATGTTCGCGTACTCGGCCAAGAAAAACAGCGCGAAGGCGATCCCGGAATATTCGACGTGGAAGCCCGCTACGATTTCCGACTCGCCTTCGGCTACGTCAAATGGTGCGCGGTTCGTCTCGGCTATGCCGGAGATGAAATAGACGGCGGCGAGCGGCAGGAGCCAGAACCAGTTCCAGGCGAGTGGCCCGCCCGCTTGCGCCTTGACGATGGTCACAAGATTCAAGCTCCCGGACACCATGAGCACGCCGACGAGCGCAAAGCCCATGGCGATTTCGTAGGCGACGATCTGCGCCGCCGAGCGCATGGCGCCGAGGAATGCGTATTTCGAATTGGTTGCCCAGCCGGCGAGGATCACTCCGTACACGCCGACAGAAGTCAAGGAGAGGACGTACAGAAGCCCGGCATTGACATTGGCGACAACGAGGTCGGGCGACAGCGGAATGACGGCCCAGGTTGCAAATGCGGGAATGAGGGCGAGCGCCGGTGCCAGCGTGAAGAGGAACCGGTTCGCGCGCACCGGAATGATGACCTCTTTCAGCAGAAGCTTGAAGACATCCGCAAACGGCTGACCGAGACCCGGCAGAAGCCCAAAGATGCGCACGCGGTTCGGGCCCTGACGCAATTGCATCCAGCCAATGACCTTGCGCTCCCACAGCGTCAGGAAAGCGACGCAGAGGATGAGCGCGACTGTAATGACGAGGATCCACCCGGTCGAGCGCGCGTAGCTCGGAAGTGCCGCCCACAATGTCAAGACTCGGTCGAACACGCCTGCATCCGCCCCTATTCGTAGATCGTGGCTGGCATGCGGCCCTCGTGCGTGCCCTGAAGTGCCGGCGCGCGACGCACGAGTGCGTCCACCTGATACATCGGCACATCGACTACCGCGACGGCATGTTGCGGCTGAGCCGCAGCGTGCTGACCTGCGTAGGCCGTCGCGAGCGGCTCGCTCGAGGCGCGGCGCACTTCCTCGCGGACTTCATCGGCGCTCTGGTACTCAAATGCCGCAAGTCCGAGGACGTTGCCGAGCACCCGCAGCACTTTCCATCCCGGCCGCGCTTCTCCGAGCGGCGCCGCGGCGCCGGTAAAGCTCTGCCACAGCCCCTCAAGGTTGACGTAGGTTCCCGCGGTCTCGGCAAAGCTGCCCATGGGCAAGAGTACGTGCGCAACCTCGCTCATGAGGTCGCTCACGAAGGGCGTAATGGCGACCACGAGATCCGCCGCCGCAAGCGTGCGCACGCAATGCGGATCGAGCGCATCCACCCAGGGCTCGACACCCAGCAGCACGTAGGCCGACAATGGCAGCTTCAGCATCTGCCAGGCGGAAAGACCGGGCGTCGCAATCGCGCGCGCCCCGACATCGCGGTGCGGAACGGCGCCGGCAAGGTAGGCCCCCGCCGCATTACTGCCCTCGGCAATCACTCCCCACGACGCGCCGGTCACCAGAGCGAGCGCCGCGGCGAGCGCGCGCAGATCGCTGTAGGCCGGATGACGCAGCGCGAGCGCCCCGAGCCAGACCGCGCGTCGCTCCCCCGTCTGCAGCGCGGCGGCGATGGCGCGGTGACGGTCCGCGACCTTGGCGGCGCGCACCAGCGAGGCGAGGTGCGCCGGCGCCTTCTGGGACTTCGCAAGCGAGGCTTTCAATATCGCCGCAAGTTCGCTCACCTGTTTGGCGGGCCCGGCATCGAGAAAAGCTGCGACCGGAAAGTTGTATTCGAAACGCGCCGGATTCAAAAAGGCGATTTTCGCGCCCGCCAACGCCGCTTTCCTCACGCGATGCGCGAGCATCGGCACTTCGTGACGCAGGTTCGATCCAACGACGAGCAGCGCGCTCAAGCGATCGATGTCGGCGATCTTCATGCCCAGGCTCGGATAGGCCGGGTCCGCGTCCTGGTCGCGATCATCAAGCTGGCGCAAGCGGTGATCGATGTTCGAGGAGCCCAAACCGCGCATCACTCGATTCAGAAGATATAGCTCCTCGAGCGTGCTCGAGGGACTCGCCAGCGCGCCTAAACTTGCGGCGCGCCTCTTAAGATCGGTCGCTACCTGATTGAGCGCGGTCTCCCAATCCGTCACGCGCCAGTCATGGCCCGTGCGGATCATCGGCGTCAGCAGTCGGTCGGGGCTGTAGACACCCTGGTAGCTGAAACGGTCACGATCGGGAATCCAGGTTTCGTTCAAGGCCTCGTTCTCGCGCGGCACGACGCGCATGAGCTTGCCGCGCAGCACGTGGCCAAATAGATTCGTGCCGACCCCGTCGTGCGGCGAGACGAGCGGATGCGAGGTCATCTCCCAGGCGCGCGCCGTGAAGCGGTAGGGCTTGGAGACAAGCGCACCCACGGGACACAGATCAATGACGTTGCCGGAAAGCTCGTGATGGACCGTGTGCTCCAGCGCCACGCGCACCTTCATGTCCTCGCCGCGGCCGATCATTCCCAATTCCTGAAAGCCTGCAATCTCCTGCGTAAAGCGCACGCAGCGGGTGCACTGGATGCAGCGGGTCATATCGGTTGCAATGAGCGGGCCTAAGTTCTCATCCGCCACCACGCGCTTTCTCTCATGGAAGCGCGAGACGTCGCGGCCGAAACCCACCGCCAGATCCTGCAGCTCGCACTCCCCGCCCTGATCGCAGATCGGACAGTCGAGCGGATGATTGATGAGCAGAAATTCCATGGTCGCGCGTTGCGCACCGATAGCGCGCGGCGAGCCGGTGAAGATCTTCATGCCTTCGGCGACCGGTGTGGCGCAGGCGGGCATGGGCTTCGGCGCCTTCTCCACCTCAACGAGACACATGCGGCAGTTGGCGGCGATCGAGAGCTTGTCGTGGTAGCAGAAGCGCGGCACATAGGCGCCACCGTGCTGATCGGTGACGCGGATGATCATCTCGCCCTTCCTGGCCTTCATCGGCACGCCGTTCACTTCGACGTTGACGAATTCCTCAGCCATATTGCACCCGTGGGGCGGCAGCAGCGCCCGCCTGATCGACGATGCTTCGGCCACCGTGGTCAATCATGTATTCGAACTCGTGACGGTAGTGCTTAAGGAAGCTCTGCACGGGCCAGGCGGCGGCGTCCCCGAGCGCGCAGATCGTATGGCCTTCGATGCGGTTGGCAACGTCGAGGAGGAGGTTCAGCTCCTCGCGGCGCGCGCTGCCGGCCAACACCCGGCGCAGCAGGCGATTCATCCAGCCCGTGCCCTCGCGGCAGGGGGTGCACTGGCCGCAGGACTCGGACATGTAGAAGCGCGAGATGCGCTCGAGGACGCGCACCATGCAGGTGGTTTCATCCATGATGATGACCGCGGCCGAGCCGATCGCAGATCCCGCCGCCTTCAAAGAGTCGTAGTCCATGTTGATCTTCAGCATGGTCTCCCCCGGCACGACCGGCACCGAGGAGCCGCCCGGGATCACGGCTTTCAGCTGGCGGCCGCGCCATACGCCGCCCGCCATGGCGAGAAGGTCCGTAAACGGGATGCCCAGCGGCACCTCGAAGTTGCCAGCCTTCTCGACGTGGCCGGAGACCGAGAAGACGACCGTGCCGCCTGAATTGGCGGGCCCGAGGCTCGCAAACCAGGCCGCGCCCTTGCGCAGGATCGTCGGGACCGAGGCGAAGCTTTGCGTGTTGTTGATCGTCGTCGGCGCGCCGTAGAGGCCGAAGTTTGCCGGAAACGGCGGCTTGAAGCGCGGTTTGCCGGGCTTGCCTTCGAGAGAATCCAAAAGCGCCGTCTCCTCGCCGCAGATATAGGCGCCGGCGCCGATGAAGGTGTGCAGGTCAAAGTCGATGCCCGACCCTAAGATGTTCTTGCCGAGCAGTCCTGCGGCATAGGCCTCGGCGAGTGCCGCCTCGAATCTCGGCACGGGCTCGCCTAAGAACTCACCGCGAATATAGTTGTAGGCGACGGTCGTGTTGGTCGCATAGCCGCCGATGGCAAGCCCCTCGATGAGCGCATGCGGGTTGAAGCGCAGAATGTCCCGGTCATGGCAGGTACCCGGCTCGCTCTCATCCGAATTGCAGACGAGATACTTCTGTACCGGAGAATTCCTCGGCATGAAGCTCCACTTGGTGCCGGTCGGAAATCCGGCGCCACCACGGCCGCGCAGGCCCGAGGCCTTCACGGTATCGATGATGGTCTCGCGCGGCGGCTTCTCCCGCACGATTTTCTCCCAGGCCTCGTAGCCGCCGATCTTCCGGTAGGTGTCGATCTTCCAGGGCTCCTCAAACCTCAACGGCTCGAACACCACGAGGTTCATCTTCTCCTCGTAGCCGTTCATTTGAGCTCATCCAGGATGCGATCGACCTTCTCGGGCGTCAGATGCTCGTGGAACACATGATCGACCATCAGCATGGGCGCACCGGTGCAGGCGGCCAGGCACTCCTCTTCGCGCTTCAGAAGAATGCGCCCGTCCGCCGTCGACTCACCGACGCGGATGCCAAGCTTCCGCTCCGCGTGCGCCACGAGATCTTCGGCGCCGCGCAGCATGCAGGATATGTTCGTGCAGATGCTCACGTGGTGCCGTCCGCAGGGATGCAGCTCAAACATCGAATAGAAGCTTGCGACCTCGTAGACCTGAATCGGCGGCAGCTTCAAATAGGCAGCCACCGCATTCATAAGCTCGGTCGTCAGGAAGCCGTGGTTCTGCTCCTGCGCCGCGCGCAGTGCGGCGATGGTCGCCGAGCGCTGGCGCTCGGCAGGAAACTTCGCCACCCAGTGGTCGATTTCAGCGCGCGTGTGCGCGCTCAGTACGTCTTTGGCTTGCGCACTCAACGGTCGATCTCCCCGAACACGAGATCCTGCGTGCCGATCACCGCCACGACGTCGGCCAGCATGTGGCCGCGCACCATTTCATCGAGCGCCGCCAGATGTGCAAAGCCGGGCGCGCGGCATTTGACCCGATAGGGCTTGTTCGCGCCGTCGGACACCAGGTACACGCCGAATTCGCCCTTCGGGGCTTCGATCGCAGCGTACGTGTCGCCCTCCGGCACGCAATAGCCTTCCGTGAAAAACTTGAAGTGGTGAATGAGAGACTCCATGCCCTCCTTCATCTCCTCGCGCGAAGGCGGACGGATTTTCTGATCCTCGACCATGACCGCGCCCGGGTGGATCCGCAGCCAGTCGACGCATTGGCGCACGATACGGTTCGACTGCCGCAGCTCCTCGATGCGCACCAGGTAGCGGTCATAGCAATCGCCGTTGACGCCGACCGGCACATCGAAGTCGATCCGGTCATAGACTTCATAGGGCTGCTTTCTGCGCAGGTCCCATTCGACCCCGGAGCCACGCAGCATGGGTCCTGAGAACCCGAGCTGCAGCGCGCGTTCGGCCGAGACGACCCCGATGTTCACGGTGCGCTGCTTCCAGATGCGGTTATCCGTGAGGAGCGTCTCGTAGTCATCGACCGCCTTCGGGAAACGCGCGGTGAAGTCGTCAATGAAGTCGAGGAGCGAGCCTGAACGCGCCTCGTTTCTGCGGTCGACATCCTTGCGCGAACGCCACTTGGAATGCTTGTACTTCGGCATCGATGCGGGCAGATCCCGGTAGACGCCGCCGGGGCGGTAGTAGGTCGCGTGCATGCGCGTGCCCGACACCGCCTCATAGACGTCCATCAGGTCTTCACGCTCCTTGAAGCACAGCAGAAACACCGTCATGGCGCCGATGTCGAGGCCATGCGCGCCCAGCCACATGAGATGGTTCAGGATGCGGGTGATCTCATCGAACATCACGCGGATGTATCGGGCGCGCTCGGGCGGCGTGACGCGCAGCAGCCGCTCGATCGCAAGCACGTAGGCGTGCTCGTTGCACATCATCGAGACGTAGTCGAGCCGGTCCATGTAGCCGATCGACTGATTGAAGGGCTTCGATTCAGCCAACTTTTCGGTCGCGCGATGCAGGAGCCCGATATGCGGATCGGCCTTCTGTATCACCTCGCCGTCCATCTCCAGGACCAGGCGCAGAACTCCGTGCGCCGCCGGATGCTGCGGCCCGAAGTTCATCGTGTAGTTGCGGATCTCAGGCATCTGAATTACTTCGCATCCTTCAGCGCCGGCTCATAGCGGTGATCATCGCGGATGACCTTGGGCACGAGCACGCGCGGCTCGATGCTCACCGGCTGATAGATGACGCGCTTCTTGTCGGCGTCGTAGCGCACCTCGACGTTGCCGGAGAGGGGAAAATCCTTCCTGAACGGGTGCCCGATGAAGCCGTAGTCGGTGAGGATGCGTCTTAAGTCCGGATGGCCGCGAAAGAGAATGCCAAACAGATCGAATGCCTCGCGCTCGAACCAGTTCGCCGACGCCCACACGTCGATCACCGAATCGACGACCGGCTCATCGCTGGTTTCGCAGGGCACGCGCAGGCGCAGGCGCTGATTCTTGCCGATCGACAGGAGCTGATAGATGACGGCAAAGCGCGCTTCGCCCGCCGGCATGTGGGGACTTGGCCGGGCGACGCGGCCGCGGCTGAAACCCGAATGGGTCGCGGAGATCGTCTGCCACTCGTCGCGGCCAAAATGCAGGTAATCGACCACCGTCACGTCCATCAGCATCTGGAAATCAAGCTCGGGGGTGTCGCGCAGGAGCCAGCTGACGCTCTGCAAATGCTCGGCTGCGACTTCGTAGGCCAACTCGTCCGGGAGCGTCGGAATGCGCCGCGCACGGCCGTCGAGGTGCGCTTCGACACTGTGCGCGAGCGCCTCGATGGCCTCGCTCATCGTGCGATCGCGCTCGTGCGCGCAATCTTTTTTTGCAGCTGCAGGATGCCGTAGACAAGCGCTTCGGCGGTCGGCGGGCAGCCCGGAACATACACATCCACCGGCACGATGCGGTCGCAGCCGCGCACGACGGAATAAGAGTAGTGATAGTAGCCGCCGCCGTTCGCACAGGAGCCCATCGAGATCACCCAGCGCGGCTCGGGCATCTGGTCATAGACGCGGCGCAGCGCGGGCGCCATCTTGTTGACGAGCGTGCCGGCCACGATCATGACGTCCGATTGCCGCGGGCTCGGGCGGAAGACCACCCCGAAACGGTCCAGATCGTAGCGCGAGGCGCCGGCGTGCATCATCTCCACCGCGCAGCAGGCAAGACCGAAGGTCATCGGCCAGAGCGAGCCGGTGCGCGCCCAGTTGACGAGGCTGTCAAGCCGGGTCGTCACGAAGCCGCGCTCGGCGAAAGTCTGCGCCTCGGTCAGTTCTAATCCCATTCCAAAGCGCCTTTCTTCCACTCGTAGATGAATCCGACGATGAGGATCAAGAGAAAAATCCCCATGGCGACGAGACCAGGCAGGCCGATCTTCGCCAGCGTCACCGCCCACGGAAAGAGAAAGGCGATTTCAAGGTCAAAGACGATGAAGAGGATCGCAACCAGGTAATAGCGCACGTCAAACTTCATGCGCGAGTCTTCAAAGGCGTCAAAGCCGCATTCGTACGGGCTGCGTTTGGCGGCGCCCCCGGGGGTGCGCGCGAGCAGATGCCCCAGCCCACTGCCCAGGCCCAGCAGCACTCCCGCGACAAGCGCCGCGATCACGAGAAATATCAGGACGGGCAGGTAGTTCGCAAGCATGGTCGGACGATGCGATCTGCCCTCTTCGGAAAGAACTTCATTGTAACCAATCGAACAGCAAGTGTGGTGCCGACGGTCGGATTCGAACCGACACAGCTTGCGCCGCTAGCCCCTCAAGCTAGTGTGTCTACCAGTTTCACCACGTCGGCTTAAGGATCAGTGCGCGCCTTTGCCCGGTGCGGACGCCGGCGGCGGCGTCACAGGCAACTGTTTCGCCGGCTGCGGCGCACTCTGCGCCGCCTCATCGAGAATTGACTTAGGTTCCGCGGAGCTCTGCCGTCCCATGTAGGCGAGAGCCAGGCTATTGATCATGAACACGGCCGCAAACACCGCAGTCGCCCGCGACAAAGCCGTGCGCGCACCGCGCGCGCCGAACACCGTACCCGAAGCGCCCGCACCGAAGCCTGCGCCGGCTTCGGCACCTTTGCCACGCTGCAGGAGCACGAGGGCAATAATTGCCACCGAAGAGAACACCTGCACGATCGTCAGAATCATGTGCAACATTGAACTTCCACTTTAATGTGCGCGGGCCGCGCTCAGAATCGCAAGAAACTCGTCCGCCTTCAGCGATGCGCCGCCGATGAGCCCGCCATCGACATCCGGCATGGCGAAGAGCTCCGCGGCGTTGACGGCCTTGACACTACCGCCGTACAGCACCCGCGTCAGGGCGGCGATTTTAGCATCCCGGGCATAAATCTGCGCTCGGATGAACGCGTGCACCTCCTGCGCCTGCTCGGGGGTCGCATTGCGGCCCGTTCCGATCGCCCACACGGGCTCGTAGGCGAGCACGGCGGTGCCGAGCGACTCGACCCCGGCAAGCTTCAGCACTGCCTCGAGCTGCCGCGCGATCACCTCATGGGTACGCTCCGCCTCGCGCTCTGCCAACTGTTCGCCCATGCACAGAATCGGCACGAGCCCCTTCGCCTGTGCCGCGACAAACTTGCGCGCCACCGCCTGATCGCTCTCGCGAAAGAGGAGGCGGCGCTCCGAATGACCCACGATCACGTAACTGCAACCGACATCTTTCAGCATGGCAGCGGAGATTTCGCCGGTGAACGCGCCCTGCGGCTCCGCGCACACATCCTGCGCACCGAGAAGAATCGCCGTGCCGCGCAGGAGGCGGGCAATATCCTGCAGATATACAAGCGGCGGGCAGACGACGCACAAGGCTTGAGGGTCGGCCGGGAATTTCGCGGTCAGCTCTTCGATGAGCCGCGCATTCTCGGCGCGTGAGCCGTGCATTTTCCAGTTTCCGACGACGATAGGACGACGCATTGGCGCGACCTTAGGGAGGGCACCCGCGCGAAGGGCGCGGGATGATAGCTCAGCCTGCCGCCTGGCGCACGACCTCTGAAAGCTCGGTCGCAAGGGCCCGTGTCAGCGACTCGTCACGCCCCTCGACCATCACCCGGATCACAGGCTCCGTGCCGGACGCGCGCAGCACCACGCGCCCCTCGCCATTTAAGCGCTTCTCGATGCGGCTCACCGCCGCCTGCACGACCGGGATGCCGGTCGGATCCACACCGCGTGCCACCTTCACGTTCAAGAGCACCTGCGGGAAGCGGTGCATGCCGGCGGCCAATTCGGCGAGGGAGTTGCCGGTCTGCTTCATGACGGCGAGCACCTGCAAGGCGGAGACGAGCCCGTCGCCCGTGGTCGTCTTGTCGAGGCACAGGATGTGCCCCGAGGTCTCACCGCCCAAGACTCCGCCTGACTCCTTCAGCATCCCCATCACGTAGCGGTCGCCCACCTGCGCCCGGCGAAATTCAATATTCGCCGCACGCAAGGCAAGCTCGAGCCCGAAGTTGCTCATGACCGTGCCGACGACCGGACCTTTCAGGCTCCCGTCGAGCTTTCGCGCGCGGGCGATCACGTACAGCAGCTGGTCGCCGTCGACGGTGCGGCCCAGGTGATCGACCATCACCAGGCGATCCCCGTCGCCATCGAGCGCCAGCCCCACGTGCGCACGCACCCCGGGAACCGTCATCTGCAGAAGATCGGGCACCGTCGAGCCGCAGCCGTCATTGATGTTGCGGCCGTTCGGCGAGCAGCCGATCGGCACGATCTCGGCACCCAGATCCGAGAGGATGCGCGGGCCGACTTTGTAGGCGGCGCCGTTCGCGCAATCGATGACAATTTTCAGTCCGGACAGATCCATGCCGGCGGGCATCGTCGAGGTGCAAAACTGCTGATAGTAGGTGCGCGAGCGATCAACCCGGGTCGCGCGGCCGAGATTCCCCGAGGCGCGCGTAACCGGGCCTTGTTCGATCTCAAGCTCGATGCGCTCTTCGAAGTCATCGGAGAGCTTCGCTCCAGTGGAGTCAAAAAACTTGATGCCGTTGTCGTCGTAGAGATTATGCGAGGCGCTGATGACCGCGCCGAAATCGCACTCGAAGCGGCGCGTCATGTAGGCAACGCCCGGCGTTGGCAAGGGCCCGATGAGCATCGCATTGACGCCCGCGGCGACGAACCCCGCCTCGAGCGCCGATTCAAACATGTAGCCGGAGAGGCGGGTGTCCTTGCCGATGAGGACCGTGCCGCCTTCGGGCGCGAGCACGCGCGCCGCGGCGCTTGCAAGATTTAGCGCGAAGTCCACCGTCATCGGGTGTTCGCCAACGCGTCCACGCACCCCGTCCGTGCCGAAATATTTACGTCCCAATTGCCTCTACTCCGTATTTATTCTGCGCGCTCCGCCTCGAGCGCCGCGACCACCTTGAGCGCATCGACCGTCGCGGCGACATCATGCGCGCGGATAATGCGCGCGCCCTTGAATACTGCAACCACAGCGCAGGCGATGCTCGCCGGCAGCCGGTCCGCCTCCTGCCCACGACCGACGATGCTCGCCAGTGTCGACTTTCTCGACAGCCCCACGAGCACCGGCCAGTCGCCCTGGGTGAATTCCTCGAGCCGGCGCAGAAGCTCAAGGTTGTGCGCCGGCGTCTTACCGAAGCCGAAGCCCGGGTCGATGACAATGCGCTGCCGCGCAATTCCCGCTGCCAGGCAACCTTGCGCCCGTTCGAATAGAAATGCCTTGATCTCGTTCACGACGTCGAGGTACCGCGGCGCCTGCTGCATGGTGGCGGGTTCGCCCTGCATGTGCATGAGGCACACGGCACAGTCGCTTTCGAGCAGCGCCTGGAGCGCGCCCGGCGCCCTGAGAGCGCGTACATCGTTGATGAGGCCGGCGCCGGCGGCGGCGGCGGCGCGCATGACCTCGGGTTTGCCGGTGTCGATCGAGATGACGGCAGCGCTGCCGGCCAGGCGCTCAATGACGGGAATCACCCGGGCAAGCTCCTCCTCGAGCGCGACCGGCGCTGCGCCGGGGCGGGTGGATTCGCCACCGACATCGATGATCGCTGCCCCGGCGCTGATCATGCGCCGGGCATGCTCGCAGGCGGCATCGGCGTTCAAGTAGCGCCCGCCGTCGGAAAATGAGTCCGGTGTGACGTTGAGCACGCCCATGACGACGGCGTGCGACAGATCCAGGCGCTTCGCGCCACATTGCAAGACGGGGGACAATCCCCTTACGCCCGGGCCCTACGCGGGTGAACCGACGACGCTTCCCGGGGTGCCTTCAAGAGGCGTCTTCGGCGGCGTGTTCGACAGGCTGTCGTCCCAATCACTCGGCGGTTTCGGCGGCCGCCCCTCCATGATGTCCTTCAGCTGACCTTCGTCGATCGTCTCGTATTTCACGAGCGCCGCGGCCATCGCGTGCAGCTTGTCGAGATTGCTGTCGAGAATCTCCTTGGCACGCGTGTAGTTGATCTCAATGACACGGCGCACCTCTTCATCGATCGCGTGCGCGGTGCCGTCCGAAACCTGCTTGTGCTGTGTGACGCTCCTGCCGAGAAACACCTCGCCCGTCTCTTCGGTATAGGTGAGGGGTCCCAGTTTATCGGACAGTCCCCACTTCGTGACCATGTTGCGCGCAAGCTCGGTCGCCCGCTCGATATCGTTCGAGGCGCCGGTCGTGACCTGTTCGGGCCCGAAGATGATCTCCTCCGCCACGCGCCCGCCAAAGAGTGTCGTGATGGCGCTGTCAATGCGACGCTTGGAGAGGCTGTAGCGGTCCTGCTCGGGCAGAAACTGCGTGACACCGAGCGCCCGCCCGCGCGGAATAATCGTCACCTTATAGACCGGATCGTGCTCGACCACGGTCATGCCGACGATCGCGTGGCCGGACTCGTGGTAGGCGGTCATGCGCTTCTCGGCCTCCGTCATCACCATCGAGCGGCGCTCGGCGCCCATCAGGATCTTGTCTTTGGCGCGTTCGAATTCGTCCATGCCGACGCTGCGCTTGTTGGCGCGCGCGGCAAACAGCGCCGCCTCGTTCACGAGGTTCGCAAGATCGGCGCCCGAGAACCCGGGTGTGCCGCGCGCGATGAGCGCAGGCTTCACATCCTCGGCGAGCGGCACGCGGCGCATGTGCACTCTCAAGATCTGCTCGCGGCCGCGCACATCGGGCAACGGCACGACCACCTGGCGGTCAAAGCGGCCCGGCCGCAGCAGCGCAGGATCGAGCACATCAGGACGGTTGGTTGCCGCGATGACAATGATGCCTTCATTGCCCTCGAAGCCATCCATTTCCACCAGCAGCTGATTGAGCGTCTGCTCGCGCTCGTCGTGCCCACCGCCCAAACCCGCGCCGCGATGGCGTCCGACAGCGTCGATTTCGTCGATGAAAATGATGCACGGCGCATGCTTCTTCGCCTGCTCGAACATGTCGCGCACGCGCGAGGCGCCAACGCCGACGAACATTTCGACGAAGTCGGAGCCCGAAATCGTAAAGAACGGCACTTTCGCTTCGCCCGCGATGGCGCGCGCCAGCAGCGTCTTGCCCGTGCCGGGTGAGCCCACCATGAGCACGCCCTTCGGAATCTTGCCGCCCAGCTTCTGAAATTTTCCCGGATCCTTCAGAAAGTCGACGATCTCGGAGACTTCCTGTTTCGCCTCCTCGATGCCCGCGACGTCCGCAAAAGTGACGTTTACCTGATCCTCGCCCAGGAGGCGTGCACGGCTCTTGCCGAACGACATCGCCCCGCGGCCGCCGGATGCGCCCTGCATCTGCCTGAGCATGTAGACAAAGACCATGATGAGAAGGAGCGCCGGGGCGAGCTGCAGCAGAAGCTGGGTGACGAAATTCGGCTGCTTCGGCGCACGGCCCTCGATGGCGACATCGGCCTTGGAGAGCGCCCCGATCAGGGCTGTAAAGTCGGTTTCGGGGTTATACGTCTTGAACTGGGACTTGTCCTTACGGACCCCGTAGATCATCTCGCCCTGCAGCACGACCGATTCGACGCGGCTTGATTTCACGTCGTTGAGGAAGCTCGAGTAACGCACCTCCTCAGGCTGTCCGACCGGGGGCATGTAGCGGCTGAAGACCAGCAGCAGCACCAGCACGATCACGACCCACAGGAGGATATTTTTCGTCAAATCGTTCAAGAAACGGACCTCACGGGCAGCGCAAAGCTGCACATCCTTTTGAACCTACACCATCACAAACGCCTTCGCTAGCAGATACAGCTCAGGGCTGCGACTGCGCGAAGCCTGTGGTTTCAGGAGCTTTACCTTGGCAAACTGCACCCGCGCGCCGCGCACCAGGTCCTCGAATCCGGCTCCCTGAAACACCTTGATCAGGGCGCACCCCTGCGGCTTCAAGACACGGCCTGCGAATTCAAGCGCCAGCTCTGCCAGGTGCATCGCGCGCGGCTGGTCGATGACATCGACCCCGCTTAAGTTCGGGGCCATATCCGACAGGAGCACATCCACCGCTCGTTCCTGACACAGGTCAAGGACCGCCTGGAAGACCTCCGGTTCACGAAAGTCCCCGAGGACGAACTCGACGCCGGGAACCGCCGGCATGGGCAGCATATCGGTCGCGATCACCCGCCCCGGTCTGCCGACCTGGCGGCGCGCGTACTGGCTCCAGGCGCCGGGCGCCGCCCCCAGGTCCAGGCACACCTGCCCGGGCTTCAGGAGCTTCTCCTTGCGGTCGATTTCCTCGAGCTTGAAGATCGCCCGCGAGCGCCAGCCTTCGCTGCGCGCCCGGTGCACGAACGGATCGGAGAAGTGCTCCTGCAGCCAGCGACTGCTGCTTTTCGACCGGCCGCTCACTCGTAGCGCACCGCGATGATCTCGTAGGAGCGCCGGCCGGCCGGTGCGTCCACATCGACGACGTCGCCGCTGAGTTTCGCCACGAGTGCGCGCGCAATGGGCGAGGTGATCGAAATTCTGCCCGCGCGGATATCCGCCTCATCCTCGCCGACAATCTGATAAACCACGCGACTTGAATCGTCCTGGTCCTCAAGCTCCACCGTCGCGCCGAACACGACGCGGTCCGACGCCGGCAATGACTTCGGATCGATGATTTCGGCGTTCGCAAACTTAGCTTCGAGTTCGTTGATACGGCCCTCGATGAACCCTTGCTGCTCGCGCGCAGCGTGGTATTCGGCGTTCTCGGACAGATCCCCGTGCGCACGCGCCTCGGCGATTGCGACGATGACCTTGGGGCGCGCATCGGATTTCAGACGCTTAAGCTCGCCGCGCAGAATCTCCGCGCCGCGTGCGGTCATGGGAGTTCTTTTCATATCGGCAGCCCTTCCTGATGCAGGTCCT